>Ga0164241_10006079_pt1 | contig 11087 bp, 11 predicted proteins | sample OricomyardsoilBY_FD_108780 | JGI IMG/M metagenome (GOLD analysis project Ga0164241, IMG submission 108780) | Backyard soil microbial communities from Emeryville, California, USA - Original compost - Back yard soil (BY) | ecosystem: Environmental > Terrestrial > Soil > Unclassified | place: USA... | reverse complement strand
CGGTTTCCAGCCGTTGGGCGCAACGCGAAAGCCGAACGCACCGGCCGACATGACCAGCAGGTAGATCACGCCCAGGGCGATCAGCGTGGCGGCCACGCCTTGCGAATCGGCGGACGAGAAGTTCTTCATCAGCATCACCGCCAGCGGGGCGCCGACCATCGCGCCGCCGCCGTAGCCCATGATGGCAAAGCCGGTGGCCATGCCGCGGCGGTCGGGGAACCACTTGATGAGGGTCGAGACCGGCGTGATGTAGCCCAGCCCCTGCCCGATGCCGCCGAGGATGCCGCAGCCCAGGTAGACCAGCCACAGCTGGTGCACCGCCACGCCGATGCCGCCGATGACCAGGCCGCCGCCCCAGCACAGCGCGGCGATCACGCCGGCCTTGCGCGGGCCGGCATGCTCGAGCCAGGCGCCCCAGATGGCCGCCGAGACGCCGAGCATGGCGATGAAGGTCTCGAAAATGTGCGTCACCTGCGGCACGGTCCAGTTGCAGCTGCTGGAGGTCAATGCGGCGAGGAAGCCGATGTTCTTGCACACCTCGGCATCGGCGCCGGCCAGCAGGTGCGTCATCGGCAGCCAGAAGACGGAAAAGCCATACGCCATGCCGATGCACAGGTGGATGGCCAGCGCCGCCGGGGGCACATACCAGCGATTGAAGTTGGGACCGGCGACGGTGCGTGCGCGGTCGAGGATGCCTGTATTCGAATCGGGCACGGCAAGGCCCGCGTCGATGACGCCTGCGGAAGTTCCAGACATAGCTCTTTTTCTCCAGTGTTTTAGTAAGAGGCCCCTGGCGGGACAGGCGGAGTCTGGCGGCAGTTGTTACTAACTGTCAACAATGGATTGACCCCATGCGCGTCACCCAGCGATCCATGCCGAAGCCGGCGTGGCGCACGGCCGATTTCGCAAGGAAAACGCCGGTTCGCCCCAAGTGCTCCGCCCTCTCGGCGGCTTGTCAAAAGCCGGTCCGGCAGCGCTCGGGACGAGTGCTCGGGTCTACGCCGACAAGGCGCCGCTGTTGGCTTCGACCTGCGCGCGCCACGCCGGCGACTGCAGGAACTCCACCGCGGCTGCCATGGCCCGCGAGGCGCGCACGCCTTCCTGCGCCATGAAGCCGATGGGGGTGCCGATGGCCGGAGCGATCAGCGGCAGCGCCTCCAGTCCGACGTGGCTGCGCGAGGCGGCCACCATGGCGCCCGGCAACACGGCGTTGACCTGGCCGGTGGCCACGCAGTGCACCAGCCCCATGACCGAATTGGTCTCGATCGTCGGCGCCACCGTGCGGCCGACACTGGCAAAGGCCTGGTCGATGATCGAGCGGTTGTGCATTTCCGGGGTCAGCAGGCACAGCGGCTGCGCCGCCGCTTCGGCCCAGTTGATGGGCGCGCCGATCTGCAGGCTCTTGCGCGTCGCTTCGCCGGTGCGGCGCAACAGGAAGTAGTGTTCCAGCGTCTGCGGCCAGGCGACCAGCTTGACGTCCTGCACGTCCATGCGGTCGGTGTAGCCGAGCGCCAGTTCGAGCGACAGGCTCACCAGCCCTTCCTCCAGGCTCTGCGAGCTGAGCGACAGCACCGAGGGCACGATGCCCGGATGCAGCGCCTGCAGCTGCGCGGCAAAGCGCGCCAGCAGCGGCACCGCGGTGGGCACCGCCCCCATGCGCAGGCTGCCGGACGGGGCATCGGCGGTGCTGCGCAGTTCCTGCTTGAGCAGTTCGCTCTCGTGCAGCATGCGCTGCGCGCTCTCCAGCACGCGCTGGCCCTCATCCGTCAGGCCGACGTAGGCGCGCCCGCGGCGCACGATGACCACGCCGTACTCGCCTTCCAGCGCCCGCAGCGCGTTGGACAGCGCCGGCTGCGTGATGTGGCAGGCCTGGGCGGCGCGCCCGAAGTGGCGATGCTCGTCCAGCGCGACGAGGTAGCGCATCGAGGCGAGCAGGTTCATGGAGCGGGCATGCGGCGTGGCGAGGCGGGAAACGGTTTCCTAGGTGTTCTTGCTGATCGAGATGGTCGGGAACTTGGCGCTGAAGTCCTTGGCCTTTTGCGCAATGCCGACCGCCACCTTGCGCGCCACCGCCTTGTAGATGCCGGCCACCTCGCCGTCGGGGTCGGCCACCACGGTCGGCGTGCCGCTGTCGGCCTGCACGCGGATGTTGATGTCCAGCGGCAGCGCGCCCAGGTAGTCCATGCCGTTGTCGTGTGCCATCTTCTTGCCGCCCTCGGCGCCGAAGATGTGCTCCACGTGGCCGCAGTTGCTGCACACGTGCACCGCCATGTTCTCGACGATGCCCAGGATCGGCACGCCGACCTTCTCGAACATCTTGATGCCCTTCTTCGCGTCGAGCAGGGCGATGTCCTGCGGCGTGGTGACGATCACCGCGCCGGTCATCGGCACGCGCTGGCTCAGCGTCAGCTGGATGTCGCCGGTGCCCGGCGGCATGTCGACGATCAGGTAGTCCAGGTCGTTCCAGTTGGTCTGGCGCAGCAGTTGTTCCAACGCCTGCGTGGCCATCGGGCCGCGCCAGATCATGGCTTCGTCCTGGTCGACCAGGAAGCCGATCGACATGACCTGGACGCCGTGGCTTTCCATCGGCGCCATGGTCTTGCCGTCGTCGCTCGCGGGGCGACCGGTGATGCCCAGCATCATCGGCTGGCTGGGCCCGTAGATGTCGGCGTCGAGCAGGCCGACGCGCGCCCCTTCGCTGGCCAGCGCCAGCGCCAGGTTGGCGGCGGTGGTGCTCTTGCCCACGCCGCCCTTGCCCGAGGCCACGGCAACGATGTTGCGCACGTTGGGCATCAGCTGCACGCCGCGCTGCACGGCGTGGCTGATGACGCGGGTGGTGATCTGCACCGAGACGTTGTCGACGCCGGGCACCGTGCGCGCCGCCGCCACCAGCGCCTTGCGCAGCGCGGCGTGCTGGCTCTTTGCCGGGTAGCCGAGCTCGAGCTCGAAGGCGACATCGCCGTCCTGCACCTGCAGGTTCTTGATCGATTTGCTGCCGACAAAGTCCTTGCCGGTGTTGGTGTCCACCACGCTCGACAGCGCGGCAAGGACGGTCTCTGGGGAAACTGCCATGGATAACTCCTGAATGGGCGGTAGTCTAAGGGCCTGTCCATGTCCGCACTGTCGCCGCCGTCAACCTCCCTTGCCGATGCCTCCGCGCCATCGTTTGCGCCGTCGTCCGCGAGGCCCTGCACAGGCCTGGTGCTGACCGGCGGCGGCGCCCGCGCGGCCTACCAGGTCGGCGTGCTGGAAGCCATCGCGCAACTGCGGCGCGAAGCCCGCGCTGCAGCCGGCAACCCGTTCCAGGTATTCGCCGGCACCTCGGCCGGCGCCATCAACGCGGCGGCGCTGGCCTGCGGCGCCGACGACTTCGACACCGCGGTGGCGCACATGGCGCAGGTCTGGCGCGACTTCACGCCGCAGCAGGTGTACCGCGTCGACAGCCTGGCGGCGCTCGACGTGGCCGGTCGCTGGCGCATGTTCTTCGGCCTGGCGCACCTGTTCAACCGCTGGCGGCAGGTTCAGCCGCGCTCGCTGCTCGACAACGCGCCGCTGGCCGAACTGCTGCGCCGCCTGGTGCCGCTGGGCCGCCTGCCGGCGCTGATGAAGGCCGGCCACCTGCATGCGCTGGCGGTCTCGGCATCGAGCTACAGCAGCGGCCAGCACTGCACCTTCTACGACGCCGCCACGCCGATGGCGCCGTGGACGCGCTCGCAGCGCGCCGCGGTGCCCGGCCGCCTGCGGCTGCGCCACCTGCTGGCCTCGTCCGCCATCCCGTTCATCTTCCCGGCCACCGGCATCGCGCTGGAAGGCCACACCGAATATTTCGGCGACGGCTCGATGCGCCAGTCCGCGCCGATCGCCCCGGCCATTCACCTGGGGGCGCAGCGCGTGCTGGTGATCGGCGCCGCGCGCCTGCACGAGGCGCACGAAGCGAGGGGCCCGAACACCCTCACCGGCTACCCGACGCTGGCGCAGATTGCCGGCCACGCGATGTCGAGCATCTTTCTCGATTCGCTGGGGGTCGATATCGAAAGGCTGCAACGCATCAACCAGACGCTGTCGCTGATCCAGCCGGAGGCGCTGGTCGACACCGCCCTGCGACGGATCGAGCTGCTGGTGCTGGCACCGTCCGAGCGCATCGACGTGATCGCCGCGCGCCACACCGCCGCACTGCCCGGTGCCCTGCGCCGCATGCTGGGCGCGCCGAACAACGCGCCGATCGATACGCAGGCCGATGTACCGGGCGCCGCCGTGAAGGCCGCGGCGCTGGCCAGCTACCTGCTGTTCGAGAGCGGTTTCACGCGCGAGCTGATGGCGCTCGGGCGCCACGACACGCTGCGCCAGCGCGACGAAGTGCTGCGCTTCTTCGGCTGGGGCGGCGGCTGACGAGCGCGGGTCGGGTCAGCCGGCGGGGTCGATGCCCAGCTCGGCGCACACGCGCGCCAGCAGCGCGCGCAGCGCACCCACTTCGGCTTCGAGCCGCGCCACGTTGGCCTTGAGCGCGTTGACTTCACCCAGCGACAGGTCGCTGCCGGGGCCGGCCGGGCCGGCGGCGGGCGGGACCGATGTGTCTGGCGCCACCTCGCCGCTCAGCAGGTGCGCCCAGCGGCCCTCGCGCGCGCCAGGCAGACGCGCCAGCCGCGTCACCAGCGCGCCGGCCGGCCGCTCGGCCAACTCGTCGAGGAAGCCTTCGACCGCCGAGATGTCGGCGAAGTTGTGCATGCGGTCGCAGGCGATGCGCAGCTCGCCGGCGGTCTGCGGGCCGCGCAGCATGAGCACGGCCAGCAGGATCACCGACTGCGACGGCAGCGCCAGCACGCGCGCCAGGTTGTGCTCGTAGCGGTAGACGCGCCCGCCGCTGCTCTCGGCCACCAGGCTGTAGCCCTTGAGGCTGTCGAGCGCGGCTTGCGTCTGCGCATCGCTGACCTCCAGCACCGGGTTGCGGCTGGTCTTCTGGTTGCAGCCGGCGACCAGCGCGTTGAGCGTGAGCGGGTAGCTGTCGGGCACGGTGCGCTGTTTTTCCACCAGCACGCCGAGCACGCGGGTCTCGAGCAGCGACAAGGCGGGCAACGCCATCAGCTTCCCTTGATGCGGCTGACCAGGGCCTTGGTGAAGGCTTCGGTGCTGGCCTTGCCGCCGAGGTCGCCGGTGCGCACCTGGTCGACGTTGAGCGTCTCGTCGATCGCCTTGCGCAGCCGGTCGCCCAACGGCTTGTGCCGGCAGTGGTCGAGCATCAGGGCGGCGGCCAGCAGCAGCGCGGTGGGGTTGGCGACGCCCTTGCCGGCGATGTCGGGTGCCGACCCGTGCACGGCCTCGAAGATCGCCGCGTCGGCACCGATGTTGGCGCCCGGCGCCATGCCCAGTCCGCCGACCAGTCCGGCGGCCAGGTCGGACAGGATGTCGCCGAACAGGTTGGTGGTGACCAGCATGTCGAACTGCCACGGGTTGATCACCATCTTAATGGCGCAGGCGTCGACGATCACCGCGTCCAGCTCGAACTGGCCCTTGTACTTGCGCAAGTACAGATCCTGGCCGGTCTCCAGGAAGATGCCGGTCAGCGCCTTCATGATGTTGGCCTTGTGCACCAGCGTGACCTTCTTGCGCCCGGTCTGCACCGCCGTCTGGAAGGCGTATTCGAGGATGCGGATGCAGCCCTGGCGCGTGTTGATGCCGGTGGCCATGGCCACCGCGTGCGGGTCGTCGTCGATCGGCACGTAGTGCTCATGGCCGATGTAGAGCCCCTCGAGGTTCTCGCGCACCACCATCAGGTCGATGTTGTCGAAGCGTCCGCCCGGAATGATGGTGCGCACCGGGCGCATGTTGGCGTACAGGGTGAATTCCTCGCGCAGGCGCACGTTGGACGAACGGTAGCCGCCGCCCGAGGGGGTTTCCAGCGGGCCCTTGAGCGCCAGCCGGGTGCGGCGGATGCTGTCGAGCGTGGCCTGCGGCAGCGGGTCGCCGGCGGTGGTCACGCCGCCGAGCCCGGCGATCTGGCGGTCCCACTCGAAGGGGGCGCCCAGCGCGTCGAGCGCGGCCAGCGTGGCGTCGACGATCTCGGGGCCGATGCCGTCGCCGGGGATCAGGGTTGCGGGAATGGGTATCGTCATGAAAGTGCCTTCTTGTGGAAGCGTTGCGTGGCGCCGGCGCGTGCGGTGGACGCGTGCGGCGTGGGGGTGCTGGCATGCGGCTGATGGGCCGCCGGACCGAGGCGCCAGTGTGCCCGCCCGCAGTCTTGCCTGCGGCCCGGCACACTCAGTCCTGGATTTTCGTATCTTCGCGCTTGGCCTCGGCCATGGCCTCGGGCTCGAGCTCTTCGGCGGCGCGATTGAACTGGATGAAGATACCCCAGGCCGCGAGCAGCACGCCGACCGAGGCGATCAGCGCCGCCGCGTAGGTCAGCTGCGCCATGTCCTCGTGGATGGCGGTGAAGGTCGCCACCAGGCCCTCGATGGCCAGTGCGACGACCACCACCACGAAAAAGCGCGACAGGAAGCGGCGCACCCGCGTCGGCGCACTGATATCGGCGTTGCGCACCACCTCTTCCTCGGTGATGGTCTCGGCGATCTGCAGCGCCACCACCGCCGCCGCCAGCAGGCCCACCGCCTCGATGATCTGCAGCGCCGCGGCGCCGTCGAGCCCGTCGGCAAAGGCATGCCAGCCGAGCTTGGAGCCGATCACCACCAGCATCAGCGCCGCCGCGGCGAACAGCAGCGCCATCAGGGCGTGGACGATGCGAAAGAGGGTGGTGACGAGTTTCATGGCCGGGCGCCTTGTGTCCGATCGGTGGCGAGGGTATCAAAACCGCGCGCGGTGGTGCTGCGCCGGCTCACTAAAATACGCGGTTCCCGTGGCGCCGGCCTTTCGCCCGGCCGCCCTTTCCCCTCCCGGAACGCACCTCCATGCCCAGCCCGCGCAAGCTTTTCGTCACCACCGCCCTGCCGTATGCCAACGGCAAGTTCCACATCGGCCACATCATGGAATACATCCAGGCCGACATCTGGGTGCGGTTCCAGCGGATGCAGGGCGCCGAGGTCAACTTCGTCTGTGCCGACGATGCGCACGGCGCGGCCATCACCATCGCCGCCGACAAGGCCGGCGTGACGCCGCAGGCCTTCGTGGCCGACATCGCGGCCGGCCGCAAGCCGTATCTCGACGGCTTTCACATCGCCTTCGACAACTGGCACAGCACCGACGCGCCGGAGAATCACCAGCTGGCGCAGGACATCTACCGCGACCTGCGCAGTGCCGGCCTGATCGAGTCGCGCAGCGTCGAGCAGTTCTACGACCCCGAGAAGGGCATGTTCCTGGCCGACCGCTTCATCAAGGGCGAATGCCCGGTATGCCATTCGAAAGACCAGTACGGCGACAACTGCGAAGTGTGCGGCGCGGTGTATGCCCCGACCGAACTGATCGACCCGTATTCGGCGCTGTCGGGCGTCAAGCCGCAGTTGCGCAGCTCCGAGCACTTCTTCTTCAAGCTGTCCGACCCGCGCTGCGAGGCCTACCTCAAGGAATGGACCGCCGCCGCCGGCCACGTGCAGCCCGAGGTGCAGAACAAGATCCGCGAATGGCTCTACAAGAAGGACGGCGGCAGCGGCGGCCTGGGCGACTGGGACATCAGCCGCGACGCGCCCTACTTCGGCATCGAGATTCCGGACGCGCCCGGCAAGTACTTCTATGTCTGGCTGGACGCCCCGGTGGGCTATCTGGCCTCGCTGAAGAACCTGCTGGACAAGGCGCGCATCGAGGCCGACATCGACGACGACCGGCCCGCCAGCGCCATGACCTATGCGCAGTACATGGCCCAGCCCGACCTGGAGCAGGTGCATTTCATCGGCAAGGACATCATCACCTTCCACACCCTGTTCTGGCCGGCCATGCTGCATTTCAGCGGGCGCAAGGCGCCGGACGCCATCTACGTGCACGGCCACCTGACGGTCAGCGGCGAGAAGATGAGCAAGAGCCGCGGCACCGGCATCGACCCGCTCAAGTACCTGCGCATCGGCCTGAATCCCGAACACCTGCGCTACTACCTGGCCGCCAAGCTGAGCGGGCGCAACGAGGACATCGACTTCAATCCCGACGACTTCATGGCGCGCGTCAACAGCGACCTGGTCGGCAAGTACATCAACATCGCCAGCCGCGCCGCCGGCTTCATCGGCAAGCGCTTCGGCGGCCAGCTCGGCGCGGTGAGCGCCGACGGCGCCGCGCTGCTGTCGGCGCTGCGCCAGGAGGCCGACAACCTGCGCGCCCACTACGACGCACGCGACACCGCCCGCACGCTGCGCGAGGTGATGGCGCTGGCCGACCGCGTGAACGAGTACGTCGACGCCAACAAGCCCTGGGAGCTGGCCAAGAAGGAAGGCATGGAGGCGCGCCTGCACGATGTCTGCACGGTCTGCATCGAAGCCTTCCGCCTGCTCACGCTCTATCTCAAGCCGGTGCTGCCGGCGCTCGCCGCGAACGTCGAGACCTTCCTGCGCATCGCCCCGCTGCAATGGGACGACGCGGCCACCGCGCTGCCGCCTGACCACGCCATCGGCGACTACAAGCACCTGATGCAGCGCATCGACCCCAAGCAGCTCGACCAATTGTTCGAGCCGCCGGCGGCCGAAGCCGCGGCACCGGCGGCGAGCGCCGGCGCGCTGCCCGGCGGCGAGGCGCTGGCCGAGACCATCGGCATCGACGATTTCGCCAGGATCGACCTGCGCATCGCACGCATCGCCAACTGCGAAGCGGTGGAAGGCTCGACCAAGCTGCTGCGCCTGACGCTGGACGTGGGCGAGGGCCGGACACGAAACGTCTTCAGCGGCATCGCCTCGGCCTACCAACCCGAGCAACTGGTCGGCAAGCTGACCGTCATGGTTGCCAACCTGGCGCCGCGCAAGATGAAGTTCGGCGTCAGCGAGGGCATGGTGCTGGCCGCCAGCCACGCCGACGAGAAGGCCAACCCGGGCATCTACGTGATGGAACCATGGCCTGGCGCCACGCCGGGCATGCGGGTACGCTGAGCCGCCATGCCGCCTATCGCCGCCCACATTGCCCGCGCCACGCCGGCGCTGCTCGCCCTGCTGGTGCTGGCCGCGGCGTTGCCGGGCTGTGCGGTGGTGACCGTGGCCGGTGCCGCCGCCAGCGTGGCCGCCACCACCGTCAGTGTCGGCGCCGGTGCGGTTGGCCTGGCCGCCGACGCGGCGATCGGCACCGCACGCATGACGGGCAAGGCGGTCGGCGCCGTGCTGCCGGGCGACGACGACTGAGGTCGTTCTCCCCGGTGCCCGGCGAGGCGCGGCGCGCACCTGCGGCCGTCAGGGCGCCTCGACGCCTCGGTCCGGCGACGAACCGCTGCGCAGCACGTATTGGTCCGGGCCGACCGTCACGGTGAAGACCATCGCGCTGTTGGGCGGCTGCACCCAGCGCCATTCCCAGTCGGACTCTTTCTTCAGCGGATAGGGGCGCACCGTGGCCGGTTTGCCCAGCATCTTGCGCACCGTCTCGATGCCCATGCCGGCCTGCACCCTGGCGAAATTCTCCGGCGTCAGCACCTGGCGCAGCGCGCTCATCCTGCCGTCCGCGGCGATGGTGATCATGTAGTTCTTCTGGCCGGCCGGCTGGCGGTTGTATTCGAGGATGCGCGCGCCGCCGGGGCCGTCCCAGATGTTCTCCGGCTGGCCGAAGCGGGCCCGCACGTCGGCCTCGGTCGAGACGCCCTCTTCCAGTTCGGCAATGCGTTGCGGGTCGCAGCCGGCCAGCGCCCCGAGGGCCAACAGGGCTGCCAGGCCCGCTGAAATCAACTTCATCCGCCGGTTCCTCCCACGTGCTTGCAATGGCGTCATGCCGTCCCGGTAAAATTCGCCGCAAAGGTTCAATGCTATGCCCATCTTCGCCCGCGCCCACTACAACTCCGAGATCACCAATTTCATCGAAGAGATGAAGAAGAACAAGCCGACGCTGGAGGCCGAGCAACGCGCCGGCCGCGCGCTGCTGTGGGACAAGCACCTCGACCGCGACCTGCAGGACGAGTTCGGCGAAGCCCGCGTGGCGCAGCAGCCCTACGTCTACCAGACCCAAGTCAAGTAGGCCCCGGCGCGGCCGGGAACGCCCTGCCCGAGCTGCGCCACTGCTGTCCATGACCGCCAACGCCAGCACTTCCGAGCTCGACGACGACCGCGCCCCGCTCGTCGCGCAGATGCCCGAAGTGGTCGACCAGGTGGCACTGGCGCGCCTGTACGGCGAGCCGTTGTTTGCCCTGCCCAACGACCTGTACATCCCGCCCGAGGCGCTGCAGGTCTTCCTCGAGGCGTTCGAGGGACCGCTCGACCTGCTGCTCTACCTGATCCGCAAGCAGAACTTCAACATCCTCGACATACCGATGGCCGGCCTGACGCGCCAGTACCTGGCCTATGTCGAGGAGATCCGCCACACCAACCTCGAGCTGGCCGCCGAGTACCTGCTGATGGCGGCGATGCTCATCGAGATCAAGTCGCGCATGCTGCTGCCGCCCAAGAAGGCGGCCGACGGCGAAGAAGCCGAGGACCCGCGCGCCGAACTGGTGCGCCGCCTGCTCGAGTACGAGCAGGCCAAGATGCAGGCCGCCGCGCTGAGCGCGTTGCCGCAGCATGGGCGCGACTTCTGGAAGGGCCAGGTCTACATCGAGCAATCCCTCAAGCCGCGCTTCCCCGAGGTCGACGTGGTCGACCTGCGCGACGCCTGGGCCGACATCCTCAAGCGCGCCCGGCTGGTGCAGCACCACAAGATTTCGCGCGAGGAGCTGAGCGTGCGCGAGCACATGAGCATCGTGCTGCGCGCGCTGCAGGGCCGCCGTTTCGTCGAGTTCGAGCACCTGTTCGACGTCTCACGCGGCGCGCCGGTGATGGTGGTGACCTTCATCGCCATGCTCGAACTGGCCAAGGAAACGCTGATCGAGATCACGCAGGCCGAGGCCTTCGCCCCGATCTACGTGCGCCTGGCCTATTCGGCAACCTGAAGCCCCCACGCTTGCCACTTCGTGTGCTGCGCTGCCCCCCGAGGGGGCGCGAGCTTGCTTGGGGCGGCCCGGCGCTGCGCTCATGTACCCCCACGCTCGG
>Ga0164241_10006078_pt1 | contig 11088 bp, 10 predicted proteins | sample OricomyardsoilBY_FD_108780 | JGI IMG/M metagenome (GOLD analysis project Ga0164241, IMG submission 108780) | Backyard soil microbial communities from Emeryville, California, USA - Original compost - Back yard soil (BY) | ecosystem: Environmental > Terrestrial > Soil > Unclassified | place: USA... | reverse complement strand
TCTTCCCCGCCCCCGCAGGTCTGCCGCTTTATCACTCGATCCCCGAGTGAGCGCCGGGCACGTGAAGAAGATGGACGTGACCTCCACGCTGCGCCGCCACGTCGAAGCGCGGCAAGCGGGAGGTCACGGTCGTATTCGGCGCATGCGCCGGTGAAGCCGACGCCTGAGCGGTGCTACTTCAGGCGGCCGTCGAGCGAGATGGCCGAGCAGGCGAGCATGGACGCCTCACGCAGCAGATGCAGAACGGCGTCGCGATCGGCAGAGTCCGGGACGCTCTTCAAGATCACCTGCGCGAACTGCTTGGCGGCGGTGTGAATGGCTTCGTAGCTTGCGAGCTTCGCGGGCGTCGCCGAATGATGCGAGAAGACGTACTCGGGATCGAAGTCGGTCATCGTTGGCTCCTTGGGGTTCGGGCGCTTGCCGTTCCATAGCCCATTTACGACCTTCCCGAGGGCCGGTTGCGCGATGCAGCGGCATACGCAAGGCTCGCCCCCGCATGTCGCGAGTCGTGGCCTTCACTGATGGCGGTTGTCGGGGTAATCCGGGCGTTGGCGCGTGGGCCTTCGTGCTGGTCGACGTCGAAACCAAGAAGGCGCTGGAGGCGGCAGGCGGTGAACCTTTGACCACCAACAACCGCATGGAGATGGGGGCGGCCATCGCCGCGCTCCAGGCCGTCAAGAAGCTCGATACCAAGGTCTTGATTGTCACCGACAGCAAATACCTGATCGGTTGTTGCACGCAGTGGATGGCGGGGTGGAAAAGAAACGGCTGGAAGCGCAAAGGCGACCCGCTGAAGAACCTGGACCTCTTGCAGAAGCTGGACGAGTTGCTCACGCCACGCGACGTCGAGTTCCGCTGGGTCGCCGGCCACTCCGGCCACGTCGGCAACGAGCATGTCGACCGCCTCGGCAACGAAGCGATGGATCGGCTGGCCCGCGGCCTGCCCGCCGCCCACGAGCGCCGCTTCGACTGGACAGGCCCCCTGACTTGAAGGGATAGGGGTTAGGGCGGAGGGATTAGGGAAGAGGGCGGCCTGCGCGGCGCTGGGGCAAGCCGAGCCGAGCGCCAGCTCGCACGACCCCTAACCCCTCAAGCCTACCCCCTCCTCAAGACCACGACGCGGCCGCGCGCGACGGAAGTGACAGCCTCGCGCGCAAGTCAGCCACTCGCATGCTCAGCGAGCCCAGCACGCCGGCCGCGCCGTAAATCAATGCCAACTCCAGGCGATCGAGCTCGGGGTCGAGGCCACGCAAGCTCGAGAGATGACTGAGCACGTTGCTCTCGAGGGGGGCGCCCGAGGGCTCGTTGGCGAGCAAGGCTGACAGCTCCGACAACTCCTGCTCGTCGTGCTCGACCAGCCGCGGATGTGTCGATAGCTCGTCGGCGACCGCCGAGATCGTCGAGGCTTCGCGGTAAAGCGCGCGGCCGAGCACGAGATCGGGCTGGCGCAAACCCCACGCCGTCACGCGCCGGGCGAGGTCCGCGACGACCTGCTGCGAGCGCGTCGGCAGGTCGTTCAACACGGGATTGGCGAGGAGCACCGAAAGCTCCGCGCCCGCCACCTCGAGCGCCCAGCTCAGCCGTGCGCGCTGCTCGCCAGCCGAGATGAGCCCGCCGCGGAAGGCGCTGAACATCTGGCGCAACGTCAAGAGCGAAGCCAGCTCGGGCGCGTCGAAGCCGGAGACACCCGAGCGGCGCGCGGCGCCCTCTTTGGCCATCGCCTCGGCCACGACGATCAGGGCGCGGTGCAGCTTGCGACGTGCCTCGTGCAGCGAACGCGCGCGCTCGGGGCGCAGCTGCTGGCCCTGTACGAGCGAATTGCGGGCGTCCGCGACGCCGAGCTCCGCGGTGTAGCAGGCGTCTTGCAAGACATCACTGTCGGAGTCCATCGACTCGATCAACGCCACCGCCCGCTGGCTGAAGATGCGCAAGGCTCGCTCCGCCGCGTCGAGGCCCGCGCTGGGCGTCTCGATGTTGATGCCGATCTCGGCGACCGCCCAACGTAGGTGGACGAGGCGCCCTGTAGGCTCGAAAGACCAAGACTTGGGCGCTAAGGCGACGACGGCATCACGCGACATGGCCGGATGCATCGCAAGTGTTGGGCCAAGTCGTGCCGCCTCGGTTTCGCGTACTTAGCCGCAACGACTGCACCAGTTCGAGGCAGAGCCGGCCCCGTTACGTCTCAGCGTGAGAAGCCGTGGATGTAACCTTGCGAATCTGCAATGCGGAACCGCGCTCGGTGATGCGTGCTCATTGCTCGACTTTGCCCGGCGCGAGGCCGTAGCGAGTCTCGGCCTCGACGGGCTTGCCGGCGACGAAGCTTTCCACCACCGGTACGATCTCGTTCTCGAACGCTTCACCACCCCAGAAGTGAATCAGCTGCGCCGTGCGATCGAACAAGAATGACGCGGGCAGCATGCCGGGCCAGCTCGGATTGATGCCCGCTTTGAAGTCCGCCACGCTGCCTTCGACCAAGTAGCTCTTCAGCGTGATGCCGTTGTCTTTCAGGAACGACTGCGCCTTGGCTTCGTCCTTCGGCTCATCGACGGACACGAGCACGATCTGCACGCCTTGCGGTTTCAGGTTCGCGGCCAACGCTTGCAGCATCGGCACCTCACGCCGACAAGGACCGCACCAGCTGGCCCAAGCATTCACGATCGTCCCCTTCTTTCCGCTCGCCCGGATCGCGCCCAACAGCTGTGCGGCCGTCGCATGAGTGAGCGCGCCCCCAACCGCTGCTTCCTCGCCCACGTCCGGCCCGTCTTCCCGCCTTCTCGTTCGCTCGGTCTCGCTCTCGTCCCCGCCCGCCACGACTCCGCTCGGCGCCGTCGTCGGAGCCGCCGCAGCTGCGGCGGCGGCCGGACGCTTGCGCGCGGAGCTAGACCCGGCCTCCCGATCACACCCAAGGGCGGCCAAGGCGCCGGAAACGGCTACGACCGCGACCGCCAAGCTCGAGGAATTACTCAATATTGTCATGATGTTACGGTCAAGTTTCGCGGATTTTGGGGCGTAGCGGTTGGATCCCTACCGGAAGAATTGCTACCGCGCTCCTCGTGAGCACTCAAAACAAACTCTTCGTCGAAGACCTCAACCTCTCGGGCAAGCGCGTCATCGTGCGCGTCGACTTCAACGTGCCGCTCAAAGACGGCGTGGTTGAAAGCGACAAGCGTTTGAAGGAGTCGCTGCCGACCATCAAGTACCTGCGTGAGAAGGGCGCCAAGACCATTCTGATGAGTCATTTGGGTCGTCCGGACGGCAAGCGCGTGCCCGACCAGAGCCTGGCCCCGGTGGCCAAGGCGCTCGGCGCGCTGCTCGGCACGGACGTGAAGTTCGCCGACGATTGCGTGGGTGAGCCCGCCAAGAAGGCCGTCGCGGCCCTGAACGCCGGCGACGTGCTGCTGCTCGAAAACCTCCGCTTTCACGCCGCCGAGGAAGCCAACGACCCCGCCTTCGCCAAGCAATTGGCGGAGTTGGCCGACGTGTACGTGAACGACGCTTTCGGCAGCGCCCACCGCGCGCACGCTTCGACCGAAGGCATCACGAAGCACATTTCGCAGGCCGCTTCCGGCTACCTGATGAAAAAGGAGCTGGATTACCTGGGCTCCGCGCTCGGCGATCCGAAGCGCCCCTTCGTGTCGATCATCGGCGGCTCCAAGGTCTCGTCGAAGATCGACGTGATTCAGAGCTTGCTGCCGCGCGTCGACTACCTGTTGCTCGGCGGCGGCATGACGTACACGTTCTTGAAGGCGCAGGGCAAAGAGATCGGCAAGAGCCTGTGCGAGAACGACAAGGTGGAGTTCGCCAAGAAGCTGCTGGCCGAGGCCGGTGACAAGCTCGTGCTCGGTGAAGACTTCGTGGTCACCGACAAGCTCGACTTCAAGGCGCGCACCGTCGGTGAGCTCAAGACCGTCGGCGTGAACGAAATTCCGGAGGGCTGGGAAGGCGTCGACATCGGCCCCAAGACCATTGCCAAGTTCGAAGCGATTTTGCTCAAGGCCAAGACCGTCGTCTGGAACGGCCCGGTGGGCGTGTTCGAGATCGACGCGACGGCCAAGGGCACGTTGGCCGTCGCAGAAGCGCTCGCCAAGGCGACGGCAGCCGGCGCGACGACCGTTATCGGCGGCGGCGATAGCGCTTCGGCTGTGAAAAAAGCGGGCGTGGCCAGCAAGGTCAGCCACGTGTCGACCGGTGGCGGCGCTTCGCTCGAGTTCCTCGAGGGCAAGGTGCTGCCGGGCGTCGCGGCCTTGACGAACAAGTAACGGCGTCCGAAAAGTAGCCGCCCGCATGCAACTGACCGACCCTCGTGCCGCATCCGCCCCGTCTTTTCTTTCGGGAGCGGCGCGGATGCTCAACGACGCACGCGACACATCCGTCGTTTGGCTGATGCTGCAGTGCGCGTTCGTCGCGGGGGTCGGGGCGTCGCTATTTTTCTGGCCCTACGCTCTGCACCTCTCGGTCTGGTACGTGGCGCCCGTTTACTTCGCGCTCTTGATGGGGGTGGTGCTCGATCGTTTCACGCTGATGTTGCACTTCACGTCACATCGGCAGTTGTTCAACAAAGAGTACAAGAGCTTGAACCACGTCATTCCGTGGCTGCTCGGTCCTTTTTTTGGGCAAACCCCGAATACGTACTTTGCCCACCACATGGGCATGCACCACCGGGAAGAAAACCTGCCCGACGACCTGAGCTCGACGATGCGCTTCACGAGGAATCGCATCACCCATTGGCTGCGGTACTACTTTCGGTTCCTGTTCATCGGCTTGCCTGAGCTGAGCTTGTACTTCTACAAGCGCAACAACTGGAAGCTGTTCGGGCGCGTGCTGGTGGGTGAAGGCGCCTACTGGTCCGTCGTCGGCGTGGGGCTGTGGCTGCGAACGGACGCAGCGCTCGTGGTGTTCGTCATCCCGCTCGTGCTCATGCGCACGCTGATGATGATGGGCAACTGGACCCAGCACAGCTTCATCAGCCAAGAGCACCCGGAAGATCCGTTTCGGTCCAGCATTACCTGCATCAATACCCGTTACAACCGGCGCTGCTTCAACGACGGCTATCACATTCTTCATCACATCAAGCCGCGCGCGCACTGGACCGAGCACCCCATCGAGTTCGAAAAAGCGCTCGCCGAGTACGGCTCGCACGACGCCATCGTGTTCGACGGCGTCGATTACTTTCAAATCTGGCTGAACATGATGCTCGGCCGCTGGGGCTACTTGGCCGACAAGTTCGTGCACCTGGAAGGCGCGCCGGCGCGCAGCAAAGCCGAAGTCATCGCCTTCTTGAAGAGCCGCGTGCAGCCCGTCGTCGCAAGCTCGCAAGCCTGAAACGCCGGGCGGTCCGTAACTTGCCGCGCTTTGCCGGCCCCTGCTTTTCGTCTAGCCCTATGCATCGGGTCACCCTCGCCCGAACGTGCGCCAAGCTGTGCCACGAATCGGTCGTTGACGAGTCTTAGGCAAGGATTATCCGCAAACTCCGCACCACCGTGACTGGTATGGGATTTGCTGGCTCGGAGGGAATGATGTCCGATCGACGGCCGGGCTGGACCTGGCTCTGCCCGTTGGTGCTCGCGCTCGCTGCCATCGGCTGCAGCGGAGACTCGACCATCAGCGGCGGGAGCGCCTGCAACTCGAACGTCGATTGCCCGGACAGCCAGCGCTGCCAGCTGGGTCTGACACCGCAGTCCCACACGAAGATGGTCGCGCCTTGCGTTCCGGTGCAGGCGTGTACGAGCTCGGAGCAATGTCAGGGCGGCTACGTGTGCTTGCCGAACACACAGTTTGGCAGCGGCACGCTGTGCCCGACAATGGCCTGTTCACCACCGTGCCAAACGACTGGGTGCCAACCTGATCAGGTCTGTGGGACGAGCGGGCTGTGCGAATTTGAACGCTGTGACGAGCCGGGCGCGCCCGCTTGCGCCGAGCACTACCGCTGCGACGTGGCGGCCGCTGCCGCGGCACCTGCACCGACGCTCGGCGGCTCCAGCGTCACTGACACCGACGATCCCAGGCGCGCCGCCCTGCGCGGCTGTGTCCACAAACGCTGCGACGAGACCGGCGGCTTCATCTGCCGCGATTATTGGCAATGTGAGCCTGGCAGTGCAACTGACGCTTCCGGTTGCGTGCCCGTACCGTGCGCGGCGACTGGCGGACATTGCTCGGACGACTCGGTGTACATCTGTAGCCCGACCAACGCCGGTCATCGCCCCAACGGCGCCGACGCGAACGGTTGCGTGCTGCGAAATTGCGGCGAGGGCGTCACCTGCACCTACCTTCGAAACGGCGTGAACATTTCCTACTGCGATGTCGCTAACCCGGCCAGCAACAGCGACGGATGTGTAGCCCGACGCTGTGACGAGGAGCCGAAGGCTTGTTTTTCGACTCAACGCTGCGCGCCTTCGTCTCCATTTGCCGACGACGTCGGCTGCCGCCAGCTTACTTGCGAAGAGGGGACGACGTGTCCGCTGGGATACGTGTGCGACGTCTCGTCACCGGCGAGCAACGCGATCGGCTGCCGATCGGAGCTGGGCGCCGGGACGGGCGGCAGTACGAGCTCCGGTACGAGCGGTACGAGCGGTACGAGCGGTACGAGCGCCGGCGCGGCCGGGCGCGGGACGGGTGGCACTGGCGCCGGCAAGCGCGGGATGTGCGTCGCCGCGGGCTAGGTCGCCGGCCGGACGCCACGCGCGCCACCGCCCCGGAGTGCCGGCCGGAGCGTCGGATGAGCTCATCCCCACTGAGGCCGGATATCCCAGTCGGTTCGCGCCGACACGGATATGTGTGTGATTTCAGGAACTTGGCGATCCGCATCTCAACTAAGAAATCTCGACGCTTTTTGGAAACATTGCCGAAAAAAAAGCCCGGCTACGCCTACGACGCCGCGCGGACTCAGGCCCCGCACTCGACGGCCCCGCCGACGCCTCAACGGCAGCACCCCAAGAAAATCAGAAGAGGAAACCCACTGTCATGACCGGAATTAGCGTTCGCAAGCAAGCCGTCGCCGACATCGCGAGCCAGGCCGTTGCCCCTTTCGTAACGATTGAAGAGTCGCCCGATGCGCTCTTCGGCAGCAACGTCTTCGGCCTCGCGGCGATGAAGGCGAAGTTGCCCAAGGACGTCTTCAAGTCGTTGAAGAAGACGATCGACAAGGGTGAGCCGCTGAACCCCGCGTACGCCGACGTGGTGGCTTCCGCCATGCGCGAGTGGGCGATGTCCAAAGGCGCGACGCACTACGCCCACCTCTTCTTCCCGCTGACCGGCGCGATGGCCGAGAAGCACGACTCGTTCATCTCGCCCGACGGCGAGGGCGGCGCGATCAGTGAGTTCCAAGGCAAGCTGCTCGTTCAGGGCGAGCCGGACGCCTCCAGCTTCCCGAACGGCGGCATCCGCCAGACGTCCGAAGCACGCGGCTACACGGCATGGGACGTGACGAGCCCGGCGTTCGTCATCGAATCGACGCTCTACATCCCGACCGCGTTCGTGTCGTGGACGGGTGAGGCGCTCGACAAGAAGACGCCGTTGCTCCGCTCGCAGCAGGCGCTCAACCGCCAAGCGACGCGCATCCTCAAGCTGTTCGGCCACGAGAACATCGCCAGCGTGGTCGCGTACGCCGGCCCCGAGCAGGAGTACTTCCTGGTCGATCGTCGCTTTTTCATGGCCCGCCCGGATCTGCTGAACTCGGGCCGTACGCTATTTGGCGCCAAGCCGCCCCGCGGCCAAGAGTTCGAGGATCTGTACTTCGGTGCCATCCCCGAGCGCGTCATCGCGTTCATGGTCGAGCTCGAGCGCGAGCTGCTCAAGCTGGGCATACCCGCCAAGACCCGCCACAACGAGGTTGCCCCCGGCCAGTTCGAAATCGCCCCCGTGTTCGAGAGCGCCAACATGGCCGCCGATCACCAGCAGATTTCGATGATGATGATGCGCAAGCTGGCCATCCGCCACGGCTTCGAGTGTTTGACGCACGAGAAGCCGTTCGCGGGCGTCAACGGCTCCGGCAAGCACGTGAACTTCTCGTTCGGCAACTCGACCCAGGGCAACATGCTCGACCCGGGCGACACCCCGCACGAGAACGCGCAGTTCCTGGTGTTCACCGCCGGCGTCATCCGCGCGGTGCACAAGCACGGCGGCCTGCTGCGCGCGGCGATCGCCTCCGCCCAGAACGACCATCGTTTGGGTGCGAACGAAGCCCCGCCCGCCATTCTGTCGGTGTTCTTGGGTGAGCAGCTTTCGGACGTGTTCGACCAGCTCAAGGCGGGCGGCGCCAAGTCGTCCAAGAGCAAGGGCGTCATGGAAATCGGCGTCGATACGCTGCCCAAGCTGCCCAAGGACGCGGGCGACCGCAACCGCACGAGCCCGTTCGCCTTCACCGGCAACCGCTTCGAGTTCCGCGCCGTCGGCGGTGGCCAGTCCATCGCGGGCCCGTTGATCGCGCTGCAAACCGCGATCGCCGAGTCGCTCGACTACATCGCGGGCAAGCTCGAGGCCTCCGTCGGCTCCGGCAAGACGCTCAACATGTCGATCCAGACCCTGCTCACCGAGCTGGCCAACGAGAACGCGGCGATCGTGTTCAACGGCAACGGCTACTCGGAAGAGTGGCATATGGAGGCCGAAAAGCGCGGCCTGCCGAACCTGAAGACCACGGTCGACGCGCTGCCGCAGCTGAACACGCCCGAAGTGATCAAGTTGTTCGACAAGTACAACGTGCTCACCCCGCGCGAGCTCAAGAGCCGCTACGAAATCTACCTCGAGACGTACGTCAAGACGGTGCTCGTAGAAGCAAAGCTCGTGGTCAAAATGGGCAAGACGATCATCTTGCCGGCCGCCATCAAATACCAAACCCAGCTCAGCGCGGCGTCGGCCGTGTCTGCGCCGGCCAAGCGGATCTTGGGCGAGGTGTCGAGCTACGCCGACAAGCTCGACTCGAGCCTTGCCAGCCTCGAGAAGTCGCTCGCCCACGAAGCGTCGAGCGTCGAAGCCGAAGCCAAGCACCTGAAGGACGACGTGCTGCCGCTGATGCTCTCGGTGCGCAGCGCTGCCGACTCGCTCGAATCGGTCGTCGCCGACGACCTGTGGCCGCTGCCCACGTATCAAGAAATGCTGTTCATGCGCTGATAGGCGCCTGACCGCAGCGCCAACGCCCCTTACGGCAACGTGAGGGGCGTTCGCTTTTTTGTAGCTAGGCGATCTTCGATTGCTCGCCGATTTCCGTGAGGAATTTATCGGGGCGCTTGAAGAGCTTTTCGACTCGTTGGCGCGCCATTTCGGCGAGGGGACCGGGTTGGGCGCCGAGCGCGCATTGCAGCAAGACGGCTTCCTTGAGCATGGGCAAGAAATCGTCTTGGCAGCGCTTGGTCCAGGCGGCTTCGTCGAGCTCTTCTTTTTTAACGGTGGCCTCGAAATCGATCAAGATCATCTCCAACGGCGACGCGCACACCACCAGGTTGTGCAGCTCCAAATCACCGTGGGCGATGCCGGCCGCTTGCAGGCGCGTGAGAGCGTCGAAAGCATCGTGCAACAAGCGCCACAACCCTGCGGCCGCGGCCACGTTCAGCTTACGGGCCAGCGGCAGGTTGGCTTCTTCGGGCTCGGCCCCGAACGGCGACAAGCGATGGTACGGAGAGCCAGGCAAGAAGCAGCTGCGAAACACCTGGTGGGTCGCGCCGATTGCGGGGGGAATGCCCAAGATTTCCGCGGCTTCGTTCTGACGATCGCGCTCTTCGCGCGGGTCCCCGTGCAGACGACCCGGGTAGTACGTCTTGCGAAAGTGCAGCGGGTAGCTCGCAGCCAGGGGGAAGGTGGCTCGCGTCTCTTCACCCGCGATCACGATGTCGGCGGACATCAACGGCATGCCGTTGGCTTCGCGCTTCATGATCGTGCGCACGACGAAATCTTGCCGCGGCGCCTTCTTGATCCAGACCGCGTACTCCGCGCCGACCCGCACCGCGTGGCGCGGCGAAACTTGGATCAGCTGGTCTTCTTCGTCCACGGCTACAAGCTCGCTAGAAACTGGGGCGAGGGCAAGTGTCTTTCATGTAACTGCGAGCATTTACTGCTGACGTTTCGGCAGCCTTTCCAGATCCGCACACGCCGCTCGTGCTAGTCGGGGCCTCATGACTCGCTTGCAAGGTCGCCGCATTGTGCTCACGGGAGCCTCGCGCGGTGTGGGTAAAGAGACCGTCCAGCTATTCAGCCGCGAAGGCGCCGAGATCATCGGGGTGGCTCGCGACGGCGCCAAGCTCGCGGCCTTGGCCAGTGAGTTTCCAGGCTTCCGCGGCGTCGTCGGCGACATCACCGACCGCGGGCTGGGCGCGCGGCTGGCCAGCGCGGTCCAAGAGCGCTGGGGCGCGCTCGACCTGCTGCTCAACAACGCCGCCATCCAAGAGTACAACGCCGGTTTCCACGCCGAGCCTCTGGACGCGTTGGAACGCAACGTGACGACCAACGTGCTGAGCGCGCATTGGCTGATCCATGACTTGTTGCCGCTGCTCAAGCGCGGCCACGAGCCGCGCATCATCAACGTCAGCTCTGGCGCCGGTAAGCTGGACGCCGTCAAGGCAGAAGCAAACATGCCTGCGTATCGGCTGAGCAAGCTGTTGCTCAACGGCCTGACCATTGCGTATGCCGGTGACCTGAAGGGTCAAGTCGCCGTCAACTCGCTCGATCCGGGTTGGCTGAAGACCGACCTGGGTGGCCCGAACGCGCCTGGGGAGCCCGCCGACGGCGCCGTGCGCATGCTGGAGCTCGCGACCAAGCCGTTCACGGTCACGGGCGGCTTCTGGTACGGCAGTGAGGCGATCGATTTTTAGAGTCGACTCAGCTCACGTTTGGTAGCGATCAGCAGACTGCCACGCTCCAATAGTCGACAGCCCGCGCCGGTCGGGCCGCTTTCCCCTTCCTTCGCTGCAGCTTGGGCGCAGCGTTCGAGCGCAGCGCTCGAGCTCGCCCTGCCCGGCTCCAGTACCTCGATCTGAAGAGCGCAGGGCGAGCCGGACAGCGTCTCTGGGCGAAAGTTCCGTCGGCGTGCCGCGGGCGTAACCTCGTTAGCTGAGGCATCGTTTCTTGAATACACGGCCCCACTCTTACGTCGTCGTGCCC
>Ga0164241_10006077_pt1 | contig 11089 bp, 7 predicted proteins | sample OricomyardsoilBY_FD_108780 | JGI IMG/M metagenome (GOLD analysis project Ga0164241, IMG submission 108780) | Backyard soil microbial communities from Emeryville, California, USA - Original compost - Back yard soil (BY) | ecosystem: Environmental > Terrestrial > Soil > Unclassified | place: USA... | reverse complement strand
TTCGAACTAAATTTTAGAGACGAGCGCTACCTCCCATTCGAAGGTGCGGGAGCCGTAAGCAGTTGGAAATTAGAGTTCACGAAAGAGTTTAGGCAGTTTGATTATGCCTCTATTTCTGATGTGATCATTCGTATCCAATACACTGCTCGCGAAGGTGGAGATACCTTGAAAAATGCCGTTACTTCCAATCTTGCCGAAAGCATGAACAAGCTGTTGGACGTGCTTTCTGACAGTGACACGGGCATTCCAAGGGTTTTCAGCTTACGGCACGAGTTCCCTAACGTGTTCCATCAATTGCTCTCACAGAATGCAGCCAAAGTAAAACTGGAAGCGAAGCACTTCCCGTACTTCTTGAAAGGCAAATCTCTGGTCTTTAACGATGTGTTGCCTTTCGCGGTGGCCATTCGCACGACAGGCAGCCTCTCCTTGGAACGAAGTAACTTTACGATCGACAGCACAGAGCCTACCAGTGATTGGAGCACGCAAGGCAGCACATATGCGACCACTTTCGGTATGGCAGACTCCCCATTAAAAGAGTATGCGCTAGCTGTGACTGCTAATAAGCTTGATCCCGCCAGCATCGAAGACATCTTGTTTGTATTACGTTATAAAATAGACCAATAACCCCATCCTTTTTAACACGCACTAACCATGGCAAAAATACTTTTCTGGCCCGACATCTATAAAGAGAGCGGGCACTGGCTTCCTGTCGTCTCGCTTGCGCAACAATTGAAAGCGAAGGGACATACCGTTGCCTTCATGGGAATTCCTGACAATGAAGCGATTGTACAGCCCTATGGCCTCACATTTTACCCCATTCTGGAAAAATTTTATCCCCTTGGGTACACCAGTGAAAACAAAGTCCAAGACTTGAGCAAAAGGTGGCGGCCCGAACACCTCACGCCCATCACCAATGGACTGCTCGACCCGGTCATCAACGGCTATGCGCCAGATCTTTTGGTCTCAGGCTACTTCACGGCCATCGAAACCTTGTTGATCTATTACAAGTATGGCTTGAATTTCACCATTACTACTACCTATCTGCGCCATCCCGAGGAAGATCCCGCCATCCATGCCTTGCAAAAGCTGATGGGCCTTCCCAAACCATTGGCATTGCAACTTATGGAAAAAGTGTATACAGGTGACTTGGCTTCCCTGACGGTGGATGAGTTTGTCCGCCCTTTGGAAGAGTTTACCGAATTGATCCCTTGTCCCAAAGACTTTGATTTTGACCACTACCAACACATGAACAATGTGGTGTATATCGAGCCTTTGGTCGAACGCACCTATGTGGGTACTCCACCCAAGTTGCCCGACTTGCCAGTAGGCAAGGAGATCATATTTGCCACTGCAGGCTCCATGGTACATGACTATATCCACAGGGCGCGTCATTTCTTTTTGGAGATGATAAAGATGATGAAGGGGCAAGGCATGCAGGGATATTACCTCGTGCTGGCCGTAGGGCCGCAGTTCATGGAAGAGGATTGGGGCGAAATTCCTTCCAACGTCACCAAGCTAGCTTGGGTGCCGCAGTGGGACTTGCTTCAAAAAACGTCAGTTGCCTTTATACATGGCGGTCTGGCCACTTTAAAGGAAAGTATTTATTGGGGAGTGCCCACCGTCGTGATTCCTTTGGGCAAAGACCAGATGGAAAACGCTCTTCGCCTGCACGACAAACAAATCGGGATTACTTCCAATGCCGATTCAGTAGACCAAGACGTACTACGCAATTTGTTGATTCGGGTGAGAACAGATGTGTGGATCAAAAACAACTTGGATCGCATGAAAGCATTGTTCAGGCAGATTGAAAGCGAAAAACCAGGGGTGGAACTGATCCATTCCACCCTGCCCTAATCTAAATTAAGGGTTGTATTAATAGAAGGCTGACAAATCATCACTTGTCAGCCTTCTATTTGGCATCAAATAACCCCAAACAGCTTCTTGCGTTCCTTTTTATACCTATCCCGAGGCCGTTTGTTGTTCAACTGGTCCAAATTGTTGTAGGCTTCTTTTAGCTCATCTGGAATGTCCCCTTTGTAATTGATCTTGTAAAAAGAATGACCGTTGTAAGGTATTCCTGTGTCATCCTTCACGATTTTCACCTTGGCATCTGTTCCGTTCTCCTTGAAGTAGTGCAAAAACTCGTTTTCACGATCATTAATTAATTGATCGTACTTCTGTTGGATGAGCTTATCACCGATCAACTCGTAACTTTTCTTCTGCACCGTAAATAGCATGGTGTCAGGCACTTTTTTGTTCAAGTACTCCATAAAGCCTTTGTCCTTCGTGGAGAGCTTTTCTATGTTGGTAGAATCATCTTCCGACAGCGTTGCAAGATGGTTTTTCTCCTTGTAGTATTTTTTCTTGGCTTCAAACAACATGATGATCTCCTTCTCTTTTTCCTCGTACTGTACAGGCTCTACTGTGATGGAGGCTTCTGGGGTTTCTTTGAGAAAATCGGCAATCTCCGCTAGAAAGTCCTGTTGGCTTTCCAATAGTTGCTTGTTCTTAAGTCTCCATTTCAAGTTGAGCGACTTTTCAATTTGTTGTTCCACATCTCGAACTTCGAAGCGGTAAGAGGTAGTGGCAGGTTTCACAAAGATATTTTTGAGTACGTCGAAGATGACGTCCCTTAAATGAAATTTGGGATCTTTTAAGTTGCGGGTAATATGCGCTTTATAATCGATCACGTTGCCTCTTTCACGAATGAAGGCCATAATGAGTGGCATCGGGATCCATTGTGCATCTTTTTTCTTTACCCGTTTGGTGACACGCGGGTCGATAAACAGGAAGTGGTTGTCGCTGTTGATCACGCCATTTCTCACTTTCCAGTCTGCCGTGGCTTCAATGGTGCCCCTGTCAAACGGATAGGAGGTATAGGTCACAAAAAAAGGATTGAACATGGCTGCGGGGACTTTCTCCATTTTGAAGTTTAGATCGAAATCGCTGCTGTCCTGAGGGTTCATACTGATGAGGGTCGAAATATGGCCGTAGGGCTTAATTCCTGACTTCATCGATAAGTGGAAGACCTTTTTATTCTTGTCGATAGAATCTGCAATGACAGTGAAAGGATTGAGCGCGATTTCGAACTTATCCCTCGTGGAAAAATCGTTGTATTCGAGATCTGCATCATAAATGGCCATTTTGTTGAGTTTGTAATAGCTATGCAAAAAGTTCTTTGAGAGCACTTTTACATAATCTGCGATTTCGAGGATCAAGTTGAATTTCTCTTCCTTCTGAGCCTCTGCTTGTTTGACGTTGCTTCCTTTTGCACCAAATATCCGTTGGATATTGTCCAGCGAATCGTACTTCTCGTACCGGGCAAAGAAATTTTGGAGCATGACCGTGTCGATGTCATACACCTTGTTTTTGGGACTTAAATCGTTGATGTTGACTGCAAAGCGTTTAAAGGAGGCATAATCTTCTCCTTTGGTTTTACCAAAATGAAAATCATTTAATCCCATAAAGCCTTTTATGTTCACATTGTCTTGCTCTTTCACATTGCCGATCACGCGCATGTCCGCGTCCAAGGTAGCAGAGAACCGTCCGTAATTAGCAAAGTCTTTCATGTACTGCTCGATAATGGCCAAATCGAACTTGTCGATCTTTGTGGCTACCCTAAAAGCGTTGCTCAAAAAATTAAAGGTGAAATCTCCTTTCACATCGCCCGTTCCAATACCCGATTTGAAGGCAAAGGTTCCGAAAATGGTATCCCTGTCCCAATATTTTCCATCAGTCTCAAAATCAATCTCTTTTATGAAGTAATTGACGGGAATTTCCTTTTGCACATAATGGAACTCTCCGCCATTGATGGAAATGTCCTCAATGTTCAAGTGCATCGGAACGGTGTCTTTCACCGTAGTATCCTTTTTGCCGGAGGTGAATTTCTTGATCAAATCGTCAAAATTGAACACCTTTTTGTCTTGGATAATCGCAATCCAAGGCTTATCCAGCGTGACGTGTGTGATTTCATATTCTTTGGAGAGCAGTTTGATCAAGCTTATTCCCACATCAATTCCAGATAACGAAAAGAAGACACTGTCACTTTGGTATTCATATACCTTTAGGTCATCGAAATGGACGGTACCAGTAAAAGGATTTACATAGGCCCAGTCCATGGTGATTTGCCTGCCCGTGTATTTCTCGTCGTATTTTTCAACCAAGTATTTAGTGATGGGAGAGATGAATACGATCACCAGTATTATAAGCCCGAGGATGATGCTCCCAATGATGAGGAGCGTCTTGCCTGTTTTGGAAAGTGCCATTCTTGTAAATAGAGTAAGTGTGAAACGAAGAAAAAAGACGTGATCGTCCGTTATTGCGCCTATCATAAAACCGTGCCAACTGCCTTGGTTCACATTTTTCAGGGCATTTTAATCCATCAATCAAACTTTTGGACAAGGTAGAACGTTACATTTGCGCTCTTGAGGCCACCCAAGTAGGTGGACGATGCCTACACAATGAACACTATAGCAAAAGAAAGCCCATCCAGCTCCGTCGAAAAAACGATTTTCCCGATTTTGGTCGCCATCAGCTTTTCCCACCTGCTGAATGACACCATCCAATCCCTGATCCCATCCATCTATCCCTTGGTGAAGGAGTCCCTTCATCTGAACTTTACACAATTGGGTCTCATCACCCTGTGTTTTCAGCTTACTTCCTCCATCCTACAGCCTTTTGTGGGCTATTATACCGATGTGTATCCCAAACCCTATTCATTGGCTATTGGCATGGGCATTACCTTGTTAGGGCTTGTCTCATTGTCTTTCGCTTCCAGTTTTGTGAGCGTACTCGTCTCTGTTTCCTTTGTAGGCATGGGCTCTGCTGTTTTCCATCCAGAGGCATCGCGTGTAGCCTATATGGCTTCTGGCGGTAGGAGAGGTTTTGCGCAATCCTTTTTTCAGGTAGGAGGGAATGCAGGTAGTGCCATAGGACCTTTATTGGCGGCCCTTATCGTGGTTCCTTATGGCCAATTCCACATTATATGGTTTTCGTTGGCGGCCATGGTAGCCATTATCGTGTTGGCCAATGTGGGCAATTGGTACAAGGTAAAAAAGACAGAAACACATGCAGCCAAAAGACGCCAAGCGGTAAGCGTCTCGTCATACCCAAAGTCGACCATTATGGTATCGCTGGGAATCTTATTGCTGCTTATTTTCTCCAAGTATTTCTACATGGCGAGCATGACCAGTTATTTCACCTTTTATCTCATCGATAAGTTCAATGTCTCTGTGCAAACGGCTCAGGTACATTTGTTTATCTTCTTGTTTGCGATAGCAGCTGGCACTTTGATTGGCGGTCCCTTGGGCGATCGTTTGGGAAGGAAGTATGTGATTTGGATTTCTATATTGGGTGCAGCTCCTTTTACCCTTGCACTTCCTTACGCCAACTTGTTTTGGACCACCATTTTCAGCGTTTGTATTGGAGTGATTCTCGCCTCTGCGTTCTCCGCTATTTTGGTATATGCTCAGGAGTTGCTTCCTGGAAAAGTAGGAATGATTTCGGGGCTGTTCTTCGGATTGGCCTTTGGGATGGGTGGGGTGGGTTCTGCTCTACTGGGAAGGCTTGCGGATGTGACCAGCATTCAGTATGTGTACCAAGTATGTTCTTTTTTGCCGCTTATTGGCTTGCTTACCGTGTTTTTGCCTAATATACACAAGCCCTAATCCAGAAAAGGCTTCCACTTTGACACGAAGCGCAAAGGCCTAACCAAGATCGGCAAGCTTTTTGCGTTTTGGTAGGAATAACGGTGTTTGTGTCACTGGATTAGTTCTTTTTTCCCATCACACTGCTCCATCTTTTTTCCAAGAGGGATAGTTCTTTCTCGCCTATAGCCTTCGCTTTTTCTTTCTTGATACCCACGCTCATGCCCATAACAAAAAGGGCATGCGCAAAACTTGGCAGTTCTGTCTGTTGAACAAGAAACGTGACATTAGGCGTTTTTTGATTCTCGTCTTCCAAGGTATATTTGAATACCTCTTCAAAACCCCATTCTTTGATTAGACGTTTGATAATTCCGAATTCTTCGTTTGTGAATGTTTCAATTGGGATTTTTATTTCATTCTCAATAGCCATACCTGACTTAATACTATTATTAGTTATTTAAAGTAATTGATTCTATAATTTTTTAACAGTGAAATAGCATAAAAGGTTGCGTTCTAGAAAGACACAACGATTATCTCACGACGTTTAGTGCAAAAAGACCTCTGTTTGAGGCGAAAAATCCGACAGGGGTAAATGGCCTTAGTCTGTCACTATTATTTTTTGGGTGCTCACTTCTCCATTCGTTAAAAAAAACTTTGCCAAGTAGGACCCTGCGTCCAATTCTTCAATAGATAGTTCGTTGCCAACGGTGAGAATGGTTTTGATGACATCGCCATAGACGTTGTAGAAAACGACCCTTTCAATCGAACTAGGTCTCCTTAGCTTAAGTACATCATTGGCAGGATTAGGATAGAGGATCGGAAGTAGCGGTTTCAAAATGGGTTCTTCTATGGCCAAGGGCGAGCAGTCGAGGGCGTTTATGTTTGCCCAAATCTCGTCATTCAGTAAGAAAGGGACCTCCAGACCGTCAGGCGCTTCTCCCATTCGCAACCATACCATTTCTTGACTGGGTACTATATTTAAGAATTGCCCATCTTTTCCCATGGCGACAAATAGGTCATTCGGGGCATGTGGGTTCAAAGGTCCATTGAAGGTAAGTTGGCTTTGCGGCACTTTGTAACTCTCTTTCCCGTTCAGCCACCATAAGTACCCATACGATTTGTTCAACTGTTGTGAGGTGCTGATCATTTGGTTGAAATAGGTCGTATCGCGCAGGATATGCGTCCCGTTCCAACTGCCTTTGTTTAGCATCAACAGGCCAAATCGCGCCATGCTACGGGCATTGCTGAAATAGACATGGTTATAGTCGACCGGGAAAAAAGCGCCTGTCATTCCTGTTGGAGTTTTCAACTTTTGCGTCATGTACACATTGAGCGAGCGACCAGTTGCTTGTTCAATCACCCCATCCAAAAGCGTGTAAGGCGCATTATGATAGGCCCAGCGCGTTCCCGCGTCCGATTTATAGACAAGACAGTTGGCCAATGTGCAATAAGGATCTGTCACCCCATCGTCCAGGCCGGAAGTCATAGTAAGTTGGTGGCGGATCGTGATTTTCCCTTCTTGGGCAGGTGCAGTGCTGGTCCATCCTTTGCCGAGGTTCGTAGAAGTGGAATCAGAAAGTGTTAGGTACCCCTCTTGTTGGGCCACTCCGACCATAAACGAAGTCAAGGTTTTGCCGGCTGAGGCCCATTGCCAAGGATCACTTTGGGTGAAAGTGCCAAAATACTTCTCCAATACGATCTTCCCATCTTTCAGCAGAATAAAGGCATTGGAATTCTTGGCTTCCAAAAAACGGTATAAACTATCGATTTTTGTTTGGCACCATCCCAATGAAGAAGGAGAAAGCGTGTCCCATGTGCTTCCTGTGCTAGGTGGAAAATAGAGGGATTGCGTATGCCCCGAAAAGGAAAGCAAGAGAAAGAGCAACAAGATCTGGTATGTTTTCATGAGATAAATGATCGCGCCAAATAGCGCATTTTTACGGCGCACGGTTTAATCTACAATGATATAAATTAGGAAATAGTCAGAACAATACGGAAAAGAAAGAGATAGAAATCAATCGTATAAAAGTTGGTATTGCTCGACTCTATCAGGATAGCTTTTTCTTGGAATTGAGAGCGACATGGGCAAGCAAATGGTAGAAAGAGGTCTAAATCCTTACTTTTTTGTGCGCAAATTATTGTTGAACAGTATCTTTAGGATGGATTTGACTCAACATTTAAGAAAAGAAGTTCTGCTCTTTACACTTTATAAAATGCAAAGAATCAAGCATACCATTTTCATCCTCCTCACTTTCGCCCATCAAGGATCTCTCCTTGCACAGAACGATTCCGCTTATAATGAGATAAAAGAACTTGCCCAAAAACAAGCGGCGGCGAAGGAATATGCCTTGTCCTTTGCTACCTATTCGACAGTGATTAACATGTACGGGGATGGGTTTTCCAAGACGGAAATGTATAATGCCGCTTGTATTGCAGCCTTGGCTGGCAAAAAGAAGAAGGCCATCGAGTGGCTTCAAAAAGCACTGCAGCAAGGATTTGAGGATGCCGATCATTTGCAAAAAGACCCTGATTTTTATTCCATTCATGGGCTAAAAGAATGGAAAGAAATAGTCGCAGAGTCTCAAAAAATCAAAAAAGCATATGATGAAAAGCAACAGTTTGTTCAAGAGGTGACAACACGATTGCTAGAAGGGGAGGGTGAAGCACTGTACAAAGCGAGCAGCCAACGATTGAAAACGAAATACCCGCAACCTTTATTTGAAGGATTAGTAAAAAGGATCTCCAAAGAAGGCAAAGAAAAGAACATCCGACCTGACAATACTGTGATGAGTAATGAAGAGAGGGTAAACAATGTCCTTCGAAATAGCTACATGGGGATCGAGTGTTTCTCTTTTACTATTCCGATTGTTCAAATCCCACAGTCGTGGCCTTTAAGGCCTATTGGAAATGACGTGATCATAGGAGTGAAGTTTATCCATAATGAATGGAGATTGGACTCTTTGCACTATCGACTCAACCGTCAAGCAATCGATCTGGTCCACTTGCTGGATGATGTCAAGGTGTACAAGTCATCGAGCATTCTATGCAGCTTGACAGGAAAGAATGAACATGGAATGTCGCTCTGGTGTCCAGAAGGTATTTTAGAAGACTTACGTACCAGTTTCAAGACCAACACGTTTACCGAACTCTCAAAGGTTCCCGATTTATCGGGAAGTGATTCCTGTCTTATGGCCATAAGAATCGAGGCAACCAATATATACCCTCTCAACGAAAGAACTGTTCAAGTGGTTTTCTTAAAGAACAGCGGTTGTCTGCTGGTGAGTGACGAAAACAGTTACGCGTTGTTTAAGTCCGACAAGGCCAATGAGATGGGCAAACGGTACAAAGGGTTAATGAGAGAAAAAATGTTGCTAGACTTTTTCAGGTAGGGCGCACTAGCAATGATTCTAGATTGCCTTTTACTACTTTGCAAGCTCGTAGATGAGTATTTTGTTGTCGTATTCCATTGACACATAGATATATCCTCTTTGATCGACATGAACGGAGGAATAGGGACAGATATCGACATAGCCTAGCTCTTGTTGGGCAATAAGCTTCCCTTTTTGTGAAAACACAAACAAAGAGCCACAACCTAGTACATAAACGTTCCCTGATTTGTCGAACTTAATATCTTTTGCGTAGACACGCTCTGGAAGGACCCAGCAATCTTGAAACTTACCCTTTCGATCAAATATCTTTATTTTGCCATTATCCCCTACATACACTTTTTCCTGAAAATAGCCCACAGCAATGGGTTGCTTTAATTGCCAACACGAATCACCGGGTGTTCCCCAGTGGTACACTGGAACTAGGTTTTCGTCAATGGCGACAATTTTTTGCTGACTTGGGTATACGATATAATATTCACCTTTCGCTCCACTGCAAATATCTTGAATGAAATCCTCCCCATTGCTTTTGGTCTCAGGATATTGGATACGTTCGATTTCTTCTAGACCCTTCGTACCTGTTTTAAGAAAGATCTTCATGACGGCATTGGAGTACCTTGTAATCCCATAAATGCTAGATTTTTTTTTGTCCACTAGGATTTCTGCCATTCTTGAGATCTTGACTGAGTTTGGTCCTTTTGGCTCAGGTACCACACTTATAAGGCCATCGTCTGTTGTTTGTTTTAGATGCTTTGACTCGTCAGAGACAAGTAGATGACCATCTTCTGTGCTTGCTAGACCATAGGGACCTCGGAACCCTGTCTCATCATCCGCTTTGTTGCCCCACACGGCGATTGCTTTTCCGTCCTGATCTAAATGATAAAATTTGTTGTGATCATTCAGAAAAAAATGATTGTTCTTGTCCACAGAAAGTTGTGAATAATTCGGGTTCATGAATCCGAACTCGATTTTCCGGAGAAACTTTCCATTCAAGTTGAACTCAGCCATAAATCGTTCGCCCATCGCATACAGGAGGGTATCTCGAATGGCGATTTGGCTTGGTTTGTAGACATACTTTTTTGTGTCAAAGCTTAGTTGAAAGTGCCCTGCCGTGTCAAACTTTTGTATCCTATAATTATATTCATCTGCTACATAGAGGTAATTATGGTCATCGAAGGCCAAGCCCACGGGGTTGTCAAACTGCCCTTCTCCACTTCCATGGCTTCCCCATTTCCGTACTAATTTCCCATTGAGATCATACTTTATGATTTGTTCGTATTCTGAAACATATACATTGCCCGCTTGGTCGCATTTTATGCCTAATGGAATATGTCGAGTTCTCCAAGAAAGGAGCAAATTGCCCCAGCGATCAAACTTCGAAATCTTTGCACTGGAAAAATCAAGCGTATAGATGGTCCCGTTTGGGCCTGAACATATCTGTGTCACTTTGTTGAAAATAAGGCTGTTGCCCCATTGGTATAAATACTTGCCCTCTTTGGTAAAGGCAAGGACACGTCTATGATCGGCGATAAAAAGTGTATCGCCCAAAAGACAATTGGGGCCGAGGTGCTCGACTTGGTAGCCTCCTTTTTCAAAACTGCTTATTTCTTTGATAAGCTTTAATTTCTTGTTTTGAGCCATCGACCAGTGCATACTTAAAATGGCCAAAAGGAGTAATCTATCTTTCGTTCTTCTCATCTGAGACGCTCAATGCGTATTGTTCAATTTGCAAAGTTATCGAGTCTGATGCGATGTGGAGCAAGAAGAAAATTTGATTCTGCAGGCCACGGAAGCTTCACTGTCTAAGTTCCATTGACATTCCTCAAATGAACTGGATCATTTACCATGAATGGCCATAGAGCAATATGGGGAGAAATACTACATCCGTGTGAAATGATCCGAAGAAGTCCCGTATTTTACTTGGCAAAGAAACAGCGCATGAATAAATACATCCCCTTGATCGTTTACACGATCGCAATTTTGGGCCTTACAGTTGAAACAATCGGCCTTTTCCCTTTTTTCTCTAGCTCCTTTATTCTCTACTTCAAGTATTTTGCC
>Ga0164241_10006076_pt1 | contig 11090 bp, 12 predicted proteins | sample OricomyardsoilBY_FD_108780 | JGI IMG/M metagenome (GOLD analysis project Ga0164241, IMG submission 108780) | Backyard soil microbial communities from Emeryville, California, USA - Original compost - Back yard soil (BY) | ecosystem: Environmental > Terrestrial > Soil > Unclassified | place: USA... | reverse complement strand
GTCATCCGTGGGGGCGAGCAATCGTCCAATGTTCAGTTGAGCAAGATGATACACGGGTCTATTTATCCTTATGAGGGATGTCCGGCGGCGGCAGAAACTTATTATTTATTATATCGAATTTATCGTGCTGCGCGGTGATATGTATCGACAACGCACGGGTAATGTGGTTATGAAAACAGCTGTTTTCGACGCGGATGTATTTTTTCCGATAAAATCCAAACATTAGAGTTTGATAAATGGCCTTGAAAAGCTGGCACAGGCACGTTATATTTTGCATATTGGCGCAACACAACTGGAAGATAATCCATGCAAGCCACATTGTTCATCAGCAAAAAATCGAGCAAAAAACTTCCCACACCTTAACTGTGCGGGCTTTTTGCGTTGCTGAGACGACGACAAACAAAGCTGAAACCAAACGCCCGCACACACCAGTGCGGGCGTTTTTTTATTTTCCAGCCAATGTCTAACTTTTACCTTCGAGGACACACCATGACCAGCATCAGCTTCCAGACGAAATCGAAAAAAGGCGATAAAAAACCAGCCCCACCGTCTGGAGCGATGTGCTGCGCCTCATAAGAATGAAGCGCGTGTACCCCAAGCCGCCGCCCAGATTGTGAAATGGGCGGCGGCTTTTTGTTTAAGTTTACAGTGGGCAGTCTCGCATTTACCGTGAAAAATCACCAAACAGACGATTGTCCGCCCGCACCACGTAGCCTGAACGTCTCACTCATGACCACACCCTCCAAAGGAACGACCCAATGACCAGCACCACCCCGACCTGCCCGACCTGTGACGCCACCGTACCGATGCCCGCTGGCGTCGTGGCACATGAACTCATCACTTGCCCGGACTGCGGCACAGAGCTAGAAGTCCTCAGCCTCAGCCCGTTCACACTCGACCTCGCGCCTGAAGTCGAAGAAGATTGGGGCGAATAATAATGATGCGCGTCGGTCTGCTTATCACTCACGTCCGCCCTGAAGAAAAGTTGCTGTTGGCCGAATTTGCGGCCTGCGGCGTCACCCCTGATGTTATCCTTGACCGCGACCTCGCCTTTGACCTGACCGCTGGCCCCGAACAACTCGCCCCATCCGGCCACCCGTGGACGGCTTACGATGTCATCTTGGAGCGCTGTGTCAGCACCTCACGCGGGACATACGCCCTCGCTATCTTGAACGCATGGGGTATCCGCACGGTCAATAATTATCAGACCGCGACCACTTGCGGCGACAAGCTACTCACCACCCTCGCCTTAGCGCGTGCCGGAATCGCTCAACCCCGTGCGATGGCCGCTTTCACCGAAGAAACCAGCGTACAAGCCATTGAGGAAATAGGGTATCCCGCCGTCCTCAAGCCCGTGACCGGCTCATGGGGGCGGTTATTGGCGCGTGTTAACGACAGAGATGCAGCAGAATCGGTCTTAGAACACCGCTTCACGCTCGGCGATTGGACTCAACACACGGTCTACGCGCAAGAATTTGTCGAAAAGACTGGCGGGCGCGACATCCGCGCTTTTGTCATTGGCGGCCAGACCGTGTGCGCCATTTATCGCACCTCTCCGCATTGGATTACCAACACCGCCAAGGGCGGCGTCGCCAGCAATTGCCCCGTCACATCAGAACTCAATGACTTATGCGTCCGCGCCGCGCACGCCGTCGGCGGCGGAGTCCTCGCATTGGACGTGTTTGAGTCCGAACACGGCCTCTCGGTCAACGAAGTCAATCACACCATGGAATTTCGCAATAGCAGCGCCCCGACTGGAGTCAACATCGCGGGCGCTGTTGTTTCTTATGTGATGAGCGTCGGTCAAGATGGTGGACGCCATGAATGGCCTCCGTACACGGTGGATACGGTTGAGGTGGTGTTGTAATGCGTTCGATTGGCATTGTCGGGGCGAGTGGCTATACCGGCGGCGAATTGCTGCGACTGCTGGTGAATCATCCGGGCGTACAGGTGACTCAGGCCACCAGCCGCGATGGGGCGGGCGCGTTCGTCTATAGCGTCCATCCGCACCTGCGCGGCTTCACCGACCTGCGGTTTATCCACCCCGACGCATTAGAGCCGTGCGACTCGCTGTTTTTATGCCTCCCGCACGGCGTTACCGCCCGCGAGATCGAGCGTTTTTCCGCCCTCGCGCCGGTCATCGTAGACCTCAGTGCCGACTTCCGGTTGCGTGACCTCGAGTTGTATGCCCAGACCTACGGCGGCGCACATCCCGCGCCGACATGGGTTGAGCGTTTCGCCTATGGGCTGCCGGAACTCAACCGCGATGCGTTGCGCGGCGCGTGCTACGCCAGCGGCGTCGGCTGTAATGCGACGACGGTCAATCTGGCGCTCTGGCCGCTGGTCAAGGCGGGCTTACTGACCCGCGCCACGGCGGAACTCAAGGTCGGGTCATCTGAGGGCGGGGCGGAAGTCAACGCCGGTTCGCATCACCCGATTCGCAGCGGCTCGGTACGCGCCTACAAGCCTACGGGTCACCGCCATCACGCCGAAGTGCGCCAGATGTTGGGCGATTTGCCCATCCGTTTCGCCGTGACCGCGATTGAGATGGTGCGCGGCGTGCATCTGACCGCCCATGTCGATTTGGCGCGTCCCGTAGCCGATAAGGATATCTGGGGGGCGTATCGCGGGGCATATCGTGATGAGCCGTTTATCCGTATCGTCAACAGCAAGACCGGCGTCCATCGGCTGCCAGAACCCCGTTTGGTGGCGGGGACGAATTTTTGCGACATCGGCTGGGAATTGGACGCCGCCGACCCGACTCATCTGGTCGTGGTCGCGTCACTGGACAATCTGGGCAAGGGCGCGGCGGGCAGCGCGATTCAATCGCTCAACCTGATGCTTGGTTTTGATGAAATCACGGGGCTGAGAAGCCCTGCGGTGTATCCGTAACCGTATGGGTGGGGGCAGATCTGCAATATCATAATCGGGCGGGGACATGGCCTCGTCCCTACGAACTGCCGATTTCCGTAGGGGCGCACCCGTGTGTGCGCCCGTCCAATTTATCGTGTGCGAATCTGAAGGAAATTTGATGTCTGACAATATTCTGGTGGTGAAGTTTGGCGGCGGCGCGGGCTTGGATATGGCGGCGTGCGCCCGCGATGTCGCACAGGTCGCCAAGACGCGCCCCGTCGTGATTGTCCACGGCGTCAGTGCGGCGATGGATGCGTTGTGCGTGGCTCGCGGCGTCGAGGTGCGGACAATCACCAGCCCCACCGGACATAGCAGTCGCTATACCGACCCGCAAACCCGCAACTTGTTCGTTGAGGCGGCGGAATCGGTGGGCGCGGCGTGGGTCAGCGCCCTCGCGGAACACGGTATCACCGCCCAACCCGTCGCACCGATGGTGACGGCTGACCGTAAGAACGCGGTGCGGGCGGTGGTCAACGGGCGCGTGCAAATCATCCGAGACGATTACACCGGACAAATCACGGGCGCGAATCCCGCTTCTGTGCGCGACTTATTGTCGGCGGGCGTCGTGCCGGTCATCCCCCCCTTAGCGACCAGCCCTGACGGGTTGCTGAATATCGACGGAGACCGCGCAGCCGCAGCTATTGCCTCAGCGTTGGGCGCGGCGGAACTGGTCATCTTATCGAATGTGCGCGGCCTGTACCGCGACCCCGCAGACGCGACCACGCTCATCCCTCGCGTCACGCTTAATGACCTGTCGCAGGCGTTGGACTCCGCCGCCGGACGGATGAAGCGCAAGGTGTTGGGCGCACAAGAAGCCTTAACGGGCGGCGTCCAGCGTGTGGTCATCGGGGACGGACGGACGGCGGGGGCAGTTAGCGCCGCGCTCTCCGGCGCAGGAACAGAATTTATCAGGTCATAAAATTGTAGGGACGGCAAGAAGGCTGTCCGTACACGAGGTTGGGAATGATGGAACGCGAAATGACATCTACTGAAGCGATTTACGACATCGAAAACGCCCACACGTCCGGCGCGTACAGCAAGCGCCCGCTGGCACTGGTACGCGGGGCGGGCAGCACAGTTTGGGATGCGGACGGCAACGCCTATCTGGATTGCACCAGCGGGCAGGGGGTCGCGCTGTTAGGCCATGCCCATCCCGCCGTCGCCCAAGCTATCAGCGCACAGGCGTCCACCCTCATCACATGCGCCGAGGCGTTCTATAACGACAGACGCGCCGAATTGTATGAAATTTTACAAGCGCTGCTAGGCCATGCGACCAATCATGCCGTAGGCACGCCCAACGGGGCGTCCACGAATTGGCGCTTTTTCCTGTGCAATTCTGGCGCGGAGGCCAACGAGGCCGCCCTCAAGGTCGCTCGCTTGATGACTGGACGGACGCGCATTGTGGCGACCATGCGCGGATTTCACGGGCGCACGCTCGGTGCATTGGGCGCGACCTTCAATAAGGATTACCGCGCCCCCTTTGAGGGCTGGATGCCGCCCGTCACGCACATCCCGTATAACGACCTCGCCGCCGCCGATGCCGCCCTGACGGAAGATGTCGCCGCGTTCATCCTTGAACCCGCACAAGGTGAGGGCGGCGTCCACCTGATTGACGCTGATTATTTGCGCGGCCTGCGTGAGTTGTGTACGGCGCGGGGCGTTATGCTCATCTGTGACGAGATTCAATCCGGCTTGGGGCGGTGTGGGCGCTGGTTCGCATTTGAACATGCCGGTATCGTGCCGGACATCATCTCGCTGGGGAAGGGGATTGCGGGCGGCGTGCCGATGGGGATTGCAGCGTGGCGCGGTGAGTTGGGCGGGATACCCGCCGCGACTCATGGCAGCACATTCGGCGGCAATCCGCTGAGTTGCGCCGCCGCGATTGCCTCTCTGACAGCGTTGCGTGAGATAGACGCGCCCACCCGTTCTACCGAATTGGGCGCGTGGTTTGTCGAACAGCTCCGCGCCTTGAATTTGCCCGCCGTGCGCGAGATTCGCGCTCAAGGGTTGATGGTCGGGTTGGAATTGCGCGGGCGGGTGACTCCGGTCTTACAGGCATTGCAAGCGAAAGGGATTTTAGCCTTGCCCGCCGGAAAGACGGTTTTGCGCTTTCTTCCGCCGCTCATCATCACCCAAGCGGAACTTCAGCGCGTGGTAGAAGCGGTTAGGGATGTACTCAGTGAGTAATGATACGCAAGCCCTCACCCCCCTGCCCCCTCTCCCTCATGGCGAGGGGGAGATTACACCAAGTTCAGACCGTAGTATTGCTGTAGGGACACCCTATAAGTTATCCGCTATCGACAATAACAATCTAAATATTCATGTGGGAATAAACCCTGATTCCGCAGAGATAAATACCCCTCTCGATGAGGGAGAGGGGCAGGGGGTGAGGGATAATCCCGCGATTGAACTCCTCACCGCCCTCGTCTCCACCCCCTCCCCATCGCATCAAGAAGCCGCCGCCGTGCGCGTTTTGGTCGATTGGATGAGCGCTCACGGCCTCGACTCACACATCGACGCCGCTGGAAACGCGGTGGGAATCGCCGGGACAGGTGAAAAGACTCTGGTCATGCTCGGTCACATCGACACATTTGGCGGGATGCTCCCCGTCCGGCGTGAGGGCGACATCTTGCACGGGCGCGGCACGGTAGACGCCAAAGGCCCGTTGTGCGCGTTCGCGGCTGCAACCTCACAGGCGCACATCCCAGACGGTTGGCGCGTCGTCGTGGTCGGGGCAGTCGAAGAAGAATGCCCGACCAGTTCCGGCGCACATTACGCAGTCACGCAATATGCGCCGGAACTGTGCATCATCGGTGAACCCAGCCGATGGGATAGATTGACCCTCGGCTACAAGGGGCGGCTGATTTGTGACTGGGAAATCCGCACCGGACTCGCCCACAGCGCCAATCCCACAGCGTCCCCCGCAGAGTTGGCATTCGCGGCGTGGGCGAAGGTTCAAGCCTATGCCGCGCACCTCAACGAGGGGCGGACAAAGACTTTTGAACAAGTGTTGGTCACGCTGCACGCGGTCAACACGGGCGATGACGGAGTCCACGGCTGGGCGCGGATGACGGTGGGTTTCCGCCTGCCGCCAGATGTCACGCCGGAAGGGTTGGAGGCGGAAATCGTAGGGATTCTGGGGAGTGGGACGGTGCGGACAGCCCATGAGGCGTCCACGTCCGCGGATGAGAACCACACCTCACTGAGTTTCTACTCCCACACCCCGACCTACGCCGCGCCGCGTGACACGACCCTCAGCCGCCTGTTCCGCGCCGCTATCCGGTCTGAAAGCGGCACGCCCGCGTTCGTTTATAAGACCGGAACCAGCGATATGAACATCGCAGGCCCGACATGGAATTGCCCGATTTTGGCCTATGGCGCGGGCGATAGCAGCCTTGACCACACGCCGCACGAGCATATCGACCTGACCGAATATCTGCGCTCGATTCGGGTGTTGAGGCAAGTTATCGAATCATTGGAATGATGGACGGCAAAATGCCGCCCCTGTTAACCGCATTTTGTATGGACGCCCAACGGGGTGTCCGCCTGCAACCATCATTAAACGCACATTCCATGTACGGACAGCCCATAAGCTGCCCCGACAATTTATCCCTACAGGAGAATCCCATGCCCTTAAATCATTTCGCCGTCATCGAAAGCACCTTGCGCGAAGGCGAACAATTCAGCACCGCGACCTTTACCACTACGGATAAGATTCGCATCGTCGAGGCGCTTGATACATTCGGCGTCGAGATGATTGAGATGACCTCGCCCTGTGCCTCGCCACAGAGCGCGGCGGACATCCGCACGGTGGTGGGGATGAACACCCGCGCCCGCATCCTGACTCATATCCGCTGCAAGCGCGAGGACGCGATTCAGGCGCTTGAAACCGGCGTTCACGGGGTTGATGTGGTCATCGGCACATCGCCCCAACTCATGCAGCACAGCCACGGCAAGAGCATCCGCCAGATTATCGACACCGCGTTGGAGGTATGCGAGTTCATCCGCGCCCAAAGCCCGGACATCATTTTGCGCTTCAGCACCGAGGACACCTTCCGCAGCCGCGAGTCTGACTTGTTGCGTGTGTATTTGGCGATGGCAGACAGCGGGTTTGTCAATCGGTTGGGCGTGGCGGATACCGTCGGGGTGGCGACGCCCAATCAAGTGTCTTATATGGTCGCTCAACTGGTGCGCCTGACCGGACTCGACATCGAGTTTCACGGTCATAACGACAGCGGCTGCGCCATCGCCAACGCTTACGCGGCGCTGGAGGCGGGTGCGACTCATATTGATACCACCGTCCTCGGCATTGGGGAGCGCAACGGAATCACCTCGTTGGGCGGGTTGGTTTCGCGCCTGTACACCATCAACCGCGCTTATGTCAGCAAGTATGACCTGCCGACTCTGCCCGTGCTGGACTCGATGATTTCAGAACTGTGTGACCTGCCCATCCCGTTCAATAATGTCATCACGGGCGCGAGCGCTTTCATCCACAAGGCGGGGATTCACGCTAAGGCCGTCCTCGCAGACCCGTCCACGTATGAGGCCATCCGCCCCGAAGATTTTGGCCTGACCCGTGAGGTGTCTATCGGTCATCGCTTGACCGGATGGAACGCCGTGCGTGACCGCGCCCAAAAGTTGGGCTTACAATTGCCCGATGCGGTGATTCAGGACATCACGCGGGTGATTAAGGAACGCGCCGACACCGTTCAGATGACGATGCAAGATATTGACGCGCTCCTCACCAACGCCCGTGAAGGGGTGCTATAAATGCCCACGTTTGCTGAAAAAGCCCTTGCCCGCGCCGCAGGACTCCTCGTCGCCCATGCGGGGGATGTGCTGGACATCACGCCTAATCTGACGTTTAGCCACGATAACAGCGCGGCGATTCTGCGGACGTTCGAGCAAATCGGCGCACCCGGCATCGCTTACCCTGAGCGCGTCGCCATCACGTTTGACCACGCTGTCCCCGCGCCGACCACCATGCACGCGCAGAATCACGCCGACATCCGCCTGTTTGCGGGCAAGCACAAGCTGCGCTTATTCGAGATTGGGCGCGGGATTTGTCATCAAGTCTTGAGCGAAGAGGGGTTGGTCGCTCCGGGGGAGGTGGTGTTCGGCGCGGACAGCCACAGCACCCATTTCGGCTGGTTAGGCGCGTTTGGGATGGGGGTCGGGCGGACGGAAGTCGCCGCGCTCTGGGCGACGGGGTCGCTCTGGTTGCGCGTGCCGGAATCGATGCGCGTCACCCTGACTGGCAAAATTCCGGCGGGCGTCACGGCAAAGGATATTTCGCTGGCCTTGCTGGGTCGCTTGACCGTCGAGGGCGGGCAATATCGCGCCGTCGAATTTGCGGGCGACACGCTCTCGCAAATCCCGTTGGATGACCGCCCCGTGTTGCCCAATATGATGAGTGAATTCGGCGCGATGAGCGCCTACATGCCGCCGGATGAGGTGGTGTTGGCGTATATCCGCGCCCGTACCTCGCGGGATTTCACCCCGATTTACCCCGACGCGGACGCCCACTATACCGATGATGTGACGATTGATGTCAGCACATTAGAGCCGTTGGTCGCGCTGCCACACCTGCCGGATAATATCGCGCCGCTGTCGCAAGTGGCGGGGACGGTGATTCAACAGGCGTTCATCGGCACATGTACGGGCGGCAGATATGCAGACCTCAAGGCGGCGGCGGATGTCGTGCGCGGTCAAACCTTACGCGCCCGCCTCATCGTCATCCCCGCCAGCGCACAGGTGCTGAAGCAAGCGCTCGAGTCGGGGGTATTGGCGGATTTAATCAATGCGGGCGCGGCGATTTCGACGCCCGGGTGCGGGCCGTGCATGGGCAATCACATGGGCGTCCCCGCGTCGGGGGAAGTCACCATCAGCACGGGCAGCCGGAACTTCAAGGGGCGGATGGGGACTCCCGATGCGCCGGTTTATCTGGCAAATGCCGCTGTGGTCGCGGCCTCCGCCGTGGCAGGGCGACTCATCAATCCAGAGGATATTCAATCATGATTACCACCCATCGCGTTTGGGTTTATGGCGACAACATCAATACCGATGTGATTTTCCCCGGCAAGTACACGTATACCTTGCGGAATCAGGATGAAATCCGGTCAAAGGCGCTGGAAGATTTAGACGCGGGCTTTGCCGCCGCCGTCCAAGCGGGTGATGTGATTGTCGCGGGGCGCAATTGGGGCTGTGGCTCGTCGCGTGAGCAGGCCGTCACCTCGATTAAGCTGTGCGGCGTGCCTGCGATTATCGCGGGGTCGTTTGGCGGGCTGTACTTCCGCAACTGCATCAATCAGGGGATTCACCCCATCGTCATCCCGGGCTTGGCTGACCTGTTGCAGACGGGGGACACCCTCGAAATCGACAACGAGGCGAACGTCGTCCGCGCCGCCGGACAGACATGGGCGATTCCGCCGCTGCCGGACAGCGTGCGGGCGATTCTGGACTCCGGCGGCCTGTTGACCATGCTCCAACGGCGGTTCGCGGCGGGGCAATAAATATCTCTATCGTGAGGGGTGCCGACACAAGTGCGCCCCTCACAATCATCCCGCCTTTGCCGTGACCAGCAGCGGCAAGGTCAGCGAATCACGGTCATGCTTGCTGAAATTCATGACCATGAACCCAATCACGCGCCCGTCAGAGGCGTGACGCTCAAAGATATCTTCATCAATTTCTTCCATCACAGCGGGCGCATCTTCAAACAAGACTTCCAATATATCGCCCTCACGGTCATACCAAACCTTCATGCCGTCCTCTTCATAATAAGACGCCCCTGATAATCAGTAAGGGGCAGAGAATCGTCGCTCATTGATTGAAAATCTTCTGGGAAACATTTCAGGACATCTGATTATTAACCAATGGGCGACTCATAAGGAACGGATTCAGAGACTATTTGATTCCCCATCCCCCTCACCCCCTAAATCCCCCACAGGGTGGCGGGGGGACTTTTGCGCGTTTTTTTTGTCCCTCGCCCCTTGTGCGCGAAGCCGCCGAAGGCTGAGAGGGACGGTTCACCGACAGGTGAACAGGGTGAGGGGATAAAATACTCGCACCATTGGTTATTATCACGTCATTTATCACCCCATAACGTGCCATTCCTCATATTGATTCATCTGTGACTTGTGATAAAATGTTTGTTATTGTTAAAAGTCACAAAAGATAACATTATGACCATCGACCACCTCCCAGACTCGCGCCGCACTCAGATGTTGGATTGGTTGCGAGACAACAAACGCGCTGCCATCGAAACGCTGGCTGAACACTTCAACGTCTCCGCCATGACCATCCACCGCGATGTGGCGGAATTGGTCAAGACCGGCGTGGTGCAAAAAATCCACGGAGGGGTGGTTTGGGTCGAGAATATCCCCGTTGCCGCCGCCGAGGGTAAGTGTGAGATGTGCAACCTAGCGGCGGGGCGAATCCCGTTTGTCATCCGCGAATCAGAGGGGCAAACACATACCGCGTGCTGCCCGCATTGCGGCTTGATGTTGCTGATGCACGCCCGTGAAGTCAGTTCAGTGCTGACGACAGATTTCTTATATGGGAAAACGGTCAGCGCGAAGGCGGCCTCGTATGTGGTCGGGTCAACCGTCCAAATCTGTTGCGCCCCCAGCGTCCTGAGCTTCATTTGTTTGGATGACGCGCAACGCTTTGTCCACGGGTTTGGCGGGGCGCTGATGACCTATGCCGAGGCGATGGAATCGCTTCAGCACGAGTAACACAGTAATTCGCGTGCCGGTTGGCGGCGCGCTGATAAGTCACATAGGAGAGATTTTCATGAAACGTTTGGTATTGTTCAGCCTGATGGTGATGGCGCTTGCCGTAGTTTTGGTCGCGCCGGTTTCGGCGCACGGCGGTCAGAAGGTCGGTGATTACAGTGTCGTATTCGGTTGGCAAGTCGAACCGGCTTACGCGGGTGTTTATAACGGCCCAGAAATTTATATCGAATTGGCGCATCACGATGACGGTCACGCTGAAGAAGGCGATACCGACCACGCCGAAGAGGGTGATGCTCACGCGGAAGAAGAGGGACACTTCTTGGATGGGGTTGATGTCAACCTGACCGCCGAGGTCAGTTTTGGCGCAGAGACCACCATCGTCGTGTTCAAACAAGCGTGGGAAGAACCCGGTCATTATGTCGCCAGCTTGACCCCGACCCTCCC
>Ga0164241_10006075_pt1 | contig 11090 bp, 9 predicted proteins | sample OricomyardsoilBY_FD_108780 | JGI IMG/M metagenome (GOLD analysis project Ga0164241, IMG submission 108780) | Backyard soil microbial communities from Emeryville, California, USA - Original compost - Back yard soil (BY) | ecosystem: Environmental > Terrestrial > Soil > Unclassified | place: USA... | reverse complement strand
TCATCGGCCGCCCAGGCCGGCAGAACCGGCGCCAGCAGGCCCGCGCCCAGACCCAGCAATTCACGTCGATCCATCTTGTACATAACGCGCTCCTTCAGGGTATGCCCTGAGCTTAGGTGAAGGGATGCAGATTCCTCAAAATTGAGAACAACTCGACACAATCAAGTCCCCTGCACGTCAGCATCTGCCTACACTTGCCGCTGCTGGGTCCGACTCTCGTTTTCTTATCTCTATGACTTCGTCTCCGGATCTCCCCAAGTTGGTCATGGCGCTTGAATACGCCGATCTTGCCGCAGGCCTTTATCTGGCTGGCGGCAGTGACCATGGCGCGCGCCTGCTGGCGGCCGGCGCCGAAGCATTGCTTGGTGACCTGGCCAAGCTGCTCATCCCCCATGCGGACGATGACGAGGTGGGAACCCTGGTCACCCGCGTGGCCCTGCAGTACGAATCACCGAACAAGCTGCCGCGCGGCCATTCGATGGCCCGCCGCGAGCACGACGCCATTGAACGCGCCAGCGAGCTGGCCGGCTTCTCTGAAGGTGAAGTGCGCCATGCCACGGCGGCCTTGCTGCGCTCCTGCTGGTACCAGCTCGAATCCATCGGCCTCGAAGCACTGATCCCGACGCGCTTGCAACGCGCCGTGGACGAGAGCACGATTACGGCCTATTGAGGACGGGCGACAGCCGCCCCCCGGGAGACCATCATCAGCACCGAAAGACGCCATTTCGCCCGCGTGAGCTTCGCCACCGGCGCCGAGCTGATCACCGTGGATCTGCATCTGCAAGTGCAGGTGCTCGACCTCTCGCTCAAGGGGGCCCTGCTGGTGATGCCCGACGGCACACGGGTGACGAGCGGCGCGCCCTGCCTGCTCAAGCTCTCGCTCGGTAACGGGGGCCCGCAGATCGCGATGGCGGGCGAGATCGCCCATACCGTGGCCAACCGCGCCGGCATGCTGTGCCGCTCCATCGACCTGGAAAGCATCACCCATCTGCGCCGCCTGATCGCCATGAACACGGGCGATCCGCTGTTGCTTCAGCGCGACTTGCAGTCTCTGGCTGTCTGATCGCGCCAGCCCTTTCGGGCTTCATCGGCCCTGCGCCCATTTCATCTGATGAACTGACAAGCCTTGGCCGAGCGGCCCACAATCGGCGCCCATGAGCTCCTCTGCCGCCGCCTTCTGGCGTGTCTTCAACCTCCGCATGATCGCGGTGGTGTTCTATTTCTGCCTGCTGCACGCGCTGTCTCGAATGATGGCCTGGTACGACGGCGAGCCGGAACTGCTGGCGAACTGGACCTTCGAGCTGGTGCGCTTCACGCGCCAGACCCTGCTCACCGGCCTGTCCATCCTGCTGATGATGGCGCTGGCCGAAGCCTGCCTCGCCCGTCGGCCCCTGGCCGGCTGGCGGCGTGTACTGCTGCAAGCCGGCTTCGTGACCGGAGGCGCCGTGATGGGCGCGGTGGCGCGTGTCGTGGTGGCCAACTGGGGCATGCCCAAGATCATGTTCATGTGGGGCTGGTTCACCTCCACCGTGGTCCTGTGGATGATGTTCGGCGGGCTGGCCTATGCGCTGATGTCGGTGCTGCGCTCCGAGGCCGATGCGCGCGATCGCCTGCGCCAGGCGGCCCGGCAGCGCGAGGCGCTGGAGGCGCAACGGCTTGAGGCCCAGGTCTCGGCCCTGAACGCGCAGATCGAACCGCACTTCCTTTTCAACACGCTCGCCAACGTCAAGCGCCTTTACGAAACCACGCCCCATCGGGGCCGCGACATGCTGGTGAGCCTGATCGCCTATCTGCGTGCGGCCCTGCCCAGCATGCGCCGTCATGAATCGACCTTAGGCCAGGAGCTGGAACTGGTGCGCAACTACCTGACGATCCTGCAGATGCGCATGGGCGAGCGACTGTCCTTCGACATCGAGGCCGAGCCGGCGCTGCTGGCGGCGAAGCTGCCGCCCCTGGTGCTGCCCACGCTGGTGGAGAACGCGATCAAGCACGGCCTGTCGCCGCTGCCCGAAGGCGGGCGCATCGAGATCGCGGCACGGGCCTGTGGTGACGATCAGCTCTCGGTCGAGGTGCGTGACAACGGCCAGGGCTTTGCCGCCAGCGGCGGTTCCGGCGTTGGCCTGGCCAACACCCGCGCACGCCTGGCCGCCCTCTTTGGCGACGATGCCGCGCTGGAGCTGGAGGCCGCCCTGCCGCGCGGCGTGGTGGCGCGGGTGCGCATGCCCATGCATGCAGAGGCGCCGGTATGAGCGTCGTCTTCGAAGCCGTGCAGGAGCCCGCCGGCGCTGGCGGCGGCATCGGCCACATGCTGCGCGCCTGGCGCTCTCTGCGCCGCAGGGAGCTGGCGGTCTTCGCCCTGGCCGGGCTGCTCTTCGGCCTGCTCGATCTGTCGTCCTTGATCGAGGTGGACGTGGGCGCCCTCATGCCTGCCGTCATGCTACGCCACCTGAGCATGCCCATCATCGGCGCGCTGATCGTGCTGCTGTTCTGGCTGCCGGCCGACCGCAGCCACCCGCAGCACCCGCGGCGCAACCTGCGCCTGGCCCTGGCCGCCCTGCTGGGTTCACTGGCCGTCATCGTCGTGCTCGACTGGCTGGGCAAGCACATGCCCTGGCCGTCGATCTCGGACGTGATGCGGGCCAAGAAGGGCCTGCCACCCTACCCCGACTCCAGTCTCATCGGCATCTTGGGCGACACCCTGTGGGTGCTGCTGCCCTCCGCGCTGATGGTCACGGTCTGCGAACTGCTGCGCCGCCGTCAGCGCAGCGAGGCCCTGCTGACGCGGCTGATCGACGAGCACGGCCACCTGCGCCGCCGCGCCATGGCCTCGCGCCTGGCCACCTTGCAAGCACAGGTGGAGCCGGAGCTGCTGTTCGAGGCGCTGGTGGACATCGAGCAGGCCTATGCCCGTGGGGAACGCGAGGCCGCGGCGCGCATGGACCTGCTGATCCGCCACCTCCGCGTGGCCCTGCCGCGGCTGCGCGATTCGGGCTCCACGCTGGAAGCCGAGGCGGAGCTGCTCGGCACCTACCTCGGTGTGCTGCAGGGCATGAGCCAGGCGCCGATGAGCTTCGAGCAGCACTGGCCGGCCGAACTGAGCAACACGGCCGTGCCGCCCATGCTGCTGCTGCCCCTGCTGCAACGCGCGCTGCGACTCGCCAAGCCGACGCGTTGTACGCTGAAGGCCGAAAGACGCTGGAGCGGTGAAGGCAGCGTGGCCATCTGCCTCAGCTTTGACCGTCCCGGCCTGTGCGGCGAAGATGAGGAAATCAAGGCGCTAACGTCACGCCTCAGCGGCCTCAACGAAGCCGCCCATCTGCGCTGCCATAGCGACGACCTACAAACCACCTTCACCATCGAGTTGCAACCATCATGAGAGCGCTGACCGCCCCCACCGCCGTGGTCGCCGAAGACGAAGAGACCCTGCGCCACGAACTGGTCGAACAGCTCGGCCGGCTCTGGCCCGAACTGTCCATCGTGGGCGAGGCGGCAGACGGCATCCAGGCGCTGCGCCTGCTGGAGCAGCATCAGCCGGACGTGTGCTTTCTCGACATCCAGATGCCCGGCGCCACCGGCCTCGACGTGGCCCGGCAGGTGGGCAATCGCAGCCACGTGGTCTTCCTCACCGCCTACGACCAATACGCCGTGGCCGCCTTTGACCAGGGCGCGGTGGACTACGTGCTCAAGCCCCTGGCCACCGCGCGCCTGTTCACCGCCATCAGCCGGGTCAAGCAGCGCCTGGGCTCACCCAGTGCCGACTACGCCCAGCACATGGGTCGCGCGATCGACCAGCTGTCCGCCCGGCCCACCAACGGCGCCGACGGGCGCTCCTACCTTCGCTGGATCAATGCCTCCGTGGGCCAGTCGCTCAAGCTCATCACCGTGGACGAGGTGCTGTACTTCCAGTCGGACAACAAGTACACCCGAGTGGCCACGCGAGAAGGCGAGGCGCTGATCCGCAAGCCGCTGAAGGAATTGCTGGACGAACTGGACCCGAACCAGTTCTGGCAGGTGCACCGTTCCACACTGGTCAATGCCATGGCCATTGCCGCCGTGACGCGCGACTTCCGGGGCCGCATGCAGCTCAAGCTCAAGGAGCGCAACGAGATGCTGCTGGTGGCCGAGAGCTACACCCACCTTTTTCGCCAGATGTGAAGGCAGATGATGTGATGCGCACTCTGTTGTTGAGTCTTCTCTTGATCGCGGGCGCGGCCCATGCGGCGCCCGCGCCTCCGCCGAACCTGGTCCTTATTGACACGAAGCTCACCACCTCAGGCCAGCCCTCGGCCGAGTGGCTGGGCACGCTGAAGGAGCAGGGCTACGAAGCGGTGATCTATCTCGCGCCGCCCACGGTCGACGATGCCGTGAAAGACGAGCCACTGATCGTGGGTCGGCAGGGCCTCGTGTGGGCCAATCTGCCGATCCGCTGGGATGCGCCCGCCGATGCCGACTACGAGACCTTCGCCGCCCTGCTCCAGAGCCTGCGCGGCAAGAAGGTGCTGGTGCATTGCCAGGTCAACTTCCGTGCATCCACGCTGACGTTTCTCTATCGCGTACTGGTGGAGAAGACTGATCCGCAGACAGCCTGGGAGCCGGTGTCCCAGGTCTGGACGCCGAGCGGGAAATGGAAGGCGCTCATGCTGGAGCGCCTCAAGAAGAACGGGATAGCGTTCGATCCCTTCTGAACATCAAGCGCCCGTTCCGCCCCCCAGCGCCTTGTACAGCTGCACGCTGTTGAGCAGGTTCGACAGGCGCACCTGAATCAGCGCCTGCTCAGCCGCGAAGCTTGAGCGCTGCGCGTCCAGACGGTCCAGTGTGCTGGCCGCGCCGTTCGTGTAGCGCAGTTCCACGAGTTCGAGACGCTTGCCTTCGGCCTGCGTCTGCTTGAGCTGCGAGGCCAGTTGCTCGCCCCAGGTCTGACGACCGGCCAGTGCATCGGACACCTCGCGGAAGGCCGTCTGGACGGCCTTTTCGTAGGCAGCCACTGCGCCATCCTGGGCGGCCTTGTTGGCGTCCAGATTGGCGCGATTGCGGCCCGCGTCGAAGATCGTCAGCGCGCCTTGCAGGCCCCAGGTCCAGACGGTGTTGGAGAACAGGTCTCGCAGCGCGGTGCTGGCCGTGCCAAGCTGGCTGGTCAGGGCGATGGACGGGAAGAAGGCCGCGCGGGCGGCGCCCACATTGGCTTCGGCGGCAGAGAGCTGCGCCTCGGCCTGCACGACGTCGGGGCGACGGATCAGCACCTCGGAGGGCAGGCCCGTCGGCACTTCGGGCAAGGCCACGGCGGCCAGCGCCAGGCCGCTTGGCAGCGAAGCATCAAGACCGGCCTGGCCGGTCAGCAGAACCAGGGCGTTATGGTCCTGGGCCCGCTGGCGTTCGGCCTGCGCAGCCGCAGAGGCCGCGGCAGCGCTGGCCGATTCGACGGTTGACAGATCGATCTGGCTGGCCGCGCCCTGGTCGAACTTCAGGCGCATCAGGCGTTCGCTCTCCTGGCGCGTTTCCAGCGTGTTGCGCGCCAGGGCCAGCATCTCGGTATCGGCCTGGAGGCTGAAGTAGGTGGAGGCCACGGCCGCAACCAGCGTGAGCTGCGCAGCGCGCGCACCGGCCGCCGAGGCGAGGTAGCGGGCGGTGGCGGCATCGCTGTTGTTGCGCAGCCTGCCGAACAGGTCCAGCTCATAGGAAGCGAGCTGCACGCCGGCCGTGTAGGTCGTGGTGTTGGCGCCATCGCTGTTGGGCTGGTGGACCGCAGCGGCACCGAGTCCCAGCGTGGGCCAGCGGTTGGCCTCGCCGACGCGGGCCAAGAAGCGGGCCTGCTCGGCATTGGCCGCGGCCACGCGCAGGTCTCGGTTGTTGGCAAGCGCGGTGCGGATCAGCGCGACGAGGCGTGCGTCACCGGCATAGAACTGTTCCCAGCTCAGCGCCTGGCCTTGAGCCACGGCGGGCGCGGCCCAGTCCTTGGCGATGGGGGCGTCGGGGCGCTTGTGGTCGGGTGCGAGGTTCACGCAGCCGGCCAACATCAGGGCGGCAGCAAGACTAGCTAACTTCAATTTCATACGGATTCCCCTGCGCCCGCGTTGTGGTCGGGCTTGGCGGCTTGATCGAATTCATGCGCGGCCAGCATGCGCTGGCGCTCGCTGCCCTTGAAGGTCCGGCGCACCACCAGGAAGAAGACCGGCACGAAGAGCACGGCCAGCACGGTCGCGCTGACCATGCCCATCAGCACGCCGGTACCGATGGCACGCTGTCCGGCCGAACCTGCGCCCGAGGCAAAGAACAGCGGCGACACGCCCAGGATGAAGGCCATCGAGGTCATGATGATCGGGCGGAAGCGCAGGTGCGCCGCTTCGAGGATGGACTCCACCAGGTCCTTGCCCTGTGCCTGCAGGTCCTTCGCGAACTCGATGATCAGGATGGCATTCTTGGCCGACAGACCCATGATGGTGATGAGGCCCACCTTGAAGTACACGTCGTTGGCCAGGCTGGCGTAGTTGCTGCCGAACATCTTGCCCAGTGTGCCCAAGCCCCAAGTGCCGAGCACCGAACCGAGCAGGCCCAGCGGCACGACGAGCAGCACGGCGAAGGGGATCGACCAGCTTTCGTACAGCGCCGAGAGGCACAGGAACACGGCCAGCAGCGAGAAGGCCAGCAGGATGATGGCTTGAGAGCCCGAGAGCTTTTCCTCGCGCGACAGGCCCGTCCATTCGCAGCCGATGCCCGAAGGCAGCTTGGCGCAAAGCGTCTCGACCTCGGTCATGGCGTCGCCGGTGGAGTGGCCCGCCGCGGCGTCACCTGCCAGGCGCATGGCGGGGTAGCCGTTGTAGCGGGTGGCCTGCATCTGGCCCGTGATCCAGCGCGTGGTGGCAAAGGCCGACAGCGGCACCTGCACACCCTGGTTGCTGGGCACGTTCAGCTTGAGCACGTCTTCGGGCTGCATGCGGGCCGTCTGGTCGGCCTGCACGACGACGCGCTGCATGCGGCCCTGGTTCGGGAAGTCGTTGATATAGGCCGAGCCCACCTGCGTGCCGAGCACGGTGGCGATGGTGTCGTAGCCCACGCCGAGGGCGCTGGCCTTGTCGCGGTCGATGTCGATCTGCAACTGCGGCGCATCTTCCAGGCCGTCGGGGCGCACGGAGCTGGGGTTGACGACCTTGCTTTGCATGAGCATGCCCATCAGCTGGTTGCGCGCGCCGAGCAGGGCTTCGTGACCCAGGCCGGCGCGGTCCTGCAGACGCAGGGCGAAGCCAGTGGCGGTACCGAGTTCAGGGATGGGCGGTGGCGAGAGCGGGAAGATGAAGGCATCGCGCACGCCCATCATGGCGCCGAAGGCACGGCCCGCCAGCGCACTGGCGCTGTGCTGTGCGCCCTTGCGCTCTTCCCAGGGCTTGAGCGGCACGAACACCAGCGCGGCGTTCTGGCCCTGGCCCGAGAAGCTGAAGCCGATCACGCCGATGGTGTCCGCCACTTCAGGCTGCTTGTGCATGAAGTCTTCGACGGCCTTCACGGCGGCTTCGGTGCGATGGGTGGTCGCGCCCGGCGGCAACTGCACGTTGACGATCAGGTAGCCCTGGTCTTCATTGGGCAGGAAGGAGGTGGGCAGCTTCACGTAGAACCAGCCCACGGCGACGATGATGGCCGCATAGGCGACGAGCATGCGGCCCGAGCGCTTGAGCAGCTTGGCCACCCAACCCTCGTAGCCCTTGGCCGTGGCCGAGAAGCCGCGGTTGAACCAGCCGAAGAAGCCGCGCTTGCTTTCGTGGTGGCCGGCCTCGACGGGCTTGAGCAGCGTGGCGCACAAGGCGGGCGTCAGGCTCAAGGCCATGAAGCCGGAGATGAGCATGGCCGAGACCATGGTCAGCGTGAACTGGCGATAGATATTGCCCACCGATCCCGAGAAGAAGGCCATGGGCAGGAAGACCGAAATCAGCACCACGACGATACCGACGATGGCGCCCGAGATCTGGCCCATGGCCTTGCGCGTGGCGTCACGGGGAGAGAGTCCCTCCTCGCTCATGATGCGCTCGACGTTCTCCACCACCACGATGGCGTCGTCCACCAGCATGCCGATCACGAGCACCATGCCGAACAGGGTCAGCACGTTGATCGAATAACCCATCGCCAGCATCACGCCGAAGGTGCCCAAGAGGGCCACCGGCACGACCAGCGTGGGGATCAGCGTGAAGCGCCAGTTCTGCAGGAAGATCAGCATCACGAGGAACACGAGCGCCACGGCTTCGACGAGCGTTTCGACCACTTGCGAGATCGAGATCTTGACGAACTTGGACGAGTCGTAAGGCACCTCGTAGAGCACGCCTTCAGGGAAGTACTGCTTCAGCTCTTCCATGCGCGCCTTGACGGCGGTGGCCGTGGCCAGCGCATTGCCCGTGGGCGAGAGCTGCACGCCGATACCGGTCGAAGCTTGACCGTTCAGGCGTGAGTAGGAGCCATAGCCCTGTCCACCGAGTTCGATGCGGGCCACGTCCTTGAGCCGCACGGTGGAGCCGTCCGGGTTGGCGCGCAGCACGATGTTGCCGAACTGCTCGGGGTTCTCCAGCTGGCCGCGCACGACCAGGGTCGCCGAGGTGGTCTGGTCGGACACGTTCGGCAGATCACCGATAGAGCCGGCCGGCACGAGCGCGTTCTGCGCACGCACAGCGGCGTTGACCTCGGCAGCACTGAGCTTGAAGCCCGCGAGCTTGGCCGGATCCAGCCAGATGCGCATGGCACGCTCGGTGCCGAAGAGCTGGGCCTGGCCCACACCGGGAATGCGCTGGATCTCGGGCAGGATGTTGCGCGAGGCGTAATCGCCCAGGGTGATCGGGTCCATCGTGCCGCTCTTGCTGGAGAGCGTGACGAAGAGCAGGAAGTTCGAGCGCGACTTGTCCACGCGCACGCCCTGCTGGATCACCGGCGCCGGCAGCCGCGGCGTGGCGCGCGAGAGGCGGTTCTGAATATCGACCTGGGCCAGCTCGATGTTCGTGCCGGGCTCGAAGGTCGTGGTGATGGATGCCGTGCCATTGGCCTGGCTGACCGATTCAATATAGGCCAGGCCGGGCGAGCCATTGAGCTCCTGCTCGATCACGGCGATGACGCTCTGATCCAGAGCGCGGGCCGAGGCGCCGGGGTAGACGGCGCTGATCACCAAGGAAGGCGGCGCCACCGAGGGGTACTGGGCCACGGGCAGCAGCTTGATGGCCACCGCGCCGAAGACCAGCAGGAAGAGTGCGATCACCCACGCGAAGATCGGGCGATCAATGAAGAAACGTGCCATTGCGACGGACTCCGGTGATCAGTGGCTGGCTGCGGCAGCGGGGGCCGAAGCGGACGAAGCCGAGGAGGCCGCGAAGGGCACGGGCTTGACCGGCGCGCCGGGCACGAACATCTTCTGGAAGCCATCCACGATGACCTGTTCGCCGGGCTTCAAGCCTTCGAGCACCACCCACTGGTTGCCGGCGGCCTGGGCGATCTTGACCGTGCGCGGCGTGGGCTTGTTGTCGGCGCCGACGACGAGCACGGTGTCGCCCGTGCTGCCCCGCGTGACCGCCTGCTGAGGCAGGAGGATGGCGGCGGGCAACTGGGCCTGTTCGATGCGCACGCGCACATACTGGCCCGGCAACAGAGCCTCGCCTGTGTTGGGCACCTCGGCGCGCAGCATCACCTGGCCGGAGGAGGGATCCACGCTGAGGTCGGTGAACAGCAGCTTGCCGGGCATTTCGCGGCCGTCGTCGGTCAGCACCCGCACCCCCGCCTGCTTGACGGCCAGCAGCTTGCCCTTCGCCAGCGCCTCACGCATGGCCTGCACTTCGTTGGCCGAGCGGGTGAAATTGACGTAGACCGAACTGGTCTGCTGGACCAAGGCCAGTTGCGTGGCTTCCGCAGCACTCACCAGTGCCCCTTCGGTCACCAGTGCGCGGCCGATGCGCCCGGAGATGGGCGCGGTCACGTGGGCGTAGTCCACATTCAGCTTCGCGTTGGTCACCGCCGCCCTGGCCGCGGCCACATCGGCCTGGGCCTGCTTGGCTGCCGCCACGCTAACCATGTATTCCTGCTGACTGATGGCCTTGGCCTCGACCAGGGGCTTGTTGCGCTCCGCCTGAGCCGCCGCCTGGGCCAGATTCGCATCGGCCCGGGCCTGGCTGGCAAGCGCCGAATCGAGTGCCGCCTGATAGGGCGCCGGATCGATCTGGAACAGGGCCTGTCCGGCCTTGACCTCTGCGCCTTCGGTGAACAGGCGCCTGAGCACCACGCCGTTGACGCGGGCTCGGACCTGGGCCGTGCGCAGGGCCTCGACCCGGCCGGGCAACTCGGTCTGCACCGCCACCGGCTGCAGCGACGTGGTGACCACGCCCACCATCGGCGGGGGCGGTGCGCCGCCACCGGCCGGCGCAGCGCCGTCCTTGGCGCCACAGGCGGTCAGCAGGGCTGCGGCGGCAATCGCCGTCAGCAGCGTCGCCAGGGGCAAGGCGGCATTCATGTTCTTGGCACGGTGATGCATGGGGGTCTTTCTTGCACAAATGAACCTGCTCGCCGCGCGGATTTCTGGGGCGTCAGCAGGAAATAGGGGTTAGAAGGAGTATAAACATACATCCTTGTACGTATGTCGTGATCTAAAATAACCCCATGGTTCGCCGGACAAAACAGGAAGCCCTGGAAACGCGCGAGAAGTTGCTCGACGCGGCGGAGATCCTTTTCCAGCGAGAGGGCGTATCCCGCACGAGCCTACAGCAGATCGCCCAGGAAGCCGGGCTGACCCGCGGCGCGGTCTACTGGCACTTTAGGGATAAGGCCGAGCTCTTCGACGCCATGATGCGGCGCGCCACCATGCCGCTTGAACTGGGCGTTACGGGCCCCGAGGAAGCGGCCCGGGAGCCCATGACCCTGGCGGAACTGCGCTGGAGCATGGTGAACGTGTTCTGGTCGGCCACCCACAACCAGCGCACCCGCAATGCCTTCGAGATCGCCATGCAGAAGGTGGAATACACCGGCGAGATGAGCGCGCTGAAGGAACGCAAGCTCGACGTGCGCCGCCGCTGGCATGCCCAGAACCGCGCCACCTTCGAGCGAGCCAAGGCCGAAGGCCTGATGCCCGCCAAGCT
>Ga0164241_10006074_pt1 | contig 11091 bp, 6 predicted proteins | sample OricomyardsoilBY_FD_108780 | JGI IMG/M metagenome (GOLD analysis project Ga0164241, IMG submission 108780) | Backyard soil microbial communities from Emeryville, California, USA - Original compost - Back yard soil (BY) | ecosystem: Environmental > Terrestrial > Soil > Unclassified | place: USA... | reverse complement strand
GTCGGCGCCGAGGCCGACGCGCACCAGTGCCTCGGGCCACAGCACCGCCAGGCCGATGATCGGCGTCATCACCAGCGCGATGGCATGGGAAAACTGCAGGTAGCGCTTGGCCCGGCCGTCGCCGGCGTTCGCCAGCGCCGGCATGACCGGGCGCACCAGGGGCTGCAGCAGCGCCTGGAACGGGATCTCCGCCAGTTGCTTGCCCATGGCGTACTGGCCGAATGCCGCTGTCGAGACGAGGCGGGGCAGCAGCAACCTGTCGATCTGCCAATTGAGCGCCGAGCACAGTTGGGAGACGAAGTTCCAGCTGGTCAGGCTGGAGAAATGGGCCCACCGCGCCAGCGTCAGGCGCGGCCGCAGTGGTGCAAAAGCGTAGGACAGCAACGTCGAGACCAGCGGCGCGCACACGATGGCGGCGGCGATCGCCCAGTAGCTGCGCGTGGTGACGGCGATGCCGACCGAGATCACCAGTGCAACCACCTTGCCGGAGAGTTCCATCACCGCGTCGGGACGAAAGTCCAGGACGCGCGCGAAATCCACCATGCGGGGGCTGACGAGACCGCGCATCGCCGGCGCCAGGCTCAGCACGACCAGCAGCGCGGTCAGCCGCGGCTCGTTGTTGAACGCCGCCAGCGGCAGCGCGACCGCCACCAGCAGCAGCGCGACGACAAGGCCGCGCAGCAGGCTCAGCGTGAACGCGGTGTGCAGCATGTCCTGTGTCACATCGGTCACGCGGATCAGCGCCGCGGCCATGGGCAGGTCGAACAGGGCCTCGACGATGAGCACTGCCGCCATGGCCATCGCCACCAGGCCGAATTCGGCGGGGCCGAGGAAGCGCGCCAGGCACATCAGCATGAGCAGGTCGATCAGCTTGGCGGCCAGCCGGGTGCCCACCGTCCAGGCGCCGGCGCCGACTGCGCGGCTGGCAAGACTGCGGCTATCAGCCATCGCCGCAGGTCCTCCAGCGGGCCGACGCTAGCGGTGCCGCCGGCCGCCGGCCGCCATGCACGCGGCGCACCGTGGCAGGCCGGGCCGGCTGCATCCCCTTTTGCGTGATGGCAACGGCCAGTCCGTACAGGAAGGCATTGAACAGGCCGAAATCGGGCGTGGTGCCGATCAGCAGGGCGGCAAAGAAGGGCGGCAGGTAGGACCAGCGCACTGCGGACAGCAGCGCCCGGCCCTGCATGTCGGCCCGCGGCACACGCCGCAGCACGAGTGCCTGAAGCACGAACAGGAAATAGAGCCCGGCCCCGATCACGCCGGCATTGCTGGCCATGGCGACCGCGAAGTTGGAGGCGCGGGTACTGCCCAGGCCGACGCCCAGCCCGTTCGTTGCCAGCAGCGCATGCAGCGAGACCTGCGTCCACAGGCTGCGTTCCTCGAACGAATCGGTGCTCGATTTCTGCAACACCATCACATCGATCATCTCGCGCATCGGATCGAGCAGGTGCGGTGCGGCAATGACGACCAGCAGCGCGGCGCACACCCCTGCCGTGCCCAGCCAGAACTCGGTGACGACGCCGCGGCGCAGCAGCGGGTTGCCACCGGGCGCCACGAGGCGGCAGCACCAGTCGAGCACGGCGATGACGCCGAACAGGCCCAGACCCAGGTACGCGGCGGACGAGGTCGACAACCAGATCAGCAGCAGCAACAGGACGATCAGCACGGGAACGAGGCGGTCGCGCATCGGGCCGGCCGGCATGGCGCGCCGGAAGAAGTACAGCGCTGCCAGAAAGGACAACGCGACGGCGCCGAAGGACGAGGCTTCGGGCATCAGGCCGACGATGCGCTTGGCATCGAGGATCTCGACATCGGTGAGCAAGGCATAGCTCGCCGTGCGAAAAAGCTCCAGCGCGGGTCCGATCGGCAGGTATTGCGAGGCCAGGTCGAGCGCGCCGGTGAGCACCATTGCCGCCGCACCGACGCACAGCGCCGCCAGTGCGTGCCGACGCATGGCGGTGTCGCGCAGCAAGCTCGCGAAGGTGAACACGGCAAGCACCGAGATGCTCATGTAGATCAGTTGCGACAGGTTCTGCGTGGTCGGCCCGAGCAGCGTCGTGGTTGCCGCGTCGCCAGCGCGCACGGGCACCACCGTGACGCTGTTGGCGAAGAAACGCGGCATGAACATCGTGGCGATGCCGGCGACCAGCCAGAACAGGAACAGCAGGCGCAGCCCGGGCCGCAGCAGCGCTGCGTCGGCGGCCCGGGTGATGCCCCGGATGCTGCCCATTTCCCGCGCGATGAGCAGCAGCGCAACGATGGGGGTCGGCGTGAGCGTGAGGCCGCCGGTGGCCTCGGTCGGTATGACCGCGAACGAGCCGAATGCCATGGAGGCGAAGAACAGGTACATCAACGCCTGCTTGCGTTGAAACAGGCACCCGATCGCGAGGCTCCAGAAGAGGGCAATGGGAATGGCTTCCATGCGCTTTCGGGTAGGCGTTGCGGGGCGGGCGTTCAGGCCGTCAGGGCGGCGATGCGCTCGCCCAGGCGGGACTTGAAGAGGGCGGTGTCGAAGGTGCGTGCGTGGGCTTGCATCGCGTCCGGGCAGAAGCTGTCCGCGGCGGCCTCGAAGCGGCCGATCGCCTCGATCAGCGCGTCTGCCGACTGCTCGTGGAAGAACAGGCCGGTGCTGCCGTCGACCACGGTTTCCAGCGCGCCGCCCTTGGCGAACGCGATGACCGGCCGGCCGCTCGCCATGACCTCCAGCGGGACGATGCCGAAGTCCTCGACACCCGGGAACAGCAGTGCCTTGCAGTGCGCGAAGTGGTGCGCCATTGTCGCGTCGTCGACCTTGCCCAGGAACTCCACCGTCGGCCCTGCCAGGCGCCGCAGCGCGGGGCCGGCGCCGGCGCCGATGACGACCAGTTGCCGGCCCATGCGGCTGCAGGCCTGCACCGCGATCTCGACCTTCTTGTAGGGCGTGATCTGGCCGGCGCACAGGTAGTAGTCGCCTGCCACCTCGGCGGCGGCGAAGCGCGGCAGGCTCACCGGCGGATGCACCACGTGCGCGGTGCGCCGGTAGTAGCGCTCGATGCGCTGGGCGACGTACGCCGAATTGGCGATGAAGTGGTCGACCCGCAGCGACGTGCTGACGTCCCATTGGCGCAGCGACGGCGCGGTCAGCGACATCATCGCGCGCGCCAGCGGCCCGGCCGCCGCGCGGTACTGGGGATACAGGTCCCAGATGTAGCGCATCGGCGAATTGCAGTAGCAGATATGCAGCGCGCCCGGGCCGGGGATGATGCCCTTGGCCGGCCCTGCTTCGTTGGAGATGATCAGGTCGTAGCCGGTCAGGTCGAAGGATTCCAGCGCATAGGGCATCAGCGGAAGCATCTTCTTGTAGTGCTTCACGCCGCCGATCTTCTGCAGGAAGGAGGTGGTGATGCGGTGGCTGCGCAGCTTGTCCGATATGGCCTCGGGGTTGCACACCAGCGTGAAGATGTCCGCTTCGGGGTAGAGGTCGCACAGCACCTCGAGCACCTTCTCGCCGCCGCGCATGCCGACCAGCCAGTAGTGGACCAGGGCGACTTTCATGCCGGCATCTTTCCTGCAGTTTGGCGCATCGGATCAGTACGCATTCTTGTTGACGAAGCCCTTGAGAAAGGTGAGCGCGATGATCTTCAGGTCGAAGACCAGCGACCAGTTCTCCAGGTAGAAGATGTCGCACTCGATGCGCTTGGCCAGATCGGTGGAGCCCCGCCAGCCATTGACCTGTGCCCACCCGGTGATGCCCGCCTTGACCATGTGCTTCTTCATGTAGTCGGGAATCTCGTACTTGAACTGCTCGACGAACACCGGCCGCTCGGGGCGCGGGCCGACGATGGACATGTCGCCCAGCAGCACGTTGAAGAACTGCGGCAGTTCGTCGAGGCTGGTCTTGCGCAGGAAGGCCCCCACGCGGGTAGAGCGCGCTTCGCCGGGCCGGGCCCAGACGGCGCCGCTGTTGCGCTCCGCATCCACCGGCATCGACCTGAACTTGAGCATCCAGAACCGTCGGTTGTTCCAGCTCACGCGCTCCTGCCGATAGAAGACCGGCCCCGGCGAACTGAGCTTGACGGCGATGGCGATGGCCAGCATCAGGGGCGAGATCAGCAGCAGGATGGCCGCCGACAACAGCCGGTCTTCCAGCGCCTTGGTCAGCCGTGCCGTGCCCTGCAGCGGCGTCTGCTGCAGCGTGATCACCGGCAGGCCGGCCACTTCTTCCACCGAGTGGTTGAGCAGGTGCAGCCCGAACAGATCCGGAACCAGCTTGATGTCGGCCGTGGAATGCTTGAGCTGGCTGAGTGCGTACGAGATCTTGGATTGGTCGCGCATCGGCAGGGCCAGCCACACCAGGTCGACGCTGCGCGATTCGACATAGTCGGCCAGATTGTCCAGGCGTCCCAGCATCGGTGCGCCGGTCAACTCGCCGCGATCGGCATGCGTGGAGAACCACCCGCGCACGTCGATGCCGCACAGGTCGTCCTGGCGGATCGCGTCGATCAGGCGTTGCGCATCGGGGTTGGCGCCGACCACGACCGAATTGCGCACGTCGACCTGCCCGGCGCGCGTCCAGCGGATGCGCACCGCCGCGCGCAGCAGGATGGCGCCGGCAATGCTGAAGACCATCCAGCATGCCCACCAAAGGCGCGATGTGTCCTGTCCGTCGCGCATCGCCAGGGCATAGACGGCCATGACGCAAAACAGGAACGGCCACAGCGTGATCAGTTTCGTCAGCTCACCCGCCGCCGTGCGGCCGCGCCAGCCGCGGTACAGCGAACTGCCGTTGAGGATGATCACGGCAAACAGTACGCCGCGACTGATCACGTGCATGTAGTCGGCGCCGATCTCCGCGGCGCCGAAGCGCACGGAAAAGGCAAACACGCCGCTCAACGCGAAGATGACCAGGTCACCTGCTCTGAGAACCAGGTTCAGCAACGGGTTGAGCTTGCCCAGTGCCGGCAATGAAGTCTCGCGAAAGCCAGTGGCAGAAGTAGACAGCATCGAATGCTCCTGTTTGTCTGTCCCGACAACCATGTAACCAGCCGTACCCGGCCGTTGTCTCCTTCACGTTCTCGTTCGTTCTTTTGCGCCGCAATATCAATGCCAATGGGGCGTGCATCCGCGGGCAAACGGAAATTCCCGAAAGCTGCACGACCCGTTTTCGAGCCGCGACCATACTGCAGTTGCGCCGGTGCAAAGTGTCGTTTCCGCCGGGATCGCACGCGCTGCACACATGACCTCACAGCGCTTACTTCACGACCCCGCCCGCTACACCTGCACCATTCAAGACGATGCCTGCGACATGCCCATGACAACTCATGCGATGCACCACGATTGCGCGGCAAGACACTGTGAACGCACGGTTGGGTGGCCCCGATTCCCGGTCTTGGTTCATCGGCATCAGCACGTACTTCGATGAATCGGCGTGCTGCAATCTGCGTTCTGTTTCAAATCAGGACAGTTTCGCAGCGCATTCAAAGTTAAAGCACGCGTCCCGCTGCGCAACCCCGGGGCTGTTGTCGCTGCGCTTTCCGGTGGGCCGGCCAGGCGTTACGCTGCGATCGAGCGTCGATGCGGCAACGTTCGTAAGCAGGCGTTCGGCGACCGAGCCGGGCACCTGCTCGCACTCGTTGCGCAGGCGTCGTCATCCGGCCGCTCGGATCAATCGACGAAAGACTCGACCTGAACCGGCAGTGCCGGCGCCTGCCAGCGGTAGTCCACGCCGAGAACGTTCCGCTCGGCATGCTCGCCTGCCCAGCGCAGATGCAGCAGATCGGCGATGGTCCAGCCGGCCCAGTCGGCGCGGAACGGGCGCGCCTCGGCGGCCGCGCCCCACGACGCCGACGCAGTGTTGCGCCAGACCAGCGTGGGGATGCGGTAGCCCGAAGCGGTTTGCGGACTGTGGCCGGCGTTGTCGCTGCCGTGGCCGACTTCCTGCCCGTGGTCGGACAGGTACATCCAGGCGCGGTACTGGTCCTTGCGGCCGATGCTGCGGGTGAGCTGCAGCGTCTTCGAGACCACGAAGTCGTGATAGAGCAGGGCCGCGTCATATTCTTCCCGGAAGTGGCGAACCCACGCCGATCGCCCGCTCTTTTCCAGCGCTTCGTCAACGCCATCGAAAGTGTCGTCGAAGGGGTTGGCACCTTCGGGAAAGCGCAGGCTGTAGTGCGGATGGGCGCCCATCAGGTGCACCACGATCAGCTTGCGCTGCGCGGGATCTTCCAGCGCCTCCTGCACGCAGTCGAGCAATTCGCCGTCGAGCGAGGCACCGGCCCGCCCGGGCACGCGGTTCACGAACTCGACGACGTCGGCCAGGCGCGCATGCTGCTGCTCGATCGCGACGTCGTCGTGATTGCTCATCCACCAGACCTTGTAGCCGGCGGCACGCGCCAGCGCGAGCACGTGCTGCGGCTTTTCCGCCTCGGGCGCACCGAACTTCAGCATGTTGCGCAGCGAGGGCAGGGTGCTGGCGTCGACCGACCACGCATTGCGCAGGACCAGCAGTTGGTCTTTCAGCTGCGCCTTGCGCGCCGCCAGCATGGGTGTCGTTGCGCGGTCATAGCCATAGAGCGACATGTTGTCCCGGTTGATGCTGTCGGTGATGACCAGCACCATCGTGGCGGGCGTCTCCAGCGTCACCGTCGGGGCGGCGGACCGGGCGCGGGCCAGTGCCGCGTCGCGTTCGGCCTGCAGATCGGCCCAGTCGGCACGCAGCGCCTGCACCGACTGGTTCCAGTGCGCCCAGAACAGCAGCGGATGCAGGCGGCGCCATGGCTTGCTGGCATAGCCGATGGCGCCGATCAGCAGCAGCAGCGAAACCGCGGCGACGGCCCAACGGGGCCAGGGCGCCGCCGCCCGGGCGCCGTGGCGGGCCAGGCGCCCCAAGACCAGGCCGGTGGCCAGCAGCACGCCCGACCAGACCAGCATGGCGCGCCAATGCATGGCCAGGTATTCGGCCGTTTCGCGACCGTTCGTGTTGGCCGCGGCAGACTGCACCAGCGCGCTGTCGGGCGCGGCCCGATACGTCTCGAGCAGGTAGGCGCGAACCACGCCGTCCATGGCGAAGCCCATTGCCCACAGCCAGACCAGCGCAAGACGCAGGCGATGCAGCGTCGGGCTGCGGACCGGCCACAGCAACCAGGCCAGCAATGGCAATGCGAGCGCCATGAGTTGGGCAATGCGCCGCGCGTCGTGGCCCAACACCACCGGCAACAGCAGCGTCGCCACGGCCGCACCGAATACAAGGAACGTGCGGCCCGGCACTGCGGGGTCGGGTCGGGCTGCGTGGACGTGACGGCTCATGGCGATCGATTCTGACAGCGCCCGTTCAAGCTCGAGGCGCAAGCGCCCGGGTTGGACCGCCCCTTATAGTCATGGTCCGACTGGGAATCCGCCGGCTTGCGCTTTGCGGAGATGCCCATGCCGAGCCGGCCCGCATCGCACAGACCGCGGCGCCATCGACCACCTGACAGCCATCGCATGAAGAGCCCCATCGCCCCCGCTTCGACACCGCGCTACGCCCGCCTCCTGCGACGCACCCATTGGGCGACGTTCACGCTGGTGCTGCTTGCCTACATCACCATCAACGCGCGCAAGTTCCTGGAACGCGGCTCGGCCGAGCGACTCTTCGTCGTCGAGTCGCACTACCTGCTCGGGATACTGGTGCTCCTGCTGACGCTGCCGCGCATCGTGGTCCGCCTGCGTCGCGGTGCGCCGCCGATCACGCCGGCGCCAAGCGCGGCGTCACGCATCGCCGCCGGCACCGTGCACCTGGCGCTGTTCCTGTTCCTGATCGTCCAGCCCCTGCTGGGCATCGCCACCCGGCTGGTCTCGGGCAAGGGCATCGGCATGCCGCTGACGAACTGGTCGATCCCCTCGATCGCGGCGCAGCCGGAACTTGCCAAGTCGATCGAGCACCTGCATGAGTTCGTCGGCGAAGCCTTCTACTACGTCATTGGCGCGCACATCCTGGCGGCGCTGTGGCATTGGCTGGTGCGGCGCGACGATGCCATGCAGCGGATGCTCTGACCGCGCCAAAAAGACAAGGCCTCGTTGCCGTCTTGTGGACGGCAACGAGGCCTTGTCTATTTTTTTGGTGCCGGAGAGATGAATCGAACACCCGACCTTCTCATTACGAATGAGCTGCTCTACCGACTGAGCTACACCGGCTAAGCCTGCAATTATAGCGTCTTGTGATAGCTCGCCGCGAGCTCGACTTCATTTTTTGAGCCAAGTATCACGGCAACGCGTTCGTGCAGCTTGCCCGGCTCGATGTCGAGGATGCGTTGGCGCCCGGTGGTGGCGGCGCCGCCGGCCTGTTCGACGATCCAGCCCATGGGGTTGGCTTCGTACATCAGGCGCAGCTTGCCCGGCTTCTCCGGCTCGCGCTTGTCCCAGGGGTACATGAAGATGCCGCCGCGCATCAGGATGCGGTGCACGTCGGCCACCATGCTGGCAATCCAGCGCATGTTGAAGTCCTTGCCGCGCGGGCCGTCCTTGCCGGCCAGGCACTCGTCGATGTAGCGCGTTACCGGGGCGTCCCAGTGGCGCTTGTTGCTCATGTTGATGGCGAATTCCCTGGTGTCGGCCGGGATCTGGATGTCCTCCTGCGTCAACACGAAGCTGCCTTGCTCGCGGTCAAGGGTGAACATCGCCACGCCCTTGCCGACGGTCAGCACCAGCGTGGTTTGCGGGCCGTAGATGCAGTAGCCGGCGGCCACCTGCCGGCTGCCCGCCTGCAGGAAGTCCGACTCCTGCACGCCGCGCTCGCCTTCGGGCTTCTTGAGCACGCTGAAGATGGTGCCGATGCTGACGTTGACGTCGATGTTGCTGGAACCGTCGAGCGGGTCGAACAGCAGCAGGTATTCGCCCTGCGGGTAGCGGTTGGGCACGAGGTAGATGCTGTCCATTTCCTCGCTGGCCATGGCCGCCAGGTGGCCACCCCATTCGTTGGCCTCGATCAGCACTTCGTTGGCGATGATGTCCAGCTTCTTTTGCACTTCGCCCTGCACGTTTTCCGATTCGGCGCTGCCCAGCACGCCACCGAGCGCGCCCTTGTTGACGGCCTGGCTGATGTGCTTGCACGAGCGCGCCACCACTTCGAGCAGCAGGCGCAATTGCGCGGGAATCGAGCCGTTCTTGTGCTGCTGCTCGATGAGGTAGCGGGTGAGGGAGATTTTTTGCGCCATGGGCGGTCCTGATTGGGTTTATATCCTTGCGGGAAACACCGCGGAACCGGCTTTGCCGGGCCGCTGGTGTTGCCCCTTTGAGGGGGGAGTCGAGCTACACGAAGTGAGCGAGGGACGGGGTGGGTCAATTCGCCAAGGCGCGGGTCACCACTTCCTGCGTGTCCTTGCTCAGGTCGGGGCGCGCCGCGATGCGGGCGATGGCTTCGCGCGCGGCGCTGCGGTAGGGCTCGGCCAGCTTGCTCCAGCGGTCCAGTGAGCGCGCCAGGCGTGCCGCCACCTGCGGGTTGAGGGCGTCGAGTTCGATCACGCGGTCGCTCCAGAACACGTAGCCGGCCGCGTCGGGGCGGTGGAAGGCGCCGGGGTTGGCGCTGCAGTAGCTGAAGATCACGCTGCGCGCGCGGTTCGGGTTCTTCATCGAGAAGTCGGGGTGCTTCATCAGCTGGCGCACCAGCGGCAGCACGTCGCCGCCGCGGTCGGGGGCGCTGGCCTGCAGCGAGAACCACTTGTCGATGACCAGCGCCTCGTCCTTGAACAGGGCGTGAAAGCGTGCCAGTGCCTGTGCCGCCAGCGCGTGGCCCGACGACACCAGCGCCTGCAGCGCGTTGAAGCGGTCGGTCATGTTGCCGGCGTCCTTGAAGCGCTGCAGCGTCTTGCCGGGCCAGAGCGTGTCGCCGCTGTCGCGCGCGGCCAGGCACAACTGGCTCAGCGCCATGCCGGCCAGCGCGCGGCGGCCGGCCGAGTGCGGGTCGGGCGAGTAGGCGCCGGTGTCGTGGTGGGCTTCATACACGTGCGCCCAGTCGGCCGCCAGCGCGCCGGCGAGCTGGGCGCGCATGGCTTCGCGCACGGCATGCACGCGCTGCGGGTCGACCACGTCGAGCTGCTCGGCGATGTAGGTCTCCGAGGGCAGCGTCAGCACCAGTTCCTTGAAGGCGGCGTCGAGTGCCGCGTCGTGCAGCACCTTGCGCATGGCCTCGACGTAGGCGTCGTTCAGCGGCCCGGCGGCATTGCCGGCGGCGCCGGCGTCGATGGCCGCCAGCGCGGCGCGCAGCGCCAGGCGCTGGCCGGCTTCCCAGCGGTTGAACGGATCGCTGTCGTGCGCCAGCAGGGTCAGCAGCTGGGCGTCGGTGAAGTCGTAGTCGAGCACCACCGGTGCGCTGAAGCCGCGCAGGATCGACGGCACCGGCTCGCCGTCGACATCGCTGAAGGTAAAGGTCTGGCTGTCTTGCGTGAGCACCAGCGTGCGGGTGGCGTCGCCGGCTGCCGCCTCGCCTTGCAGCCGCAAGGGCAGGGCACGCCCGTCCTGGCCGACCAGGCCGACGTTGACCGGGATCACGAACGCCTGCTTGGCCGATTGGCCCGGCGTCGGCGGGCAACTCTGCGTCAGCTCCAGCGTGAAGCTGCGGGCCTGGGCGTCGTAGCGGCCTTGCGCCTTCACGCGGGGCGTGCCGGCCTGGCTGTACCAGCGCTTGAACTGCGGCAGCAGGCGTGCCAGTTCGGATTGCGGGTTGGCGTCGGCAATGGCCTGGGCGAACTCGTCGCAGGTCACGGCCTGGCCGTCGTGGCGCTCGAAATACAGCGTCATGCCGCGCGCAAAACCGGCGCGCCCGACCAGCGTCTGCATCATGCGCACCACCTCGGCACCCTTCTCGTAGATGGTGACGGTGTAGAAGTTGCTGATCTCGATGTAGCTGTCGGGCCGCACCGGGTGCGCCATCGGGCCGGCATCTTCGGGGAACTGGGCGGTGCGCAGCACGCGCACGTCCTCGATGCGCTTGACGGCGCGGGCCGAGGCGTCGGCGCACAGGTCCTGGCTGAACTCCTGGTCGCGGAACACCGTCAGGCCTTCCTTGAGGCTCAGCTGGAACCAGTCGCGGCAGGTGATGCGGTTGCCGGTCCAGTTGTGGAAGTACTCGTGGCCGAC
>Ga0164241_10006073_pt1 | contig 11092 bp, 9 predicted proteins | sample OricomyardsoilBY_FD_108780 | JGI IMG/M metagenome (GOLD analysis project Ga0164241, IMG submission 108780) | Backyard soil microbial communities from Emeryville, California, USA - Original compost - Back yard soil (BY) | ecosystem: Environmental > Terrestrial > Soil > Unclassified | place: USA... | reverse complement strand
TTAAAGAATTTACTATGAAAAAAATATCAGTCAATATTGTCGCATTATTGCTGTGTCACTTATTATTTGCTCAAAACAGTCTTGCATCCGAATTTAAGATCGTAAAAAAGCAGGGAGATATCGTGTTGTATGAAAGATGGATAGCAGGATCAAAGGGCGAATCCGTAAGAGAACTCAAGGCGGAATTTTTTGTAAAAAGCATCACTCAAAGCGTAATTGATCTTCTGAAAAATCAACCGGAAGGAACTAAATGGAACATGAATACCTCGTTATATAAAATTGCCAATACGCGTAACGACGATCAATGGATTAATTATATTAAATACGACATGCCTGCTATTATGGACGACCAGGAATGCTGTTTGTTGTACAAAGTGACGTCCTCTTTTTCAGATCAACAAAATGTGTGCGTAATCAATTTTGAAAGTACAATTAGCCCGCTTTTTCCTGTTAACCCCGATGTGAAAAGGATTACCGGCGTAAGAGGGCAATGGATACTACAGCCGCAACCCAATAGAAGTCTCAAAATAACTTATCTTATTACTTCGGATAAAAGCTCCAATATGCCGCGCTTTATTTCTGATCCGATTGTACATGGCAATCTTTTTAAAACGATTGAAAATTTTAAAGATCTTTTAGAAAAATAATTGCGAGTAAAAATTTAGGGAAACAATTTGAGCATATTACTGTTTAAATAAATGAAATATCATTCTGTTATTCCCTGTGGTTAAATTGAAGTGTTATAGGCAGTCTCAATGGCAACACCTTTGGTAATTGTTTGATAGACCACGCAATATCTTTCAGTAAGTTTTTTTACGCTTGCTATTTGCTCATCAGAAGGTTTTTTAATGCATCTGTTTTCATGACACAAGTTTAGTCAAAAAAAACCGAAAGCGTTAGTAGCAAATTATCTAAAAGTAAAAACAATCAATTATGCATGACATAGGCCGGGAAAGGAACAAAGCGGAAGCGCTCATGGGTTTTTTATTATAAACTTTACATCGAATTGAAAACATAAAAACCATTTATTTATTCATTTGATACGCCTTTAGATTTGACCGTAAAAGTGGATCATTTAAAAATTTATCAGCGCTACAATTTCTTCAAGGTGTCTCCTATCTGTATCATCAAAAAAATTGTACGCTTCACTATCAACATCCAGAACTGCAACCACATCACCATTTCTTTTTACAGGAACCACTATTTCTGATTTGGATAAACTGTTGCATGCGATGTGGCCGGGAAACTTCTCCACATCAGGCACAATAACCGTTTCAGCATTTGCCCACGCAGTTCCGCAAACTCCTTTGCCTTTTTTAATCCTGGTGCAGGCTACAGGCCCCTGGAAAGGCGCCAGCACCAGCTCATTATTTTTTACCACATAAAAGCCAACCCAAAACCATTTAAATTGTTCTTTAAGCGCAGCCGATACATTGGCCATATTGGCCACCAGGTCAGTTTCCCCGGTTAGTAATCCTTTTATCTGCGGAAGCAATGACTGATATTCTTCTTCTTTACTTCCTTTTACGATTGTAAGGTCTTCCGCCATAAATTTTTCTTACAAAGATAGCGAACCGTAAAAGAGAAAAAGTGATCAAGAATCGGCAATATTTAACTGCCTTCCGGACAAGTAGGTTTGCCTACTGTTTTGGTTTTTTATTTTTCGTGAGGCGGGTTTTGTGTGGTGCGATCAATCACATGACCGTTCCGGCGATGGCCGGTAAATTCATTGCTTTAACAATTACTTTATTTCAATCACCCGATCCTCTACGTTCCATCCATACAATTCGACTGACGCATTTTCACTGGCTGCAGGCGTATAATCAATGGTAATTTTTTTAGTTTCGCCGCGTAATATCGAAATATAATTATCGCTGTAAAAGACCGGCAGGATTCTTTCCTTCGTTTTGGAATTGACCAACGAAAGCCTGCTGAAAAATGCAATGGGATTTTCTTTTGAATTACTAATCGTTACTTCTACTTTTCCTTCTTTTATTTTCCGTGTGCTAACTTCCACGGTTGCTTTTTTCATCTCCTGCAATCCTGAATAATTACCTGTAGAATCGGGCAGCCAATATAAATTATCATCCAGCAAATTTTTGTTTTCATCCAGCAAAGACAAATAAAGAAATACGCCTTTATCCTTCCTGATCCTATCAAGACCATTTTGCAGCGATAAATATTTTTTGGAACTGGTTGGTTCTATTTCTGAAAATACTTGTGTAAGCATTCTTCCTTTACCATCCATATCAAATGCCTCCGCCTTCAGCATGATATTACGCTTTTCGATAAACGTATTATTGGTGATCATTACCATGCCATCTGCATTATCGTACATCACATGGAACGGCTCGCTTCCTTTATGCAAACCATACAAACATGCATTCGGATCGAGATAATAATCATACATCTGTCCGCGCAAAGCAGTCCACGGATTTTGTGTTTTCCAAATGATCACACCTGTGTACCACTCCCATGCATGCGCACTAAAACCTTCCACCAATGCACGGTATTGATCGTAATTCACTAATTGGGCTTTGTCCGCAAAATCTTTTACATCCGTAGGTTTACCATAAGCATCAATATGATTACCGTAACCGGAAAACTTATGATACCGCCAAACACTGTCCATGTTCCTGTAATTTTCATCCGGGATTTTCATGTTTTCTTGTGGAATAAATCTTTCCAACGACGCATAATCGCCTATCCCAACAGAACCGATTTCTGAATTAAATGGATAGGTCTGGTGCTCCCAGAAAGTGTTGATATCCTGAATGCCATAAGGCCCGTCGCCATTGCCTCCATAAGGATTGTACGACATACTATCCGAATTGGAATACTCAAACATGTACCTCGTCCCATCCAATTCAGGCATAATTGAATCGCGCATCGCAACTAAAATATCTTCGGGTGGAGTTATTTCATTGCCACCACACCACAATGCGAGCGAAGGATGATTGCGCAGCATCTTTACCTGGTCAGCAACCGATACAAGAAACAATTGGTGATCGTCAGGATATTTTCTTCTTGTCCACTGATCGTCTTTTTTCTTTGGATCCATCCACCGTCCATTACAATCTCCGGAGTTCCAGAAATCCTGCATCACCAGCAATCCATATTTATCACAGGCATTATAAAATTCCGGCCGCTCTGTAATGGCACCGCCCCAAACGCGGATCAGGTTCAAATTCATATCGCGATGAAACCTGATCTCCGCATCGTAACGTGCATCAGAAAAACGAAGCATCTCATCAGAGATGATCCAGTTGCCCCCTTTGATAAAGATTTTTTGCCCGTTTACCAATACTTCGCGGCTGCGTGTCGTAGTGTTCCAAAGGGTGTTGATTTCACGCACACCAAAGTTTATATTTTCTTCATCGCTTGTCGATCCATTATCTTTTATAAACTTTACATTGATGTTGTATAAATTCTGCGGACCATAACCATTAGGCCACCAGAGTTTTGGATTTTGTAAAATATAATCCGGTAATTGTACCGTAATATTTTTGTTGGGCGGAACGGAAACATTCTTAGATATTTTTCCCCCTGCAATAGAATATTGCAACCTGCCATGCACTTCTTTATCAGTCGCATTGAGTAATTCAGCAGAAACTTTTATGGTGGCCGGGCCCTGCTTTCCTTTTACAAATCTTTTTCCGGGAACAAGCGTTACCACATGCGCGTTTTGTACGTTCACAGCACCCGTTTTTTCAATCGTCACTTTATCCCAAATCCCTGTGTTGCGATCTCTCACCGGTTGTATCCAATCCCATCCGGCTACATATTGGTGCGAAACATTTTTTGCAATCGTGCCATCACCGCCCTGTCCGCCGTTTGGATCACCAACAGGATCCGGCGGATAAACAATCACCGCCAACCGGTTCTTTCCATCTTTCGCCAGCCACTTTGTAATGTTATATTGCTGCCGCAAAAACATTCCATAAAATCTTTTATCATTCAGTTGATGACCGTTTAGAAAAACATCGCAACTGTAATTGATGCCCCGAAAATGCAGCCACACCTGCTCTTCAGCGGTGGTACTTTTTTCTGTAAAATCTTTTACAAACCAGTAAGTGTAATAATCACTGCCCGTGTTATAGATGTCAGGGATTTTTTCATTGTTCATGCCATAAAAAGGATCAGGTACCATTTTATTGTTGAGCATCGTAGTAAGCACTGTACCGGGCACCGTTGCAGGCATAAAACCTTTTAAAGAAAAAGAGGATTTCGAAATTTGTTCTCCATTATTCTTTACGTCTTTTACATTGATGCATTTCCATCCGCTGTTCAGTTCATATTGTTGTTGCGCACGCGCATTTATAATAAAAAGACACAGGGCTAAAAAAGGCAATCCTTTAAATCTCATGGTATCTTATATTTATGAATCATCAATTTATTATGAAATTATTCATTCACAGAATTTCGTAGAGCTCATTTTATATGGAAGAAGAGTGAACGTCGATATTTTGTTTAAAGCTAAATCGAAAATTAGTGGAAAATTATAGAAAGTTGGGTGGTGCAAGATTATGTATGAGAATATGTATTTGAGAAAGATTCCGCAGGTGGACACGGTAAAGCAACAAATAATTGGGATTTTTATTTTTGATATTTTTGAAACCAGTGTGGCTATTGGCAAAGATTTTTTTACTTGTGCTGCACAGCAAGATTGGGTTTAAACGGCAAACAAAGCTACGCGACCAAACTTGTATTAAAGTTACTTCTTTATAATTCAGCGAAAAGGTTAGGGATATTTACACCAATTGGGCTTTCATGTATAGTCACTTTGCTTTGGATCCGTGAAGCATGTCAGAATTAAAAAAAGCAAAACTAATTCTATTATCATCACGTATTTACTTTTGTTTTAAAAATATCAGGAAATTTGGTTGACAATTCAAATTTATTTTGTAGGTTTGTCAACCAGACTTTAAAAATTATGGAACATATTGCAGAAAATATTTTTGGTACCAGATTAAAACTCGCAAGAAAAATGGCTGGCCTTTCGTTGCAGGAACTTGCTGATGCTTTAGAAAATAAAGTAACCAAGCAATCTTTAAATAAATACGAGATGGGTTTAATGAATCCGTCGGGAGAAGTGTTGGTAGCTATATCCAACACTCTGAAAATAAAGCCCGATTATTTCTTAAAAAGAAATCAATTGGAATTAGGAGAGATTTTATTTAGAAAGAAAGCCAGCTTATCGAAGAAAAATGAAGAGTCAATTGTGGAAAAGGTACGCGATTATGTAGAACGCTATTTAGAAATAGAAAATATTGTTGATGCAAAAACTGAATTTAAAAATCCTTTAAAAAGCTACAAGATTGCGAGTAAGAAAGATGTTGAACAGGCAGCAATAACATTAAGAAAGGAATGGGATCTAGGAACTAACCCAATCCCAAACATAATAGAAATGCTGGAATTAAAAGGTATTAAGGTTTTACTGATTGACGATGTAGAAGAAATTGATGGGCTTGCTGTTTTCACTTCCACCGGAATACCGGTTGTTGTTGTAAATACCCGAAACAAGTCGATTGAAAGAACCAGGTTTACTATTATACATGAACTGACTCACTTGCTTCTGAATTTCGATAAAGCCATTTCAGATAATCCAAAGGAAGTTGAAATATTTTGTCATTTATTCTCCAGTTGTTTTTTGCTTCCAAGTGAAATGCTTATCAAATTAATAGGTTCATCAAAGCGAACTTACATACAAATCAACGAACTCATTTCAATTAAAGAGTATTTCGGTATTTCATTACGAGCTATTGTACACAGATTGAGAGAGCTTGAAATAATAGTAGATAGTTATTACCAAAGATGGATGGTTTATATGAGCAAAACCTACGGGGCGAAAGATGAACCAGGAAAATATCAAGGTCAGGAAAAATCAAGAAATTTTGACCAATTGATTAATCGGGCTCTGGCTGAAGAATTGATCAGCTTAAGTAAAGCTGCCGCTCTTTGGAATATAAGTATTAACGAACTTAGAAAAGGATTTATAGGTGTCAGATAAAAAAGAAATAGTAATCAAGGATGCCTGTATCCTTTTTGATCTGGTTGATTTAAATCTGCTGGAAGATTTTTTTCGATTGGAGGTTTCTGCTTTTACAACACCTCAGGTAATTGGAGAAATTACAAATGAAATGCAATGGGCAGAAGTATCGAAATTTATTAATAACGGGAAACTGCAAATTGATAAAGATGGTGAATATGAAGTTGTAGCGGCGATATTTGATGAACATGCAGGACTCAGTATTCCTGATAGTTCAGTTTTGGAATTAGCAATAAGGAAAGATGCTATAATTTTCAGTTCGGACGGAAGCTTGCGCAAAATATCAGTTAAGAAAAATCTTATAGTAAGGGGTATTTTATGGATAGTTGAAGAATTATACAAAAAAGAAATAATTAGTCGAGATATGGCCTTGCATAAATTAAATAGATACTCGGAGATAAATCAAAGGGCTCCTATAAAAGAGATAAAAAATTTAATCAAAAACATTTCAAAATAAATCAGTCGTTAACTATGACATACGATAATTTATTAAAACTTTTGTTGGCAGGCGCATCCTTATGTTTAGGTGCATATTTAGCAGCTCTTAGATCTCGAATAAGTTCTTTAAAAATTAGAAATAGTTTGCACTATGCATTTTACATAGTAAGTTTTTTGATTTTCGCAAGTTCGTTAGTTACAATTTTTCTCCAATGGAATAAATTGATTGAACCAGACTGGTTCGGGATCATCGTTCTAGCTGCAGCTTTAACATCCAGCATTTTACTATTCTTATTTACTAAAAGGAGTATTGTTGGTAAGCATCAATATAAAACAAAAGAGTTAGATCCAATTGTCAATGCTTTTACAGAAACCGCTGATAAAAAAAATATTAAATTGCTTGCTGGAGACATTAATTTTTTTGGGAACTATCCAAAAGATATGGAGGAAAATTCACAATATAAATGCTTAAAAAAAGAAGGTTTTAAAGAAATTCAAATTCTATGTATTGAGCCTACAACTAATGAAGAAAAAATAAGGTATGGAAAAATTATTTTTGATTTGCCGAGTGTTAAACTTAAGTATTATAATCCTCCGCAGGCAGATTTAATGATTAGAGGGAGACTAAAAACATTTAATAATGTAACACATCTCTTAATTTACAATAAAATTAAATCAGGCATCTATGAAGCTTTAGAATTGGATACGGCAAATTCGAGTGGGGCACTGTATAACTATATTTGGAATCTCATTTGGGAATTAGCAAAATCTCCAAGTCAAGAACAGTTAAAAGAATACATAAATCTATATCGAAGTTAATATATAATGAAAGTCTTAATCATCAATTCACCATTATTCAGAGAAAAGAATGACCTCTACGATGAGGATTCTTTGCCTCCTATTGGATTGGGGCATATTGCCACAATCCTGTATAATGGCGGTATTGATGTGAAACTTATTGATGCAGTTTACCAACGAGTTCCCTTAACAGATTTAATTGCAACGCTAAATGCTTTAAAGCCGGACTTCGTAGCGTCTAATATTTTTACAACTAACTATGAACTGGTAAAAGACCTGTTTGAAGGAATAAATTTTAAAACACATTTCATTATAGGCGGCCTTTCCACTAAACAACTTTATAAAGATATCCTTACCTGGTCAACAACCAATGAAATTGATATAGTAACGGGTGACGGAGAACTAATAACTTTGGATATCGTAAAAAATCAGGTTAAAGAACCGCCATTTCGCTCTAAGGGAAACAGGCGGGTTTTCCTTGTAGATGGGAAATCTAACTATGAGGTAAAGGATATTTCAGATGTACCACTTGACCGTAGTTTTTTCCTGAATGAACCTGTATTACATCCATTGGGATTTATTGAAGCAAATATAGTTACCAGCAGAGGTTGTGTATATAACTGTGCTTTTTGTGCCGCTGCCAGGTCTTTAAATAAAGATTATTCCATCAGGGAGAAATCTGAAACTTCTATTATTCAAGAGTTAAATGATATACTGAGTGCTTATCCAAATGTCAATTCTATTAGGGTTCTTGATGATTTATTTTTGAAGACAAATATAACTGTTCAAAAGGCAATCAATGTTTTTTCAAATTTTAGTCTTAGCTGGCGGTCAATGGCTCACGTAATGACATTCAATAAAATTGATGATCTAATAATGAATGATTTGAAAGCAAGCGGCTGTTATGAATTATTTATTGGAATCGAATCTGGTTCGTCTAAAATATTGGGAGATATTAATAAAACCAAGAACGTCGATACAATTATTGCTAACCTTACTAAAGTATTTAAAGCTGGAATAAACATGAAAGGTTATTTTATTTATGGATTTCCTAATGAAACCAAGGAAGATATGGAAAAGACTTTTCAATTGGCGAGTAAACTAAAGGAAATTTCTACTCGATATAAAGTTAATTTCAGAACCAGTGTATTTCAATACAGACCCTACCATGGAACTCAAATTTATCATGATTTAGAAATTAAAGGAAATAATTTAATAGTTCAACAAATCCAACCAAATCAAGATCTGTCCAAGCTTGTGGGACGGTTGCAGTTTAATTTTCATAGTGGAAATTATTCAAAAGTTGATTGTAATACCCTTCATGATTATATTTACCGTACAATTAATCTGAATGACGGTAAAATCTTCGCTGGACTTGAGTCACAAAATAAAGTCTTGCAAAAGTAAAATATGTAAAGCCTGCGGCCTTTATCTAAATCAGCTCCCCGTTCTTGATAAGTTAGAAACTTCTCATGTTTTCTGGGTTGGATTATCAGCTGTTCAATTTGATGAAGGCATTGAAGGGCAACCTTTATCTCCGTATACAAGATCAGGTGCTTTGATTAAAAATATCGAAACACCATTAAGAAGTAAGATCACTTTCTATAAAACTAATTTAGTTAAATGCCTTCCACTAAAAGAGGGAAAAATAAGATATCCTCTTGAACATGAAATGGAAAAATGTTTTCCCAACTTTGAATTTGAATTGAATGAACTTTCGCCCTCAATTGTTTTCTTGTTAGGCAAACAAGTTGCAACATTTGTGATGAAAAAAATGGGAGTTAAGGAAGTTACCCTTTCTGAGAATTTCAAATACGAATCTTTCCAGATAAATGATACAACGTTTATACCAATTCATCACCCATCCTATATTCTTGTTTATAAAAGAAAATTCTTAAATAAATTCATTAAAAGTCTACAATTGATTTGCAAGGAGACTTTGGTCCTTGAATTAGTTGATTAAACTTTTGTTTAAGTTTTATTCGCTTCAATCAAAGCTTAACGCTGGCGTGGGTTTCATGACTGTGCATAACTTACCCCATGTAGATTTTCACCTGTTAGCAATTTAATACAGGATTGGAATGGGAAAGCCCAAATTGGGTTTCTGACTAAAGGATTTGTGAATTCCATGTTGGCGCAAGCCTCCTTTGTGCCATTTGCATTAAACCGAAAATGCAAACTTAATTTTCAATTATAGGAAAAGCTGACGAGCTCTTCCTCACCAACCACAACCTTGTGCAACGTTGTGGCTGAAAATAATAATTGTTATAGTCAATGTTTTCTCAAGTTCTGAATCGCTGCCTCAATAAAACTGTAAATCTTTCTTTCGCCGGTAAACTAAGAATCTACTAAATTTATTTGTTTACTGTAATCACCCGAATCACTTTTTCCCATTGTTATAGGCTATCCTGAATATGTCACCTTTCAAATCATCTGAAACATACAAAGCGCCATCAGGGCCTTGCGCTAAACCGGTAGGCCGGTGTTGAATGATGCCGGTGGAATCTTTTAAATCTACTCCGGCAAAGTTATCGGCAAAAATTTCCCATTCTCCCGAAGGCTTGCCATCTTTAAAAGGTACAAAAGCTACAAGGTATCCCTTCTTCAGTGCCGGCGACTGACCGTGAAAAGCAATGAAAGCGCCGTTCTTATATTTTTCAGGAAACATACTGCCTGTATAAAATAGTAAGTCGTCCGGCGCCAGGTGTGCCGGGAAAGCCGCGATAGGATCCTGGTATTTTTTAGATCCGGTTTCTTTGCCATCGCCTCCATATTCCGGGGCCAGTATCAGCTTTTTCTGAAAGGGGTCATAATAAACAAATGGCCAGCCGGCATCCGATCCCTGGTGTAATTCATATAAAGTTTCTGCAGGCAACTCCTGGCTTTGTTTGGAAGTATAATATTGCGGGTACTTATCATCAAATTGCCCGCGTCCATGTTGCGTGGCAAACAAAGAATGGGTATTGGTATTCCAGGCAAGGCCAACTGCATTTTTTATTCCCGTTGCGTAATGAACCGCATCTCCATAGCTTTGATGAAGCTTATCGGCTTTAAACTGCCATACGCCACCCACTGAATCTAAAAGAGGGCAACCCGGAATTCCCTTTCCGGATCCTTCCTGCCTGCAGGCATCACTGTAAGAACCTACTGTTACGTACAAATTATTTTGATCATCAATGGCAATAGATTTTGAATTATCCCTCTTTCTGTCCACCAATCCCTTCACAATTTCTTCGGCTTTACCTGTGTCAATTACTACGCCTTTATCGTCTAATTTATACCTGAAGACGCCGCTGTTTGACGCAGAATAGAGATACCCGTTTTTGATAGCGATCCCAGTGCCGGGGTAATCCGCAAAACCTGTTTTTTTATCAAGGCTGCCATCCTTGTTGGTATCACTCAGCATGTAAATTCCTTTGCCATCGTTGAGGGAACTTAAGCTCACATACACATCACCGTTAGTATTGATCGCTATATGCCTTAAATGCCCTAATGAATCGGCAACAATCATAGCAGAAAAACCATCCGGAAGTTTAAGGGTCGCCTGAACGGCGGGCGCACTCTTAGTTTCAGTGGATATGTTACTACTACTATTACCATTATTACAGGCGGATAAACCGGCCACAAGAGTTACGGCTGCAAGGCAGGCTAAACGGATTTTAGTATTCATGAATTTGAGTGTATTTTTTTTTGCTATTAATGTATACGATATTGAGTTTTGCACGTGCCAAAAACAAAAGCAAGCGAAGCTAATAAAAAAATTGTCTTTTTATAACGTGAATTTATTTAGGGTGCATTCCAAAATGT
>Ga0164241_10006072_pt1 | contig 11094 bp, 7 predicted proteins | sample OricomyardsoilBY_FD_108780 | JGI IMG/M metagenome (GOLD analysis project Ga0164241, IMG submission 108780) | Backyard soil microbial communities from Emeryville, California, USA - Original compost - Back yard soil (BY) | ecosystem: Environmental > Terrestrial > Soil > Unclassified | place: USA... | reverse complement strand
GTTTTTTGTCTCTTGCTTTTTGTCTCTTGTCTCTTGTCTTTTGTTCCGAATACGCTTTACAATTCCGAATCCCCGTCATCCTTGAACATTTCTATTAAACCGTTTTTGCACGAGTCCAAAAAAGTCTTCAGTGTTTTTCTTGGCTTTACTACATTTCTCGGTTCGTCAGGTACCTCTCCGACTTCGGTTACGCCTGCAATTTGCAATCCTTCAGGAATTTTAATTTTCGCAAATTGTTGCTCAAACTGCTTTCTCTTATTTTCATAATCGTTATATCCTTTCAGAATTAAACCGAGGCAGGTAGCATACATGGGCTTTGCCAGTTCTTCAATATGCCCTGCTGCCAGGTGTTCATTTGGGTAACCAATGCGGGCGTTAAGTCCGGTGACGTATTCAGTAAGCTGAATCAAATGCTTAAGCTGTGCTCCGCCGCCGGTCAGCACAACGCCTCCGTTGAGCATACGATTGTCGAGACCTACCTGTTTTAAATGATAAGCAACGAAATCCATAATCTCACTCATTCGTGCCTGTATTATGCTGGCAAGATTTTTTACACTGATCTCTTTTGCCGCCATGCCGCGCAGGCCGGGAATGGTAATGTAGGTATTGGATTTCGCCTCGTCGGCAAGAGCGCTTCCGAACTGCACTTTCATTTGTTCCGCCTGTGTTTTTAATACACCCAAACCCGTTTTAATATCGATCGTGATATTTTCTCCGCCAAACGGAATCACCGCGGTATGCTTTAAAATACCTTCGTAAAAAACAGCCAGGTCGGTAGTTCCACCGCCAATGTCCACAATAGCTACTCCGGCTTCCAGGTCATGCTCACACATTACAGCGGCGGCGGAAGCCAATGGCTGCAACACCAGGTCTTTTATTTTTAATCCGGCTTTTTCTACACTACGGTTGATATTTCTAATTGCGTTTTTATCACCGGTAATGATATGAAAGTTAGCACCCACTTTTACGCCCGAATAGCCTATGGGATCCGGAATATTTTGGAAATTATCTACCGTAAATTCCTGTGGAATGACATCGATAATCTGGTCTCCGGCTGGTATATAAGTCTTATACTGGTCATTGATCAATTGATCAATTTCAGATTGTATAATTTCATTTTCGGTGTCGTGTCGTACAATGTCCCCACGGGTTTGCAGACTTTTGATATGATGGCCGGCGATACCCACGTACACCTCAGAAATTGGTAGATTAGGGTTACTGGCATAGCAGTTTTCTAAAGCTGTTTGTATGGCGTTAATAGTCTGGTCTATGTTTAACACCATACCATGCTGTACACCATTGCTGTTCGCTCGGCCAAAACCGAGGATTTCAAGTTTACCAAATTCGTTTTTTCTTCCGGCAATAGCCGCGATCTTGGTGGTACCGATGTCCAAGCCTACAATAATGGGTTGTTCGTTGTTCATGTTTTTATTTTTTATTTCTTGCTCTTGTCCGTTTGTTTCTTGTTTCTTATTTCTTGCTTCTTGTCTCTTGTCTCTTGCTTCTTGCTTCTTGTTTCTTGTTTTTTGTTTTTTGTTTTTTTTGTTTCTTGCTTCTTGTCTCTTGCTTCTTGTTTTTTGTTTTTTTGCTTCTTGCTTCTTGCTTCTTGCTTCTTTCTCTTTCTCTTGCTTCTTGCTTCTTGCTTCTTGTTTTTTGTTTTTTGTTTTTTTACTTCTTGCTTCTTGCTTCTTAATAATCACTCTTAGGCGGCATTACCGCCTTTGGCGCCTGCTTTAATTGTTCGCCAGGCTTTTTTTCTGCTTCTTTACCAGCCTGTTTTTTCGCCAATGAATCACTGGAGTGGGCAGGACCTGGTTTTTCATTTGATGATGGATGAACATCTACAGCTTTCTTCACTTCCGGTGTTTCTTTTTTAATAGTCTTTACCGGATTCTGGGTTGGGGCCACCGCAATTTTTGTTTCACGGGATTTTTGCTCCTGGATTTTGTCTTCAACCTTTGTCTCATTTGGTACGTCTTCTAAAACGGGTGAAATACTTATTTTGTCACTATTGATTTCTGTTGGTTGAGGCAATTGGATTTCCGTGGAATCGTCTGAATTCTTTTTTGCCTGCTCTATCATATTTTTCATTATTTGAACAGAGCGTAGCGAGTCTGATTTTATTTCCGCTTTATCCCTATTCACGGCCACTACCTGGTTTTTAAATTGTACATCTATTACTGAATATTTGTTCCAGCCAACCTTTGTTTGCACCTGCTTGTAAAAGGCGAGTAGGGTGTTGAATTTTTGCTCACAATTATCCGCGTCACCAAAACGAATTGACTGATCGCCCAACTTTGGCGTGAGTTCAAAAGTGCGAACGGGAGTGATATCGATCTGATCTATCTGGGCCATCCAAAAGGGATGTGCATTAATATATTCACTCATGATTTTAATTCCTTCCAGGAGAATGCTATCAGGCTTTTGAAGTGCCATCGCATCTGTAGGAAAGCTGGTGAACACCGGAAGCCGGGCTGAAAATTTTGGACTCAACGGTAACCTTGTCAACGAGCTGTCAATATAAAAAGATGCGCCTGTGCCAGTAAATATTCTCGCTATCGGTTCTCTCTCTGTTACTTTTACCTGTAGCACATTATTATTATCAAAAAATATTTCTGCACTTTTCACCCACGGCTGTTTCGACAAAGCATTTTCCATTTCGGAAAGGTTGAGCGCACCGGCATTTGTGTTTTCAATTTTTTGTCCGTTCGTTTTTTGCAGTATAGTCAACACATCTTTTTTATCAATAAAATAATTATTCTGCACTCCGGAGATACGGATATCAATCCCTGCAATATGTTCACTATTTTTTCTGTCAATAGCAGCCACCAAAAGCACAATTGTCCCCGATCCCAATACGAACCAAATTGCGATTGCAAGAATTTTTTTAAACCTATATGTTCGTTTTTCCGTCATATTATTTTACTCGGAATCCAGTATGATTTCTTTTATCGGTTGCACGAGTTGAGCAATATCCCCTGCACCCGCGGTTATTAACACCTCTCCAAAACTGCTTTCGTGAACCAATTTCAAATATTCGCCAGACAGGTACTCTAACAACTCTTCTTTTGTAACAACCACGGCGTTTTCATTTTTCATTTCTTTCAATATCATTTCGCTACTAATGCCTTCTATCGGCAACTCCCTCGCAGGATAGATCGGTAAGAGCAACACACGGTCTGCCATATCAAGGCTTTCGGCAAATTCTTTCGCAAGGTCTCTCGTTCTCGAAAAAAGATGTGGCTGAAATATAACCGTGCATTTCTTAAAACTAAATAAGCTCTTTGCGCTGCGTATTAAGGCGCCTAATTCAGCAGGATGATGCGCGTAATCATCAATAAACACTACATTATTCTTTTGATTCACGGCCTCGTTTACCGGGATCACATATTCAAATCTTCTTTTTACTCCCTTAAATGTACCGATCGCATTTTTAATTTTTATTGGGTTGATTTCCAGGTAACTGGCAATCGCTATGGACGCCACCGCATTTTCCACATTATGCATTCCACCCATATTCAATTTAATATCGGTGAGTTCCCAATCTTTTGATTTTACATCAAACACATAGCCTCCATCCCTCATCGTTACATTCGACGCATATATGTCAGCCATATCATTGACAAGACTATATCGAAGATGCTTACCCGCAATAAAATTCTTATCCGGCAATCCGTATTTTGTCAATAATAATCCGCCGGGCTTTAACCGGTTTGCAAATTCAACAAAAGCATTTTGCATATTTTCCACGGTGCCATATATATCCAAATGATCAGGATCCATAGAAGTAATCAATGCAACATCCGGAGATAACTTTAAAAAACTTCTATCGTATTCATCAGCTTCTACCACAGAAACATTATTTGCGCTGCTCCAGAAATTGGTATCATAATTTACAGAAATACCACCCAAAAAAGCATTGCAACCAAAGCCTGAATGACGAAGAACATGAGCTACCATCGCGCTTATGGTTGTTTTACCATGTGTGCCCGCAATACAAATATTATAAGATGACTGCGTGATTTGCTGAAGCACGTCGCTACGCTTTGCTAATTCGTAATTGTTGTCTTTATAGAAATTAAACTCTTTGTGATCTTTAGGAATAGCAGGAGTATACACCACCAACTCTGCCTGTTTATCGAGCAATTGCACATTATCTTCGTAATGAATAAACATTCCCTCTTTTTCCATCTGCTGTGAAAGCAGCGTCGGCGTTTTATCATAGCCACTAACGACCACACCTTTGTTGAGAAAATATCTCGCCAGGGCACTCATGCCAATGCCGCCAATCCCGATGAAGTAAATTCTTGATATGTTTGAGATATCTTTCATTATAATTTTATCAATCCTATTTTTTCTATTGATCCCGATTGTTTATTTGTTTTATTATTTCTGCCGCTATTATTTCGTCAGCATCTATATTTTTTAATTCTGACGCGTTATTTCCTAATTCCTTCATCGCTGGTTCATCTCTTATCAGTTGCAGTAAACAAGGAAATAATTCATTTTTTACATTTTTATCGGGTATTATTAAAGCCGCTTTTTTATTTACAAGTGCCATCGCGTTTACCGTCTGGTGATCTTCAGCCGCAAACGGATACGGAACAAATATTACCGGTTTGCCAACTGCACAAATTTCCGCCACCGTCATGGCGCCCGACCTTGCCACTACCACATCAGCTGCTGCATAAGCATTTTCCATCTTGTCGATAAAAGCATTCGTCCAGATATTCGTTCTTTCTTCCTCCTGCTTTGCTGCTTTCGCCGAAAAATTTTTTCCTGTTTGCCAGATCAGCTGAAGATTGTTTTTCTTAAATTCATCTATATGCTCATCAATCACTTCATTAATGCTTTTGGCGCCCAGGCTTCCGCCCATCACAAAAACCGTTTTTAATCCGGGCCTTAATCCGAAAAATTTCAACGCTTCATCTTTATCTATTTTTTCAGAAAAAACATTTCGTATAGGGTTTCCTGTTACCATTATTTTTTGCGCGGGAAAATATTTTTCCATTCCTCCTGAGGAAACAAAGATCTCCGTGGCCTTTTTTCCCAACATGATATTGCTTTTACCAGGCAAAGAATTGCTCTCATGAATAAATGAAGGTATTTCTTTGCTTTGCGCGAATCGTAAAACAGGAAACGTAGAATACCCTCCTACACCCACTACAGCGTCCGGCTTAAAGGATTTAAAAATTTTGCGAACCTGCAAAAAACTTTTAATCAATTTAAATGGCAACCCTATATTTTTAATCAAAGAACTTCTGTTATAACCCGCTATATCCAGCCCCTCAATCTTGTAGCCTGCAGCGGGTATTTTTTCCATTTCCATTTTCCCTTTTGCTCCGACAAATAATATCCCGATTTCAGGATTACTATTTTTTAAAGCATTTGCAATTGCCAATGCAGGAAAAATATGCCCACCTGTTCCGCCGCCTGCTATGATAATTTTCATTTCAATTCTTTTTTCATTTTGTCAGTAAACCAACATTTACTGACAATTTCTATTTAGTCTTCTGCATCTGGCATTGAGCCTTCAGCATTCAGCTTTGAGCCTTCAGCCTGTTCCACATTTCGGGCAACACTCAAAATGATTCCTATCGAGAAGCAAGTAAACAGAAGGCTGCTTCCACCCATACTCACCAGGGGCAACGTCACCCCCGTAGTAGGAAACAAGTTTACGTTCACCGCCATATTTACCATTGCCTGAATCACCAAAGTAAAACTCAGCGCTACCGCCAGGAATGCACCAAAAGCATAAGGACATCGCTGAAAAAGTTTTATACTTCGAAACAGAAATAACAAATAGATCAATAAAATAATCGCCCCACCTGCCAGGCCATACTCTTCTATAATAATCGCATAAATAAAATCACTATAAGGATGAGGTAAGAAATTTCTTTGCTCACTTTTTCCCGGGCCTTTACCGAAAACACCTCCGGTAGCAATGGCAATGTTTGCCTGCTGAACCTGGTATGAAGCTTCTTCTTTATCTGCATACATAAATTCCTGTACACGTTTTACCCATGTAGGCATTCTTCCAAAACTCAATACAGCAGGCAGGTCTTCTGAAACATGCTCTTCCTGGTTGTAATAGTGAGTGGCGACGGATACTAAAAAAATCAGCGGTATTAATGCAGCACCGACTACCATCAAAATATGCCTCGTTCTTACTCTTCCAATAAACATCAGCATCAATGCGATGCCACCAATTAACAACGCAGTAGAAAGGTTGGCCGGCGCAATTAATACGCATATAATTCCAACCGGAATGATCAATGGAAGAAACCCCTTTTTAAAATCTTTGATTACATTTTGCCTGCGGCTAAGAAGGCGACTCATATACATGAACAATGCGAGCTTGGCAAGGTCGGAAGTCTGAAAAGTAAGATTGATAATAGGAAGTTTTATCCAGCGGCTTGCCTCATTGATATCGCTTCCATATTTCAACGTATAAATAAGTAAAGGAATAGAAATCACAAACAAGATGGAAGAAACTTTTGAATAGATGGTGTAATTAACCCGGTGTGCAAAATAAATAATAATAACACCCAAGACGATATACCCGACTTGCCTAAACAAATAACTCTCTGTCGTTTTATTCATCCGGTAAGCGAGCGATCCCACGCTGCTATACACCACAAGAATACTGACCATTGTAAGCAATATCACAATAGCCCAAATCACTTTGTCGCCTTTGGTTCGGCTCAAAAATTTACCGGTAACTTCCTGTGCGGAAGAAAACGAATTAGACACTATTTGATTTGTTTCATTCATTTATTAATTTATTACCTCATTTTTATTTTTCACAAGTCCCTTTACGGATTTAGGGGTTATAAATCTTTTACGGCCTCAATAAATTGCAACCCTCTATCTTCATAATTTCTAAAGAGATCGAAACTGGCGCACGCAGGAGACAACAAAACCACGTCGCCATTATCGGCAAAATGAAAAGCTGCTTGTACTGCTTCCTTCATGCTTCCGGTATTTACCATTAGCTGAACGTCTTTGCCGAAAGCCTCATGAATTTTTGTGTTGTCAACACCAAGACATACGATGGCCTTTACTTTTTCTCTTACAAGCTCCAACATAGAAGAATAATCATTACCCTTATCCACTCCTCCCATTATAAGTACTACCGGCTTCTCCATTGTTCCCAACGCGTACCAGGCGCTGTTCACGTTAGTCGCTTTGCTGTCATTTATAAATTCTACTCCTTTTATTGTCAACACACGCGACATCCGATGTTCAATCCCCGCAAATGTTTGCAGCGAATCGCGTATTTTTTCCTTTCGGATTCCTATAACTTCTGCACAAACTGCTGCTGCCATTGTATTGTATTGATTATGCTTTCCCTTCAGGGCAAAGTCAGCCACATTCATTTCCATTTCTTCTTCTTTCCAGCGTAGATGCATATTGTCATCTATGATATAGGCTCCTTCAGGTAATTCGTTGTCCATGCTAATTGGTAGTGGTTTTGTCTTGTTTAAAAATTGATTCAGATATTTCTTTGTTACCTTATCATCATCGTTATAAATAAATACATCCTCTTCAGTTTGATTCTCTATAATTCTGAATTTGCTTTTTATATAATTTTCAAATTTGTATTCATACCGGTCTAAATGATCTTCAGTGATATTAGTCAATATGGCTACATCCGGTCGAAAACTTTTGATATCATCCAGTTGAAAAGAACTAATTTCCACTACATAGATTTTTTTAGGATCAGTAGCCACCTGCCTCGCAAAAGAAAAACCGATATTTCCCACCATCGCAACATCCAATCCTGCCGTTTCGCAAATGTGGTGTATCAAAGCTGTTGTCGTTGTTTTTCCATTGCTACCTGTAATTCCAATGATCTTACTTTCTCCTTTGAACCTGTATGCAAATTCTATTTCGCTTATTATCTCTATGCCCCGCTTCCTGATTTCTTTTACCATTTCATTCTTTTCAGGAATACCCGGACTTTTCACAATTAAAGAAGCATCCCATATTTTCTCCATTGAATGTGCGCCTTCTTCAAAATCAATTTTGTGCGAAGCCAACTCCTGTTTAAAGTCAGGCTTTATTTTGCCTCCATCACTCACCAAAACTTCAAAGCCCTTTTGCTGCGCCAGCAAGGCAGCGCCAACACCACTTTCGCCGGCACCGAGTATCACAATTTTTTTCTTCATTGGCGTTCTGTTACAAACAATCTGCGGATCAGACAGATAAAAAATGGTTCTTCAAAAGCATGAACTTAACGGGTCAGAGAAGCTAATCACAGATATTGGAATTGCTCAAAGCTTTTCAAAAATCAATAGGCATTTTGCTTTCAGCATTATGCCTCCGGCCTTCACATTCTACTATCTCAATTTTAATGTAACCACTGCAAGCACCATCGTCAAAATAGTCACTACCCAAAATCTCACCGCGATCTTGCTTTCGTGATATCCTAATTTTTGATAATGATGATGTAATGGACTCATTAAAAAAACCCTTCTTCCTTCTCCATATTTTCGCTTCGTGTATTTGAAATAACTTACCTGGATCATCACACTTAAATTTTCCACCAAAAACACAAAGCAAAAAATGGGTATTAATAATTCCTTTCTAACTATAATCGCAAGTGACGCTATGATTCCTCCCAAGGCAAGGCTACCCGTATCGCCCATAAAAACCTGCGCAGGATAGGCATTATACCATAAAAAACCTATGCACGCCCCAACGAAAGCAGCGATGAAAATGGAGAGCTCACTGAGATTGGGTATGTACATAATATTGAGATATTCTGCAACGCGCAAATCGCCGCTTACAAAAACAAATACACCCAATCCCAGCCCGATAATAGCGCTTACGCCCGTGGCTAATCCGTCTAATCCGTCTGTAATATTTGCCCCGTTAGAAACTGCCGTTACAATAAAGATCACAATCAGTATATACAAGATGTAGGTATAGTCTTCCCAACTTGCAGGTAACAATCGTGCATAGTTAAATTCATGCGTTTTTACAAAGGGGATCGTAGTAATGGGCGTTTTAACCGTTACGAAACGATGTACTTCTCCATTTGAAATGATTGTATCCTCACCTACTTTGTGCTCGCCCCTTTGGGGTACATAAGTGCTCAATGATTTACTCCCGATTATTTCGCGTTTAACCACTACCGATGGATTAAAATAAAGTGTGGCTCCGATAATAATTCCCAAAATAACCTGGCCAAATATTTTAAATTTTCCGGCAAGCCCATCGGCATTTGTCTTCTTAAAATCCACTCCCCTTTCTTTCGCAATTCGCTTTGCTTTTATTTTTAAATAATCATCCACAAAGCCGATCATTCCCAGCCATACTGTGCATAAAAGCATTAGCATCACATATACTTTATGCAGATTTGCTAACAATAAAGTAGGAATTATTATCGCAAGTAAGATAATGATGCCACCCATAGTTGGCGTTCCGCTTTTCATCTTTTCTCCCGCAAGGCCAAGTTCTCTCACTGATTCGCCGATTTGTTTTTTCTTTAAAATCCTGATCAGTTTCTTGCCATAGATCATTGTAATAATCAAGGATAATAAAACCGCCGCCAACACCCTGAAAGTGATAAAATGGACCAGCCCGCTACCGGGAAACTTGATTCCATTTTTTGCAAACCATTCAAATAGTTGATACAGCATTTTTTGTTTTTTCTTCTTGTTTTTTGTTTCTTGCTTCTTGCCTTTTGTTTCTTGTTTCTTGCTTCTCGTTTCTTGCTTCTTGCTTCTCGTTTCTTGCCTTTTGCTTTTTGCTTTTTGCTTTTTGCTTTTTGCTTTTTGCTTCTTGTTTCTTGCTTCTTGTTTCTTGCTTCTTGTTTTTTGTTATTTGTTATTTGTTTTTTCCTGCCTCTTGCTTCTACCTATCCATTAATTGAAACATTTCCGCCAATACTTCTTTATCATCAAAATGATTTTTAACGCCTTTGATCTCCTGGTATTTCTCATGTCCTTTGCCGGCTACCAGAATGATATCTTCTTTTTGCGCGAGCGTAACAGCGGTTTTAATAGCTTCCTTCCTATCGGCAATGGAGATATATTTTTTCCTTGCGATAACGGGTACGCCTTTTTCCATTTCTTTTATAATTTCTACCGGATCTTCATTGCGCGGATTGTCAGAAGTAAAAATTACTTTGTCACTATACTCGCAGGCTACCTCAGCCATTTCAGGTCTTTTGGTCTTGTCGCGGTTGCCACCGCACCCCACCACACTGATGATTTTCTCTTCCCTTTTACGTAGATTTTTTATCGTTGCCAGCACATTTAGCAATGCATCAGGCGTATGCGCATAATCCACGATTCCCACGATTTTATCCTTTAAGGATACCATATAATCAAACCGTCCTTCGGCGCCTTCGGTGTTGCTTAATATTCTCAACACTTTCTCCTTATTTTCTCCCAAACAAATGGCGGCGCCATATACCGCCAATAAATTATACGCATTAAATGTACCTATCAACCTGAAATGAACTTCTACATCATTTACAATTAACTCTAGCCCCAAAAGAGAATCTTCAATTATCTTTCCTTTAAAATCGGCCATTCTTTTTAAACTGTAGAGATAAGTCTTTGCTTTTGTATTTTGCAGCATGATGCTTCCCCTCTTATCATCGGCATTGCTTAGTGCGAAAGCATTTGCAGGCAACGAATCAAAAAATGATTTTTTCACCCGAATGTATTCATCAAAGGTCTTGTGATAGTCGAGATGGTCGTGGGTGATGTTACTAAATATGCCTCCTGCAAATTGCAAACCCGCTACCCTGTTCTGATGTATGGCGTGTGAACTCACCTCCATAAATACGTGCGAGCATCCGGCTGAAAACATTTTCCCGAGCAATTGATTAAGGTCGATCATATCCGGTGTAGTATGCGTAGCCGGAATAACCACTTTTCCGATTTTATTTTGAACGGTGCTTATCAATCCGCATTTGTACCCAAGTGAAGAAAATAAATTGAATAATAAAGTCGCTACAGTCGTCTTGCCATTCGTACCTGTTACGCCCGTCAATTTCATTTTTTCGGTTACCCGGCCATAAAAGTTATGGGCTATGATACCGCCAGCCTTCGCGCTGTTTTCTACCATTATGAAATG
>Ga0164241_10006070_pt1 | contig 11095 bp, 12 predicted proteins | sample OricomyardsoilBY_FD_108780 | JGI IMG/M metagenome (GOLD analysis project Ga0164241, IMG submission 108780) | Backyard soil microbial communities from Emeryville, California, USA - Original compost - Back yard soil (BY) | ecosystem: Environmental > Terrestrial > Soil > Unclassified | place: USA... | reverse complement strand
GAAAGCCATGCACGGAATGGAACGTGACCGTCGGAGTCGACGTATTGAAGAACCCTGAAGGTCACACATGATTCTTATCATATAAGATTCTCGTTGCAAACCTCATCCTGCGAGTACGGTCTAAGTGGCCAATTCTGCTGATCGCGAACGTAAGGGCTTCCGCTTCGATGCAAAGACTGTGGTTCGGCCGCCCTGGGCTTACTCCCTTCTTTGAGTGGTGGTAGGTTTTGCCCATGTCAGGCAAGATCGCAGTTGCAGCGGTCCTGGCGGGTGATGTTCCGCTTCGGGCGAAGAAGACGATCTATCCGGCGGTGTTTGCTGCTCGAGTCGAGGGGCGAGAAAAGCGTCAACTGGGCGACTACTTCAACCTAAAGAACTTCGGCGTGAACTTGACGCGACTTACCCCAGGGGCGCAGTCGGCTCTACGTCACAGTCACGAGAAGCAGGACGAATTCGTCTATATTCTTGAAGGTACCCCCACCCTCGTGACCGATGCGGGGGAAGCGGAGCTCGCGCCTGGCATGTGTGCTGGGTTCCCTGCTGGAACGGGAGATGCTCACCACCTCATCAACCGTTCGACTGCGGACGTGCTCTACCTCGAAGTCGGTGACCGAACACCTGATGACTCGGCCTCCTACCCTGATGATGATCTGAAAGTTCAGATGGTCGATGGCGTCTGGCACGCTAGTCGAAAGGACGGATCGGCCTATTAGCTCGTGTCGCTACCATGGTCGGAGGGACGACTGGCCTAGCTCTCTGGTCGCTCGCACGCGCCGGCGCAGCCTTCTCGGGAGTGGACCCAGCGGCGCTTGTCTTTCAGTGAAGATTCGTTGCCTCACATCCAGTCTTCTGGAAGAAAAACGAGCACTGCGACCAGTTGCGTCCAGGATGCACCAGGGGGTCGCTGCCGCGCGACACGGACGCGTCCATACAACTTGCCCGATCGGAGAGCTGCTTCGGGAAAGGTCAACGTTTCGACATCGTAGCCCTCAAGTACGTAGCCGTGGGCGGTGCGTCCGAGAGATGCCGATACTTCCTCGAGCGCTTGGTTCAAGCCCTCCATCGGCGTTTGCTGGTACGTGCTGATCTGCTTCACAGCAGTGTCCACCTCGTGGAGGTCCTTCACGCCCACCATCGGTGGCCGATTGCGCAAACGACGTTGCGCGTTCAACATGGCGAGTAGCTTCCTTTCCAGGAGGAGCTCATCATCGGCCTCGAAGAAGTCGAAGGTGGTGCCTGTCACATCAATGGATCCTTGCCCTACAGGATGCACTCCCCAGGCGATGGCCTGCGCCTTGGGATCCAGCAGATTCAAACGGCCGGTAGGCGAAGTTAACGCCGCTGCCACCCAGCCTTGCGCGCTGCGTGATCGGCTTTCCGAAAGGAAGAGGCCGCCATTGCGGATTTCACCGGCAACATCCCAGCCAGCCAGAAGTGCCAAACTCAGCATATCGGCAGTCTGGTCATCACCTCCTTTTAAGGCGGCAAACAAGTGCGGTGTGAGTTGTTCCGCCGTTTGGCTCTGGGCTGCTTCAAGTCGAAGCAGGAAGAGGCCTGCAGCACGCCGGCGCGCATTCAGGGCAGTCAGCAGGTCCGCTTGGAACTTGGCCTGCGGCGTTACGGTGACCTGCGGCGTCACGGTGACCTGCGGCGTCGCGACGTCGGAATAGTGCTGGGTGCGATAAGCAGCTGGCAGCTCTTCGCGCTGCGCGAAGCCACGAGCCAGCACGGTGCGCAACACGGCAGAGTTCTGCAAGCCGACGACCTCGAACCACGCCCAGGGATCATCCTCTGCCACACGGCAGATCGCTCGAAACTTGTCGCCCTCCACCAGCGTGGGACAAAGCTCAGCCGCGACCTGCCCGCGATTGATGACGACTTGCACTTGATCCAGAGGAACCAAAAGCTGACCGCGCACTTGGATCTCGCTGTTCGCGTCAGGTGTCACCGAGACCTCAGCTAGGTGGACCGACTCCCGGCTGCCAATGGCGGCCACTGCCACACGATCCCCGGATCGTGCCACCCCCAGGCCAAGAGCTTGAGGTCCGTCACCCAAAAAAGAATCAAGCGGAAAACTGCCGCTTGTTTGCACCTCGCTCCAAAGCTGTGCATCACTGATGGTGGCAGGGAAGGCGCCGTCACTGACCCGTACCGCGAAAGACGGCAAATCAACATCACAGCGGAGGCCTAGGTAGCTGAGGAACTCATCATCAGGCAGCTTGCCTTCGGCCAACCACACGCGTGCCACTTCAGTCGCCACACAGTTGAGCCCTGCTCCTACGTGCAGTTGGCCGTGTTTGGCGGCCAACTGGGTCAATTCTCGGTTCCAAGGTGCATCCTGGGGTAGCGGTCCTGGCGAAACGGTGGCTGTCTCGAAGTTCCAGCTCTCGATTTGCTTGAAGCCGCTGTCATCCACAGGAGTGACCGGGTGCTGGAGAATCACGGCAAGGTCGGCCTGTTTGGGAAAAACCACGACTGGTTTTCCTTCAGAGCGACGAGCTGTGTTGCCCTTCTGACCACGAGTGCCGGCGCAAGCCAGGAGACTCAAGCTGAGGCTCGCCACTACTGCCAAGATAACATCACGACGCACGGCCATCATCGCTCTTCCCTAAGGGATCCAGCCTGCCAAGGCAAGCTGGGGGAGAACCTATGATTGGCGTTCGATGTGCTTCATTGTTTGAAGCGCTTCATTGTTTGACGGCTTGGAGTGTGTAGGTCGCCGCGAGGCGTTCGGGGCGCTCGCGGAGGCGGTATTCACCCTGTTCGTCGCGCATTCCAGCGGCACCGAAGGCATCCCAGGGGATACTCTGGTGTTCTTCGAAGGCGACGAGGCGCAGACCGGCATGGAGGATAGCCGTTAAGATCTCGCCGATGCCGTGGTTGAAGGAGATCGTGCGGGGGGAGCTCAGGTCGCCGTCATGTTGAACGTAGGTTTTGAGTTCGACGAAATCGGTGCCGTCTTCGGTTTCGAAGTAGGGATAGTCGAGCACGAGCAGTTCGTCTGGACGAGGATCAGAGAGCGCCCATAACATCGGATGTGCTTCGCGCAGAAACAAGCGGCCGCCAGGTTTGAGCAGACGACTCACGGTTGTGGCCCAGCGTTCAATGCTCGGCAGCCAGCACAAAGCGCCAATGCCTGTGTAGACAAGATCGAAGCAGGCGCCGTCGAGGGCTTCGACAGCGTCGTATACCTCGGCTTCGACGTAGCGGACCTGTGCCCCGCAATCCCGTGCCAAATCGCGCGCTACGGCCAGTGCTGGCGCGGAGAAGTCGAGTCCGGTGACCCGTGCACCAAGTCGCGCGAGCGTCAGCGTATCCGGGCCGAGGTGACATTGGAGATGCAAGGCGTCGAGCCCCGACACGTCACCCAAGCGCGGCAGGTCGAAGCGGACGATTTCCGACAACCACTCGCTGTCAGCCCGGTACTTCTCCAGACCATAACGTTCGGCGTGAATGGGGACCCGACTGTCCCAGTTTGCCCGATTGATCGCGACGTAATCAGTTGTCATGATCACACATTAAAACGCGAGTGCGTGGCGTTGTCCAAGTCGTTGATGCGTCTGAACTGGGTCGGGGTGGCGTCGGGAACCCGCTCCAGTGGCGACGAGCTACTGTCTGAACGACATCATCTGGTGAACAGGAATGTTGAACCTAGTTCCCCATTCCGCCCAGACCACCCATTGAGGTTTCGACGCAGTATGAGACTTGTTCGCTGGCGCACTCGTATCTCTCCCCCGCAGAGATGGAGAAGCTCCCACAGTCGCCGAGGCTAGGGCTGTCACTAAAGGCTTGGCACCCTATGACAGCAAAGCCGTCAAGGTGCCAAAGTATCGAATACCCAGGCAGTGGATCATTCAACAGAGACCACCGACCCTTTCCGCAGCCCTCACGATATTCAAACACCAGCGCTCCCTTTTCCAGCAGCTCCAACTCTTCCCCTTCCCATTCTCGAGGAGGCTCGGGAAAGCAGCTCAAGGTGCTCTGACTCCTGGGGTCGAAACCGCTTGTCCAACCGGGACAAACCTCTCTCAACGTGTGCTCTCGCTCCACGCAGTCGAGATCGGAGTCTCCGCCCATGCCGCCTTGCCCGCCAGCGGAGTCTCCGCCCATGCCGCCTTGCCCGCCTCCACCTGTTCCGTCCTGCTCAGACGGTGGATCCTTGTCGTTGCTGCCACAGGAAATCATCGTGGCACATAGGAGCAGGAGCAGTGTCGACTTGGACTTCAGTGCGGTCATGGTCGCTAACTAAGCAATGCTCGTGCCATTGCATTGGTGAGGTTCTGATGGTCGGGCGTCTTGGTCCTTCTCCCCCTAGGAGCCAGACCCGTTGTGCCACCTAGCGCGGGCCTGGCACAGGTCAGTCACTGATGTCGCAGTTAAGCCAATTCCTGCGACGTTCAGGCAGCAATTGTCGCTGGACTGGGAAGTCCAATTGACGCTGGGTTGGGCTGTTCGGCGCCTATCCTGAGAAGCCTCAGGCCGCGGCACAACGGCCAACGTTAGGCGCTATCTTGCGGCAAGCGCATTGCTGAGGAGGGTCTGGGTGACGTCCCACATTCTTGCGACGTACTCACGCTGAAACTTCAGAGGAAGCGCCTGTTCACCAACCAGCAAGGTACCGCTCACCGGCGGCTCTTGTGCCGCAAAGGCGGCCCGATTGGCGGTAGCACTCTCCCTTCTCAGAAAGGGTTGCGCAGCGAGGAACGCCCATCGGCTTGGTCCGGTCAGACCACGATAGAGCCCAGAGCGAATGGCGCCCGGATGGAACGCATTCACAGTCACGCCTGACTCCTTGAGCTGTTCCGCAAGGCATTGCGTGAGTACCACTTTGGCATGCACGGCCAAGGCCGATGCAGTGAAGGGACTGTAGCTCCGCTTGCGCCCATCCGCTGTCGTGAGCTGTCCAGTGCTCTCAAGTTCCCGCAGATCCATGCTTTTGTGCAGCACGACGCGTGGGCTTGCACCTACGTTAATGATGCGTGCCCCTGGTGCCTCTTTCAGTTTTGGGAGCAATGTTTGAGTCAGCTGGAGTGTCGACAAGCAGCTGACCACAAACGCCCTGTCGACGGCACCTTCCGGCGGAGACGAGTAGAGCGCACCGGCAACGTTGGCCAGTAAGTCCACTCTTTGGCTGTTCAGCACATAGCCTTCAGCGAACTGTTTGACGTCCGTCGGGGACTCCAGGTCGACACAGGCGAAGCTTGTCGACACGGTCGGAAAGGTGATGCGCAGTTGTCTTTGCAATTCCTCTCCACGATGTCGTCCCACAAAGGTGACGTCATATCCCCGTTGTGCCGCCGCGAAGACGAGTTGCTTCCCCACGCCCGAGGTTCCACCTGTGATGAGCGCCTGCCGAGCTTTCATGAAGCAAAGTTATGAGATTTGCCCTTGAACGAATATGACGAATTATTCATCATCTTTGCTCGTTCGTTCCGAGCAAACTGGGGACGAACTAAGCAAATAGGCAAAGGTTTGGATGAAGGCTTTAGACCAGGCGTTGGATGGGCTTCGAGTGAACGGAGTCGTTCAACACGTAGCAACTCTCAGAGGAGATTGGGCATTTGAGGTGAGACCGGACGCGGCGTACGCCACGTTGTATGCGATGAATGCTGGTCAGGCGTGGATCATGACGTCGCAAGGTTTACCCCGGCGTCTTGAGCCAGGGTCTATTGCGCTGGTTCGACCAGGGGTACCCCATGTAGTCGCTCGCAAGCGAGGGTTAGCGACGGTTGATGCGCGCCGTTTTTTTTCGAGCTGTGCTTCCGCCAAACCGTTGCATTTGCGAAGCGGCCACCGCGGCACTCGCACCGAATTCATCACAGGGTTCTACTACCTTGAACATCACGAACGCGATCCGCTGCTGCGCTCACTTCCTTCGCTCATGGTCCTGGGCGAGTCATTGCATCCTCCTTCTGTGCCATCAGGCTCGTGGAAGGAAACACTTTCTGAGCTTGATCGGGAACTCCGCCAGCAGGCTCCCGGATTCCTCACGGTGGCGAGTCATCTGACTGAGATCCTCTTGATCCGTCTCATTCGCGCATGGCTCACGACTGAGGCCGCAGCAGGCGGTACTGGATTTCTCGCTGGAGTAGCGGAACCGTCCATTGCACGTGCCCTGGATGCACTGCAGAGCGACTTGGGTGGAGGTTGGAGTGTTGCGAAGCTCGCCCAATGTGCGGGGCTTTCTCGGACGGCGTTTGCAACGCTCTTCTCCGCAACGATGGGTGAAGGGCCAGCCAGCTATACCCGCCGAGTGCGTATGCAGAAGGCATGCGAGCTCTTGGAGAGTACTCAACTGAGCACCGCACAAGTGGGCAGCTTCGTCGGCTACGACTCGGAGGCCGCATTCCACCGTGTCTTCAGCCATCGAGTCGGGGTGACCCCGGCTCAGTGGAGACGACGTCGTCGGCCCTCGTAGAGCAACGATCTGGAGGCCGAGACTCGAATGACGCGGAGGATATCATGCGTGCCAGTATTCGCAGAACGACTTCAGCTAGATGAAAACCAGGGCGTCGCCGTGCAACGTTCGAGGGTGCGTATTTCACCCATCGTGATCGCCTGGCGCTCTGGGAAGATCACCTGTTGAAAACCAACGACTTCGTCGCCAGTTGACTGCGCCCGCTTTGGGTTCTACATTTTTGTAGAAATGGCCAACCAAACTCAGATCTCCGCCTACATCTCGCAGACCACCAAGTCGCTGGTGGAAGAGTACACGGACCATCACGGGGTCAAGAAGGCCTACCTTGTTGAGGAAGCGCTCCTCCACCACATTCAGGCGCTCCGCGAGCTGCCCGCCGACCTCGTTATTCCTCCTCATGTTGTCGTAGCGCGCGATGTTGGCGGAGCCATCTTGGACAAGATTGAACACCCGCGGAAGCCCACCAAGGCCATGCGCGACCTGCTCAAGAGCAAATGATCGTTTCAGTTCGACGCCTTCGGTCGTCCGATGACCGGAGCGGATTTCGTTCGGGACAGGTCGACCTCGACCGCTTCTTCCTCCGCTTCGCTGGTCAGAACCAGTTCCGGCACCACATCGGAACCACCTACGTGGCAGTCGATGAACACGATCTCATCGTCGGCTTCGCCACTGTTTCTGCCTCTCAGATCGAGGTCAAGGACCTGCCGCTCGCGAAGTCCAAGCGCCTCCCGCACTACCCTCTGCCTGTCCTCCGGCTCGCAAGGCTAGGGACCCACGAGGATTTTCACCGAGCTGGTGTTGGCTCGGTGCTTCTTCGCGCAGTCTTTGTTCTCGCCCACCAAATGGCTCAAGACTACGGCTGTGTCGGTGTTCTCGTCGACGCGAAGTCCGAGGCCATCGATTACTACAAGCGTTTCGGTTTTTTTGAGCTGAACGCGCTCCGCGGTGGGCTCGGTGATCGACCAGTGCCCACGATCATGTTTCTCGAACTCGGGGCGATACCGAAAATCTCAGACGCTCCGCCTGGGGACTGAGGGCCGTTCTCGAAAGCCGCACGACAAGCCGTTTGTGATCGACGGCCACCGTCTACGCTGTTGCTTCGCTTTTGGGTCATCGTATCCTGCTGAGACCTCAGGCCGCTGCACAACGACAGGGTGTTGGGCGGACAGTTCAACCAAACCACACATCCAAGGGCTCCCTAGGACCCCCTTTCGCACAATGGTGACTGGTAGCGCTATGTTCAACTTGGAAGCGGAAACAATACAAACGTCACGGTTACTTCTTCGCCGCCCTCAAATCGAAGATGCAGATGAGCTGTTTGAATCCGTAACGTCGGATGCGACCGTCGTCCGACTTGTAGGCCGGCCCAGACACACTGACTGCGAAACAACACGTCGTGTTCTGGCCCATGCGGACAACTCTTGGAGAGAGCACGGCGTGGGGCCATTCGTCGTTGTCGACCCCAAGACTCAATCTCTGCTGGGCACTACCGGACTTCACCTGTCGGGAAGTGGCGCAGCGTCCACGGGATATGTTCTAGCAAGGTCGGCTTGGGGCAGAGGAATCCCTCCGAGTGCTCCACAAGCTGGACTTCGAACTGCAGTGCACTGAGAGAAGCGAGTTTTTCCCCAATATCGATGCAGGAGTGTCCAGCCCGGTACTTGACTACAGCAGAGCGCTTCAGTGACTTTGCAAATTCGGTTAAGTCGTGATGGTTGCGCGTGTATATACCATAGTATATACTTCACTTATGTCTGAGCGCGCAAAGCTGTTCAAAAATGGTGGCAGCCAAGCCGTGCGTCTTCCTGCAGATTGTCGTTTTCCGGAAGAACAGCGCGAGGTTTCAGTGAAGCGTATCGGTCGAAAGGTCATTCTGGAGCCATTGGACGAATGGCCGCAGAATTTTCAGAACTGTCTTGGGGCGTGGAAGGACGCCATCGACCGCCCTGACCAAAAAGACATTGCTTCTCAACGAGATCCCTTCGATTCATGAGCCTGTTTCTCCTTGATACCGACACCGTCAGCTTCGCGCTCCGCGGAGCTGGAAATGTCGCGACGACCCTACTCCTCCAAACACCATCACAAGTCGCCATCAGCGCTGTCACTCTGGGAGAGCTTCGATTTGGCGCGGAAAAGCGGAAGTCGAAGAAGCTGCATACTTTGATCGATGTATTTTGCGGAACGATAGAAGTCCTCCCTTACGACGGCGAGGCAGCCATTCATTTCGGCAAGCTCTGCGTTCTCCTACAACGGCGCGGTACGCCCATTGGTATTTCTGACACAATGATCGCCGCTCACGCTCAATCGGCTGGACGAGTTCTGGTGACCAACAATGTTCGTCACTTCTCGCGAGTGCCGGGTCTCAAATTGGAGAACTGGCTCTAGTCATGAGCAAGCGGGAACATAGGTGACACCAAAAATTAGATTCAACAACTAGCCGCGGACGACGAAACAGTTGTTTCAGAATCCGTGCGATTCAGCGCGCAGGAGGTCAGGCAGACGTCGGACACATGAGTACGAGGGTAAGGCTGAATGCCTGAGCTCTCATCCCCCGAAACGTCTTGCGCGCAGCCCGTCGTTTCATCTGCATCATTGAAAGGTGCGGGCTTCGACCGCAATGGTGAATCTAATCTCTCCTGTGTGATTGGCTGGCTTCTCGTACTATGGCTGTGCATTAGATGGGCACAGTGAGCGAAACGTCATTATCAGGGAAGCGCTGGTATATTGCGCCCAACGACCCATCGACGACTATCGGTCTTGTCCTGTTCGCCCTGATCGCGTGTGCGTTTACGGTGCCAGCAGTAGACTTTGTGTTCCGACCTGCTGTCTCCAGTTTTCTGTTTGGCATCACGGCGTTAGGGTTGTGGGCGCTTCTATTGCGAGCTCTACGTACTCAACGTGCCCAATATGAGCTTGTTGTCGGAAAAGACTTTGTCAGGTGGGGTTGGAGCCACGACCTCCCCAACCAAGAGCTCGTTTCGCTTTCGGATGTCGTCGAACTCAACTACCGACACAGTCGTGGCGAAGATACCCACGATGAACTGGAATTCGTGACACGCGGCGGAATGAGCTTCAGGGTTGAGGCGGCGCTTTCGGACCGACGAGATTTGGCCTCCGAGGTCATTGAATACTTGCTCGTTCAGCACCCGCGAATAACTGTCCGACTATTTGAATGAAGCTCGCTCCAAGGTGGAACAAACGGTGCTCGACTTGATCGGACAGCTTTACGAAGTCGAACGACAAGCTCGAGGAAAACCGCCCGATGAAGTGATTTGTCGACCACCCCGAGGTCGACATCGACAACAACGCTACCGAACCGGCGTCCAGCTGCCCCACGAAATGCGCTGAGCTCCACGTCCCGACGCTTAAATCTGAGCGTCATTGGTGGCGGGCGAGTGGGTACGCCGCTGCGTTTCAGAGCACTCAGGTCTTGCCATTTGACGGCGGTCCAAGCCATGTTGGTCGGGCTTCAGGATGGACATCACCGTGACCGCTACCCAGTGGGGCTTCCTCAGCCGTGTCGCAATGACTGCTCCTGAAGGCATGTTTGTAGAGCTGACGCCCGCCTTGGGGCATGATCTGGTTCAGATCACGCTGTTGGAGACTCACTCTCCCCACGTGTGTCAGCACGTTGTGGTGAATACAGCCGACAAGATGTACTCGGAGCAAGATCGTGAGGCCCTACGACGCATCGTGCGCGAGACTCGCCCCGAACACCTGATTTCGTTCTTAGTCGACTCCGTAGTGGGGCAATCACAGGTGGCGGTCACTTCTCAGCAGCACCTTTATGAGGTGGCGTGTGCTCAGGCGATTTGTCAGTACTCGGGAAGTTGGGACGAAAGCCAACCGATCGTGGTCAGTCTTGCCGGGCGCGAAATTCGAGTGTTCCACGAGTACGAAGAAGGCAAATGGCGCTGCCGGACAGATGAGGGAACGCCGCCCAACCAACAATGACCGTCCGCCTACGGTGCGGCGACTGAGTCGATGCAACTGTCAAACTAGGCCCGCCCCGGCTTGCAGCGCGCAGTAGGTCAGGCAGACGTCGGACACATGAGTACGAGGGCAAGGACTAAAACCACTTCCCTAGCCCTACGCGCTGTCGAAAGGCGATACTCGCCTCGAGGCCGTCGCTTCCGTCCGCCTGTTGCATGAGAAAGTAGTGGGTCTCCGCGCCACTTTCGCTGAACAGAAACACGCCCCGACCGAGGTCGATCGAAAGACCTAAGTCTAAGCCCAGGAGCGCACCGAAAGTCGTCCTACGTGGCGCGCTCCCTTGGGTTTTAAAATGTTGATCGAAGAGGGTCGCCCCTAAAGTTGCTCCCAGTTCTAGCGTCAGCCAAGGCAGGTCCCAGGCGTAGGCGGACCTCACGGTCAGATCCCAGTTGTCGATCCGCGCCTGGACATTTTGGTTTTCAAATGAACTGGCGCAATACCCAAGGCGCCCGGAGAGATCTAGATGGGAGATGGCGGCGGCGTAGCCGAGCATCGCCCCGTGACACGACGAATTCGCATTGGGCAGAGCAGTACGAAACGTGTAGGCCGCGATGATGCCGGAGACGAGCCGCGCGTTCGCGCTGCCCTTACGTGCCAGGCGCGCGTAGTCGGCCCGGCTGAGGCTCGCAACATCGAGTCCCGTTGCGGTCCCGGCCTCTACGGAGATCGTACCTTCCAGCAGAT
>Ga0164241_10006069_pt1 | contig 11095 bp, 12 predicted proteins | sample OricomyardsoilBY_FD_108780 | JGI IMG/M metagenome (GOLD analysis project Ga0164241, IMG submission 108780) | Backyard soil microbial communities from Emeryville, California, USA - Original compost - Back yard soil (BY) | ecosystem: Environmental > Terrestrial > Soil > Unclassified | place: USA... | reverse complement strand
CTCGCCGCCGCGTTCGGCGACGAGGCGCTCAAGCCGACCGAGTTCTTCGACACGACGTGGGCGAACGAGCAGTGGACGCGCGGCTGCCCGGTCGGCATCGCCGGCCCCGGCCTCCTGCTCGCCTACGGCGACCAGATCCGCAAGCCGCAGGGCCGGATCCACTGGGCGGGCACCGAGACGTCGACCTACTGGAACGGCTACATGGACGGCGCCGTCCGCTCCGGCGAGCGCGCGGCGGCCGAGGCCCTGGCCGACCTCTAGCGGCCGCTGGAGCCGAAGCCGCCCTCGCCGCGGACGGACTCGCTGAGCTGCGCGACTTCCTCGACGGGCGGGGTCTCGACGCGCACGAGGACGAGCTGGGCGATGCGGTCGCCCGGGGAGACCTCGAACGCGGTTTCGCGGTCGGTGTTCAGCAGCAGGACCTTGAGCTCGCCGCGGTAGCCGGAGTCGATCAGGCCCGGCGAGTTGACGAGCCCGATGCCGTGCTTGGCCGCGAGGCCGGAGCGCGGGAGGACGAGCCCGGCGTGGCCGGGCGGGATCTCGATCGCGATCCCGGTGCGGACGAACGTCCGCGCGCCGGGCTCGAGGCGCGCGGGCTCGAGGGCGTGCAGGTCGTAGCCGGCGTCGCCCTCGTGGGCGAGCGTCGGCAGGCGGGCGGCGTCGTCGAGCCGCCGGACGCGCAGCGTCATTCGGCGGCGAGGCCGTTGACGGCCCAGCGGGAGAAGCGCTCCGCGACGGTCGCGGGGACTCGGGCGCGGACGTGGACGCCCTCGGGCGTGTCGGTGCGCTCGAGGTCGCCGGCGATGTCGTGCAGCTCGGCGAGCCGGCCGCCCTCGGCGTAGGGCAGCAGCAGGTCGACGTTGCGCAGCGTGGCGCGGAAAGCGGTCTCGATCTCGTCGCCGAGGCGCTCCATCCCCTCGCCCGTGAGCGCGGAGACGAGCACGCCCTCCGGGAAGTGCAGCGCGAGCTCCTGACGGGCGTCGTCGTCGAGCGCGTCGACCTTGTTGAGCACGAGCAGCCGAGGGCGGTCGCCGGCGCCGATCTCCTCGAGCACCTCCTCGACGGCGGCGAGCATCTCGAGCCGGTCCTGCTCCTCGGCCGAGGCGTCGACGACGTGGAGGATCAGGTCGGCGATCCGGGTCTCCTCGAGCGTCGCGCCGAACGCCTGCACGAGCTGGTGCGGGAGCTTGCGGATGAACCCGACGGTGTCGGTCAGCAGGTAGGCGCGGCCGTGGAAGCGCGCGGTGCGGGTCGTCGGGTCGAGCGTGTGGAAGAGCCGGTCGCGGACGCCGACCTCCGAGCCCGTGAGCGCGTTGAGCAGCGTCGACTTGCCGGCGTTGGTGTAGCCGGCGAGCGCGACCTGCGGCAGGTGCGCGCGCTCGCGCTCGGCCCGCTGCACGGAGCGTGAGCTCTTGACGTCGACGAGGCGGCGCTTGAGCGCGGCGATCCGGTCGCGGGCCAGGCGGCGGTCGGTCTCGATCTGCGACTCGCCCGGTCCGCGGGTGGCGAACCCGCCGCTCGACACGCCGCCGAGGCGCTCGAGGTGGGTCCATAGCCCGCGCATCCGCGCGAGGTTGTACTGGAGCTGCGCGAGCTCGACCTGGAGCTTGCCCTCGGAGCTGTGCGCGTGGTCGGCGAAGATGTCGAGGATCGTCGCGGTGCGGTCGACGACCGGGACCTTCTCGAGCGCCTGCTCGAGGTTGCGCTCCTGCCGCGGGCTCAGCTCGTCGTCGGTGGCGACCACGTTCGCGTCGAGCTTCTTGACCATGGCGATCAGCTCCTCGAGCTTGCCCGGCCCGATGTACGTGTTCGGGTGCGGCTTGTCGAGGTGCTGGACCATCTGGCCGACCACGGCGACGCCGGCCGTCCGCAGCAGCTCGGACAGCTCGCTCAGGTCGTCGCCGTGGGGCATGACCCCCACCACGATCGCGCGTTGCTTAAAGCGTGGTTCCTCCACCGATTCGAGTCTAGAGTCAGCGGATGCCCACGCACAGAGCGACCCTCAACGGCACCGAGTACGCCTACACCGACGAAGGCGCAGGTCCGCTGATCGTGTTCGGTCACGGTCTGCTCGCCTCGAAGGAGATGTTCGCCGCCCAGATCGCCGCGCTGCGCTACCGCTACCGCTGCGTCTCGGTCGACTGGCCCGGCCACGGCGAGTCCGGCTACGACTCCGAGGGCTGGACGTTCTACGACCTGGCCGAGGACACCGTCGCGCTGCTCGAGCACCTCGGCGAGGAGAAGGCGATCTTCGCCGGGCTGTCGCAGGGCGGGATGGTCTTCATGCGGATGGCGGTCAAGCACCCGGAGGTCGTCGACCGGCTGATCCTGCTCGACACCAGCGCCGGGCCGGAGCCGGTGGAGTCGCTGCCCGCGTACGAGCAGCTCGCGCAGGGCATGCACGACGGCGACGACGCGACGCGCGAGCAGCTCGCCGGGCTGGTGACGACGATCCTCTACGGCGAGCCGTGGCGGGAGCGCGACCCCGACGGCGTCGCCCACGAGATCGCGTTGATGCTCAGCCACGACCGCGACGGGCTGTTCCTCGCGTGCCGCGCGGTGTTCGACCGCGACGACGTGCTCGACCAGGTCTACGAGATCGAGGCGCCGACGCTCGTCATCGTCGGCGAGCTCGACGGCGCGACCACGCCCGACCGCGCTCGCGAGCTCGACGGCGCGATCCCGAACTCGCGGCTGATCGTGATCCCGGACGCCGGGCACCACTCGCCGATCGAGAACCCGGAGCCGGTCACGCGCGCGATCGACGAGTTCCTGACCGCGACGGCGACGGCATGAGCGGCGCCGCGGGGCTCCTGACCCTGATCGCCCTCGACGAGCCGACCGAGGTGCGGACGTTCCACAAGGGCCGCTTCGAGGTCTACGCGGTCGGGCCGATGACGATCGGCCGCGCGACGTACGAGCCGGGCTGGGTGTGGTCCAAGCACGTCGGGCCGAAGGCGGGCACGGAGCTGTGCGAGGTCGAGCACGTCGGCCTCGTGATCAGCGGCCAGGCCGGGGTCCGGATGGCCGACGGCACCGAGCGCGTGATGAACGAGGGCGAGCTCTTCTACGTCCCGCCCGGCCACGACAGCTGGGTCGTGGGCGACGAGCCGTACGTCTCGCTGCACGTGCTCGGCAGCGAGGACTACGCCACCGGCGTCTAGGCGGGCGTCTAGGCTCCCGGCCGTGGCACCACCGGACCTCGCGGCGCGCACGCTGGAGCTCATCGACGTCGCGTCCGAGTCGCGCGACGAGGCCGCGCTGGCCGCGCACGTGCTCGGCGTGCTCTCCCCCGCCGGCGCGCGCGACGCCGGCGACACCTGCGTGCTCGCGGGCGTCACCGAGCGCGGCGCGCGGCCGCTGGTGCTGCTCGCCGGGCATCTCGATACCGTGCCGTCGCAGAACAACCTCCCGGGCGCGATCGTCGACGGCTGGGTCCACGGGCTCGGGGCCAGCGACATGAAGGGCGCGCTCGCGGTGATGGTCGAGCTCGCGCTCGCCGATCTCGCGCTCGGCGTCGACCTCGGGTTCGTCTTCTTCGGCCGCGAGGAGCTGCCGATCGCCGAGTCCGCGCTCACGCCGCTGCTCGAGCGCGAGCCCGGGCTGCGCGGTGCGGACCTCGCGATAGTGATGGAGCCGACCGCGAACGCGATCCAGGCCGGCTGCCTCGGCAACCTCAACGCGTCGCTCACCGTTCACGGGACGAGCGGCCACTCGGCCCGCCCGTGGCTGGCCGACAACGCGATCCACCGGCTCGCCGAGGGCATCGCCGCGGTGGCGGCGGTCCCGGTCGAGTCGCACGTCTTCGCGGGGCTCGAGTACCGCGAGACGATGTCGGTCACGCGCGTCGGCGGCGGCATCGCCGCGAACGTGGTGCCGGGCGAGGCGAGCGCGCACGTCAACTACCGCTACGCGCCGGGCCGGCCGCCGGCCGAGGCCGAGGCGCGGCTGCGCTCGGTGTGGGACGGCGGCGAGTGGGAGATCCTCTCGAACTCGCCCTCGGGGCCGGTGCCGGCGGGCAACCCGCTGGTCGAGCGCCTCCGCGCGGCCGGGGACCTCGCGCTGGAGCCCAAGCAGGCGTGGACGCCGGTCGCCGAGTTCGGGCTGTTCGGCGTCGACGCCGTGAACTTCGGCCCGGGCGACCCGAAGTACGCGCATCGCGTCGACGAGCGGATCGAGATCGCCGCGCTGGAGCGCTGCTACGCGGTGCTGGAGCGCTTCGCGTGCGCCTGAGCCCGGTCCTCACCGGCCTCGGGACCTACCCGTTCGTGCGCCTCCGCGAGGGCCGCGAGGCGGCCGAGGCGCGCGGCGTCGACGTGATCGACTTCGGGATCGGCGAGCCGCGCGAGGAGACCCCGGCGTTCATCCGCCGCGCGCTCGCGGAGGCGGTCGAGGCCGAGCCGGTCTCCGCCTACCCGCTGGCCGAGGGGCTGCCGGAGACGCGCGCGGCGATCGCCGGGTGGGCCGGGCGGCGCTTCGGCGCGGAGCTCGACCCGGCGACGCAGGTCGTGCCGACGCTGGGCTCCAAGGAGGTCGTGTTCTCGCTGGCCTCCGTGGTCGGCGGGCCGGGCTCGCTCGTGGCCGTGCCGACGCCGGGCTATCCCGTGCCGCTGCGCGGCGCCGCGTTCGCGGGCGCCGAGGTCGTCGCCGCGCCGCTGACGGCGGAGCGCGGCTGGCTTCCCGACCTCGATGCGCTTCCGCTCGACCGGCTCGCGCTGCTGTGGACGAACTACCCGAACAACCCGACGGCGGCGCGGGCGCCGCTGGCGTGGCTCGAGGAGGCGGCGGCGCTCGCGCGCGAGCACGGCTTCGTCCTCGCATGCGACGAGGCGTACTCGGAGCTGTGGTTCGACGGCGATCCTCCGGACTCCGCGCTGCAGCTGCGCGACCTGACCAACGTCGTCGTGCTCAACACGCTCTCGAAGCGCTCGTCGATGCCGGGCTACCGCGCGGGGTTCGCGGCCGGCGACCCGGCGCTGGTGGCGGCGCTGAAGAGGTACCGCCCGAACGCCGGGACCGCGCCGCAGAGCTTCGTCCAGCGCGCGGCGATAGCGGCGTGGGAGGACGAGGCGCACGTCGCCGAGGTCCGCGACCTGTACCGCGCCAAGCGCGACGCCCTCCTCCCCGCGCTGCTGGCCGCCGGGCTCGCGCCGGCCGGCGGCGACGCGACGTTCTTCCTCTGGCTGCGGACGCCGTCGCCCGACGACGAGGCGTTCGCGACGGCGCTGCTCGCCGACCACGGGATCGTCGTCGCGCCGGGGTCGTACCTCGGCGACGGCGGCGAGGGCCACGTCCGCGTCGCGCTCGTCCCGACGCTCGAGCGGTGCGTGGAGGCCGCGGCGCGCCTCAGCCGGGGCTGAGCGAGCACTCCGCTCGCCTCGCGCGGCGTCCCTCCCCCGCGCGGTTCGTTACGGGATGAGCGCGAAGACCACACGGTCCTCGCGCACGCCGTTGTGCTCGCGCCACGCCCGCAGCACGCCCTCGCGCGTGAAGCCCGCGCGCTCGGCGACGCGGTGCGAGCGCTCGTTGTCCGGGTGGCAGAGGACCTGGATCCGGGCGACGCCGAGCGTCTCGGCCGCCCAGCTCGCCATCAGCCGCACGGAGGCGGTCGCGAGGCCGTGCCCGCGGCCGGCGGCGTCGAGCAGGTAGCCGAGCTCGACGATCTTCGGGTCGTAGCGGTTCACGCGGATGTCGCACGAGCCGAGCACGGTGTCGTGGGCGTCGACGATCGCGAAGTGGATCGCCTCGCCGGAGCGCCGCAGCGCCTCGGTCGAGAGGTGGAACATGCGCACGCCGCGCTCGTCGCGCCCCTCGGGCACGGAGGTCCAGCGGAGGATCTCCGGATCGCTGCCCCACGCCGCGGCCGCCTTGGCGTCGCCCGGGCGCCACGCCCGGAGACGGACGAGCTCGTCCTCCAGAGGCGGGTCGGGGAACGGGAGCTCTATGGGCACGTTCGGCGGGCGTCAGTCGTTGGCGTGCAGCGCGGCGTTGAGACCGCCCCAGCTGCCCTGGCGCGGCATCGCCTCGACGGCGCCGGACTGGCTGTTGCGGCGGAAGAGCATCCCGTCGGCGCCGGAGAGCTCGCGGGCCTTGACGACCTCGCCGTCGGGGAGCGCGACGCGGGTCCCGCCGGTCACGTAGAGGCCGGCTTCCACGACGCAGTCGTCGCCGAGCGAGATCCCGACGCCGGAGTTCGCCCCGAGCAGGCAGCGTTCCCCGAGCGAGATGACCTCCTTGCCGCCGCCGCTGAGCGTGCCCATGATCGACGCCGAGCCGCCGATGTCGGTGCCGTCGCCGACGACGACGCCCGCGGAGATCCGGCCCTCGACCATCGAGGCGCCGAGCGTTCCCGCGTTGTAGTTGCAGAACCCCTCGTGCATGACCGTGGTGCCCTCGGCGAGGTGCGCGCCGAGCCGCACGCGGTCGGCGTCGGCGATCCGGACGCCGGCGGGGACGACGTAGTCGGTCATCCTCGGGAACTTGTCGACGCCGTAGACCTCGAGGTGGCCGCTTCCGGCGCGCACGCGCAGGCGGGCGTCCTCGACGCGGTCGACCGCGACCGGGCCGCGGCTCGTCCACGCGACGTTCGCGAGGACCCCGAAGATGCCGTCGAGGCTGACCGCGTGCGGGCGCACCAGGCGGTGCGAGAGGAGGTGCAGGCGTAGGTAGGCGTCGGCGGTGTCGGCGGGCGGAGCGTCGAGGTCGTCGATCGTGACCATGATCGGCTCGACGCGCACGCCGCGGAGGTCGTCGTCGTAGCGGTGCAGGCCGTCGACCGGCGTCGGCTCGGTCCCGAGCGCGGGGCGCGGGTACCACGCGTCGAGCACGGTGCCGGAGGCGGCGTCGCGGGTCTGCAGGCCATGGGCGGAGGCGGCGGGCATATCGGCCTAGGAAGCTAGCCACTCGCCCGCGTAGACGGGCACCGCCCAGCCGGTGAGATCGACGTGGAAGTCCTCGTCGACGTCGACGACCAGCTCGCCGCCGTCGAGGTGGACGGTGACCGGCGACTCGCCGCCGCGCAGCACGTGGGCGACGGCGGCGCCGATCGCGCCGGTGCCCGAGCTCATCGTCTCGCCGACGCCGCGCTCGAAGATCCGCGCGCGGATCGCGTCCGGGCCCAGCTCGGTCCAGAACGAGACGTTGGTGCGGCCGGGGAAGCGCGGCTCGTGCTCGATCGCGGGGCCGACCGCGGGAAGGTCGAGCGCCTCGAGCTCCTCGCGGCTCGCGATCCGGATCGGGAACTGCGGGTTGCCGATCCGGACCTCCTGGCCCGCGAAGCCCGCGACCGTCGCCTGCTCGCCGAGTGCCGCGCGGCCCATGTCGACGCGGCACGTCCGCTCGTCGAGGATCGTCGGGCGGATCTCGCCGGCGATCGTCTGGATCGAGAACTGCCGCGCGTCGGTCCAGCCCCGCAGGTGCAGGTACATGATCGCCTCGCGGGCGCCGTTGCCCGAGAGCTCGGCCTCGGAGCCGTCCGGGTTGAAGATCCGCAGCCGCGCGACGAAGCCGGGCTCGTCGGCCGGCGCGAGCACGAGCACGCCGTCGCCGCCGATCCCCGTGTGCCGGTCGCACATCCGCCGCACCAGCTCGGGCGTGACCGGCTCCGTGACGATCACGTAGTCGTTGCCCAGCGCCTGCCACTTCTCGAAGCGCATCTCGCTTCGGGACCCTACGCGCTGGTGATCGCGTCGGCGACCTCGTCGGCGGTGCGGCCGGTGACGTCGTGGCGCTCCGCGTTCGGCAGCTTGCGCAGCCACGTCAGCTGACGGCGCGCGTACTGGCGGGTGCGGCGCTTCATCGCCTCGATCGCGGCGTCGCGAGCGGCGGGATCGTGCGCGGCGGTCAGGAGGTCGGCGAACCCGAGCGCCTTGCGCGCCGTCGGCGACGCGCCGTCGGCGTCCGCCCGCGCGACCTCTTCGATCGCCCCCGCCGCGACCATCGCGTCGACGCGCGCGTCGATCGCCGAGTAGAGCGCTTCGCGGTCCATCACGAGGGCGACGAGCCGCGTCGGGTGGCGCGTGTCGGCGGTCCAGAGCCCGGTGCCGGCGGCCTCGCCGCGCGGTGCCGGACCCTCCCCGTGCGGCGCGCCGCCCTCCTCCCGGCGCGCCGGCGGGTACTCGACGCCCAGCTCGTGCAGCGCGAGCGCGCGGATCAGGCGCTGGCGGTCGCCGCGCTCGATCCGCTCGGCGAGGTGCGGCGCGCGGTCGCGCAGCTCGGCCTCGAGCGCGGCGGTCTCGCGGGCGGCGTACGCGGCGAGCGTCTCAGCCGGCACGCTCGGCCGCATCTCCAGCTCGGCGAGCGCCGCCCGCAGGTAGAGGCCGGTGCCGCCGACGACGATCGGCGTCGCTCCCTCGGCGAGCAGGCCGTCGATCTCCGCGTGCGCCCGCTGCGCGTACTCCCCGGCGCTGGACGTCGCGTCGACCGGGAGGAAGCTGACGAGCCGGTGCTCGAGCCGCTCGCGCTCGGCGGGACTCGCCACGCCGGTGAGGATCTCGAGCCCGGCGTAGACCTGGAGCGCGTCCGCCGACACCGCCACCGGCCGCTCGCCCCGCGCCCGCAGCCGCTCGGCGACCGCCACCGCCACCGCGGTCTTGCCCACCCCGGTCGGCCCGAAGACCGCGATGACCGGTCGCGCCGCGGCGGTCGCCGGCTTCGCGGCCGCACGCGCGCGGGGGCTCCCGCCCTCGCGGGGAGCGCGCTCCTCTCGTCGGTGCGCGTCGGGTTCGCGGGCGTCGGGCACGGCCGGACTCTAGATGCTCGATTCCACGAGCCCGCGGGCGTGGATGGCCGCCTGGATCGGCGCCGGATCGCCGTCCGGCGGTCTCGAACGTGGCAGAGCCACGCCCTTCGGCGCCGTACGACGACCCGGCATCCGCCCAGACGACCCCCACGGACCACGTCAACGTGAAATCGACCATCTAGGCTCTGCGGCTCATGGAGCTGACCGGCCGCACCGCCCTCGTCACCGGCGCCACGGGCGGCCTCGGACACGCCGTCGCCCGCGCGCTGCACGCGCGGGGCGCGTCGCTGCTGCTCAGCGGCCGCCGGATGGACGTGCTCGAGCCGCTCGCCGCGGAGCTCGGCGGGGAGGCGGTCGCCGCCGACCTCTCCGACCGCGCCGACGTCGCGCGGCTGGCCGAGCGGGCGGCGGACGTCGACGTGCTCGTGGCCAACGCGGGCCTCAGCGCCTCGGGCCCGATCGGGCGGTTCGAGGCCGAGGAGATCTGGCGGGTGCTCGACGTGAACCTCGGTGCCACGGTGCTCCTCACGCGCGCCGCGGTCGAGGGCATGGCCGCGCGGGGCGCCGGGCACGTGCTCTTCATGGCGTCGGTCTCCGGCATGACCGGCCAGCCGGGCGGGAGCCTCTACAGCGCGACCAAGTTCGGGCTGCGCGGGTACGCCCAGGCGCTGCGGGCCGAGCTGCGGCCGCGGGGCGTCGGCGTCTCGGCCGTCTTCCCCGGCTTCATCCGCGATGCCGGGATGTTCCACGACGCCGGGGCGAAGGTGCCGTGGTATCTCGGGACGAGCAGCCCCGAGGCCGTCGCCGACGCCGTCGTCAAGGCGATCGAGCGCAACATCGGCGAGCTTGTCGTCGCGCCTCCGCTGACCCGCGTGATGACGCGCTTCGCCGTGGCCGCGCCGCGCACCGCGGCGCTGCTCGCCCGCCGCGTCGGCGGCGACGAGATCACGGCGAAGATCATCGACGGCCTCGCCGCCGGCGCCCGGCGGGACTAGCGGCTTCGCGCTCGCCCGCACGGCCTCGAGCGCTTGGCCGCTCGCTCGCCGGCGCGCTTCGGCCGACGGTCGCTCCGGCGCCCGTCAGACCACGGTGCGCCGCGGGCGCCCGTCCGGCGCGCGCTCGACGTCGTCGTCCTCGCGGTCGACCGCGCCCGGGCCGAAGCGCGCGCCGCCGTCCTCGCTGAGCCGCGCGGACTGGCGCGCGACGACGTCGAGCACTTCGCTCGCCAGGTGCGGGCCGTCGTGCGCGTTGGCCGGCGTCGCGCGGATCCGCAGGACCAGCTCGTCGCCGTCGAGCTCCTCGAGCCCGACGATCGGGCGGCCGCGCAGCGGCGTCTGCAGGCTCTCGCGCAGCATCCGCTCGAGCTCGGTCGGCGTGACGTCGGCGGGCAGGCGCGCCCGGAGGTCGACCCCGTCCGGCTCGCGCAGCGGGACGACCGCCACGTTGAGCACGACGCTGTTGGGAACCATGATCGTGTTGTCGCCGTCGTCGAGCGAGGTGTAGAGCAGCCCGAGCGAGCTGACGACGCCCTCGTTGTCGATGCCCGAGCCCTGGAGCTTGATCCGCTCACCGACGCGGAACGGCCGCGCGCTGAGGAGCACCATGCCGGCGAACAGGTTGCCGAGCGTCTGCTGGGCGGCGAGACCGGCGATGATCGCCGAGAACGCACCGCCGACGGCCAGCGTCTGGGGCTGCATGCCGGCGATCCGCAGCGACGCCAGCAGCACGGCGATGATGCCGACGAGGCGCAGCAGGAAGCCGACGGTGCCCGCGGTCGCGGGGTCCATCCGCCGGAAGAGCGTCGGGCCGGCGATCCGGCCGAGGTCGCGGGCGATCGACCAGCCGAGCATGAGCAGCGCGATCACGGTCCCGATCCGCACGGGCGTGTCGACCCCGAAGATCTCGATCCGGTGCGAGTACAGGAACAGGATCCCCGCCAGGATCGGCGCGAACAGGATCACCTGGATCCGCGCGCGCCGGATCGCGCGCCGGCTGAGCTGCCGCGCGAGGCCGGCCTCCCGCCAGCTGTGGCTCCGTGTCTCGAACATCCGCTTCATGTTGTCGCTCTTGCTGCCCTTCCGCATCTGATTGCCCTGCCCTAGAACAGGCTCGTTTGCACGTCCTTCTTCGGAGGTGGAGCGATCTCACGCTTCTCCGGCACGGCCGGCCGGAACGCGAAGCGCCCCCGCTGCGGCCGCTGGCTCCCATGCCACCGCCGCCCCGACCGCACCATCGCGGCGAGCCGGTCCCGGACCTCCTTCGGAGCGTAGGCGCCCTTCGCGTACAGCTCCTCGTAGTAGGACACGAGGTCGGGCCGATAAGAGCGGAGCCAGTCCATGAACACGCCGCGGACCT
>Ga0164241_10006068_pt1 | contig 11098 bp, 10 predicted proteins | sample OricomyardsoilBY_FD_108780 | JGI IMG/M metagenome (GOLD analysis project Ga0164241, IMG submission 108780) | Backyard soil microbial communities from Emeryville, California, USA - Original compost - Back yard soil (BY) | ecosystem: Environmental > Terrestrial > Soil > Unclassified | place: USA... | reverse complement strand
GAGACGGGATATACTTTCACCTCCTATGAATATTTAGGAAAGACATCTGCCAACCCCTCTACCAATAGCAATATCATGCATATGTTTCTGGCAAAGGGTGGAAAAAAAATAGCTGCGCAAAGTTTAGACCCGAATGAAGAGATTGAAATTAACCTCGTAACGATTGATCAACTAAAACAATTGATGCGGGAAAATAAGATCATACAATCTATGCATATGACATGTATACTGTATGCGCTGGAAAAATTAGGAGCGTTAAAGTATTAATGAATTACTTCTGCTACTAAAAATACACTTCCGAAGACAACAATCAAATCATTTTTTGTAGCTTTTGTTTTGGCTTCTTTTAATGCGTCGTTTACGTTGCTGTAAATTTTACCTTGTATATTATAATTGATAGCTGTTGCTTGCAAACTATCCGCATCTAATGCGCGGGATATATGTGCCTGCGTAAAATAATAATTTGCTGTTTTAGGTAACAGCGACAGTATTGTATCAACCTCTTTATCTTTTACAAAACCGGTAATAAGATGTAGCTGATGATAATCTGTTACTTCTATCTGTTCCAGTAATTGATAGATACCGGCTTCATTGTGCGCAACATCCAATACAACCGTAGGAGAGTGGTGAATAATTTCCCATCTGCCATGCAAGCCCGTTAGTTTTTTTGTATTTTTTAAAGCCTCATGTATGACGGCATCATTTATTTTCCATCCTTTTTGTTGCAACAGTGTGCACGTTTGTAATACAGCCAATACATTTTTTGTCTGGTAAATGCCTGGCAAATCCAATTGATAAACATGATGATCAGAAGAATGTTTATCTGCTACTTCAACAACTAATTCATGATGTTCCCATTTCCAGTTTAATGCCTGCCTGTGCTGCGCAGCAAGATAAAGTGGGGCATTTACTTCTTTGGCTTTTTGTTCGAATACAGGTAATGTTTCAGGCAATGTTTCTCCAATTACTACAGGAATACCCGGCTTGATAATGCCTGCTTTTTCAAATGCAATTTTTGCTAATGTATTGCCGAGCATATTCATATGGTCGAAACCAATATTGGTAATAACGGCTACTTCGGGCGTAATGATATTCGTGCTATCTAAGCGTCCGCCTAAACCCACTTCAATGATGGCAATATCTACTTTTTCTTTGGCGAAATAATCGAAAGCCATTGCAACGGTTATTTCAAAAAAACTAGGTTCGATGGTTTCAATCTGCAGTTGTATACGTTTGGTAAAATCAATAACGAACGACTCAGGTATCATTTCACCATTAATCTTTATTCTTTCTCTAAAATCTTTAAGGTGTGGTGAAGTATATAAGCCTGTTTTATATCCTGCTGTTTGTAATACAGCCGCCAGCATATGGCTGACAGAGCCTTTGCCATTTGTACCAGCTACATGAATTGTTTTAAACGAAGTATGTGGATTGCCTAATGTATTACAAAGTTGAATGGTATTATCAAGGTCTTCTTTATATGCAGCAGCGCCAATGCGGCTGTACATAGGTAATTTCTCAAATAAATAGTCAAGTGTTTGCTGGTAAGTCATCAATGTCTGAACCGGGATTTTGAATGATTTTTGAGATGTAAAGGATAATAAAATTAAGGAGATAAAATCTAAACGATGAGTTGATTTAATTTGATTATGCCCAATGAGAATATATACTTCTGATAATCCTCACAATCCTTTTAATCTTATAAATCGTGGTTCAGACAGAAGGTTTATCCGCCAATCTTAATATTAAACTCGTAGACTTCTGTTGTTTCTTCAGAAGATGCATTGAAGCGGTTTCTACGCAACCAATCTCTTACAATATCGATAGCCTGGTTGTTACTCATCAAGGATCCACTTCTTGCTCTAACGAAAGTCCCTCTTCCATCCGGAGATACTTTAATTTCAGCAACAATTTTTCCTTGAATATTTTCACCGGCATTCATTGCCTTTGGATTAATTACTGTCCTGCTACCACTTATTCTGCGGGGGCCGTTGCCTGTTCCGCTGCCTGAACCATTACCACCACCGTTACCTGTTCCTGAGCCACCACCCGAACCGCTACCATTTCCTACGCCACTACCTGTACCCGAACCACCGGCTCTGTCATAATCTGTTGCCACACCACCACCCGTACTTGTTCCTGTTGTAGTTCTTCCCAACACTGCTTTTGGTTTAGCAGGAGCAGGAGTCGTTACTACTTCTTTCGGAGGCGTTTTTACAACTGATTTGTTTTCGTTTATAGTCTTCGCATCCGGTTTTGGCTTATCAGGTTTTAAAATAGCAGGTGTACTTTTATCAGCATCATCATCCGGTACATCTTTAGAATCTTCTTTGGTGCCCGGTTGAGGAGGAGTAGAGGCTGTTCCTTTTTCACCTTTTGCTTCTACGGGATTACCGCCGCCGCCACCACCGCCCAGCATTGGCATCGGTTCGTCAGGAATATTCAATTCCACCATCATTTCATCTTGCGGAGGCGGTGGAATTAATTTGACAACTGTCCATGACCAAAGGAACATCAATAACAATAACAACGCGGCAAAACCGGCTGTTATCATCGACGCTTGTACATTTTTCTTTGCCTCAAAGGATGCAGACATCGTGTAAATATTATTATTCATACAAATTTAACTACCAGGTGCCAGCCGTTGAAGCTTTTGTTTTTAACACCTGTTATTAACGGCGCAAACCCTGTGCAACTTATATGAATGGACGATTATAAAATGTTAAGATTGGCTTTTTACCCTTGTAAAATGAAGATTAGCAACAACTAACCCTGCAAATACAAGACAGGTACTTATAATATGATCGCGTGTAAATGCTTCATTTAAAATGAAAATAGCCTCGATACTGCTGAATAAAGGAATAAGGTTGCCGAATAAGGAAGCGCGGCCAGCGCCAAGATGCCCGATGGCAAGGTTCCAGCATAAAAAAGAAATTACTGATGCGCCAATGCCTATATACAATATATCGCCTACCAGGCGGCTACTCCATTGTATAGGCGCAGCATGTAATGTATCGTAAATGAAGAAGGGAACGAGCAATGCAGTGCCGATCGTAAATGTTGTTACTAAAAAACCTGTCGTTGAAATAGCGGCTGGTTTTTTCTTTACTAAAATATTATAAAAAGAAAAGGAGAACGCTGCTGCTAATACCCATAAATCTCCTTCAGAAAAATTAAGATGCAACAGGTTATGCCAGCTTCCTTTTGATAAAAGATATAGTATGCCAAGAAAACAAAATACAAGCCCGATGATTTTTGCAAGGTCAATTTTTTCTTTTAAAAAAATACGTGCCAGCAAAATAGAAAATACCGGCGATGTAGTAGTGCCGATCAATGCAAGGTTAATAGCAGAAGTATAATGAGCGCCTACATACACTAAAGTATTAAATAAGGATACACCCGTTAATGCAGCAAAGAAAAAGAAAAGCAAATGTTGTTTGATAACAGGCCAATCTGTTTTAAGGTGTTTTAATGCAAATGGGAAAATAATAATTGTAGCCGTCGACCAACGAAAGAATGCAAGGCTGACAGGTGGAATTTTATCAAATACATCTTTGGCTATAATAAAATTAACCGACCACAATGCCGAAGCTAATGTGGCAAGGCCAATGCCTGCTAGGATGTTTTGTTTTGCCAGTTGGTAGGTTTTAGAAATGTGCAAAGTCGGTATCGAAATTTCCTTTGATCCTTTCCATGGGCGGATTGAAATAACCGTATTTCAAGTTAGGGAATTCTTCTTTGATAGCATCCTGCAATTGCTTTATTCCTATACATTCACCTGTATCTGCCACACCTATTTTACCCAAATACCAATCAGGGTCAATATTAAAATTTCTCCATTGTATCATCGAAAGATCGGTATCAATAATCAGCTTGCGCAATGCTTCATACTCAGCGATACTATCCGTCATACCAGGGAATACAAAATAATTAATGGATGCCCATCCACCATAGCTCCTTACAATTTTCAGGCTTTCGATGATATCATCAAAATCATAATTGTTCGGGCGGTAATAAGGCATATAGATTTCTCTTCGGGCAGAGTTAGTACTTACGCGAATAGAATTTAATCCGGCTTCACACAATTGTTTTACAGCATCTGGTTTAGAACCATTGGTATTAATATTAATGCTGCCTTTCGAAGTATGTTTTCTTATTTCAATAATAGCTTCGCGAATGGTTTCCCACATCAATAAAGGTTCGCCTTCACATCCTTGCCCAAAACTAATCAATGGGTAAGGAGCGGACTCCAGATGAGGAACAGTAAATTCTACAATCTCTTCTGCAGTTGGTTTAAATGTGAGCCTGTCTTGTGTTGACACAATCGGTTCTTCATCTGGCTGCAAAGAAATACAGCCTACGCAATTGGCATTGCAAGCCGGTGATGCAGGAACAGGGCATTCCCATCTTCCTAAAAAATAATTACGGGCAGCAGGGCAGTGGTAGGTTAATGCACAATTATTTGCCAGGTGATTTACGAGGCGATTGTGCGGATATACTTTTAGCAACTGTTCAACACCTGTTTCTATTTTATCCTGATCATAGCCGCCGCATTCCTGGCGTATATCGGGTTCAATGCGCACAGCGGGTACTAAAAATTTTTCGTTGTACCAACCGGCTGCAGTATAGCAGAATAAAGGCAGTGTTGGCGCATCGGGTGCTGTTTCGTAAGCGGCGATATATAAACCTGTGTGTGCCGGCGGAATAAACGCAGCAACAGCCCATCCTTTTTCGCATAGGCGCATTTCACCAGTTAATACATCAATACCAATTCCTCTTCTTCCCGGCAATTCATAAAGAGATCCGCCATCGGGTAATTCAATCCAATCTTCATCAGGAATAGGATATGCATCCCATCCGCTTCTTCCTGTAACGTATAAAGAAGTGTCTTCAAAAATGTTTCCTTGTCCGTCAGAATAAAGAATGTATGGTGAGTGTTTTAAATTCATTGTGTGAGTTGAGTCCTGCAAAAGTCGTTAAATTCTTTTTCATCTGTACTGCCAGAAATTTCCCCTTGCAGTATTTTATTGTTTTTAAAATCAATTGTCAATAATCCGTCTTTCAATACAATATTCGCCAGTTGTGGCCATTCTATTTTTCTCGAAGGAAATGAAGGATAAATAATATCGTTCTGAGAAACGGTTACTAATAATTTTCTTGTTGTTATTTCATACAAAATAAAAATAGCAGCTACACCTAAACCAAAGAAATAAAGCCCTAATAAAGAGTAGGCAATAATGATGGATAGGATAGCGATATATGTGATATAGTTCTTTTTATTTTTTTGAATAAAATGTGCTGCTAATAAAATAATAACCAGGATGGCAGCAGCAAGGCTTATTGTTCTTTTGAATGTAATGGAATAGTTAAACGCAAGAAAAAGAAAAGCGATACTATTCAGTCCGATAATTAATGGCAGGGAAGCTTTATACGATTCTATCTTCTCGTTTTTAAGAATCAGCTCATATACTTTCATGCTTCGCTATTGCTTGCAACCAGCAGGTTACATAATTTAAATAAAACCCTTGCGCCCACATTGGCATTCCAGTCGGTATCACTGGTACCTACTTCGCAGAGATCGAACCCAATAATTTTTTTTCCGCTTTGTAATACCTTACGGAAAATATAAAATACTTCTTCTGTTTCGAATCCTCCCGGTACAGGTGTGCCTGTGTGCGGGCATAATTTTCTGTCAAGGCCATCTATATCAAAACTGATAAAAACTTTATCAGGCAGGTTATTCACTATTTCTTCTGCAATAGTTTTCCATTTTTCTCCTTCAAACTGGCGGCACTTAATATCCTGGTCAAAAAACGTAATGACTTTACCATTGCTTTGCTGAATATATTCCCATTCACATTCGCTGTAATCGCGTACACCAACCTGTACCAATTTTTCCAACTGGCTTACTTCGTTCAGCGCATTATGCATTATGCTGATATGGGAATATTTAAAATCGGTATATGAAGGGCGCAGGTCGCAATGTGCATCAATTTGTAAAATTCCAAAGTTGCCATGTTTTTCACCTACGGCTTTAAAAAATCCAAGTGCAGTGCTATGATCACCTCCGAGCAGGCCGACGAGTTTTCCTTTTTCCATCAGTGCTTTCGTCTGGTCGTATACCCATGTATTCAGATAGTTGCTGCCTTCGTTTACATCTTTCAATGTTTTCATCATAAACTGGTTAGCACCCACTTCTTCATCTCTCGCTACGTAATCAATATAGAGTTCTGCTTCTTTGCGGAGATAATCGCTCTTCATCAATATTTTTCTATCTGATGGGCGGATATAAAATCCTTGCTTCCATGCATCGGGTGCGTCCGCATCATAAAGATCTACCTGCATACTTGCTTTGCAGATAGCTTCAGGGGCGCGGGCCGTACCAGAACCATAGGAAACAGTTACTTCCCATGGTACAGGAACAATAATCAGGCGGGCATCTTCTTCTGTAGTAGGAAGGCCAAAAATATTATGTTCGGGGTTGCTGACCTCGTTCGGATCGTAGTTAGACAGGTCTGTCATCTCACTTATTTATAAACAGTGCAAATTAAGGGGCTTTACTTAGCTTCCAAAATCAAATAACAGCAGGTTCCTGCTGGCTCAAACAGTGAAAACTTCCTAATCCCCAGATAATATCCGTAGAATCAATGCCTACCACTTCTCTGCCGGGGAAACAATCTGCTATAATTCCCAATGCTTTTTCATCTTTATCGCATCTGAATATGGGTACAATGACAGATTTATTGGCAATATAAAAATTAGCATAAGAAGCAGGTAAGCGTTGCCCTTCCCATGATACAGCATCCGGCATGGGTAATTCCACAATATTTAATTGTTTGCCATTCAGCAAACGCATTTGTTGTAGTTGAGATAAATTATGTTTCAATAGTTCATAATTCTCATCTTCTTTATTGTCTTCGATAACTGTTACTACCGTGTCTTCGTTCACAAAGCGGACAGTATCATCAATATGCCCATCTGTATCATCGCCGATAATGCCTTCGTCAACCCAAAGTATTTGTTCAACTCCATAATAGTTTCTAAGGTATCCTTCTATCTGTTCCTGATTCAAATGTGGGTTTCTGTTAGGGTTTAATAAACAGGCAGTAGAAGTGAGTAATGTTCCTTTCCCATTAAATTCAACAGAACCTCCTTCCATTACAATACCCGGATGAAAAACAGGAAGATTGAATTCTTTTCCAATTAATGCAGGTATTACATCATCAAGGTCGTAAGGCGGATATTTATTTCCCCATGCATTGTATCCCCAATCAACGATTACTTTTTTATGATCTTTTGCATTTGGGTTTATTAAAAATGCAGGGCCATGGTCGCGGCACCATGCATCATTTGTTGGATGATAATAAAATTCAACTTTCGATAAATCCACATCTGCTTTGATGAGATAGCTTGTAGCAAATGTTTTCATCGCTTCATCTTTCACATTTATTCGTACGATTTCTCCTTTCGTTAGTTCTTTAATGAATTGCGCATAGTTTGGATAGACCGTGTGTATTTTACCAGGCCAGCTTTCTTCTTTATGTGGCCAGCTCAACCATGTTGCCACATGCGGAGCAAATTCGGCAGGGAAATAGTAGCCGAGTGATTGGGGAGTAGAGTTAGGAAGTCCGGAAGAGGGGAAGTCCGAAAGTCCGGGAGTCGGGAAGTCGGGAGAAAGATGTTTTTTCATTGAATTGTTCCTATGTATACTTTATTTTAATGACTTATGTAGTGCATTGATCATTACTAAAATCTCTTCGCACATCTGATATATTTTTTCAAAAGTTTCTTTATTCAAATACCCACGTCTCTTTGCGAGATAAATACATCCAACTACTTCTATGTCTGAACGCAATGCGATTTTTAAAAAACGTCCAAACTCGGGATTCGATTGTCCTGTAGATCCTTCTGCAATATTTAATGAGACAGAATCTGCTGCGCGTTTTATCTGGGACGTAAGAATATATAATTCGTCTTTCGGAAAAAGCTTTGTAGCCAAATTAACTTCATCGGCAAGATCTAAAGCTTTTTGCCAAACTACCAGTTTTTCAAATTTGAATGACATGATATAAAATTTTATAAAAAATAATATAAAATGCCCTGGTAGTTCTTCCGGTCTTTCCGACTTACCGTCTTCCGGACTAATCTGATTTATATACTATTCTTCATCAATAAACCGCTTTGTTATCTGCCCGTAAGAATCGATTCTTCTGTCACGTAAAAAAGGCCAGTGCGTACGATAGCTATCGCTTTTCTTCGTATCAATATCTACAACAGTTACTTCTTCCTGTTCATGTGATGCTTTGTACAACAAACTTCCAAAGGCATTACTTACAAATGAGCCGCCCCAGAATTTCATTGCACCGTTTTGTTCAAAGCCTACACGGTTTACACTTACTACTGGTACGCCATTGGCAACTGCATGGCTGCGCTGTATGGTTTGCCATGCATTGTATTGTTCTTCATTTGTTTTTTCATCCTGCGATGTAGCCCAGCCGATTGCAGTAGGGTAGAAGAGAATTTCAGCGCCCATCAATGAAGTAATTCTTGCTGCTTCGGGGTACCATTGGTCCCAGCAAATGAGTACACCAATATTTGCAAATTTTGTTTTGAATGTTTTATAACCTAAATCGCCGGGAGTGAAATAAAATTTTTCGTAATAAGCAGGGTCATCAGGAATATGCATCTTGCGGTATTTACCAAGATAGCTTCCATCTGCATCCAATACTGCTGTTGTATTATGGTATAAACCTTCTGCTCTTTTTTCAAATAAAGAAGCAATAATCACCACACCGAGTTCTTTGGCAACTTTGCTCAATGCTTCCGTAGAAGGGCCGGGTATGGGTTCTGCCAGTTTGAAGTTCTCATAATCTTCCACATCACAGAAATAAAGAGAAGTGAATAACTCCTGCAGGCAAACGATCTGCGCGCCTTTCGCAGCGGCTTCTTTTGTTTTTTCGATTGCTTTGCTAAGATTGGCAGCTTTGTCGCCAGAGCAACTCATCTGCACCAAACCAACTTTTACAATTGACATCTTTGTTAAAAATTAAGCTGCAAAAATAATAAGTTTTAAAGGTTTTGATCTTTAAAGTTTATGTAAAGGATTGCAACAAAAAAGAGCTTCGATTGAAGCTCTTTTACTATAGAAAATAAGTTGCGGTTAATATTTCTGTCCCATTTGTTTGAGATGCGAAACATGGGATGCTACAGCATAACGTACACGGCTGTATTCAATATAATGAATACCATATTCCTGGCAGGCTTTCTTAATAATCTTGCTGATATCGGGGTAGTGGATATGTGATATTTTAGGAAATAAGTGATGTTCAATCTGGAAATTCAGCCCACCTACTAACCAACTTACTAATTTGTTTTTTGTAGCAAAATTTGCAGTTGTTTTAATCTGGTGTACTGCCCACTCATCTTCCATTCTGCCTGTATCGATATTTGCATGAGGGAAATGAGTATGCTCAACAGTATGTGCTAACTGGAACACAATACTTAATACAAAGCCTGCAAACAAACCTAATGTAGCAAACCCGATCAACCACGGAATAACTCCTACAGTATAAATAGGCAACACAACAAACATTACAACATATAATACTTTAAAACCCCAGAAAGAAATATGGTCACTAACTGACATTTTCGCGAGAGGAACCTGGCCAACTTTGCCAGAGAAATATTTTTTAAAATCAGTTACAAATACCCAATATAAATATAGCAGTGAGTAAGCCGCCCAGAAATACCAATGCTGGTACTTATGTACTTTATAATGTTTTTGAGTATCGCAAAGGCGTAAGAAAGGTTTAGCATCTATATCATCATCCAGTCCATCAATATTTGTGTAAGCATGATGAATAACATTATGCTTGGTTTTCCACATAAAATTATTGGCGCCTAAAAAATTTAATGAAAGGGCAGCCAGCTGGTTTAGCCATTTATATTTACTAAAACTACCATGCGCGCCATCATGCATTATATTAAAACCGATCGCTGCGGTTAAACCACCTAATACCAGGCATTCAATAATAGCCAGCCATGGGGCAGGGGTAAAAAATACAAGATGAGTATATACAAATAAGAAACTTACTGTAAGTATAATCGCCTTGGTAAACAACTTGTAATTGCCTGTTGGGGCTTTGCCTTTTTCTTCAAAGTATGCGTTGATTCTTCTTTTCAACTCATTATGGAAGGAATGTGGAACATTGGCAAATTTGGGAAGTGACATTATAATACAACGTTTTAAGTGATACCAAAGTACAAAGGTAATTGGTAATCTTGATTTTAGGATGATATTCCTCACCCCGTGGAAAAATTTAAGTTTCTATTTGAATAAGTGCGTCAAGGTGTTTAATACCAATCTTTTTCTCTGAAATAAAGCCTTCTGCATATTTTACGCCAATTCTTTTGCCAAGCATACGGGCCCGGGCAGTAATACTCTCCAGGAAATCGGGTGACGATATATAAGTTTGAGGGCCTTCACTGCTGCTTACCGGTGTATGAAATTGCGTAGTATACGCTTCAATTGATTTCATCTTTTGTTCAAATGAATCGCTGATATCAATCAACAGGTCAGGTTCATGGTACCAGTCCTGCATATATTGCAGATAATATTTGGGCCGCCATTTCGCCTGTGTTTTTCCATCATCACCTGTCGTTTCTATTTTGGCAAGGCCTGATAAAAAACAACTATCATTGATCAGGTGGCCGGCTCTTCCATGATCGGGATGGCGGTCGCTTAAAATATTTCCGATAATTATTTCAGGCTGGTATTTGCGAATGAGCTGGATGACTTTTAATTGATGCTCTTCATCATTTTTAAAAAAACCATCTCTCATTTTTAAATTATCACGTACACTGGCACCGATAATTTTTGCCGCGTCTGCTGCTTCTGTATAGCGTGTTTCAATAGTACCACGCGTGCCGAGTTCACCTTGTGTAAGGTCTGCAATGCCAATTTTTTTTCCTCTTTGAATTTCATTGATCAGCGTGCCGGAACAACCGAGTTCTACATCATCCGGATGCACACCGATAGCGAGTATGTCTAGTTTCATAAATGCAATATAAAAAGAAGGAATGAAGACAGAAAGTCCGT
>Ga0164241_10006067_pt1 | contig 11098 bp, 12 predicted proteins | sample OricomyardsoilBY_FD_108780 | JGI IMG/M metagenome (GOLD analysis project Ga0164241, IMG submission 108780) | Backyard soil microbial communities from Emeryville, California, USA - Original compost - Back yard soil (BY) | ecosystem: Environmental > Terrestrial > Soil > Unclassified | place: USA... | reverse complement strand
CGCAGTGCACGCCGAGCCGCTCGGCGATCCTGACAGGGCGCTTCGCGATCCGCTCGGGCACGCATTCGGTGCCGCTGCCGGGGCAGCTCGACGGGCTGACGCAATGGGAGGTGACGCTGGCCGAAGCCTTGTCCGATGTGGGCTATGCGACCGGCGCGTTCGGCAAATGGCATCTCGGCAGCTCGCAGGGGCGGTTGCCCAACGCGCAGGGGTTCGACGAGTGGTACGGCATCCCGCGCACGACCGACGAGGCGACATTTCCGTCGCAGGCGGCGGGGGTGCCGTTCATGCACGTCATGGAAGGACGCAAGGGCGAGCCGAGCCGCGAGCTGGAGGTCTACGACCTCGATCAGCGGCGGCGGATCGACGGGGAGATCGTGCGGCGGGCGAGCGACTTCATGAGCCGCGCGGTGGCGGCCGGAAAGCCGTTCTACGCCTACGTGCCGTTCACACTGGTGCATTGGCCGGCCTTGCCGAGCGATGCGTTCGCCGGCAGCACCGGACACGGGGACTTCGCCGACAGCCTCGCTGAGATGGATCATAACGTCGGCGAGCTACTCGATGCGGTCGATCGGCTGGGGGTGCGCGACGACACGATCGTGGTGTTCACCAGCGACAACGGGCCCGATTCGACGTTCCCGTCGAACGGATCGTCGGGGCCGTGGCGCGGCTACTACTTCACGCACATGGAAGGCTCGCTGCGCACACCGTTCATCGTGCGCTGGCCGGGCCGGGTGCCGGCGGGACGGGTGAGCGACGAGGTCGTCCACTCGGTCGACACCTTCACCACCTTCGCGGCTCTCGCCGGTGCCGCGGTGCCTGACGACCGGCCGATCGACGGCATCGACCAGAGCGCGTTCCTGCTCGGCCGGTCCGAGCGCTCTTTGCGCGACGGCTTCCCGGTGTTCGTCGCCGACCGGCTCGAGGCGGTCAAATGGCGCAACTTCAAGATCGCGTTCTACGAGCAGGAGCGCGACTGGTCCACGCCGCCGGCGAAGTCGGGTGTGCCGCGGATCTACGACCTGATCGCCGATCCCAAGGAGGAATACGGCCAGACGCTGACCCCGAACGCGTGGGTGGGCGGACCGATGATGAAAATTGTCGCCGACTTCGAGGCGAGCGTGCAGCGCTACCCGCTGATCGCACCCGGAACGCCCGATCCGTACACGCCTCGGGCTGCTTCCTAGCTCTAAATAAGCCACGGCCGGCAAGCGCCTTGCCAGCGCATCCTTAGCCCGATTGGGGACTGTGGGTCAGTGTTTTTGGATTCTGCTCCAAAAGCGGACGGACCGCTTTCGGCCAGTCTCGGTCGAAGCCGTGCCGGTGCTTGATTAGTGAGATCGCCGTCTTTGGAGTCCAGCCTGCTCGATGATCTTTAGCAAGATCGCCGTGCCGCCGGCGTCGCGCTGGTTGCGGAGTTCCTTGAGGTAGCCAAGCACGTCGCGGCCGACCTTGCGCGATGCAGCGTGGAAGTTGCGCTGGTCCTCGCACTCGGTGCTGTCTTCGAGCAGCGTCGCGGTCATGATCTCGGCCGCCTGGAACATTGTCAGGTCGTTGAGCGGCGGCAGGGCGCCGCCGGCGGCGCGCTCGAGCGCGGCGTGGGCTTCGGCCATTCCGCGGACGGCCCCGACGACCAGCGCCTCCATGTGCTTCTGCCATGTCAGGATGTCGCCGTCGTCGTGGTCGTCGGTCATGTGTGTGGCTTCGCTGGTTTGATCTGGGCGCGGTTCGCTAGCGCGCGCTCCACCGCTCGGTCGTGCGGTCGACGACCATGAGCTCGGGATAGGGGCGGCACAGCAGCCGTGCATCGTCGGGCGCGCCGTCGAGCCAGTCGCCCCAGTCGTCGCGCCTGAGGATCACTGGCATGCGGTCGTGCACGTCGGCGACGTGGATGCAGGCCTCGGTCATGACCATCGTGTAGGCGCGGCCCCATTCGTCGGTCTCGCGCCACAGGCCGGCGACGGCGAACAGCGGCTCCTCGGGCAGCGCGAACCAGGTCCTGGTCTTGGCGCCCTGCTCGCCTTCGGCCTCGGCGAAGCGGCTCACCGGGATCAGGCAGCGCCGTTCCTCGAAGCTGTATCGCCACATGTGGCTGTCGAGTTTGTCGGCGCGAGCATTGTTGATCGGCTTGGGCTTGCTGCCGGGCTTCATGCCCTTGAGCCGAAGCGGGAAACCCCAGGTCATCCCTTCCACCACCAGCTCGGTGCCATCCGGTCGCACGACCATCCCGGTATAGCCGGGGTAGACATCGCCCGGCCCCGCGTTGGTCTGGGCCGGCAGCTTGGCCTTGAACAGCGCGGCGACCTCGGCCGCGCTCGCGCGCGTGGTGTACAGGTTGCAGATGGGCGCCTCCTTGCCGGCAAGGTGCCCCTATCGCGCCGGGCAGGCAAGTCTCAGCGGTGGCCGAACAGGTCCTCGCTGACGCGCTCGTGCGCGGGCTGGCGGACCAAGGCCGGCTTCGGGCCTGCGACAACGAAGCTTCCGGCCGGGAATGGCCGGAGAAGCTGTTCGGCCGGGCGTTCCAGCCGGAGCCAGGCGAACCAGTCGTCCTCTCGCACGACCGCCATGTGCCGGTCCTTGTAAGGCGCGATATCGGGGTAGGCTTCGGTGGTCAGCGCGGCATAGGCGGCGGGCCAGTCGCCGCTCGCCGGCTGCCACACGCAGGCGATGCAGAACTGTGCGTGTGCCGGCATCCTCACGCGATACTTGTCCTTGCCGTCGATCCTGAGGCCGAACCCGTCGACGACGAGCAGGCCGGGCCGGGTGATCTCGCGGCCATCCCAGCGCAGCAGGCTGACCGGCTTGCCGCCGGCCTCGAACGGCCGCAGGCCCCAGGGCAGCTCCAGCTGGACCGGCTCGCCGTCCCGCCAGATCGTGACCACGCCGAGCTGGCCGGGGCGATGGGTTTCGGAGCCACGCATGGTTCAGGCCTCCTCGAACAGGTCTCGCACCGCGGGCGCCGGGCGTTCGCCGGGCGGCAGCAGGCCGAGCGTCCCGGTCCCAAATCCGGCCGCCTCGAGCGCCACGAGCCAGGCCTCGTCGACCACGTCCGCGCGATCGAGGTCGGCCTCATCGGGCTCCTCGGGCGTGCTGCCATCGTGCGCCTGCGAGCCGAGGTCGGCTTGCTCGTACCGGTCGCGCCGCTCCGCCGACTGCATGGCCTCGTCAACGAACAGCCCCGCGCGGACGATGTGGAGGCGCGCCGCAGCGAGCCCTTTTTGAAGCTGCTCCTGGGTCGCGCCGTCGATCTCGAGGTAGAGCAGGCCGTCATCGATGCGTGCCATGTCGAGGGTCCTTGCGAATCGTTCGGTGTCGGAACATAGCAGGAACATGACTCGTTTGGGAGTCGCGCTTCAACCCTCACTGGCACGATGTTCATCGACGGCTCGCCCCATGCTGTGACCGACCTGTGGGACGTCGGCGCGCACCACTTCAACTTGCGGTTCACGTGCAGGCGTTGCGGCCACTCGAGCGTCCTTCACGCCGCCGCGGTCTGGTGGCGGTTCAAGTGCAAGGGCTGGAACGGGCACCTCAGCCAGGTGCCTCGGCACTTCGTGTGCAGCGTGTGCTGGCGAGCGCATCGCTTGAAGGTTCGCGGTCCCGACATGAAGCTGGTCAAGGAGGATCACGAACCGTTGCCGCTGCCGTCGGAGAAGGAATGGCGACAAGAGGCGAAGCGGCGGCGCTGATGATGATGGCGATGGCGCCGAAGAGGCCTGGAGCAGCTATTCGCGGAAGTCGATCGTCACAACCAGCGGCGAGTGATCGGATACCGCCGGGTTCGTCACGCGGCTGACCGACGCGTCGATCCCGCCCCGTTTGGCGACGTCGCGGAAGCTGTCGCTGAGCAGGATGTGGTCGATCTGGTTGCGCTCGCCTTCGAACTCGTAGGTCCAGCGCTCGGCCAGCGCGTTTGGGTCGAAGAACTCGGCGAGGCCCGTCTGCATCAGGTCGGGCTCGATGTCGTCGAGCCCGCGGATGCGCACCAGGGTTGGATCGCCGCGCTTCTCGTTGAGGTCACCGGCGACGATGACGTGGCGGCCCGCCTCGAGGTCGCGCAGGTAGTTGCGTCGGACGATCGAGGCCTGCGCGATACGCTGCGCGTCTTCCTCGTGACCACCGCGCTCGCTGACAAGGTGGATGCCGTAGAGCGCGATCTGCTCGCCCGAGAACGTCAGCGTCACGCTGAGGCCTTTGGATATGCCCGTGTCGTCCTCGGTCTCGGGATCGTCGAGCTCGGCGAGGAAATGCTCGCGTCCCGGGATGGTCTGGCGCACCGCCGTGAACGGGATTCGCGACAGGATCGCCACGTTCTGCTCGGTCGCGCTGTCGCTGCATTGGCAGACGGCGACGTGCGGGTACGGTGACGGCAGCGCGGCGTTGAGCGTGTTCACGTCGGCGAGCGGCCCGATCTCGGTAAGCACCACCACGTCGGCTTGCAGGCTCGCGACGACAGGCGCCACCAGCATGACCGCGTCCTGGAAGGCCTGCTCGCGGTGCTGCGGCGTCCACACCGCCTGCTGCGCGGCGTTGAGGGTCAGCGGCAGGCCTTCGCGCGCGTGGACCTTCGTCCGGATCAGGAATTCGGTGTTGAAGGTCGCGACGCGCAGCTCCTCGGCGGACGCCGCGAACGGTATGGCAAGTGCGGCGAGCGTTGCCGCGGCAAGTGTTCTCATCGCCCCCTCCTGTGGTCCGACCGAAAGGATACCACTGCCTCCGTGTGCGCGCTTGGGCAAACGCGTCATGCGATCTGGGAATGATGTGGCGCAAGCGGCAGTTGATGCTGTTGGGGTGGAGGGGAAAGCCTTCCCCTGCGGCCGAGCCCGCGGTCTCGGCCGACCCCTTCTGCGGGGCTCTGCCCCGCAACGCCCCGGGGCACCGGGGGCGCTTTGGCGCTGGTGCCGCCCGACCGGATCGTGATGGTGTTGGGCACTTGCGTGCCCCGACCTGGCCTGCGGTACCGCGCGCGCATGCGCGGTCGCGTCTGCGGCGCGGCATGATTGCAGGTTCGATACCGCACCCGTCTTGGCGGTCGACGGTTGCGACCGGCGGAGAACACCGAGGCAGATGGCACGGGACTGATCGTGGCTGTGCACGGCCGGGCTGCATGCTTCGGGCGCGGTTTGCAGTCGCGGCGGCGGGCTCTCTGTGTGCGATCTGACCGGCGCTGATCGCGCATGGGCGCGGCGTTTTGGCTGCCCGGCGAGGTCGTCGTTCAGCGGTGGGGACAGCGGGATCTGGCGATAGCGGACGAGCGGCGGGCACGCGTTGGTCGCGAACCTGCCGGTCGTAGCTGGACCATCCATCTCCCTGTCCAGCCCCTCTGGCTCGGCCGCGGCGGTGCGCAACCTGCGGCCCTGCGGCCCGTGTTGCCCTGCGGGCTGCCCGCGCCGGCCTTGGGCCGAGGTTCCCCTTGGCTAACGCCTGCGGTGCGCGCCGCCGCTGTGGCCTCGCTTCTCCTCGGGCTGTCGACGGGATGGTCCCGGCGACGAACCAGGAGACCTCACATGACCAACATCGTGATCCTCGTCGGCAACCTCGGCGCCGACCCGCAGAGCCGCACCACCTCGGGCGGAACCGACGTTTCCACCTTCAACCTCGGCACCAGCCGCGTGAAGCGCGACAGCGAGGGCAAGACCTACAAGGACGAGAGCGGGTTCACCGCCAAGGACACCGAATGGCACCGCGTCACCTGCTTCAACGGGCTCGGCCGGGTCATCGCGCAGCACGCGGTCAAGGGCATGCTGGTCTCGGTCCGCGGCCGGATCCACAACACCCGCTGGACCGACAACGACGGCGTCGAGCGCTTCGGCTACGAGATCATCGCCGACGACGTGCAGTTCCTCAACCGGCCGCGCAAGGGCGATGCCGGCGAACAATCCGGCCAGGGCGAGCTCGGCGACGACGACATCCCGTTCTGAGCCGGGCGAGTGGGCCCGGCGGCTGCGGCCGCCGGGCTTTTCTCGTGTCTGAGGAGGTCATGGGTGTGGGGGCTCGTCTCGGCGAGGCCCAGTGTGGCGGACGGCGGAACGGCTCTCAAGGATGCGCGGTACCCCCAATTTGCTGCGCAAATCGGTTCCCCCACGCCCCGCTTCGCGGCGCGAAAGCCCGGGCTTTCGCGTCCCTGACAGCCGCCTCGCCGCCCGCTCCCGCGGAGTCGTCTTCGATCGGGAAGACGAAGCGAAGGAGACGGTCATGACCATCATTTCTGCGATCGGTTCGGCAGCTTGCGAAGCGCGTGTGGACGCGTTGCAGGCAGAGTTTGGTGCGGTGCTGGCGGCACGGATCATCGAGTTCGAGGAGCTCGATTTCCTGTGGGATGGGCGTGTGTTGGAACGCTATCTCGGGCAATATTTCGCGCAGGATTGCGGCCATTGCGACGATGGCGAGGCCGAGCTTTCGCGGATCGCGATCCTGAGTTTCCTCGATGGCGATTGGCATGCGGCGGTCTGCGTCGTGGACGGCGATGGTGCGGCTTTGGCGCTGCTCTGGCAGCAGGGCTTCGAGAAGCGTGAGGACGCTCAGGCGGCGTTCGAACGCGCGGCTTGAGCACTGCGCGATTGGCAATTTCCGGGAGCGGCGCGGCGGCGTCGCTCCCTTTCTTTTTGCTCGACGGCCTGGTGCCGGGATCGGCGATGGATACGGTGGGATGCTTGCGGGGGAAGGAGGAAGGGAGGGCAAGATAAAGGGCCTGTCTCGCGATGCTCGCCAGGTCTTTGTCTGCACATCGTTTTTTGAAGAGACGGCTGCGCGGCGCGCGAGATGGTTTGTCTCCCGACGTGGGGCCGGAGCAGATGGAGATCATGGAGCATACGAGGTCGGCGACCGGCATAGCGCGGCGCTGGGCGCGCCTCCTGCTACGAGCGTCGTCGGCGAGCGGGTGTCGCTGTCGTAACCCGTCGCCCATCCACTGGTCGTCACCTCGGAGGAACAATGCGCGACGACCATTTCGAACCGACTGTCGGACGGATGCGGTCGGCCCGCTCGAAGCGCGGCCGCAAGTATCTCAACAGCGTGCTTGCCGCAGCGATGCGCGCCGGCTTTTCCGATAGGGCCGGCAAGCGCCGGTTCGTCGGCAGCAGGTTGGGTCGTGGGGCCGCGGTCGGGCGCCTGCTCGGTTCGCGCGATCCACACGTCGGCTCGCGGGCGCGGCGCGCGGTGGTCAAGACCCGGCTGGTGCGGCTCGCCGGCAAGGGCCTGGGCGCCGCCGTGGCGCACTTGCGCTACATCCAGCGCGATGGCGTCGGGCGCGATGGCGGAACGGGCGAGCTCTATTCGGCGCGTGAGGACGCCGCCGACGGCCGGGCCTTCATCGAGCGCTGCGACGGTGACCGTCACCAGTTCCGGTTCATCGTGTCGGCGGAGGATGGCGCCGAGTACGAGGATCTTCGTCCCTTGATCCGCCGGTTCATGACGCGAATGGAGGAGGATCTCGGCACCGAGCTCGAATGGGTCGCGGCGGATCATACCGATACCGCGCGTCCGCACACCCATGTGATCCTGCGCGGCAAGGACGACCGTGGCGAGAACCTGGTCATCGCTCCCGAGTATATCGCGCACGGCATGCGCGAGCGGGTGTGCGAGCTCGTCTCGCTCGACCTGGGGCCGCGCACCGATCGCGAGATCGAGGCCCGCTTGCGGCTCGATGTCGAGGCCGAGCGCCTGACCGCGATCGATCGCCGGCTGCTGCGCGCTGCGGACGACGAGGGGATCGTCGCGGCCGGCGCAGGCTCGATGTTCGAGCGGTCGCTGCAGGCGGGACGACTGCGCAAGCTCGCGGCGCTCGGCCTGACGGAAGAGCGCGAGGGCGGTCGCTGGCAGCTGGCAGAGGGAATCGAGGACACGCTGCGGGAGCTCGGCGAGCGCGGGGACATCGTCCGTACGATGCAGCGCGCGCTGACCGCGGCGGGCATCGAGCGTGCGCCCGGCGCGCAGCATGTCTTCGATCCTGGTGCGGGTGATGCCCTTGTCGGGCGGCTGGTCGCGCGCGGTCTAGACGACGAGCATCGCGACCGGCACTACCTGGTCGTCGACGGGATCGACGGCCGTGCGCACTACGTCCGGATCGGTGCCGGCCACGCGGTCGACATGCTGCCCGAGGGCGCGGTGGTGCGCGTCATTGCGCGCGAGCACGGCGTGCGGGAGAGCGACCGGACGATTGCGGCGATCGCGGACGCTCACCAGGGTCGCTACAGCGCGGCGATTCATGCCGCGCACGATCCCGGAGCGACGCCGGCGTTCGTCGAAGCGCATGGCCGCCGGCTCGAGGGGTTGCGAAGGTCGATGCGTCTGGAGCGCGACGGCGACGGTGAGTGGACGGTTTCGGCCGATTACCTGGCGCGGGTCGAGCGGCACGAGGCGCGCGCGGCGAAGGAGCGACCGGCCGAGGTCGAGGTGCTCTCGCCAGTGAGGCTGGAGGATCTACCCGGCCATGATGGCGCGACCTGGCTCGACGAGGTCCTGGCTTCGGGCGACGCGGTACCGTCGTGCGACGCGGGGTTCGGGCGCGAGGTGTCGGCGGCGTTGGCGACGCGTCGTGCTTGGCTGCTTCGGCAGGGGCTGGCGCGCGAGGCGTTGGGAGAGGTCATGCTGGACGCCAACACCGTGGCCGTGCTGCGGCGCCGGGAATTGCTGCGCATGGCTGCCGGTTTGTCGCGCGCGTCGGGCAAGGACTTTGTCGAGCCGACAGAGGCTGTACGGATCGAGGGCGTGGTCGTCCGACGGCTCGACCTGGCGTCGGGACGGTTCGCGGTGATCGAGAACAGCCGCGAGTTCGCGCTCGTACCGTGGCGTCCGATGCTCGAGCAGGCCGTGGGGAAGCAGGTGTCCGGGATCATGCGTGAAGCCGGTACCAGCTGGACAATCGGGCGCGGCCGGGAATTGGCGCGGTAGGTTCGGCTGGCCGACCTCGTTGCGTGGATCGGTCCGAACTCGGTCGCGCATTCACTGGCGTACGCTAGCTTCCAGGGCTTATCCGTCGCCAGAGCCGCTTGATCCACCCTAACGCGGCCTTGAGGCCTGTTGGTTTTGGGCCACGCTTCAGCCACCTATCGTAGGCCCTGCCTCGCTCGATTTGCTCGCGGCTCATGCTGCCCGCCCAGAGGATGCGGCCGCGCTCGATGATGTAATGCGAGCCGCATGGGTAGTCGTGATTGCCGATCGACGGCCAGATCGACGCGTCGTCGCCGTCCATGAACAGCTCGTACTCGGTCGGCACGAGAGGCGTCGAAACCTCTTCACCGCAACCGCAGGCGCAATTGTGCAGCGCTACCCTGCACGGAGGCGAGACGTAGAGGATGCCGTCTTCGAGCGCTTCCGGAGTGTCATCCACGATGACGGTCGTGAGGCGGTCGGTACGCGCCATCAGGCCTTCCTGTTCGTGATGTTGTTGCCCTCGATCATGTAATTGGCGTTCCGCTCGCCACGCTCGTCGCGATAGAAGCCTGCCCAGCGCTTCCAGCGGAAGACTGCCAGCACCGCGTTGAGCGAATTGGCCTCTGCGATCTGGATATCGGTCCTGTAGACGTCGTCCTCATCGCCGTCGTCGTCGCCGAACGACAGCATGCGCTCCACGTCGGACCACGGCGTCCCCGGTGCGATGAACGTGGTGCGCGCGCAGCCGTCCAACATGTCGTCGACCAGCCCCAAGCCGATGCCGACGTCGATGAAGGGAGTCTGCAATCGGACGAGACCTTCGGCGATCTCGCGGCGGGACGAGCCCTTGTCCACGCAAACGAACACGAAGTCGAAGCCGGCGAGCTCGTCGACATTCGCCGAGCTAACCTTGACGGGATGAGCAACCACGCCCTTGTGCATCCGCGCATAAACGGCCGCGTAGTAGTCGACCTTGTTCGGAAACGTCTTCAGCAGCTCAGGTTCGGGTGCGCCGGGAGAACGGAACAGGTTGTGGTTCAGGAGTTGGTCGCCGTCGTAGAGATGAATCTCGGCCACGCGGGTATTCACGACGAGGTCCAGCAAATAGGCTCCGGTTCCCCCGAGCCCGATGATCGCGACGCGCCCCTTCAGCTTCCGGTTCACTACGCCGATACGGTAGCGAGCGGATGCCGAGTCCGGAATGGCAAACGGGCTCTCGTCGTTGGCCGACGCGACCTTTCCGAAGGTTCGCGCATTGGCGGACTTGTCGTACGAACGGGCTGCTCCGCCGAGGTGGCGCTCGTAGGTGACGACCTTGTCGTAGAAGTTGTCGTAGCGACCGGTGCCTTCCGGCTTCGACGAGAAGTAGTGGTCGACCTCGATGCCCGGTCCGGGCGTGCTCCGCGCGCTGCTGTGAATGATGCTGACCATCGGTGTCCCGTCGCGGTTGCACGGCGTCGAACCGATGAACCACATCGTGTGGTCGGCCGGCGGAGCGGCAAACTGGCTCGTGGGGTCGAGCGGGAGCGCGCAGACCAGCGTGCCGCGCGCGAGGCGCTGCTCAGTGGTAACGTAGGGCACGTTGTGGACGAGGAGGAAGCCTTCGCGAATCTCCAGCTCGAACCCCTCGTCCACCAGACGCTGCAGGTCGGGACTACGACTTATCAGAGCGGCGGACATTGAAGACCATCCCGTCCGTGACCTCGACCTTCTCGCCTTCTTCCAGGTCGCCCTCGGCACCTTCGACGCCGTTCAGGTACGTGATGGTGTACTTGAACTTGTCGAAGTCCGCGACGGGATAGGCGAGCCGCGCGATGTCGCGGTAGCTCTGCTTCTTCTGCTGGACCGTGCGCGGGCGACCGTTCACCTTGATCTGGTAGCCGTGGCCCTCGTCGTGGCCGCCCCCGTGGCCGCCCCCGTGTTCTTCGTTGCTCATCTCAAGTCTCCTGAACCTTGACGCGGCGCCGGTGCCCGTCAATCAGCGTCCCACGTCGTGGAACCATGATTTGGATGACATGTTCGCGGGCGATTCGCAAGGATGGTTCCACGTGGTGGAACCATTTTTATTGCGCGGCCGTTGCGGGTATGCGATTCACGATGCGTTTGATGGGAAGGTCCAAACTCGCGGCGCTCGCCCGGTCAGGGGTGGACGGCATGGCAGGTGCCGTTGCCGCGCTGTGCGCGGAGCTCGAGGACGCACGATGGACCTGCGCCGCATCGGTCG
>Ga0164241_10006066_pt1 | contig 11098 bp, 8 predicted proteins | sample OricomyardsoilBY_FD_108780 | JGI IMG/M metagenome (GOLD analysis project Ga0164241, IMG submission 108780) | Backyard soil microbial communities from Emeryville, California, USA - Original compost - Back yard soil (BY) | ecosystem: Environmental > Terrestrial > Soil > Unclassified | place: USA... | reverse complement strand
GCCCGGTGACGCCACCTGGCTCGACCGGACGCTCCCCGCCTACTACCACCTGCTGGACGAGCTCGTCGTCCCGGTCCCGGTCGACGGCCGGGGCTGGACCGGCGCACCGATCGAGGTCGACCGGTGCCTGGAGATCGTGCGGAGGGTCGACACGCGCGGGCTCCTGCGGATCGTCGAGGGGCGCTGGAGACGACCGGACAACCCGCTCGCGGGCGAGACCGAGCAGCGCCAGGATGCCATAGACGCACTGTCGCCGTCGGTCGACTGGATCCTGCAGGTTGACAACGACGAGTTCCTCCCCGACCCCGGCGTGCTGTCGACGGCGATCGAACGGGCCGAGGCTCTGGGGGTCGTCGGCGTCGAGCTGCCCATGCGGGTCATCTTCCGCCGTACACGCCGGCACGACTTCGAGGTGGCGTGCGCCGACGGGAGCCCGCACCACGAGTACCCCGGACCGCTCGTGGTCCGGTCTGGAATCCGTCTGGTCGACGCGCGCCGCGCAGACGGGCCGTTCCTGCGGCTCGTCATCGCCGGCGGTGACAGATCCTTGCAGGTGGCGCGCCCCGCTGGCCCGGCTGAGGTGCGCGAGGCCACGCTCACCCCGGCGCAGGCAATCATCCACAACTCGTGGGGCCGGTCCTTCGACCAGATCCGTCGCAAGGTGCGCTCCTGGGGGCACGCCAACGACACGAAGCAGCGCCGGTACTTCTGGGCGGTCTGGTGGCCCACGCCTCTCACGTGGTGGGCTCTGCGCGACTTCCACCCCTTCGCGCGAGGGCTCTGGCCTCGCCTGCGTCGACGGGGGATCCATGAGTGACCGGCGGCCCACGCCGGATCCCGCCGCGGTCGACACGCCGACGAGCCTCGTCGTCGTGCTCTCCTTCGAGGGCCGTGAGGACACGCTCCGCTGCGTGGCCTCGCTCGTCGAGGGTTCCGCGGCCCACACCGTGCTCGTGGTGGACAACGGGTCGCACGACGGGACGGTCGGGGCCGTCGAGACAGGGTTCCCCCAGGTCCGTACGCACCCCACCGGTGACAACCTCGGGTTCGCGGGCGGGATGGACGCCGGGATCGCCTGGGGGCTCGCGCACGGCTTCGAGGTCATCACCGTGCTGAACAACGACACGGTCGTCGACGCGGGCTGCCTCGACCGGCTCGTCGCCACGGTGCGGGGAGACACCGGGACCGGCGACCCGACCGACGGCAAGAGATACGCGGTGAGCCCCCGGGTCACCTACCTCGACGACCCCTCGCGCGCCTGGTTCAACGGCGGGCTGCTCGACCCGGTCGACGGGCTGCCGCGGCACGCATCCCCCCCAGAGTCGGCGGTTCTCGCCGCGCAGGCCAGCCGACCGGGCGGGGCCTACCCGGTGGACCTCCTCGCCGGCTGCTGCATCACGGCGACGGCCGGCACGTGGCGTCGCGTCGGGGACTTCGACGAGCGGTACTTCCTCAACTTCGAGGACTCCGACTGGTCGCTGCGCGCCCGGGCGGCGGGTGTCACGCTGCTCGTCGAGCCTGGTGCGACGGTGCGCCACCGAGTGTCCGGGTCGTTCGTCGGCCAGCACTCCTACCTGGGCACCTACTACTACACGCGGAACCTCCTCCTCTTCGCGAAGACGTGGCGGGGGCACGGGCCGCGGGGTGCCGTCATGCTCTGGCGCCGCGTGCTCCGGCCTCTCCCGTCACAGCTGCGACGAGACGGCCTGCGGGAGTCGTCACGTCAGGCGACGGTCGTGGCGGCAGGGGTCCTCGCACACCTCACGCGGCACTACGGCAGAGCACCACGCCGGCTCGAACGCCGCGCCGGCCGGTGGGCGCGAGGCCGCTAGATCACGTCGGCGAACTCGCGCTCCCAGGTCTGGAACGCCATCGCGCCGACGAAGAACACCCCGAGCGCAACCGCGGCGAAACCGATCCCTTGCCACAGCGGTGGTGCCTCCTGGCCGAGCATCGACCAGCGGAAGAGCTCGAGCATCCACGTCAACGGGTTGGCCTCGAACAACCCGCGCAGGTTCTCGGGGACGGCGTCCACGGTGTACGCGACGGGCGCCGCGTACAGAAGGATCTGGATCAGCCACGGAAGGATGTAGCCGACGTCGCGGTACCGGACCATGAGCGCCGACGCCACGAGCCCGATCCCCAGCGAGAGCAGGACGATCAGCACGACCCACACCGGTACGAGCACGATCGGCCAACCCGGGTTGATCCCGTACAGGACGAGCAGCACGATCCCGAGGACGAACGACACGAGGAAGTCGAGCAGGACCGACGCCGCCGTCGACAGCGGGACGAGCATGCGTGGGAAGAACACCTTGGAGACGAGGGCCTGATTCGAGACCAGCGACGGCGCAGCCCGCGTGACGGTGCCGCTGAACAGGTTCCAGGCCAGCATGCCCACGTACGAGAAGATGAAGTACGGCACGTCGCCGCTGCTGAGGTTCGCGACCTGGCCGAAGACGATCGAGAAGATGCCTGCGGAGAACAGCGGCTGGATCAGGACCCAGGCGACTCCGACGACGGTCTGCCGGTACCGCAGGAGGATGTCGCGCTGAGCGAAGCGGTAGAGCACCTCGCGCGCTTCCCACACCTCGGACCAGCGAGGAAGCGCGAGCCTTCCCGGCGGCAGGATCACCGTTACGGGCCCGTTGCCCGGCTTCGTCCGCGATGGCTCGGCGCGCCTGCCGCGGGCGTGCCTGACGTTGCCGCTGGGGTACGTCATGCGCCGCTCCGCGACTCGTAGCCGAAGTCCGAGAGCACCATGCCGGCGAGGAGCGCCTCGTCGCCGGCGAGCTCCGGGTACGGCGACGTCGGAAGGACCTCGAACACCGCGGCCCCCTCCCAGCTGTCGAGGACGCCCGTCTTGCAGACGAAGACGTCCACGGTGTACCGGCCGGGCTTGAGCCACAACGCACGGATCGTGAGCGTGAGCTCCTGCGGCCGAGCCGGGTCGAACCAGCCGCCGACGTTGCGGGAGTCGCACTGCACGACGACGATCCCGTTCGCATCGTTGACGTGGCACGACACGAAGTACTGCCCGAGCAGGTCGGGGTTGGTGCCCACGTCGATCTCGATGACCTTGTCCTCGGCCGGCTCGAAGCTTTCCTCGGAGATCCGGACGGCCGTCGCGCGGAGCGCCCCGGTCCCGGGACGCTTGGACGGGTCGCTCTGCGCGGCCGCGAACGACGCGAAGCTCCTGCGGTAGTGCTCGAGCGCGCCGTCGACCCCGCCGTAGTACTTGACCTGGCCACGCTCGAGATAGATCGCGGACGTGCACAGCGCGGTCACCGTCTGCATCTGGTGGCTGACGTAGAGCACCGTCCGGCCGTCCTTGGCGACGTCACGCATCTTCGCGAGCGACTTCGACTGGAACTCCGCGTCGCCGACGGCGAGCACCTCGTCGATCGCGAGGATCTCCGTCTCCAGGTGCGCCGCGACGGCGAAGGCGAGCCGCACGTACATCCCCGACGAGTACCGCTTGACCGGGGTGTCGAGAAACTTCTCGACGCCCGAGAAGTCGACGATCGAGTCGAACTGGCGCTGGATCTCCTTGCGCCGCATCCCGAGCAGAGCACCCGAGAGGTAGATGTTCTCGCGGCCCGTGAGCTCGCCGTGGAACCCGGTGCCGACCTCGAGCAGGCTTCCGATGCGTCCGCCCAGCTCGACGCGGCCGCGCGTCGGGGCCGTGATCCGGGTGAGGACCTTGAGCAGCGTCGACTTGCCGGCGCCGTTGCGGCCGACGATGCCGACGGCCTCGCCCCACGGCACCTCGAACGTGACGTCGTCGAGCGCGCGGAACTCCTCGAACCGAGTCCTGCGGAACGGATGCCGGGCACGCTCCTTGAGCGCTTCGACGATCGTGTTGGGGCGGTAGCCGACCCGTCCGACGCGGTAGGACTTGCCGAGGCCGGCGACGGAGACCGCTGTCCCGCTCATGATGCCCCGGCCCCGCGCACCGAGCGGCCCGGGGAGATGACGGGCGGCGGGAGCTGCTGGGGGTGGCGCACCCCGCCATTATCCGGGGCCGCCCTGCTCCCGCCCGCATCGGCGCGGCATTTCACCCCACCCCGCAGGACGCCTCCACCCCCCGGTGCCAGAGAGCCCGTACGATCCTGTGCCATCCCCGTGGAGGAGGTGGTCCGTGGTCCAGCGCCGCGTCGCGCACGTGCTCACGCCCGGCGACCACTATTCGCCGCGGACGGGCAGCGCCGTCCCGACCGTCGTCCATGGGCTCGCGTCGGTGGTCCCGACCGGGGCCGTGCGCGACACCGTCGTCCTCGCACGCGGAACGTACGCGGACCGCTACGACAGCGCGGACATCGTGGAGTACGTGCAGCGAGCGCCCCGACCGTGGGACCGCTACATCGACGCGGGACTGTCCCGGCTGGGCCTCCCGCGTGCGGCATCGCGCGCCTCGTACGCTGCCGCGCTGGGGGACCAAGCGGCCTGGGACCCGTCGTACGTGCTGCTCCACAACGCACCGCAGGCGGTGCCGCTCGTGGACGCCGACCGGCACGTCCCCGTCGTCTACGCGCACAACGAGCTGTTCCGGACCTATTCCGAGCGCGAGGCCGGACGCACCCTCGACCACGCGGGCGCGGTGCTGTGCGTGAGCGAGTTCCTCGCGGAGCGAACGGCGTCGCAGCTCCCGCCGTCCCTGCGCGACAGGGTCCAGGTCGTCCTCAACGGCGTCGACACCGAGCTCTTCCGGCCGCGCGACGACGGCCGGGCCGGGTCGCGGTTCGAGCTCCTGTTCGTCGGGCGCATGCTCCCGGTCAAGGGGCCGGACGTGGCGCTCCAGGCCGTGCTCACCCTGCCCTCCGACCTGGACGTCCACCTGACGCTCGTGGGCAGCCGCGGGTTCGACGCCGCCGACAGGCTCACGCCCTTCGAGCGGTCGGTCCGTCGCGTCGCCACCGAGCTCGGCGACCGGGCCACCGTCCTGCCGTTCCTGCCTCGCGACCAGGTCGCGGCGCTCATGCGCGAGGCCGACGTCGTCGTGGTCCCGTCCCGCTGGGACGAGCCCTTCGCCCTCACCGCCCTCGAGGGCCTCGCGTCGGGCGCGGTCGTCGTGGGCGCGCGGGTCGGCGGCATCCCGGAGGCGGTCGGTGACGCCGGGATCCTCGTCCCTCCGGGCGACCCGGGCGCCCTCGGCAAGGCGATCGCCGAGCTCGCCCGCGCCTCGTCGCTCGACCGGCGACGCAGCGCCGCTCGCAAGCACGCCCTCGCGCACGGCTGGGCGACGTCCAGGCGCCAGCTCGCCGAGGCGCTCCGCGACTGACGGCGCTCACCCCTCGGCGCGCTGCCGACGATGGTGCACCCGTGCCGCGACCCCGAGCACACTCCTCGCGACCGCGCTCCGCGCGACCACCAAGGAACCGACGGCGAACCGGTCCGGGTAGATCGCGGAGGCGTGCTCGTAGACGAACGGGTTGATGCACGAGTCGAGGCTCACACCCACCGACGCCGCCCACGCCGCCTCGGCGAGCCGTCCGACCGTCCCCGGGCTCCACACGTGGTGCTTCTGGTCGTAGGCGTCGCGCAGGCAGAAGTACGTCGTCCCTCCCCGCGCGGCGAGGGACGAGAACAGGAGGGTGCCGCCGGCCCGCAGCTCTCCCACCAGCCCGCGTCCCGACGCGCGGAGCGAGCCCATGACCGACCGGAGCCACGCCTCACCACCCCGCATCGCCGCGACACCCTGACCCCCGTACGCGGGGTCCGACTTCCAGGTCGAGGACTCGAGCCGGACGAACTCGTCCAGTGCGTCGTCGAGCGGTTCCCGCACGGTCCAGGTGAGCGGGCCGAGGGTCGACGTCAACCGGTTGATCGACCGCACGAGACCTCGTCGTCGACCCCGGTCGAAATGACGCACCATTCCGCTGTCGACCGTCATGACCTCCAGCCCTCCGAGCGTGGCCGGACTGCACGTCGTCGGGTCGACGGCCGGTCGCACCGCGCCCCGGTCGCCCCGACGCCAGGGCTCGACGCTCCACCGGCGGCTGCGCGAGACACTCCTCAGCAGGTCGTACGTCGGCCCCTCCAAGCGCACCGTCTCAAGGACGAGGACGTCGGCTTGGCGGAGCGCTTCGCGCACCAGCCCCGCGAGCGCCGGTTCCGAGCACTCAGGGTCCAACAGCGGGATGTGGAGGTCCGAGACGGACGAACCGACCGGAGGTCCGGTGGTCACGGCCCGCAGCGGTGTCCGCTTCCAGCGTCCGGCCTGAACGACCGGGAGGATGCCCACGAGCCCACCGTCATGGCGCACCCGAACGACAGCAGGGTGGACGTCGGGGCGCAGGTGCGCGTGTGCGGCGGCCAGGAACCACGGCTCGACGAACGGGTTGGGCTCGAGGCTCCGTGAGGCGAGGGCGCCCCATTCGTCGAGGTCCTTCTCCGAGAGGCTGTCCAACGGCGTGGTCGTCGTATGCACGCGACTCGTCATCCGACCGCGCTCCCCTCGGTCGTCCCGGTCCGGCGAGCCCCCTGGTGAGTGCAGCGTATCCGGGCGCCTCGGGTGGCTGCGCTGGTGGCCCGCTGATTCACCCGGTGCGCCCCCACGCTCAGCCCCACCACTCGCTATATCGTTCGTGCGTGACGCAGCACGGTGGGCGGCCGGTCCCTCCTTCGGTCTCGCGACCCTGCCCACGGGTCCGCGACCGAGGCGGTCGCACGTGTCGATGACGAGCAGGATCGTCGACGTCTCGGACGTCACGGCGTCGGACGTCGAGCGCTGGCGGGCGCTCGCCGACGACGCCGTGGAACCGAACGTCTTCTTCGGTCCGGAATTCCTGACGATCTCCCAGCGGCACTTTGCCGACCTGGGCACGATCAAGTTGCTGGTGGTCGAGGAAGACGCACGCTGGGTCGCCTTGTTGGCGTTCGAGATGGCCGCCCCCGACCGCTGGTGGCCGGTTCGCCATGCCTCGACCGCCGGACCGATCCTCTACGAGTACACCTCGCTCGGCACGCCGCTCGTCGCGAGCGACGACACGGACGCGCGGGTCGACGCACTGGTCGCAGGTCTGCAGGAGCACCGTGTCGCACTCGGGTTCGCGGTGGTGGTCCATCTGCTCTCCGACGGTCCGGTCGGAACGCGTCTCTCGGAATCCCTGGCGGGCTCCGGCTTCGTTCACCAATGGCGGGACGACGAACGAGCGGGCGCGGACCTCGCGACCCCGTTGACGGGCCTGTCGTCGCTCGTAGCGCCGCGCCGCGCGAAAGAGCTCGAGCGAAAGATGCGCCGGATGGCCGAAGCCCGCGGTGCCGCGCCCGCGGACGTGCGCCTGGTGGAGCAGCAGCCGGACCCTTCGCAATACCTCGCATTCGAGCTCGCGTCATGGAAGGGCACGGAGGGCGGACCGGCGTTCGGGCTGCACGCGGCGACCGACGGCTGGTTCCGCGAGCTGTTCGCGGCGCTCGCCGACCGAGGTCAGGCCCGTCAGTTCGCGCTCGTTGCGGGAGACCGCGCGGTCTACCTCGGTACGTATCTGCGCAGCGGCCCGACGGTCTACGGCTGGTACGACGCGTACGCGCCGGGCGACGCGCGCTTCTCGCCGGGCGTCACGGGCCGGCTCCTGGCGCTCGTCGCGCTCAGCCAGGATCCCGCGACGAGGTTGCTCGACACGTGCATGGACCCCGCGCGGTACACCGATCAGACCGCCCTCTACCCGGGGCGCGTTCGAGTCCGCTCCCTGACCGCGACCTTGGGTCCCGCGGCAGTGAACACGACCCTGCGGGCGAGAGCGAGTGCTGGCCCGATGGTTCGCACGTCGCTCACGGTGCTCCGATCCGGCGCACGTCGCGCGGCCTCCGGCACCGCGGCACAGGTCGAGCGTGCCCGCCTGTCGGTGCGCGGCGCCGCACGCTCACGACGCGCAGCTCTCGTCGAGCGAGCCCGTTGGCGTCTCGGCTTCTATGACGACCATGCGCTGCCCGCGGTACCAAGGACCGGCATCTCGCTCACCTCGGTCCGGCTCCGGCCGTACCGCAGCGAGGACGCGAGCAAACGCATCGAGCTGGAGTCGTCACCCGGCATGGAGCTGTGGGACGAAGACTTCGTACCGATGACGGGCGAAGAGCAGTTCCGGGCCTGGTTCCGAGCGGTGAGTGAGCGAATGAAGCGCGAGCGGGGCCCGTACAGCCTCGCCATCGAGGACCTCGACACCGGGCTCTTCCTCGGCGACCTGACCCTGTGGCGCCAGCGCGACCAGAAGTCGGCCGCCGAGCTCGGGATCGCCCTGATGCCCCACGCCCGCGGGCGAGGAATCGCACGCGAGGTGATCCGCGGCGCGATCGAATGGCTCTTCGCGAGCGGCGCCTTCCGCCGCGTCGAGCTCCATCACGTAGTGGAGAACGCAGCCATGTGTACGGCGGCGACAGCCGCAGGTGCTCCGGTCGAGGGAACCCTGAAGCGTGTCTTCTCCTCACGCGGCAGCGACGGCTCCCAGGCCTGGCACGACGGCTGCCTCCACGGGTGCGACGTCGTCGGTCACGCCGAGGCGAGCCCCCGCTCCGTCATCCCCCGGACGTCGTGATCGACGGCGGACGGAGATCGCCCGCACCACTCCCCCCACTCTCCGTCGGCAGCGCGGCGATCGTGGTGGACATGGACCGCAGCACCCGCTCCTTGAACTCCGACGGCGCGACGTCGTAGGCGCCGTACCGCACGAAGTTCCTGTTCAGGCTGCCGCAGTCGACGAGGTCCCAGCGCCCTTCGGGCCCGATCTGGTCGACCACGGCCGCCAGCACGTGGGAGCCCGCACTCTTCTCGTGGTGCACCATGCTCATGATCCCGAACGTCCTGCCGACGGCGATGCCCCAGAGGCCTGCGACCATCTCGTCTCCGCGGAACGCGGCCACCGCGTGCGCGAAACCGGCCCTCTCGACGGCGAGCCACGGCTCGACGAGCGGTTCGACGATCCAGGTCTTCTCTCGTCGCTGCGTCGCCCGGAGCACCGGCTCGAGGGCCACGCCGTGCACGACCCGCAGGTCGCTCTTGCGACGTTCGTAGGCGACCGTCTTGGGAATCCGCGCCGTCGTGGCGTCGATGACGCCCCGCGGTGCGACATAGTGCAGCAGGACCTCGGGCTTCGTGTCCCCGCCGCGCCCCATGAGGACGTGGCCCTGGAGGTAGCCGCCGACGACGTCAGCGGGCTCGAGGTGGCGAAGGCTCGAGATCTCCTCCACGGCCAGAGGAGCGGCGTACGGTTCGCTCGACGACGCCACCGCCCACGCCGCCAGCCGTGGTGCCCCGACCACCCTCGCCTGCAGGGCGACCGCTCGACGACCGAGCCGGCCCGCGACAGGCAGGAGCCGGTCCGTCAGACGCCTACTCATCGGAAGTGCTGGCCGTGGGTCGGTAGTCACCCTCGTAGCGACCACGGGCGAGCCGGACCGCGTTGCGCTTGAGGTCGAACGCGAGGAGGCGCCAGTTCGGGATCGCCCACTCGCTCAGCACGCTCCGGACCGCGCCCGCCCGGCCCGACCAGGACAGCGGCGCCGAGCCCGCTGCACGCAGCAGCGCGCCGTCCAGCGACCACTGCGGGAACGCGACCGGCCGCTTCCACTCGGGGCGGTAGACCCGGACCTGGTCGAGCACGTCCCCGCCCTGGACCTTGTTGGTCTGGTCGTCGTGGCGGCGGGAGACGTAGAGCTGCTCCGGGACCTGGACCCAGGGCGCTCGGACGGCCATCCGGACGGCCAGCTCCAGGTCGCCCCCGTACCGCTGGGGCAGCCGGCCGAGGTCACGGAGCGCCGCGGTCCGGATCACACCCCCGAATCCGATCACCTGGTAGACGTGACGCGCGAAGAACAGCCGGACGCGGGCGGCGGGGTCCAGGCTCTCGAAGTCGAGCCCGTCGTCGTCCATCTCCCCCACCTGGTTGCCGGTGGCGTCGATCAGCACCACCCGGGAGAACGCGATAGTCGCCTCCGGGGCGTCGTCGAGGGCCTGCACGCACCGGAGCAGATGGTCGGGACGCGCGACGTCGTCGCTCGCGTTCCACATGAACGCCGGGGCCCGCGCAGCGTCGACGAGGCGGTTGAAGTTCCACGGGACGCCGCGGTTGCGGTCCGCGGTGACGACGCGGAAACGGGGGTCCTCGGCGGCAGCCTTCTCTGCGATCTCGAGCGAGCCGTCGGTCGAGGCGTTGTCCGCGACGATGACCTCGATGTCGCGCAGGCTCTGCGCGCGCAGCGCGTCCAGGGTCTCCCCGAGGAACCGCGCGCCGTTGTACACGGGGACTCCGACGGTCACGCGCGGCGCCGCGGACCCGGTCGACGGCTCGTCCATCCGGTCTCCCACCTCGTGCGACATGCCCGCGGGACGCTTGTCCGACGACCCGTGGCACGAGAGTATGCGGTGGTGACCGAGGCCGTCGACGCATCCGGACCCCTGGGCGAGAAGTCACCCGCTGGGGGGGCCGCCGACGCCCACGGAGAGAACGACCTCGTGAGCGTCGTGGTCGCGACCGACAGGGGCGGCCCCTTCCTCGCGGAGGCCCTCGAGTCCGCCACGGCGCAGACCTACCGGCCGATCGAGATCGTCGTCGTGGATGACGGCGCGAAGGACCGTGACGCCCTCCTGGCCATCACCGACCGGTTTCCCGACGTCCGCGTGGTCCACCAGGCGAACGCCGGCTCGTCTGTCGCACGCAACAACGGCGTCCGGCACACCACGGGCGACATCCTCGTGTTCCTCGACGACGACGACCGCTGGCACCCGGGGCGCGTCGACGCACAGGTCGAGTCGCTCCGTGCGCACCCCGACGCCGCAGTCTCCTACTGCGCCATGCGGACGATCGACGCCGACGGTGCGGTGATCGGGGAGGCGGACCAGCGTCAGGTCCATGACGTCCACGAGGTGCTGCAGAAGCGCACCGGCATCATCCTCCCCAACGTCATGGTGCGCCGGAGCTCGTTCCTGCGTGTGGGCGGTTTCCACCCGTCGTTCCGCCGCGCACAGGACCTCGACCTGATCCTCAAGCTCGCGCTCGACGGCGACTTCGTGTTCGTCGATCGGCCCCTGGTCGACTACCGCTACCACGCAGGCAACAACACCCGCCGGTACCGCGAGCTCTGCCGGAGCGTCGACCACATC
>Ga0164241_10006065_pt1 | contig 11100 bp, 7 predicted proteins | sample OricomyardsoilBY_FD_108780 | JGI IMG/M metagenome (GOLD analysis project Ga0164241, IMG submission 108780) | Backyard soil microbial communities from Emeryville, California, USA - Original compost - Back yard soil (BY) | ecosystem: Environmental > Terrestrial > Soil > Unclassified | place: USA... | reverse complement strand
CTCCTGCACGAAGGAACAATCAAAGAAGACAGACCTTGAGATGAACTCCATCAGGGCGGGCTACTGGAATCCTAGAGGACGACTTTCCTCACAATGAGCAGAACTCCTCTCAGCCGCAATATTCCTCTGTTTATAGCCTTTCGGGTGCTGTTTAACGCGCGCTGGTACTATCCGGTTCTGGCAGTACTCTTTCTCGATTTCGGCTTGAGCGTCGAAGAATACGCCTTGCTCAACGTCGCGTGGGCAGCGGCGATTGTGGGTCTCGAGGTGCCCTCTGGCGCTCTCGCGGATCAATTCGGTCGAAAGCGAATGGTCGTATTTGCTGCGATGCTGATGGTGGTGGAGATGGCGGTATTTGCCTTTGCTCCCCGCGGAAATCCTACGCTCCTGTTTGCGCTTTTTCTCGTAAACCGTGTGCTCAGCGGCGCAGCGGAAGCAAGTGCAAGTGGTGCAGACGAAGCGCTGGCTTACGACTCGCTCGTCGCCGAAGGACGCGCCGGTGAGTGGCCGAACGTCTTGGAACACCTGATGCGCTGGCAGTCGGTTGCGTTCTTTGTAACGATGATGGTCGGCGCGGCGGCGTACGACGCTGTATTTATCCAGCGGATCGTCGATGCAGTGGGTCTTCCCTGGAAGGTGACGCAGGAAATGGCGATGCGGTTTCCAATCTACCTCACACTGGCGAACGCTGTGCTCGCCCTCTTGGCGACGCTAAATCTGCGCGAACCCCAAAAACATGGCACGACGAACGTTTCAGTGGGGACAACCTGGAAAGTCACCTTCGCGACCGGTCGCTGGATCGCGCAGACGCCGTTGGCTCTCGGGGTGATTCTTGCCGGGATGTGCTTCGACAGCATTGTCAGGCTTTTCCTTACCGTTGCGAGCAACTATTATCGGTTGATTGCTGTGCCGGAGGCGGCATTCGGACTGATCGGTTCGGGCTTCGCAGTGATCGGCTTTCTTGTCCCCGCGCTCGCGCGCAGGCTCGTTGTGCGCTGGAAGATCACGGGGAACCTTGTATTCGTCGCCGGGCTGACTTTGGCAGGCTTGGCCGGAGCCGCCCTTGTCTTGCCGATCTACGGGCTGCTATGGCTCGTGCCCTTGGGAGTGGCGATGTCGCTCACGCAGTTCTACATTTCGCACTATCTCAACAAGGCCGTGACTGATTCGAGGAAGCGGGCGACAGTTCTCAGCTTTCGAGGGCTTGCCTTTAATCTTGCCTACGGCGGCGTAGGTCTGCTCTTCGCCGGTCTTACTCACGCGTTGGCCAAGAACAATACTCCGGATGACGTATTCGTGAAGGCGCTCGGTTGGCTGCCATGGTATTTCGTGGCGACGGTCGCTGTGCTTACGGTGGCTTGGAAAAGACTGAAACTCGTCTAAAGGGGCCCGAGCCGATTCAATCGACCTGCTGTCGCTTGACGTCGAAATGACTCACCCATCCGCATTTTACGCATACGGCATGACAAGTCTCGGAATCCTTCCTGACAATCGACCAACCGAGCTCTCCGCATTGGCCGCGACCGCACTTGGGGCGACTCTTCCTTGAGATCGTTCTCTCGATGAAGCACTTCACCAGCGCTCCCGCCAAAACAGAGAGGACAAGTCCCACGATGAAAATCAAGGTCATAGGTAACGGATCCAAATCAACCCCCGGCACAAATGAGTTCGATCGCCGTTGGGCGGTCGGACTCCGTAAGTGTCGCACGAATTGCCGGATCCTTCCAGTCCGATCCTTGGGTAAGACGAGCAAAATTGTCGCTGGTGAGCCGGCTTCCGCCAGGTTAGGGCCCGCATAGGTCCTCAAGCTGTGTCTACATAAAAACAGTAACAAATCTTATACGTTACTAATTGACAGCATTATATCTCAAATTTCTATGCGTTGACCCAGTTCGACTGTACGATTTACAGGGAGCTTAAAGAACTCAGCGGGCCGCTGGGCGTGTCGGCTCATTGCTACGTAGAGGAATTTCTGCCAGCGTGGCATGCCTGGCTTGTCTGTACAGACCAGGATTTCTCGTCCAAGAATGAAGCTCGTTTTTTGCTCCTCGATGATAAAGTCCTTAAGCGCACAGCACTCGATCACTTCATTTATGGTCGGCGTTTCCATGAAACCGAAATGAGCGATGACACGGTAGAATTCATGGGAGAGATCCTTGATCTCTATGCGGGAGAGTTTTGAAACGTAGGGAATTCGATCCGTGAGGATAGTGAGAACGATATTGCGTTCGTGAAGGACTTTATTGTGCTTCAGGTTGTGCAGGAGCGATACCGGTGTGCCCTGGGGTTGCCCCGCGAGGAACACGGCAGTACCCGGCACACGCACGGGAACTTTTGGCGGAGGCCTCAAAGAAACCGTGGAGGCGATGAATTCTCTGAGCGAAAGCGTCTCTGGGAAGGTCTTTTGCAGGAGGTGGCGACCCTTCTTCCATGTGGTCATCATCAGGAACACAACTGCGCCGATCGCCAGAGGTAACCATCCGCCTTGCGCGATCTTTGTGCTGTTTGCGGCGAGGAATGCCATTTCAAGGGCGAGGAAGGGGATGCACAACGCGGCGCTGCGAGCGGGGCTCCATTTCCATACGCTGCGAGCGGCAAAATAGAGCAGAAGCGTCGTTGCGACCATCGTCAGGCTCACCGCGATTCCGTAGGCGCTGGCAAGCGCGTCACTGCTCCGAAATCCTATGACCAGTGCGATACATCCCACGGCAAGCAGCGTATTGATCTGGGGAATATAGATCTGCCCGTGTTCTTCGTGGGAGGTATGCCGAATGTTGATGAAAGGCGTGTAGCCCATCTGAACAGACTGCATGGTTATGGAGAATGCCCCCGAGATCAGCGCTTGAGAGGCGATCACTGCGGCTGCCGTAGCCAGCGCAATAAGTGGCCACAGCATCCAGCCGGGAACCATATGAAAGAACGGGTTCACTCTGGTAGCGGGCTCACGCAATGCCAGCGCGCCCTGCCCAAGATAGTTTAAGAGGAGCGAAGGAAAAACGACGCCATGCCACGCAAGGGCAATCGGCTTCCGTCCGAAGTGTCCCAAGTCCGCGTAGAGCGCTTCAGCGCCGGTCGTCACGAGAAAAACGCCGCCAAGCACGATCAACGCGTCTGTCCCGTGCGAGGCAAGAAAACCTACGGCATAAAGCGGATTGATCGCCGCGAGGACCTCAGGGGAGCGGAGAATCTGGAGAGCTCCCGTGACCGCAAGCGTGACGAACCACAGCAGCATGATAGGTGCGAAGAGCTTGGCTACGGATTCAGTCCCTTTTCGCTGAAAGCTAAAGAGGCCCAGAAGAATCAGGATGGTCAGTGGAACCGTGAATGGCTCCAGCCATGGCGCGGCCACATGGAGGCCCTCCGTAGCGGAAAGCACCGAAATGGCGGGCGTAATGACTCCGTCCCCGTAAAGAAGGGCCGCTCCTGACACTCCGATCACGATCATCACGACGGCCAGTTTCGACTTCACCGCCTCATTGACGCTTTCGGGGAAGGCTAGCGAAAGCAGGGCAAGAATTCCCCCTTCGCCCTGATTGTCCGCGCGCGTAACGAAAGTCAGGTATTTGATTGTGACGAGCGAGGCGAGTGTCCAGATGATAAGCGAGAGCACACCGAGAATGCCTTCGCGGTCGTTGACTCCGGAGGAAAGGCACTCGCGAAACGCGTAGAGAACGGAGGTGCCGATATCGCCATATACGACGCCCAGGGCCGCGAGGGCGCTGCGAAGGGAGCCTCGGTTTGTATCCGTCATCGGGAGCCTAGAACAGCAGCAAGTATCGCGTTTGGGAAGCCAGCTTCGCGGGCGAGAGGCGTTCAAATGCCGTTGGGCCCGATGACATGCTCCGAACCGGGCCGGTATTTAGCGCAGCGGCGAGGCGTTTGGCTGGGTTGTCTGGCGCCCAGCTGGCGCAAGGCTATTAGCTCCTCGCTCGTCGCTCGCAGCGTTGATAGATAGTTCGTCCAAGTCGAGTTATTAAGGAGGGCAGAATTTGCTTCTTGATCCGGCAGACAGCGCCAGATGCCAAGCCCGAACGGAGCACAGAAGGAGCAGGAGAAGACCTACAACGCTGCATCCGACCACTACGATCTGGCTTACGCAGTCATGTTGCTCTCAAACGCATTGACAAGTTCCGCCAGAATACCGTCGAGCGCTACCTCAATGCGGCGCCAATCTGGAATCGTCGGCGAGCTTAAGGGAGGATTTTGGAATTCTCCAAAGGCCCTGTCCAGCGCACCAGCGAACACATCGATCAGCCCAAGTTCCTGATGCCGGTCGAAATGCCTCAAGCTGTTCATCTCGGCGTAAGATTCGTAAATACGAACGTAGCTCCGAGCGTTGGCGAGGTAAGTGTGCTTGAGTGTGCGCAGGAAATCCGAGGTAAGTATTGATCCTCCTGAAGCAAGCTGCGTGAAGAACGTCCGGGCGATATCGGAGACCATCTTGGGCAGTCCAGAGTTTAGGTCTTCCCCGGCTTCCTGATGTTTGTGATCATAGCGGCTCGTGATTTCGACCTGACAAATGCGATGGGGCCGAGTGATGCGGTACACCTCGGCCAGGATGCCGACCTCGATCCCCCAGTCTGACGGGAATAACAAATCGTAGGCAATGCTGGCAAACGTAGCGAATTCACCCGAGAGCGGGTACCGGAAATCGGCCATGTACTCCAGAAAATCGATCTTGCCGATAATGTCCCGCAGGGCCTTGACGAAGGGGAAATAGAACAAACGCGCAACCCGTCCGTGCAAGCGGTCCGAATAGCGCACATAAAAGCCTTTGGCAAACTGGTAGCGCAGATGAACGACAGGATAGATCAATCGCAGAAGAAAGCCCCGATCGTAAGTCTCAATGTCTGCATCGTGAAACGCTAGCACGGAGACCTCGCTCTTCCCCAAGGCGTAGCCTAGCGCCGTCCACACGGCGCTTCCTTTCCCGCTGACGCCGAGCGGGACGACTTGATTGATCTTCTCAAGCACGGATTGGACGGCGGGCGCATCGTTCCAGAGCAAGACGGAGCGGTCTTTAATTGGCTGGATGATCTCCCTGGCCCAGCGAACCTCTTCCTCTGAGCTACGGGCGAGACTGATGTAGATACGCTCCACAAATTTCATCCCTGCCAGTTCCTGAATGATGTGCCGCATAGCGGGTGAGGACAGGTCGCTGAACAACGCTGGAATGATCACTCCGATTGGCGCACGCTGAGCCGCCCGCAGAATGCTCTCTTCCATGCATCCAAGGTCTTCATCGACCAGGCGCGTGAACGTAGGAACGATATTCTGTTGAAAGTCGGCCATGCTTCAGCCTAGATGCGAATTTACGAACTACAACTTCCTCCCTTTGGAGCCCGTCTCTCTGGTGCGTGCATCCTCGCCAGACCCGTGCCCCCGGGGCCGGGGTTCGGCGTGGAGGCGGCTTCACACAACCGGTGAAACCGGGAGAATTATCCTTGCAGAGACGAATGTTCTCTGGCGCCGACAATCCTTAGTCTCTCTCGACTCGGATTTTCTGCTTTCGTTCTATTCCGACCCGACGACGATTAGGCTTAGGCGTAGGCTTAACCTAAATCAGGCGCAACGCGCTGCTTGGACGGCTCAACCTCCGATTTTAGCTTGGCTAGGCGCAAGAAACATTTCCTAACGATGACCATCAATTCGCCCACATCGACAGGCTTGCTGGTAAAAAAGTCGAAACCCTCACGCAAAGCCGCCTGACGGTCCTCGAGATGAGCAAAGGCAGTCAATGCAATTGCCAACAAATTCCTTCCACCCTCGTGAGATCTTAGTTGGCGGATCATTTCCAGACCGTCCATTTCAGGCATGCCAATATCGCTTATCAGAATATCGATCCTCTGCCGGCTGCATATATCCAAAGCTCTCTGGGCCGATGCCGCGAGGAGAATTTCCGCACCGCTCCCGTCAAGCATCTGTTCAACCAATACTCGCGCATCAGGATCATCGTCAACGATGAGAACGCTCAAGCCCGATAGATTCGGGACTCTCCACGTCTCACCGCGAGAATCCCGCCCCGCCAAGTCGAGCCGTTCATTTTCCCTCGCCAATCCTCGTATTCCGACCGGAACGGGAATAGTGACTCGGAACGTGCTCCCCTGAGATTTTCCCGCGCTTTGGGCGTGTATTGTTCCGCCGTGAAGTTCGACAAGATGCCTTGATATTGCTAGTCCCAAGCCAAGTCCACCGTGTCGGCGAGTCTTCGAGGCATCTCCCTGTCGAAATCGATCAAAAATAAAGGGCAACTGGTCGGGAGGGATGCCAATTCCAGAGTCAGCGACCTGAATTTCAACATCTGAATCGGTTCCTTTCAAGGCCACGCCGATCTTTCCCCCTTCAGGGGTGAATTTAATCGCGTTGGAAAGTAAATTCGATATGACTTGTTGAAGGCGGCTTGGATCTCCTCGAATCGGGGAAGCAGAAAAATCGATCGTCTTGTCGACGTCTATCTTCTTGGCTTCCATCGCAGGACGCGTTGAGATGATGGCAGCCTCCACGATGGCGGGAAGCTCCACATTTTGAACGTCGATCCTGATCTTGCCGCTCAAAATGCGATTCATGTCCAAGAGGTCATCGACCAGTTGCGCCTGTACTTTCGTATTTCTCTCTATGACTTCAGCTGCCTGTCGAACCTCCGATGTTTCGAGCCGTCCTGAGAGCAGCAGATTCGCCCAGCCCAAAATGGCGTTGAGGGGGGTTCTCAATTCGTGGGAAAGAGTCGCGAGAAACTCATCCTTCAAACGATTTGCTTCTTCGGCCTTCGCGCGAAGTTCCTTCTCGTTGTCAAGAAGTGACTTGCGCGTTTCCTCTGCCTTCTCCAACTGGCTCATTGCCTGACGTGCCCAATGAGCGAGAAGGCTGATAACACAACTTGCCAGAAACACGGCACCCGAGGGTATCCAAAGGCGCTCGATCGCAGAAGAGAATCGCGCCAACACCAGGACGATTGCTGCAGCTGCGGCGACCAGACCATAGATCGGCCCGCTTCTTGCCGCTATGACTGCCACTGCGGGAAAGAACAGTGCGTATGGCGTCCAATTCAGCCAGTCCCACAGCAGAAGCGTCGGAATCGCCGCTCCGATCCACCATGCGATCGTCCAGCCGAGCGCCCTTAGACCTGTAAAAGGCGCTTTCCAAAATCGCCCAATCCACAAGTTGATGTAACGCATTCTTTCTCTGACCAAGGCATCTATGGGAATTTTTGCCTTGTGTGCGCAAATTTAGCAAGAATGGCCAAGGGGACCAAGTCTGCCCTACCTCAGAAAACGTTCGTTTTCCAAAGTTACCCTGGCCGTGTCCCGCCGCGGAAATCGCTTCCCACCCGGAAGGACAAATCGATTGCCTACCGAGCAAGGTCTGCCAGTTGGTCTTGGATCCGACCAGAGAGCTCCACCCAACTCATGACTGACACAGGAGCTTATACTGACGTGGTCTTCGGCCTGTTTTGGTTGTTGGGTTACCGCTTCGCCTGAGCACGCCGCCAGCGCCCGGCGGCGCCGCTGCGCGCCAGGACGATGACGCTTGGAATGATTATGTTTCGATGTTGCGCGGCCACTGCTGGACGTCCGGGCTGAAATGTCCTTTTTTCCACCATTTGTATTCTGACCTGATGAAGTCTTCCATTTCCTGCCGAAATGTCATGAGCGCCGCGTTGCGGGGCTCGGAGGTTCCGCCGCTAAAGTACAAATCTTTACCATAGGCGCCCCTTGACGGGCCGCCATCGGGCATCTTCGCGTTGCCCGGCGGAATCAGCGGCACGTAAGGCTTCGAGAAAGCAAAGGCGAAATAGAAGTTCAGCATTTCGCCGATGGTGCCGGTGTTCGGCAGGTATGTGAGCAGTTCCTGCGTGTTGAGATCGAGGCCATTCGGCGGAATGTCTTCGCGTTGCAGGCACGGTGGAAAGTTCGCTACCCACGTGAGCTCGGGGTTGGCGCTTTGGATGAGACGCGAGACGCCGTGAACCGTAACGCGATAGACCAGGCTGGTTAGAAGATGTCTCAAAGCGCCCCTGTTGTTCATTACGGGAATGCCTGGAAAAAGGCCTCGAAGGTTACCCTTTCCAGGGTCGGCGGCTGCGTTCATCCAGCTCTGAAGCGCTTTGTCCGCAGCGACGTGGGAATCGTCGGGATAAGTCGCGAAGACGAAGTCGGAAACGAAACGTTCGCAGATGTCCCAGACCAGGATCAAGTGCCGCGCCACGGGGTACATGTCCCACGGCTTGTCCCGCGTGAAATGCTCCTCCTCAAGACCGTTCTTGGCGAGCTCCGTTTTCGGGTCGTCTTCCCAAAACTGCCGGTCCGTGGCGAACATGTCTGTCAACTTCAGGAAAGCCTCCGGGTTGCCGATGCAACTGGGCGGCGCGATTTGGCTAAATATCTCACCCAAAACCGGCAACTTGTTAAGGAGAACATGGTCAAACTCGATCAGGTAATCCGATTGCGGTTTGAGTAGCTGATAAATAGGGTGGCTGCGCGAAATTGTGTCGTACATCGTCCCCTGCATGGCCGCAGTGACGATGTGCCAGTGGTAGACGTGGCCCAGCCAGATTCCGTATAACGTAGCTGAAGTCTTAGCCGCCTGCAGGGCGTAGAGCCACGCTCCGTCAGTAGACAAGCCGCGACTATAGACTTCGCCTCGGCTTGGGAGTCCCAGTGAGACTGCCGGTTCGACATTTTTGCTCCACACCCGAATGAATTTCGGCTCAAGGTGTCCTTTTTTCTCCTTATCCTGTACGAGAAGCGTCAACGTAGCGGGATTGTACCGCGGCGCCTTATTGTCAGAGTGCCACGACGGAAGCGATTCGAACATGCTGAAGTCGATCTCGTAGAGACGCCCCTCCCGCAGGATCGATTCGGGACTGCTGTCGCCCCAGCCCTGCCGCCAATACTGGGCAAACAGTGTCTTCAACTCGGCCAGGCGGGTATCAGAGGTGACCCGGCGGAGGATCAGGAGGTTATAGGGGGTCCCGTAGTCTGCGATGATGCCCCAGAACCCCTCCGTGGCCTTGTCGACTGACGTCAGCATGTCGGCAAAGGGTTTCTGACAATCTTTTACCGCGTCATCGAAGATGCCCTTGTAATAGGTCCATGAGATGGAGAACTGCATGGGCTCGCCCAGGGAAAGATTTCTAAGCTTAGGATCTCCGAATAGAAAATCGTGGGCGCTGGCTGTATTGCCGCCGATGGTATAGGGGAAAGAAAGACCCTTTTCCGCCGGCCCCGTCTCCTTTTTGCGCTTGTTTAACTTGTATAGTGTATCCGCAACACCGCTCGCCTCGGCCACGGGCACGCCAGGCATGTTGTTTAGGCCCTTAGATTTCAGGTCTAGCCAATCTCGCATAAATAGTTTCCTATCTTGATTGTCTCAGTCTTTACTTCCTCAAGCTGCGGCGCAGTCGTCGTACGTTGGATTGCAGGGCTTATCCGGGTTGTAGATTGCATAGGCATAACTGCAACACGGGTCGTGTGTTTTCTTCTCGAAACCATAGTCGGCGTTGAAGGAGACTTGAGTGCCGACGTGTACATAACCAGAAGGGGTCGATGGAAAGTTAGGCACTTTGTCCGCGGTATTGACAAGGCGAAAGGTCTCTTTAAGCAACCCCGGGGAACCACCAATCACCCTCAGGCTTTCGTAGTACGTGCGGAACGTTTCGAGCCCAACCATGGGGCTGGCAGAATTGTAATGGCGCACCTGCAAAAAGTTAGCGACGGCGTCCGGAACGGCGAGCGTGGCAAGTGCCGAGCCGAGACTGTGGCCAGTAATGGTGAGCTTTTGGCCCGCCCCTCCGATCTGTTGGAGTTGGGCATGCAACGCGTCGACAAGTCCGTTGTACACTGCGTACCAGCCCTTTTCGACTTGAATGCCGGACGGAGGATTGGGTGTTGGCGCGCTATACGTTATCGGATCCGTCTCATCATCTACAAGGAAGTCCGCAATACTCTTGCTGCCTCGGAAGACGAGGTAAAGGCTACCGTCGGCTTTGAATTTGACGACGGATCCGAACGGTTCCGTGGCTGTCTTTTCGACGCCTTGTACGTTTTTGTAAGTGAATGTGCTCCAGATGAGCTGACCAAAATCATAGTCTTTCACTTTGAAATCATTGGTGACCCGGCAAGCGTTAGCTGGCTGCCAATTAAACTTGGCAGGTGAGCCGGCATTCACCCATTGTTCATACATATTACTGAGCACGTTCACAAGGAATGTGCAAACCTTGAAGGTGGATCGATCTGAAGCGCCAAAGTTGAGCGGTTCATTGGTTGTACATGTGGTGGTCATGGTTTCTCCTTACTAGTGATGGTGGGTGTGACTCGATTGCTCGCGTAACTTAACTTATGCGGGCTCATTCGTACAAGCCTCGCCCCAACTTTGGGAAGTAGGCTCAATGCTTGTCCGCGTACTTGCCGTCTAACAAGTGATTGAACCAACCTGTCCATCTCCGGGATTTGCGTGGTTATCGAAGGTTTTCATGGTTGATGGGTTGGGGGTTGGCAGCGTCAAGTAACTTACAATTGATGAAACAGCACCGTCCTCGTAGGTGCCACGGCCGCTGAGCCGACCGTCGCGGTCGTCGCAGGCATATTGAACGGATTGATGATCGGACCGATTGTTGGTTTGGCAGCGGTCACGTTGAGATTTGCGGGGGACGAAGAGATCGTCCAATTGCCGCTCGCACCCAGCGCAAGAAAGGCAGGCGGCGCCGTCGCGGCTTGCGAGGCAGAGATCGTGACCACATCCTTCGAAACCCAAGCAACAACCCAAAGCACCGGAGTCAGTCTTTGCAATTGGGAGAACGGCACTGCCGAAACGGTGCCTTTTGTGGCATCGTATGCCAGCAGCAACGCGGCGGTGCTGTTTCCGTCATGGATGGAACAAAGGTAGGTGGTTTGATCCGTAGCACCCACCCACGCTAACTGTCCGTTCACCGCCCCAAGGAAAGTTTGATTCGGGTCAAAGCGCGCCCCGCAAAGCAGTTTCCCTCTCTTGGCGAAGTTGTCTTGTATCATTCCTTCCAGCACGTGCAGATACGCAAACAGCCATTGATCAGGACCGTCCAAAGGATCGCATTGCCGGGCGAGTGGCGAGTTCGGGTCCGTT
>Ga0164241_10006064_pt1 | contig 11101 bp, 4 predicted proteins | sample OricomyardsoilBY_FD_108780 | JGI IMG/M metagenome (GOLD analysis project Ga0164241, IMG submission 108780) | Backyard soil microbial communities from Emeryville, California, USA - Original compost - Back yard soil (BY) | ecosystem: Environmental > Terrestrial > Soil > Unclassified | place: USA... | reverse complement strand
CTTCACGTCGCCGATGATGTTCATCACTTTCACTTCATTGGCCCGCGGACGGCGCTTGTCGATGATGGCCATGTCCACATCATCGAGCTGCTTGGCCAGCGCGCGGGCGCGCACCACGCCGCCCACATCGGGCGACACCACGATCATGCTTTCGTAACGCTGGCGCCAGGCATCGCCCAGCAGCACCGGCGAACCGTAGACATTGTCCACCGGGATATCGAAGAAGCCGGTGATCTGGTCGGCATGCAGATCGATGGTGAGCACGCGATCGGCGCCGGCGCCGGAAATCATGTTGGCGATCAGCTTGGCGGTGATCGGTGCGCGCGCGCCGCGCGGCCGCCGATCCTGGCGCGCATAGCCAAAGTACGGCATCACGGCGGTGATGCTCGCCGCCGAGGCGCGCCGCGCCGCGTCGATCATCACCAGCAGCTCCATCAGGTGGTCGTTCGTCGGTGGCGAAGTGGACTGCAGGATGAACACATCGCGACCGCGAACGTTCTCCATCAGCTCGACACTGACTTCGCCGTCGCTGAATCGGCCCACCGAGGCACGGCCCAGCGGCACCATCAGATGCCGGGCGATATCATGGGCAAGCGCCGGGTTGGCATTGCCCGTGAAGAGCGCCATCGATTGGCCGTCCACGCTGGTAACCTTTTGAATTCTTTAGGGAACTTCTAAGTATATCTGAAGGTGGGCCGCTCGTAGCTCTTATTTTTATGGGGACGAGGGATCCGACCCGGCGATGAGTGCGTCATATTCTTCGCGGGCCCGCGCAACTGGCCTATCCTGAGGCCGAATGGGAGCTTGATCCATGAAGAAACCCGTCCTCACACTCCTGCTGGCATCGGTCGCGAGCCCGAGCTGGTCCGCCGAATCTTCCACAGCAGCCATAGACGCATTGGTCGCGTGCAGCGTGAATCCGGACATGAGCAGCCGGCTGGCATGCTTTGACCGGGAGATTGCCCCGCTGGCCGCCGCCAGAACCCGGTCTGCAGCGTCGCCGGCGCCGCCCGTCGCACCGCCGCCTCCCCTCCAGAGGCAGCCCAAGGTCACCCCGCCGCCCACCGATTCAGCATCCTCGTTCGGCGCAGAAAACCTCAGTACCCCGCAGAGCGCGCTCAAGTCGCAGGTCCTGCACGCTCATATCTCCGAGTTGAAGTCGGCAGGCACAGGCCGGTTCCTGGTAACCCTGGACAACGGCCAGATCTGGCGTCACGAGGATGCTTATCTCGGTGGGTATCTTAAGGAAGGCGAGGCAGTCACCCTTTCCAAAGGGGCGCTGGGCGCCTACCGCCTTACGCGCGATGAGGGCCAGAGCAAGAACTGGATCCGCGTCACGCGCGTGCGCTGACGCTTGCGCGAAAAAGAACGGCGGGCCTTGCGGCCCGCCGTTTCATTCACTTCAGCTCTGCAGCTCTAGAACCGGGCTTTCAGACCCACGAAGTACCGGCGGCCCAGTACATCGTAAAACCCGCCACTCGTAGCGCCCGCTCCGGAAGTCGGCAGGCTGTACGACGTCGGGTTGCCGCATCCCGGCGCACCGCCGCAGACCGCCGCCAGATTCGCGGCATTCGCCGCTGCACTGATCGACGAGTCATAGGGCCGTCCGGGGTTTCTTCCGGTCAATGGCGGCGACTTGTCGAACAAGTTGTCGATGCCGAACCGCATCGAAAGCGTGTCGCTGATGTTCCAGTAGCCCGACAGACCGAACATGCTGTACGCCTTGGTGTCCAGCACGGTGTTCGGCTGATAACCCAGGATCAACCCCGGAGCACCCGCCGCGACTGCCGCATTGTTGGCGATCTTCGCCTCGTTAATTGCCACGGTTCCCGGCTTCACGCTTGGCAGGTATTGCCACCGCAGGTTCACACCAAACGCCGGCAGGTTGTAGCCGATGTTCGTGAACAGACGATACTTATACGAACCACCATTGAAGCTCGACAGCTGCGGACCGTTCGTGCCCTTCCATTCGATCTTGGGATCGAAAGCCTCGGACGACTGCTTCGTCTTGTAGGTGTCGAGCCAGGTGCCCTGCACACTGAGGTTGAGGCTGCCGGGAACACTGGCCATTCCCATGTCGGCCAGGTCGGCGGACCAGTTGACTGCGAAATCCACGCCGCTGGTCCAGACCTTGGCCTGGTTGGCATAGGACACCAGTGTGCTCACGATGCCACCCGTTCCCTGGTTGCGCACCGCATTTCTGCAGGCAGGCGTTGCCGCCTGGGCCGCAGCCTCCGTGGCGTTGGTCACGCCTCCCTCGCCGTAGCACAGGAACTGCGCATAGTCAGTCGTGTACGGCAGGATCGCGTCGCTGATGTTGATCTTGTACCAGTCGAGGGTCGCCGTGATCCGCCGCAGCAGCGGGTGCTCCAAATGCGACTGCAGCACTATGCCAGCCGTATAAGTGTCCGCCTTTTCCGAGTTCAGGTTTGCACTACCGATCTGATTGATCCAGAAGCTGGCGCTGGTCGGGGCAGCCGACTGGGATACCGTCGGGGTCTGATAGTAATTGACCACGCCTGCACCCATCTGCGCCTGACAGATCAGATAAGTGCTCGTGGCGCCTGCCGCGGTCTGGCCGGGGGCATAGACGCCGAGGGTAACGCCATCAGCCGGATTCACCGACTGCGCCGCACCGCCCGCGCCGAACGGATTGTTCGACCGCAGGCTGCAAGGATCACCGAAGTTGCTGCTGCCAAAGGTAAAGATCTGCTGCAACGGCAGGTAGAGCTCACCCAGGTTCGGCGCGCGCGTGGCGCGGTTGAAACCGCCACGGAACCGAATCGAGTCGTTGACCTGAATGTTGGCGGAGATCATGTAGCTGTTCGTGCTGTCGGTACTGCTGTACTGCGAGTGGCGGCCGCCCAGATCCAGTTCCACCTTCTGCAGGAACGGCAAGCCTCCGATCACCGGCACCACCACCTCGGCCCAGACGTCTTTCGCCACCGTTTGCTTGTTGAGGGAGCCCGTGGGATACACACCGATCACCTGGTCGTTGAACGATGCGGTGGACTGCAGGATGTCCGGATTGAACTGCGAGGCATTGCGCCGCTGCTGATAACCGGCCGCATAACGCACTTCGCCAGCCGGCAGATTGACCACCCCGCCCTGGAAGTTCACCTCGAAGATATCCTGCTGGTTCTGCGTGCGGGTCTGCAACGGTGCCTGCACCGCATACTGGCAGTCCGCCGATGGCACGGCATCTGCCTTGAAGATCGTGTCGTAGAAGCCGCTCGTGCAGGGCACCGCCACAGAACCGAAAGCCGGGCTGGCACCAGGCCCGTTCGGAGCCGTCAAGTTGCTCTGCAGATTCGAGTGGTAACCGTAGTCCGGAGCCGTGATCTCGCCGCGCCACCGCGCCAGCGAGTTATTGCCGAAGGCCACGTTGTAGGTCGAGGACTCGCCGCGCGAGTAATAGACTTCTGCTGTCCAATCCTTGATAGGCAGGTCGTAGGTCAGACCAGCCTCCATCTGCCAGGACTCGTTGGTGTCCAGAGTGGCGCGACGCCCGAAGCTGTTCAGCGGAAAGGTTTCCATCACCCAGCCGCTGGTGAGCGGAGCCACGGCCCGGCTGTTCAGCAGGATGGCCATCTCCACCGGCACCGGATGCCCGGCGATGCCCGTCCCCGAGGCATTGACCGTGCCGTGCGGAACGAAATTCGGGTTCGCAAAGGCCCCCGGGTTCGCCTTCACGTTGGCTACGACCTGCTGGTCCGTGTAGTTCAGCGTCGGATCGACCGGGCTGTCCGTCGTAGCGTTGTACGGCACCGTAGCTTCCCAGCCGTAGCTCGCATTGGTTCCTGCCAGGAACGTCTCCGTCACGCTCTGCGAATAACGGGCACTGGAAGCGAAGTGGAGTTTGTCATTGACGTCGTATTTAGCCGAACCCATGAACGCATAGCGCGTCTGCGGATTGGACGTAAACCCTTCGGTCTCGTTGTACTTCAGCGCCTGGATGACCGTCGGGCCATTCGTGCAGGTCGCATCAGTCGGGGAGCTGCACTTGGTATTGTCGTAGACATTCACCCGCGAATAGCGGAAGTCGTCGATCGGCGGTCCGCCCCAATCACCGGTGTTGGCACCGTTCATGTTCCAGACCGTGCTATCGGCGTTGAAACGCAGGGCGCCGCTGAAGACGCAGCTCCCGAGCGGGTTGCCAACCTGATACCCGCAGGGCCGGCCGGTGACGGTCTGGACCGTGGCGCCATTGGCCGGATTGAACAGCTGGTTCCAGTCGTTCTCGCCGAACACGAAACCGATGAAGTTGCCACCGACGGTCGGATCTTTGTAGGCGTCCGTGTAGAAATCGCGCTTCTTGTCGAAGGCCGCCTTGCGATCGTAGTACTCGGCCGCGAAGACCACGTTGCCGCGGCCGTCGGCGAACTTCGTGCCCGTCAGAATCGACGCACGAAACTCCTCGTTATCGCCAACATCGGTCATGCCGTACTGCGTATCAACCTGCAGACCCTGGAAATCCCGGTTCAGCAGGAAGTTCGACACACCGCCCATGGCGTCGGCACCGTACACCGCCGAGGCGCCGCCGGAGATGATTTCGATGTTGCGGACCATCGAGGAGGGGATGCTGTTGACGTCCACCACCATCAACGCGTTGGTCGGGGTGGCGCGGCGGCCGTCGACCAGCGTCAAGCTGCGGTTGGGGCCGAAGCCGCGCAGCGAGATGGATGCGATACCCACCGAGTTGATCGAGGAAATCTGTACGTCCGAGTTGGTGCCCTCGGAGGTCGGCGTGGCGGCCGGATTGTAGGCCGGCAACTGGTTCAGGTATGCCTCGACGTTCAGACCGGACTGGCTTTCCAGCTGCTTTGCATCGATGGTCACGATCGGGCTGTTGGCCACATTGTCGCGACGCGCGATACGCGATCCGGTAATGACCACCTCGCTCAGTTCATCGGCTTCCGCGGAACGCGCGACCGGCGCGTAGCTGCTGAAAGCAAAGCTTCCAAGCACGGCGGCGACAGCAGCGCCGACCGTTACTCGCTGATACGGTTTGAATTTCATTTATTTCCCCTGTGAAAAAACGAGACCCCAAGCCCGCAGAGCCGCCGAGCAGAAGCCACTTCAAGGGGAAAACCGGGCAATCAACACCGCCCAAAGGCCAGAGCCCCCGCAACGCATTGCGAATGACGCCGCGCATCTAGTGCGCGCTGGCGATCTTCAACTTCCCCCCGCCGTGCCGCACTCTGTTGGTTTCGGCTACTGACTGTTGCAATTAAGCACGTTGCCCGGACAACTTGCAAGGGGCGGATGCCGCGCTACTCCGACGCGGCAGTACAACGCTCGAGACAGGCAAATAAAAAGGCCGCCGGCGTTGCCACCGGCGGCCTGGACTCTCAATCCTGCTGACCGATCAGAACTTCAGCCGGAACCCCATCCGGTAAGTCCGGCCCAGGGTGTCGTAGTTGATGGCGTTGACGCCACCCACCGAGCCGGTGGAGAACGGCGGATCACGACCGAGCAGGTTGTTGACCGAACCGAACACCTGGAACTTCTCCAGGTCGAACCACTTCAGGTCGTACGACGCGTTCAGGTTGAACAGGAAGTACATGCCCGTCGTGTTGTCCGATGCGCTGTACGACAACGTAGGGTCGTAAGTCGGATCGTCCGGACCCTTCTTCGGGTTCTGCAGGTCCATGCTGCCACTGTTCACGAAACGCATCTGCAATGTACCGGTGAATGGGCCGTTGAGATACGACGTGGTCACCGTCCCGCTCCAGTCTGGAGCCGGCGCGACGTCGGACAGGAAGCCCGAATCGCCGCCGGTCTGGCCAGCCAGATCCGCCTGCCCCATCACGAAACCGGCGCGAGTCACTGGCGCGATCTGCTTGAGCATGTGCGTCGCGGCCACATTCACCGCGAAGCTGCCCGGCAGGCTGCTGTACAGAGTGCTGGCGTCGAATCGGTAGTTCAGCGCCAGGTCCAGGCCCTTGGCGGTGTACGGGTTCTGATTCGTGTACAGCGTCTTCATGTTGGTGACATTCGTGCGCGCCGCATTCGGGTTGCCCGCCTGGTCGGCGCGCGCTGGCCCGAAGGTCAGCAGGCCGCACATGAACGGATCGTTATTGGTGAAGCACGCGGTCACGGCTGCCGGTCCACCCAGAGCCAGGGCCAGGCCGCCCTTCAGCTTGATCTGGTAATAGTCCGCCGAGAGCTGCAGACCGGTGCCTGCCGGCTGGATCACCACACCAATGGTGCTGGTCCTGGCTTTTTCCGGATCCAGTTCCGTGTTGCCCACCAGCTGCCACACCGTCGGATCAGCATTGGTGGCGCCAGGAGTCGGCGGCACAACGATCCACGGGTTATTCACGGTGCCGAAGAAACCGCCCGCCGGAATAGTCTGCGAGTAGAACAGCTCGCGGAAGTTCGGTGCGCGGATGTCACGCGAATGGCTGCCGCGGAAGCGCAGCCAGTCGGTCACGTCCCACACCGAAGCCAGTTTCCAGGTGGTGATGTCGGTCTTGTTGGAGCCGCCAATCGCCCCGGATGTCGAGCCAGAAGTCTTGTACTGCGCCACACGCGCTGCGGCGTTCAGGGTCACGGACTTCGCCGCTGGCAAATCTTTCAGCAGGCCCATTTCAAACTCGCCAAAACCTTCCATGACCTTGGTGCTGCCGGCAAACGAGTCGCCGTACTGCAGGCCGAAGTCCGAGCGCACCGCATCCGGCAGATCACCCGCATCGTTCGAGAGCTTGTCCTTGCGGTATTCCACGCCGAAGGCGGAGGACAGCGGACCCGCGCCCCAGCCTTGCCACAATTCGCCGCTGACGGAAGCCGCCAGCACATCCTGGCGGATGAGGTTGTGCTCGGTCAGCGAACCGAAGGCATAAGCCAGACCGGCCGCCGAAGCCCCCGATGTGCCAAAAATGTTCAGCGGCGCACAGCCCTGGGCGATGATGGGATCCACCACACCCGCGGCATAAGAAGGCAGACCATCGCGCGTCACGCGACAGATGGCCTGGCCATTGGTGGCCGAGCCTACGCGGTTGTCGATCACCGCATCAGTTGCGAACGCATAGGCCCAGTTGCGGCGATAGCCCGACCCGATCTGGTCACGCGTGGTCTTGCCGTACTGGTAATAGGCATCCCAGGTCCAGGATCCGCCCAGCTTGCCATTGGCCCCCAGCACACCGCGGGTCACCTTCGTATCCGTGGTCACCACCTGCAGATTCTGGCCCTGCCAGTTCTTGCGAATGACCGTGCCGGCAACCCCATTCGTCGGCGGAGGCGTGCTGGTAAGCACCGGCAGAACGTTCGTGAAGAAATTACTGCAGACGACGTTGTTGTCGTTCACGAATGGTGAATTGCCGTCCAATGCAGCGACCGCCGTCTGCACGCTGCCAGCCATCGCCAGCAGATAGGCATTGTCCGGTTGAATGCACACATTGGATGCGTTCTGGCCGGAACCGAACTGATTGTTCACGCCCTCTACCTGGCCATACGACAGTTCCGCGTAACCGGTAACGCTGTCATTGAATTCATACTCGACATGCGAAAAGCTGGTTTTGCGCTCCACATTCGGCTGCAGGGTCAGATTGGTGTAGGCACGGTCGCCCGAGCCGCCCACCACCTGATCGCCTATGCTTTGGAAGCCCTGATCGCCAATGAAAAAGTCCTGAAGGCCGTTGCCAGCCGCATTGAACTGCTGGGCAACCGACGCATTCGGCGTGTTGTTGAAGATCACGCCCGTACGTGAAAGCTGGTTCTCACGCAGGCCCGAGAGAATCATGAAATGCGGCTGGCCGGGATATTTCCCCGTAAACGGCTGATCTGCCCCGCCAAAGAAGTTTAGGGCGTTCGTGAACAGTCCCCGTCCCTCGGCGCACCAGCTGCGCGCATCCGCGCAGCTCTGGATGGCATCCATCTTCTGGTATTCGGCGCCGATGACCACGTGACCGCGGCCATCCGCGAACTTGGTGCCGCCCGCCAAACCAATGCGATAGTTGTCGCCGTCGCCGTCTTCGGTCATGCCGTAGTCGGCATCGAGCTTTACGCCTTCCAGGCGCTTGTCGAGGATGATGTTGACCACGCCCGAGATGGCGCCGGAACCGTAGGCCGCCGAGGCGCCACCCGTCACCGTCTCGATGCGCGAAACCAGGTTGGAAGGAATGAAATTAAGGTCGACCGCATCACCCTGAGTGGTGGGAATGAAGCGGCGCGTATCGACCAGCGTCAACGTACGCGTGCCGAAGAAAGGATTCAGGCCGCGCAAGTTGGCCAGCGTCGAGCCGACATAGAACGCACTGCCACCGGTATTGGCGGGCGTGAACTGCGAAACGTTCTGCGGCACCTGGGTGATGGCGTCGCTGATGTTGTTGATGCCCAGCCGTTCGAGGTCCGCGGCTTCGAAGGTAGTAACCGGATTCGGTGAAACGAAATCCTTGCGCTGGATACGAGTGCCGGTGATCTGCACTTCTTCCAGTTCGTCCCCTGCGTTGCCCGCGGCATCCGCAGCGGATACGGGCATGGTCATGGCAAATGCGATGGAACCGAGCACAGCGGCGACAGCCGCGCGCACCAGACGTGGTCCGGCTTCAGACTGATTAGTAGACACGAGTTGTTCCCCTAAGTTGTTCGCAATTCGGAAAGCGCGTCCTGCGCTTTCCGGGCTCATTGCGCCGGCGAGTATCGTCTTAGGTGTTGCGTCCACGCAAGTTATGCAGACAAATCGCAACAAAGCAATGAAGCATCCCTGCTTCCGGAAGTGCCTATTGACTGGTGATGCTGTTGGAGCGACCGCCTGATGAGTCACCCCCGGTCGACTGCCCCGCCTGCGAGTCCTGTATGTGCTGCAGCAAGCTATTGACGCCCGTCGCCTGGGCATCGAGCTGCGCCTTGGTCAGGCAAACGTCTACCGTCCGGGCGCGCGAGCCAGTTGCCTTTTCCTTCCGGCAATAGAGCTCCTTGCCATCCTTCTGTACCACCGTGTACGAGGACGGAATTTTGCTGGCATTGCTGGTACTCGCAGCGGCTGCGCCGGTTGAAGCGCCTGAAGCTGCCGGCGCTGCCGCAGCCTTGCTGGCAGTCGCACTTCCTGACCCGCTGGTCGCGCACGCCGACAGCAAAAGAGTCGCAACGCACAAAGATACACTCCCGATGACCGTATTCATGGCGCCCCCCCACGTGGTGAAAGGTCGGATCATAGCGGAAGGATTCGCACGTCCAAGCGATGCGAACGCAGCACGGCGCCGAAGACAGAAAAAAAGGGGCGGGTATCACTACCCGCCCCTGGCTCGAATTGCTCTCTAAAAAGAGCTGGTCTTGCTGCTTAGAACGACAGTCTGAAGCCCGCGAAGTAGCTGCGGCCCAGCACGTCATACACACCCGAAGCAATGCTGCCCTCGCTGTAACCCGTGGGGAAGCCACGAGCGTTCAGGACGTTGGGATCACCCGGGTTCTTGTTGCTGATCGGCGGGTTCTTGTCCATCAGGTTATTCACGCCGGCGCGCAGCGACAGATTGCGCGAGACCGAATAGCCAAAGGACAGGTCCAGGATGTCATAGGCGTCAATGCCTTCCTGGCGCAGATCAGTTTCCAGGAACCGGCCCGAGCTGGTGAGGCTCGGATAGTGGCGCCAACTCAGCGAGGCATTCACCGGACCATTGAAATAGCCGAAGGTGTTGGTGAAGCTCCACCGCACGCCACCCCAGCCGGCAACACCGGTGAAGTCATCGAACGGCGCACCCTGAATGCTCTGGCGCTTGTCCGTCAGCATGTAGCTGGCGTTGGCGCCATACGACAGGCGGCCGGGAAGACTCAGTCCCAGGTCCATCAGCGAGGCACTCCAGTTGAAGGAGAAGTCCAGGCCCTTGCTGACGATCTCGCCGACATTCTCGTACGGCGCGTTCTGGTTAGTCAGTACTGTTCCGTCGCCGGGATTGCGAACGATCAGGCTGCAAGCACCAGGCGCCGCGGCCGCGGCCAGCGCGTCAGCGCTGTCTGTCCCGTCACCCTTCAGCGCGGCCAGAGCCGGATTGAAGTTCACGTCGAAACAGCCCTGCAGCGGCGAGCCCGAGCCCGTGGACAACTGCGGGATGAAGATCGCGTTCGCAACGCTGATCTTGAACCAGTCCAGGGTAGTGGTGAAGCGCGCCAGCGGATGCTCGAACGGCGAGCGCCACACCGCGCCGACGGTCCAGGTATCCGACTTCTCATTCTTCAGGTTTGGGTTGCCTACTGCATTGACGCCCACGAACCAGAAGGCGTACGAAGTGAATGTATTGTCGCCCGTGTAGTACGTGTTGGCGCCCGCTCCCATCTGGTACCGACACAGCGCCTCGACCTTCGCGGCATCGGGATTGCCCGCGGGATTGGCGCTATACCTGTAGCCGCTGAAGAATGCCGGCGTCAGCTTCGAGCAGACATCGCCAGGCGCGATCTGCACCGCGGAACTACCCGGGTCGAACAGCTCTACCAGGTTCGGTGCGCGATTGGCGCGCTGGAAACCGCCACGCAGCCGCAGGTCTGGCGTGATCGCCCAGTCGGCCAGCGCCTTCCAGGTCGAAACCGGGCCCGCGTATTTGTAGTCGGAATAGCGGTACCCGAGCTCCAGATTCAGGTGCTTCACGAGGGGCAGATCCGAGAACACCGGCACCAGCAACTCGGCAAAGGCTTCCTTCACCTCATCCGTGGCGTCGTTAGGCTGGCTCGTATGAGTATTGGCCTGAACGTCAACGATGTAGTCCGTGCTGATCAGGTCGGGTGGGGCATAGGCGAACCGGTTGGTGCGCCAGCCCGAGCCGATGGCGAAACGCAGGTCGCCGGCCGGCAGTTCGAACAGGCCGCCCTGGATCGAACCTTCCACCGCATCCTGCATCATGGTGGTGATACCCACCGGATTGATGCTCAACCCGTCGAGGCAATCCTGCGACACCGTACCCGGATACAGCGTGGGATACAGCGCCGGGCCCAGGCCGCTGGTGCACTTCAGGGTCGGGTGCGGATAAATCGAGCTGCTCGGCGGGGCCGAATTGCCATTCACCGAAGCGCCCGCACCGTAGTTCGGCAGGCTCATCAACAGGTTCAGCGTGTCGATGGAAACGCCATTGATGGCAGTCGTGGTCGTACGGGACTGGCCATACGAGTT
>Ga0164241_10006063_pt1 | contig 11104 bp, 13 predicted proteins | sample OricomyardsoilBY_FD_108780 | JGI IMG/M metagenome (GOLD analysis project Ga0164241, IMG submission 108780) | Backyard soil microbial communities from Emeryville, California, USA - Original compost - Back yard soil (BY) | ecosystem: Environmental > Terrestrial > Soil > Unclassified | place: USA... | reverse complement strand
TCATCGCAAAGCGTGTGAGAGGTCTTCACGTCCTTAAGTCCCACTCCTGCAGCGATCTCTCCTGCGTATACTTCTTCGATCTCGGTTCGCTTATCAGCCTGCAAACGTACGATACGTCCAAGGCGCTCCTTCTCTCCTGTGGTCGCGTTATAGATATAGCTTCCCGCCTTTACCGTACCTGAATATACGCGGAAGAAAGTGAGGGCGCCCACGAATGGGTCAGTCTGCAGCTTGAACGCAAGCGCGCAGAACGGCTCTGCGTCTCCTGGGAGCCGCTCCTCCTCAGCTTCAGTCTTTGGGTTAGTTCCCTTAACAGGAGGCAGATCAATTGGTGATGGAAGGTAGTCAACCACCGCATCTAGGATGCGCTGCACGCCAACGTTCTTTAGTGACGAACCAGTCATCACCGGGAAGATCTTGTTTGCGATAACGGCCTTGCGGAGGGTCTTCTGAAGTTCCTCATAGCTTGGAATGTTGCCTTCAAGATACGCGCTCATTTGCTCATCATCATGCTCGACAATGCGCTCAACGAGTTCTGCGTGATACTTCTCAGCATCCGCTTTGTACTCCTCTGGGATCTCGTGTTCCACTACACTCATACCCATTTCTCCCTCGAAGGTGTACGCCTTCATCTTAAGGAGATCAATTACACCCTTAAGGTTCTCTTCGGTACCCCATGGCAATTGGTATCGTACGGCTTTAGGAGACAGGCGCTTGAGGATCGTCTGGTACGAGCGCTCGAAGTCTGCGCCAGTTCGGTCCATTTTGTTGATATAGCAGATGCGCGGCACCTGAGCCTCGTCAGCATACCGCCAGTTCGTCTCAGACTGTGGTTCAACGCCGGCAACGCCGTCGAACACAGCAACACCTCCGTCAAGCACGCGCATGGATCGCTTCACCTCAGCGGTAAAGTCGATGTGTCCCGGTGTATCGATGATATTGAAGGTGTACTTGAACTCGTTAGATGTTCGGTCAGGATTCAACGACGGAGTCCAGTTGCAAGAGATCGCCGCAGCGGTGATAGTGATACCGCGCTCGCGCTCCTGCTCCATCCAGTCGGTAACGGTTGCACCATCGTGCACCTCACCGATCTTGTGGCTCATACCCGTATAAAAGAGAATACGCTCTGAGGTTGTCGTCTTACCCGCATCCACGTGCGCAAAGATACCGAAGTTTCTTAGTTTTTCGAGTGGAAAAGCTCGTGCCATATATATAAATAAGTGTTACTAAAAATTATTACTATCCTGTCTCTTCGCGCCTGTTTGCATCTGCACAAGGAGAAAAGAAAAAAGCCTAGGGCTTTTGTGGCGATACAATACAGTATTTGCCACTAAACAGCAATAGAATTTAGCGCTTTGTCTGCTCTTTTTGAGCGGATTACACATGCGCGCCTTCCAGTGGATACCCAGCAGCATCATTGACATTATTAATTAAGTATGGTAGAAAAGGCATTCTTAATTTCACGATATGGAACAGCGGCAAAAGCGAGGGTTCTGGTATGGCTTCAATATAGCAGCAATAACACTGATCGCTCTTTTCCTGCTTGGAGTCCCCTTCCTTCACGCAGTTGCCTCCTTTGTACAAAGCGTAGACCTGCGCGCAGTCCAAAATGATCCGGCGTTCGTGCATGTACCTACCGCTTTTACTGTCGAGATCAGCAATGAAGAAGCGTCCCCGCTCAATGCGATTGAGTTCGAGCTCTCATACGACCCCAATGCGGTGGTGATTACAGGCATCACTCCGCACGCAACTCTCTGCGAGGAACAATTTATCATCAGCAATCGCATACATCACGCTTCAGGCACCGCACTATTCCAGTGCGGCACGGTCACGCCCTTTAGTGGCGTTCACGGCGTTGTTGCCACTGTGCATGCCATGCCGCTTCAGAGGGGTACCACCACGATCTCGTTTGGGAGTACAACGCACGCACTCGCGCACGATGGATATGGGACAGACAAGACGCGAGATCTGTATGGCCTGGTACTCAGTGCGATCTGATACATAAGAAAAGACCGGCATGCATGCCGGTCTTTTCTTATTTGGCCTTCTCCTTCTTTGGCTTCTTTTTCTCTTTCTTACGATCCATTCCCTTTGCCATGGTATGCGAGCTTAGCGTTGATAATGCCACTATTCTAACACCGCATTTAGACAGGTGCGCGAGTGCGCATGTGTGGATTATTTTTTCTTAGACAGATCGAGCACCTCATCTATGCGGATCTCCTCTATGAACTCTGGCACATGCGAGACAATGATCATCGTCCCTTCATATTTGTTCAGCGCTTGTGCAATGATCGGAATATGGCGGAAATTGATGTGGTTGGTCGGTTCATCAAGAATCAAGAGTCCAGGCCGCAAGAGCGTGAGCTGCGCAAACGCAACCAAGCCTTTCTGCCCCTCTGAAAGCGCACCGATCTTCTGCTTCAGCGTATCTGAGAAGAGCAGAAATCCCGCTGCGCATGCGCGCATATCCTGCTCGACCTTCTTATCCATCGCTTCCATCAAGCACTCGAAGACTGTCTGATCGAAATCAAGCGTTGAGAAGTCTTGGCGGTAATACCCGATCTTCACCCCTGGAGTGACTATCTCACCCTTTGCATGTCCCGACGCAAGCGACTCAAGAAGCGTTGTCTTGCCGATGCCATTCGGACCCACAAGCTGCAAATGGGTATTGCGCCGCAGTTTGATATCGCACGCTACCTCCTTCGGTTCATGGTTCTTGATCACCTTATATGAGGTGATGCGCAGAACATCCAAGGGAAGCTCCTTCTGGCACTCGATCACAAAGGGACGAATGGTCTTGTCCTCCTTTCGCACGTCCACCTTCGTCTCCTCGTACTCCTCGATCTCGTCTTTCATTCTCTTTGCAACCAATCGCATCTTTCCTCCCTTATTAGAAAAGTAGTTGATCTTTTCTTTGTTCTCCAAGATCTCTTTAGCAAGCTGCGCATTCTGCCGATTCTCCCGCTCAATGCGGGCGCTGATGTCTTTGAGCACGTCGTTATAGTTGCCATCGTACTGCTCTACCACGCGCGTGTACGAATCAAGATACAGTACCCCTTGTGTGAAGGCATTGAGGAATGCTGCATCATGCGAGATCACGATGACGGTCTTGCGGTATTCGCGCAAGAATTCGGTCAGATGAGCTATCCCCTCAACATCCAAGTTGTTGGTAGGTTCATCAAGCAGGAGTACATCAGGACTTTGGATGAGCGCACTTGCTAAAAGCAATCGCGCCTGTTGCCCACCTGAGAAAGAGCGCATGATACGTTCCTTGAACGCCTGCTTGTCTAGCTTCGGCGGAGGAACGAGGTTCACAATCTCTAGTACCTCATCAATGCGCGGGTCGATATCATAGATCTTCTCGCTGAAGCACTTCAAAAAGAACTCGCGCATGGACAGATCGAGCTCGTCGCGAGGAATTACCTGCCTCGATAGCGCAATAGAGGTGCGCGGTTCGATATTGATATCGCCCCGATCTGGCTTCCGCGCCCCGGTGATCAGGCTAAAGATGGTGCTTTTGCCTGCGCCATTCTGTCCCATGAGCGCAAACTTCGCTCCCCGGCGCACTGAGAAGCTCGCGTCCTTGAGTATGACCCGCGTGGGGTCGTACTCAAAGGAGACTTCTTTGAACATAATGAGTCCTGCATTTCGTGACATAAGGACTAAACCATACAAGAAAGAACTGAGATGTCAAAACATTTTTCCGCACATACAGATGTTTTTAAACCATCTTTACGGGGAGAGAATTTGACTAAGTTATACAAATGTTGCAAAATCGTACTCGGTTTAGCGGGCGCTCAACCCCTCTTATAGGAGAAAATCTTGTACAGATTCGTTCTTGCCTTTGTATGCCTATTCGCATTCGCTACCCAGGCTGTTGCGGGCCTCAACCCAGACGCGCAGTGGCAATGGGAAAACGGCCAATGGAACAAGCACGTCAGCGACGATACCACCTATTTCCTCCGTATTGACGAGGAGATCGGCTTCGTCTATGGCGCTATGATCGATTGTCCCGCCGGTTCGCTGGAAGAACACGACGTAACGATCATTATCTTTGGATCGAGCACGCAAGATCAGAAGGTGGTCGAGATCGCCTACCGATCTCTCTGCGACGGCAGCGATGGGAAGCCGGCGCTCATATACTCAATCTGGCTTGAAGCGGTCGGTGACCTACCGATCCTTTAAGGAGCAGGCATACCATGACCCATGCGCCGCACCTGTAACAAGGTGCGGCGTTTTAACATTGTTCGGGGATATATAATAAGAGGATATGCGAGTGGTGCTTTTCACGCTCCTTCTTTTTATGCTCTGTGCTACCCAAGCGCATGCAGAGGAGTTTAATGCGGGCATCGTGCAAGGGCTCTGGTATTCACAAGAAGCCATCTTTGCTGGCAAGACCATCCGCGTCTATGTAGCAATACGCAATAACACAGGGAGTGATCTCAGCGGTACAGTCGAGTTCTTTGACAATGGGAAACAGATCGGGCGCAAGAATGTACAGGCGCTTAACGGACGCATCATCGAAAGCTGGGCGGATTGGAAGCCTGAGTACGGCAAGCACGAACTCTCTGCTACTCTTTCACGCATTGAACTCCACACGGTGGGTGCAGAAACCCAAGAGGTAGAAGTGATCTCAGCGCTCTCAGAAGACACACTCTTTGTTGACTTTGATACGGACCAGGACGGCATCGGCAACGAAGAAGACAGCGACGATGACGGAGACGATATAAGCGATGCACAAGAAGCGGCGGATGGTACTAATCCTCTGGTGAATGACGCAGAGGGACAAGAGAACGAAGAAAGAGAAGCTGAAACAACTGCACAACAGGAAGAAGACGCCAACACACAAGAACAAAGCAATGTGCCGCGCGGACTAGAACGCTACCTTACTGACTCGCCTGCCGAGAATATGCTCTCTGGAGTCAGTACTTATATACACGACCTTAAGGAAGACCTGGATGCGTATCGATCGCACCAAAGCACGCGAGCACAAGACGATAAGAAAGCAAGTACTACGCAGATGCGTGCAGATGGATTTGGGGAGATCGCGCGCAGCTCAAGCACGAATGCAGGTGCCTCTCCAAACAATCAGTTCAACTTCAGTGATTTCCTTAAAAGCCTCGGGGGTCTAGCACTTGCACTATGGAGCAAGGTGTATAGCTTCCTTCTGGCTGTTCTTTCTTGGCTGCTTGGCCACCCGGTACTTATACAGGTAGGCCTTCTGGCGCTCATACTGCTAAGCCTTATCAAGCTCGCACACAAGTTCGGCGCCCGGCCGAAGTCAAAGAGAATGTAAAGAAAAAGCGCAGGCTTGGGGCCCGCGCTTAAATGCTTCGGAGGTGATCGTACTGCTACATCACGTCCTCGAGATCGAATACGACGACGTCGTCGTCTTTGTTGGTGTCGATGTAGGTTTCCACTTCTTCGCGCGAACTGCAGATCTTGCTGCGCAGCTCATCGTGGTCGAAATTGCTTTTGACCACTACGCGCACCCGATTCGACACCTGTTCAGGAACTTCCATCTTCATCCTCTTACGGCAATTTGGTGGGAAAGAAGATACCATATTTCTTCAGTTTCGCAACAGCACACACGAGTGCGGGTACGGTATGATGTGGTTCTATGATCATCGGAATTGCAGGACCTACCGCAAGCGGAAAGACGACTGTGGCGCATATGCTCGCAAAGCAGTTCGGCGCATTTCGCATAAAGTATTCAGATCTGCTCTCGCAAATGGCCTTTGAGCGAGGACTTGATGCACAGGACAAAGCAACGCTACAGAACCTGTACCTCTCCGAGCGGCAAGTCCACGGCGAAGATTTCTTAGCAAAGGAAATGGAACGGAAGCTTTGTGCTGAGGATTCCGAGAATATCATCGTAGAAGGAAACCGCCGGCTCGTTGATATACCGATGCTCAAGCGGGTTGCAGAAAGCCGAAACGACCCGTTAGTGCTTCTGTATATTGACGCGTCGCCTGACACGCGCTTTGCGCGGTACAACGAGCGCTTAGAGAAACATGGCGAACTGCCCGTATCACGCGAAGCGTTTGATGAGCTCGAAGCGAACAAAGCTGAAGATGAGCTGACTGCACTGCGAGAGATGTTTGAAAAGGAAGGGGTCGTGATCGCTTCTGACGCACATACCCCCGAGGAGGTCTTTGAGGAAGTGCAAAGATCCTTTTAGCGGCTCCCCAAGCACGCCTAAAGATCGCGAACCTTCAAAAGCGCGATGACGTACATGCTTTCTGCCCATCCAAGCGGCGTATTGTCATTAGGGCGATCCGAGTTTGAGTAATACAGCTCAGGGACCAAGCCTTCCTGTGTGACCGTTTCCCGCGCTCGCTTAAGGTATTGAAATGCTTTTTCTTTATTGCCAAGCTCCGCGTAGATGATCGCAAGCCATGAAAGCCCAAAACACCACTCTGCCTCTTCACTGTATCCGTCTTCGTTGGCGTTGTAGTAGCGATCATTCTTATAGCGGATAACTCCCTTATTTCGTGCGAGGTGATACTCGACATTTTTCAGGATCGCCTCGGTCTCTTCTGCGGTAGTTGCATGGAACGGATAGATAAGCGTCATCAAAGCCAAGTCTGCGAACTTGCCATATGATTCGCGCGGTAAAAGCCCGCGCAACATCTCCTCACCTCTTTGAATATCCCAGTCGGGGACCGAAAGCCATGCTATCTGTTGTGCTTTTTTTAAAGCAGCAACCACTGACCCCACAGAAGATGCGTGGATCTCTAGGTTCTCTTCCCAGATGCCGTTATCAGGGTCGTGCCAGTACTCTACGCGGATGAGATAATCAACGATCTTCTGCACCATATCTCGATCTTCGTCGCTTTGCACAACTCCAGCATTGCGCAACTCCAACTCGCAGATCAAATTCAAAACTTCCCCGACCGCATCATGCTGCCGATTGCCCCATTCCTCCCAAAACTCCTCAAAGGTCTCCGGATGGAACCGCGCATGGATGTATTGCCACGTCTCGTGGGGCTTGTTCTGTATAGCCCAATTGATCTTATCTTTGTGCTTGAGAAATACATCCAGAAGCGCTCGCGCTGAACGTCGTACTGTCTCGATCTCCCCCGCCTCGAGAAAAGAGAGCACGATGAAGTAGATATCACGCAGCCATGCCTTGTCGTAGCCCGTGCCAACTGTGTGCGCTGAAGCCGTGTAGATACCGGGTGCCTTTTCAAGGTTGCGAATATTTCCTAAGTGCGCATCAATCTCCTTTTGAAAATCAATATCCATATACGTGCACTATTTCTGTTCCTCAAGCTCTTCCCAAAGCCGCTTGCCGTGCTCTGCCATCTCTGAAAGAGATGGGATATGCGCCTCAACGCGCGCTGCCGCATTCGGGTAATAGCTGCGTAGCTCAGCGTAGAGTGCGATCATGCGCTCATACATGTTGATCAAAGCCAGAAGCTTGGCAGCTGCCTGCTCTTGCCGATAATCCTCTTTCGCGACAATCTCCTGATATAGCGTGCGGATCTCGTTCTGGAGCGTCTGCGCAAAAGCAACCATGCAATCCTCTGCAGAAGTAAGTTCATACGAACGCCCATTCGCTTCAAAGGTCTTTCCGATGCCTTTGTTCAGCCGTGCATCAAGCTCATCGCATACTTCTGCAAACGCTTCTTGGCGCTTTCGCTCCACCAGCGACTGCTTCTGCTCGTGCGTATTCTCAAATCCCTCCATGATGAGGTTATTCTAGCATGTTCCTCTGCTAGACTATTTATATGATATTTGACCTAACAATCTTCTGCACAAGCTTATTCGTGGGTTTTGCTGCAGGAAGGCTTGGCGATAAGTGGGGAGGCCATCTTAATGCTCCGCATCACTGGATTTACGGCCTTTTTCTGATCGTTGCTGGGGCCGCCTTCACTGAGCACACAGCGGGAATAGCCGCACTTGGATTCGGTATCGGCCATTTTGTGAGCGACTTGGACGATTTCCTGCATTTTCGCATTTATGGCCCCGACGAACCTCATCAGTGGAAATTTTGGAGCATCAAATAGAGACGCTATATCTTCATCGCAGTGATGTGCTTTGAAAGCAGCTTGTATGAGCGCGTCTTGAACGCCAGAAGCGTGGCACATAGTCCTATGATCCCGGCAGTGGAGAAGACTAGGGCAATGCCGCGCGCCTGTCCGACCCCATACCAATCTCCAACAAGCTCAGCGCCGGCCCCGCCCTGGGACATAAGCGGAATAAAGAAGAATGCTGCAATAGGACCGATAAGGAAGGTCGTGACGGGTGTAGCTGCTGACTCAATGCTCTGCGCAAACCCGAAGACGCGGCCTTGGCGCTCAACGGGAACAACCGACTGAATGACCGTGTGTTCCGCTGCCTCAATGAACGGAACAAGCGTCATCCAAATGAGCATGCCAATAGCAAGGAGAATGATCGATGGCTGAATAGTGAAGAAGATGCAGGTAGTCCAGGTGACCACGTTGACCAAGAGCATTGAGCGCAGAGGATTCTTCCCCAAGCCAAACTTCGCAATGAAGCTGCTTCCCGCGATAAAGCCGAAGCTCACCAACGCGAACATGATCCCCCATGTCTGTACAGAAACCAACGAAAGACCATACGCATCCATAAGCGCCATGAAGACGCCTCCGAGGAAGTTGTTGAAGGTTGTAAAGAAGATGAGCGTGAGCAAGCCCGGGATCGCCGCGACGATCAGGAACGTCTTCTTGAAATCGAACTTTCCCCCCGACTCTTCTGTGTGCACGATCTCCTTTTCTACCAAAGGAACAAACGGCAGGTGGGCGATCACCAGCGCAGTAACAAGAACCGCTAACCCGATCGCCCAATTCATCCCAAGAAAACCAATCGCAAGACCACTCAATACAGATGTGAGCGAGAAGCCAACCCCCTGCATTGCCCCAATGAGCCCATTTGCTTTATCTCTTCCTTCCTCAAAGAGGATCGAGACTATGGTGGCAAGCGCTATGTGCCGCAAGTTGTTCATGATGCTTCCAAGCATCAAGACAATAACGAGCGCCCAAAGCGTTAACGAAGCAGGCGTGGTGAACACCGCAGGGTCTGCGGTGAAATAGATAACTGCTCCGATGGAGTAGAACAGAAGTGACCCAAGCGACGAGTAGAGCATGACTGCTTTCTTGCGGTTGTGATCGACAATGGAGCCGAACGCGAAGGCCGAAACCATGTTCGCCACTGCGAAGATGCCTGCGATATATGAAGTGGCAAGTACCGACTGCGTTTGGAGGAACACCCAGAACGTGACCGCAAACCACACGAACATGTTGGTCACCACCGCAAACAGTGAGTTCCCCAGCAAATGATAGAAGACAGCTTTATTGCTCATGCGTATACGGAATTTTTAGAAATAACCTGCTCATTCTAGCACGCAAAGAAATAACCCCGCTTGTGGCGGGGCTATAGGTTGCCGGGCTGTACGGCGACGGCCACTCGTTGAGAAGCGCCTTCAGGCGCTCGTAATGCTCGAAATCGGCGACCATCTGGAGCTCCAGAAGCTCGCCATACGCATCGATCATCGCACATACAAGCGCCCGGCTGTATGGGCATGCGGCCACTTTGAGGAAGGGCCGAGCTTCATGCCACCGCGCCAACTTCTCTGCGGCGCTGGTGTATTTTTCGGTAGCGCTTGTCAGACGCCTGCACCAGCGCATGATCCGCAGTGCCACAAGGGCAAAGGTGCATAGCGCGACCCCAAGGCAGATATCTCCAAGATCCATAGGAACCTCCCGTATCCAAAACGAACTCTTTAGCACCGATTGTACTGCCGGACTTTTGCGCTGTAAATCTTTACAAATCGGCTCCTGCATTTTCGCAGGTACAGAAAAAGGCAGTCCGCAGACCGCCTTCGTCCCTCTTTGAAATGAATGAACTAGTAGAGAAATGTGCTTGCAAACCAAGCTTGAAGTTTCCACCAGAACGGCGGCGGTGCCGCTTTCGCAGCGCCGTCGGTTTCGACGGGTCCCTCGTCCACCTGCGTGAGATTCAGGTGATACACCAAGCCTAGATTGATCAGCAGTTTGTCAGACAAAGCAGTCTCCTCTTTTGCCGCCGAGTATAATGCCTGAACTTTAAAAAGAAGCAAGGTATACACTAACTCAGGGCTACATGTCTAGAATACTTGTCTCTCTTTTCTATACAGACTCAGTAAAACAAAAAACCACAAGTTTAACTTGTGGTTTTTTGTTCAAATGGATGCTACTGGCTTTGTTACCGAGGGCTCTGCCCGAAGTAACATATGAAGTTGTGCGTGTGATGGCACGCTCCTTCCCAGCAAGCAGCGCCTGGTTCGCGAAGCGACGGCTGCTTACCAAGCGAAGTGGGCAAAGGCTCGGTTAGCCTCAGCCATCTTATGCGTATCCTCCTTCTTCTTCACCGCATTTCCTTCGTTCTTCGCTGCAAGCATGATCTCCTTTGCAAGCGCTTTGTGCATTGGGACTCCCTTTGCGCCTCGTGCTCCTGCAATGATCCAACGGAGAGCCAGTGCATGGCGTCGCTCAGGTCGAACCTCGCGCGGCACCTGGTAGTTTGCTCCACCAACGCGGCGTGAGCGAACCTCCATCTGCGGACCAGCGTTCTTAAGCGCTGTGTCGAAGATCACCAATGGATCTCCGCCGTCCTCCTTAGCATTCTTGATCTCCTCGAAGGCTGCATACACGATCTTGCGTGCTGTTTCCTTCTGGCCTCGAAGCATCACGTAGTTGATGAGCTTCTCGACCTCTGTTGAGCGGAATACAATGTCCGGCTCAACCACGTTTCGTTTCTTGATCGGTCGTCGCATAATTGTGTGATTAATGCGAATGAGAATATGACATGCACATTTTCATTCTTCGCATAGTCTGATCCCGTGCCCGGAGGCTGGATCGCGTCCTATGATCTGTAGCGAATATAAACTATTTAATATTAATGTGTGCGTAATCTTCAAAGGTGAAGAAATTGCTTCAGATGCGAGGCGAGTGAGAAAAATAACGTGAAGTGTACTAGTTCGTACAGTGAGCGTTATTTTCCGAAGCACAACGACGCAGATGAAGTGATTTATTCTCCTTTAGGTCGCTTTGCGCCGTAGCGAGACCTACCTCGTCGCCGCGCATCAACACCAGTCGAGTCG
>Ga0164241_10006062_pt1 | contig 11104 bp, 9 predicted proteins | sample OricomyardsoilBY_FD_108780 | JGI IMG/M metagenome (GOLD analysis project Ga0164241, IMG submission 108780) | Backyard soil microbial communities from Emeryville, California, USA - Original compost - Back yard soil (BY) | ecosystem: Environmental > Terrestrial > Soil > Unclassified | place: USA... | reverse complement strand
GGTCACCTGATCGACAAGAAGTTCATCTACCGGATGCTGAACAACCCGGTCTATATCGGTGAGGCGGTGCACAAGGGGCAGAGTTATCCCGGTGAGCACGACGCGATCATCACTCGCGAGACATGGGGTAAGGTCCACACGATCCTCACCGAGAGCCCGAGGAAGCGCGCCGCGCACACCCGCACTGATACCCCAGCGCTGCTGAAGGGATTGCTCTACGGACCCGATGGTGCTGCCTTCTCACCTACCCACACACGCAAGCGCGGCAGGCTCTACCGCTACTATGTCAGCCAGAGCGTCCTCAAACATGGAGCAGGCGCTTGCCCCATCGGTCGGGTTGCCGCAGGAGACATCGAAGCCGCGGTCATCAATCAACTGCGAAGAGTCTTCCGCCAACCCGAGATCATTGCTGACACGTCGCGCGCTGTGCGGGGGCAGGGCGGGGACATTGACGAGGCCGGGGTCCGAGAGGCCCTGACGCGGTTTGACCCGCTCTGGGACGAACTGTTCCCAGCCGAGCAAGCCCGCATCGTCGCGCTGCTGGTCGAGCGTGTGGACATCGGCACTGATGGACTGGCCATTCGATTGCGAACCGACGGGCTGAAGAGCTTGGCGGGCGAGATGCGTGCCGATGTTGAGGTGGTGGCATGAGAACCGCAACACCCGCAACGGTCACGGTGAATGTCCCGTTCCGGATCACCAAGCGCGGCGGACGCAGGCGCATGGTCGCGCCGGATGGCTCAGCCATGTTGCAAGCATCTGAGCAACCCGACAATGTTCTGGTCAAGGCGCTCGCGCGGGCGTTCCGCTGGAAGCGCATGATTGAAACGGGTGAGTTCACCACGATTGCTGAACTGGCAGACCGCGAAGGTCTGGGGCGGTCCTATGTCACCCGCATTCTGCGGATGACGTTGTTGGCACCCGAGATTGTCGAGATGATCCTAGTAGGTGAGCAGGGGGCGGGGATAACGCTGGCGCGCGTGCTGGAGCCGTTTCCGGTGGAGTGGACGGAGCAACTCAACAACGCAATCATTTCCCACCGACTGCTCCCGCGAAGCCCTGAATTGGGATCGGTCTGATTGTCTTCACAAACGCTCCACAATTTTGTCGCGAACAATTGAGAACTGTTCTGCAGTGAAGAACAAATATGCGGCTTAGCCAAGCCTAGGATGCATCGGAAAGAAAGTCATGAGAGTTTATTTAATTGGATTAATTGTCGGGTTGCTGTGTTCGCCGGCGGTCGCTGAACGAGTTAATGATGGTTATATTGGTTGCTTGACGGAAAGTTCGCTGGACGAGTTCATCACCGCGGCCGTCAACAATGACAATCGTCAAATGCAGACACTGCTCGGCACGGTGTGCGTGCCCATTGGTGGTCGGGAGTTTTCGATGGTCGACCAGGGGTTTGTTGTCAGTGAAATTAGAGTTTACGTAGGTAGCGATTCAGTTCTGCTCTTTACGCCATCCGAGGCTACGCGATAAGCAGACGCCTCAGTTGCACAACCTTAGCCATTTATTCGCAAATCGATCAAAGGCGCGTCTTCCCCTTAGCCGCGTACCGGTGTTAGCGCGGACTGGTCGGAAGCAGCGAAGTTTCAGAGGCTGCTTGCAGATTGGACTTTGGAAATGGCGGCACTGACGGCGCAGATCTTTGCTTCTCTGGGTCTCTCGCTACATCCTTATGGTCCAGCACACGATTGTCACGCGATCAAACTCAGCACACGGCACGCGCTGTTCAGCCGCAGCTGGAATAGTCAGCAGCCGAACTAAACGCTGGATTGGCTTGACTGGTTGTCCTACGAATACCCTCCAGTGCAAATATCAGACAATTGTATGGAATCGACTGTTTTGGAAGAGATGAGGAATTTTGGCGCCTGGGTTGGCCAACACATTATTTGGTTGGCAAATCAGATCGTCGATGACCACTGGCCGGGACTTCTGAGTTCGGCGTTCTTTGCTCTCACCGTTGCATTCGCTCTGATCATATTTTGGCAATCAAAGACATATATGGCGGTTTTGAAGCGTGCCAGAGCCGCTGCCATGAAAGCCAGCTTTGGCGAAGACCGGAGGTTTGATCCTGAAGACCTTGAGCGCCAGCTCAACGCCATGACAGGAAAATCGGGGCGAAGGCTCGCAGTTGCCTTCAAAGAATTCCGCGAGACGCTGCTGGAAACCGGACGGCGAGACGACGTCACGGTCCGCAACGCCATTCGGCCCGCGGCCTTCATGAACGTCGATGATCTCGGATTCTCGTTAAAGGGCTGGCGTTTTGTTCCCGGGCTCCTCGTTTCAAGCGGACTGCTCCTGACGTTTTTGGGGCTCGTGGCGGTATTGTCGTCGACCTCCGGCCTGTTGCCCGACGGCCAACCCGCCGACCAGGCCGAAGTATTAACGGCTCTGCGAAGCTTGCTTGACAAGGCCTCGGCAAAATTTGTCATCTCCCTTTCCGGCCTGTTCTGTTCGATCGTGCTGAATATATGGCTTCGGTGGCGCGCAAGCCGGGTCGAGCATCATGCCAATGTTCTGGCCGATGAACTTGAGCGCCGATTGCATTTTGTCAGCCTTGAAGGGCTCGCCGACAAACAACTGCTCGCCATCGAAGATCAGACCGCCAGCATGAAGGAACTGATTACAAAAATGACCGCTGATCTGAGCGAACCGCTCAAAGCAGTATCGCAAACATCAATGGAACAGATCGTGTCGATGGTCGGTCAACTCGGCGCTTCGGTGACATCCGGTATCGGCTCGTCCCTCGACAAAGTCGCCGAAAGGATCGAGGCCATGGGTGAGGTCCTGGTTTCGGCTAGTTCAGGCCTGCAGGCGGCATCGCAGCAGTTTGACACGGCGCTCAAATCGTCCACCGAAGCGCTTGGCGCTTCCGTTGACCGGCTCGAAAGTCTGTCGCACGAAATGTCGCAGGCGAGCGGTCAGATGGCCGAAAACCTGCCTGTTGTGCGGGACACGATTGAAGCCAGCAACGCCTATGCATTGAAAGTGGCCGAGGGCGCATCGCAGATGGTCGCGGCTGCCAAGGATGCGATGGCACAGGACAAGCAGGCGATCGTAAGCACGACGGAGACCATTCGCACCCTGATGCGGTCCTTTGAAAGCCGGGCCGCGGCGTACGACGGTCAACTCGAAAAGGCTTTCAAAACCTATCAGGACGAAATCGCGAAATCCGTCGATACTTTGGAAAACCACGGGAAAGAAACGAAAGCACGATTCACCGAGGCTTTGTCGACGCTTCAATCCGTCATTGAGAATGCAAAAGCCTTTGAACCGCAAAGCGCGGATTCATCGGCGGAGGCGGTCAAATGAGGGCTGGCCTGCGCCAGCGCCGACAGGACGAAGAAGAAGAGTCGGTCTTCATTTCAATGACCGACATGACTGTCGGATTTCTTTTCATCGTGATCTTGCTGCTCGCATTCTTCGCCACGCAGATCGCGCCGCCGGGTAAGGTGGTCCCCAAGCAACAATTGGATGAACGCGACCGACAGATCGCCCGGCTCGAAGAACGGCTCCTGGTCTTCGAAAGGCCGGAGGCGGCAGACCTTGCCACGACGCTGGAAAAGCTGGACAAGATTGACTCTCAGCGACGGGCCGCCGAGGCCGAACTCACGCGTCTCAACGCAACCCTCGCGGCCTTGCGCAGCGAACTTGGCATCGGGCCGTCCGACGATCTGGTCGCCAAAGTGCTTGAACTGCGGGCAGAGATCGCGCGCCTTCACGAGTTGCTACAAAAGACGCAAGTCCGAAACCCGATCGCGGGGTATAATGCGATTGCGGCCACGGAACGCGCGGAACTCTTGCGTCGGATCAAGGATCGAATTGTCGCTGCAAACGCTTCGATTGAGGTCAGCCTGTCGGAACATAGCGATGCGCTGCAGTTTCGTGGGGACGGGCTTTTTGCCTCAGGTGCCACTAGCCCATCGGTAGCGGGGCGTAGCAAGATGGAGACCATTGCCGCTATCATTGCCGAGGAAATCGGCTGTTTCACCTTTTCGTCCGGGCGTGCGCCGGAAGCAACTTGCAATCCGAATGCTGTCTTGATCGATGCCATTCAGATCGAAGGTCACACCGACAGCCAGGGTGGCGACATCTACAACATGACCCTTGGCGCCGAGCGTGGTGCCTCGGTCTTCGGCGTAATGGTGCGTGAAAGTCCGAATCTGCTGGATTTCGACAATCTTCAAGGGCAGCCCGTGCTGTCGGTTGCGGGATATGGCGAGGGCCGCCCGATTGCCGACGAGGTTGAGAGCAGCGGGCGTGACGCCAATCGTCGGATTGACATTCGTTTCCTGATGTTTGCGCCGACAAGCGAAGAGACTATTCCCCGTGGTCTTGAGGATCTCGGGCGCATTCGCAAACTGTTGGGCGGCGGAGGTCCCGAGTGACCCTTCTGGACAGCCTCGCCCTGCGCCCCGACTTCAATTTGCGCGGGCTGGTATCGCCGGAGTTTGACGCAGCCTTGGACAGTATTGCCAAGTCCTATGGCGACCGCCAGAGCGCCATTGCCAATGTCGCGGCGGTGCTGCGCAAGGTCGAAGCCGCGTGGCGCAAGAAGGATTGGGCGGGCGTCACGATCGGCGACATTTCGGCATGTATTCAGGCCATCTATCGCGGTGATCATGCCGTTTCGGCAGGGCTTAGGCAGTTTCTTGACGCGGAGCTTGCCGTCACAACACGACAGGAATTGGCAGGCGCGCTGGTACCCGTCTATTTCGAGCTCTGGTCCGAAGGCTCGGATCGGACCATGCGGCTCCGCGATCTCATTATCGCCAAAGCAACCCACTTGCCCGTGCGATGGAAAAGCCTGTTCCAGGCCTGCCCGGAGTTCCTCGCCACAAATGGGGCGACACGTGCCGTGGGGACCCGGATGGTTGAGGCCGCTCGCCCATATGACTGGTTGAAGACTATCGGACTGCCCGATCCTCACGGTCCGGGGTTCATGGTCGAGGCGCATCGGGCCTTTCTCGACCAATGCCCGGGCCCAAGGTCGGGGAACCAACTCACGAAGCTCTTGGAATGGGCCGCTCCCCAAGGTGCGGCCCGTCTCGACGACAGGCGAACCGCGGCTGTTCTGGATCATATCCTGTCGCCCTGGGTCGCCGAAACCTGCCCGGCTGCCTATCGAGATGACTGCGCGCGGCGGCTTGTTGACCTGTTCGGTGATCCACGCCGCGACCGCTCTGCACTTTGGTCGCTGGTGAGAGAAGACCGATTGCGGGTGCTTATCCGTTGGCTCGCTCGTCAAAGCATGGAAACCATTTTCGAGGTTGTGACCGAAAGCGAAAAAACGTCCGGCTTCAGCCAACAATGGGCCGACCGGCGCCGTTTCTGGACACAGATCTATGATCTTGGCCTGATCGACGAAGCCTGCATTGTGCTTGGGGGCTCGGCTGTCGAGATCGCCAAGAGAATGGCGAAAGAGCGAAGCGATCCCGTGTTTCTGAATTTTGCTCGCCAAGTCGGCAACAAGCGTGATGATACCTGTCTTTTGATCATGCGGATCGGCGAGAAAGTCGTTGTCGAAGGCTCGCACAACTTCCGGGTCCACTTCTTTCCGAACCCCACGCAGAAAATGCCCGAACTCTACCAAGATAGCTACGATCTCGACGATATCCTCTTGCCTCGATGGCATCGCGACGCCCAAGCGCATTTGGGAGATTGGCAGACTCCGGTGCAACGGAGACTTCGCCGATGACCGACCTGTCCTATACGCTCGACCCCGAAGGGCTGCGGCTGGTTCTCGACGACAAGGCGTTGGGCTTCTTCAACCGGTTTCGCCGCCGTCAGAAAATCGACTTTCAGTCATTGGCCGACAATGATCGCCCGATTGCATTTGCTCTTGCACGCCTGCGCGGGCTTGATGCAGACGGAACACGGCACCGGATCGATACGGAAGGGATGTTTCTCGACCATTGGCTCTTGTCGCGCCTTGATGACCGTACAGCAGCCGCATTGCGTTTGCCAAAACGCCTTTCGGGCATCGAATTTCATGCCGAAACCCGCGGCACGCTCGGCAATCCGCGTTTCGTCCTCGACTGGTGGTGGGACCGAAACGGGCGGCAGGTTCGCCTCAATCGGGTTGGTGCCATAGTTGAGGTCGAAGGTTCTTATCAGCGGCTTCCGGCCCCAATCTTCGATGCAATCGAGATATCGCGCGTGTTCGACAGCTCGGCGCCGCTTCCAGAACATTGGGCGGCTTTGGCCCGGTTCCGCGAAGCGCTCAATCTTGGTGAACCCGAAGGGGCGCGCCCGGAAGGCTTCTTGCGCCGCGTTTCCATCGTCACCTGCGACCGGGTTGGACTTGACATGGATGCCGCCGACCCTCTTTCTTTCGCGCCACTGCCCTTTGTGGGCAACACGCTGGAACGGGACACCCCATCCCAGTCCGACGCCGCTTTGGACGGGGCACAACTCAAGACCTTTCAGGCAGAAGTTCTCTACCGTGGTGCCCAGCCCGCCTATTCGCTCGGAGACAACCAGTACATCATCCTCGATCCGGCCACCGTCCCGGTGGTTGAAGTGATCGCTCGCTATGCAAAAGGGTCGGTCGCCGAGCGACAATACTTTGTTGAGAATGCCGAGACGATTGTCAGTGAAGCCATCGAGCGGGCGCTGCGGCAATCCGGGCAGGTCACCGATCTGATGATCCCCGAGCAGCAGGCCGAGACACTTGAAAACGCTCTTCGGTCGGTCTGGACGGAAACCCGTGAATGGACGGAACGGGTCATCGAGATCCGGAAATGGACCAAGCCCGAGATTGAGACGCTCGAAGGTTCCGGGACCAATTGGCTACCTCCCGATCTCAACGCGGTCCTCGGTGAGATTCTCGGGATGATCCCCGAAGAAGACCTCGCTGAAACGCTGCGCCTGATTGATGCCTGCATGGCTGAGGGTCGGCCGACACTGCCGCTTGCCCAAGGTGAGGTTCCCGTCACGCCGCTGGTGCGCGAGGCGCTGCGCCGCCGACTGGAACTTTACCTCAATCGGACAGAAGCGCCTGCCAACGACAATCTGGTGACAGCGGTTTTGCCGGTGACTCACGACAATTTCTGGGCCCTTGAGTATGTTGAACGGGGTCGCGCACGACCACGTGAAGCATGGGCCGAACTGCCTGCGTCGGTCACAAGCTCCCTCCACTCGCATCAGCGCGATGCCTTCATCTGGCAGGTCGAGGCGTGGCAGGCTGGACTTCCCGGCATTCTCAATGCCGATGAGCAGGGGCTTGGCAAGACGCTGCAAACACTCGCCTTTCTCTCCTGGCTTGCCGAACGGGTTGAACAGGCCTCGGTTCCCAATCGTCCGATTCTGATTGTTGCCCCGACCTCGCTGTTGCGAACCTGGGAGGCCGAAATCGGGAAGCACCTTGCGCCGGGGGTTTTTGGCTCAACGGTCCGGCTCTATGGGTCCGCATTGAACGCCTGGCGCAAATCCGATGTTCGCGGTCGCGACACTCAGGATGGGCAGGCACGCCTCGACCTCTCCGCGCTTTACAGAGGGTCGAAATCTCAATTGGTGATCACGACTTACCAGACGCTGGCGAACTATGCCGTCAGTTTCGCTGAGCATCAGTTCGCGGTCGCAGTATTTGACGAAATTCAGAACCTGAAGAACCCGGCCACCTTGCGCGCGAGTACCGCGAAAGCTGTCAACGCAGACTTCCGCATTGGCCTGACGGGTACGCCGGTGGAAAATGCGACGCGCGACATCTGGGCAATCATGGACCAGCTCTATCCCGGTGCACTTGGTGCGCTTGCCGACTTCCGCAGGACGTTCGACGCGCCCCGTTCGGGAAACATGCGCGTTCTGCATCAGGCGATTTTCCAATCGCAAAGCGGTCATCCAGCCCTTGGCTTGCGTCGAACGAAAGCGATTGCGGCCAGTGACCTTCCCACCAAGACACGCATTCTGCATCCGCGCCTGATGCCCGAGGTGCAGGCGCTGCGCTACGACGAGGCGCGACGCCCCGGCCAGTCACTGTTCGGGTTGCTGCATCATATCCGCCGCACATCGCTCCATCCCGGGCTGATTGACGGCGAAGTGCCTGAGAGGTTCCGCGAGTCCTCGGCCCGTATCGCTGCTGCAATTGATATCCTGCGATTGATCGCGTCCAAAGCTGAGCGGGCGCTCGTCTTTATTGAGAACCTCGACGTTCAGGAATGGTTCGCCGAGCTTGTGAGGCTCGAATTTGGCCTCAAGCGTGTGGATATCATCAACGGCGGAACGCCAGTCGCCAAGCGTCAAGAGATAACGGATCACTTTCAGCGCGACCGGTCGCCCGAGGACGCCTTCGACGTTCTTATTTTAGGCCCCCGTGCCGCCGGCACAGGTCTCACGCTTACAGCCGCGAACCATGTCATCCATCTGACGCGATGGTGGAACCCTGCGGTTGAAGAACAGTGCAATGACCGGACCCATCGGATCGGCCAAAGGAAGCCCGTTACAGTTCACATCCCGTTGGCGATCCATCCGAGACTACAGCGCGGATCCTTTGATTGCCTTCTCCAGTCTCTGATGCATCGCAAGCGTTCGCTGGCCGACAGCGTCCTTTGGCCACCGGAAGGAGATGAGACCGAAGTCCAGGCGTTGTACGACGCAATTGTCACGGCCCAGGAGGACCAACTCCAGGCGGGCGGCGGCGTGGGCCTTGATCTGGCAGATCATCCGGAGCTGCTCGTGGACGAGCTTTCTCCCAACACGATCAGGGTTTCCCCGCGCCAAGGTGGAGCAAGTGTCATCTGCTCCACCGACGCAACGCGACTTCGTCAAATAAGGACGGAGGCGTCCGATGTCGGCGTGATTGTGTTGGCGCCCGGCGAAGGCTTGGACACGATGGGACCTCTCCCGATCTCGATTTTGGGATCGACTGCACTCTGGCCGGACTTTATCCTTCCGGAATAGCGCGGCGGTCGTTCAGTTAGATAGCTCCACCGGCAACGGTCTAGAAAGAGCGCCGGTGAAGACCTTGGCCAGATCCTACATGGTCACGCCGACCCAAATTGGCATGTCCCCGAACTGATACTTTCGACCCCAGTCCTCGCCGTCAAGCGGACGACTTTGCAAACCACCAAAAAGATCCCTTTGAAATAGTCGTTACGCGGCAACGACTTACTACCTGAGCACTGAATGTGCCGAGTCACCAGCTTTGGAGAGAACTGGCCCGAAGAGAGCAAATTCGGTATGTTCCATAGTCGGCAGGTGCCTAGCCCATCCCGCATAACCCTCGAATATAACGGAAAAATCCGTCTACACGCTGGGGTGGAGACTGGTTTCGCTGAGGCAGTTGGCGGAGAGATAGGGATTCGAACCCTAGGAACCCTTGCAGGCTCAACGGTTTTCGAGACCGCCCCGTTCGACCACTCCGGCACCTCTCCGCGCCTCTACGGTGGCGGGTGATTAGACCGTTCGCCGCGGACGGGCAAGTGGATTTCGCGAAATTATTTGCGCTCTCAGATGATCCGTCCGTTTTCCAGCGTGATGATCTGAGTGGCCAGTTGGGCGACCTCGTCCGCAGCATGGCTGACCAGCAACATTGGCAGTTTCAACTCGTCGCGGATCACTTTCAGGCGCGCGATGATATCGACGCGGCGAGCGGTATCGAGAGAGGCAAGCGGTTCGTCGAGCAGGAGCAAGCGCGGTTGTGACAAGAGCGCGCGGCCAATTGCGACGCGCTGCTTTTCACCGCCCGACAGCGTGCCGGGTTTACGTGTCAGCAAGGGCGCGATGCCCAGCAAGTCCAGCACTTGGGGCAGGGCGCTCTCATCCTTTGTGCCGTACAGAAGGTTTGCGCGCACGCTCAGATGCGGAAACAGCCTCAGGTCCTGAAACACGTAGCCGATCCGGCGCTGATGCGTGGGTAGATTGATGCGTTTGGCGCTGTCGAATAACACGCGGTCGTTCACAACGATCCGTCCTTGATCGGGCGTCAGAAGACCCGCTACCGCATTCAGAATGCTGGTCTTGCCCGCGCCCGAATGGCCGGTCAAAGCGACCACGCCGCCCGGCGCGTCAAACGCCAGATCAAGGGTGAAGTCGCGAAACCGATGCTTGATCGCTACAGAAATCATGCCGTGCCGATCCGTCGCGCCAAGGCGCGGCCCAGAACTTCCGAGAGGATCAAGGCGGTCAAGGCGATGCCAATTGAAATCCACACCAGCCGGAACGCCTGCGCGTCACCGCCGGGCACCTGCAGGAACGTATAGATCGCGGTTGGCAGGGTCTGCGTTTCGCCCGGGATGTTGGCGACAAAGGTGATCGTCGCGCCAAATTCACCCATCGCCTTGGCGAAGGCGAGCACGCCTCCCGCGATGATGCCGGGCAAGGTCAGGGGCAGGGTGATGGTGAAGAACACGCGCCAGCGCGAGGCACCCAAGGTCGCGGCGGCGGCTTCGAGTTTCGGATCGACGGCCTCGATTGACAGCAGGATCGCCCGCACCATCAAGGGGAAGGCCATGATCGCGGCGGCGAGTGCTGCGCCGGTCCAGCGGAAGGCGAAGACGATGCCAATGTCGGCAAGATGGCTGCCGAGCCAGCCTTTCGTGCCGAAGGTCAGCAGTAACAGATACCCCGTGACGACAGGCGGCAGGATGAGTGGTAACAGGACCAACGCGCCGAGAAGATGACGGAATACCGAACGGCTCCGCGCAAGAAAATGTGCGGTCAGGATCCCGAATGGCAGGCTTAAGATGATGGCCCAGAAGGCGACGCGCAGGGACAGCGCGACGGCTTCGGCCTCCTGCGGGGTCAGCCAGCCTGTCATTTCAGCGGTGTGAACCCCTGCGCGGTAAAGACGGCAGACGCGCGCTCGCCCGACAAAGCGCCAAGGAACGCCGTTGCAGCGGCAGTGTCGCTCAGCAGCGCTGCGGGATAGGTGATCGGCGCATGGCTGTCGGTCGGGAAGGTTGCAACCACGCTGACGGCGTTGCCCGCCGCAATGGCGTCAGAGCCATAGACGATCCCGAACGGCGCTTCTCCAGTTGATACCAGCGCCAAAGCGGCCCGCACATCGGCGGCCTGCACGACAAAGGGCGCCACCGCGTCCCACAGGCCGAGCGTGGTCAGCGCCTCTTTCCCGTACTGACCGGCGGGGACCGAGTCG
>Ga0164241_10006061_pt1 | contig 11105 bp, 18 predicted proteins | sample OricomyardsoilBY_FD_108780 | JGI IMG/M metagenome (GOLD analysis project Ga0164241, IMG submission 108780) | Backyard soil microbial communities from Emeryville, California, USA - Original compost - Back yard soil (BY) | ecosystem: Environmental > Terrestrial > Soil > Unclassified | place: USA... | reverse complement strand
CTGGCCGAGCGCGGCACCCGCTACGTCAGCTTCGAGGACTGGCAGGCGATCGACCAGGCCGAGGTCGGCCGCGGCGAGCCCCACGGCCGCCCCCGCGTCAAGTTCGTCAGGGTCGAGGAGATGCTCGGCACCCTCGGCGAGAAGATCTCCAGCTAATAGTTAAAACTTTCTGAGTATTCTTGGGCCCTTCGTAAGCAAGCGAAGGAAGGCTCAATGAACATCAGAAAGATTGTCGTGCTCGCCAGTTTGGTTGTCGCAGCTGCCGCATTTGCCGTTCCTGCAGCAGCATCGGGGGCCGTTTGGCTGCACGGGGGGGAACCGCTCGAAGAACACGTCGAAATCGGCCTCTCCGGGGGGCAGGTATTCGAAGTCCCCGGCAACGGAGTCCTGCTCTGCCCGGTTCACGCCACCCTCACAGCCGAAAGCGGTAGTACGGGCCAGATAACCGAATGGGAAGTCTCCGGGGAAGGCTGCCTCGCGTCGGGCAAATTTGCCGGCTGCGAAGCGGTCGCCGGCGAAGCGCAGGGTCTTCCCTGGGCGGTCGACGTCGCCTCCGCGAGCTTGACGGTCACAGGCAGCGACATCAGCCGCAGCTTCGCGCCGGGCTGTGCGCTCGAATCGGTCGAGTTCACAACGCCGGAAATCGAAGTGACCACCGAAACCCCTGGTGAAATCAGCGAAGTCGAATTCATCGGCGAAGGCACCGCGGACCTCGGGCCCGGGGGCGAAACGCCCTACAGGACCTTCGGCTCCTTCTCCGTCGACGGCGAAGACGCCGGCACATACGGCATCGGCTGAGCCCAGCTCGAACGGTCAGGTCGGCCCGCCCCATACAATCGGGGCGTGGCCGACCTGGCAGAGCTGAAGTCGATGATCGAGGTGGCGCTTCCGGGCGCCGGCGTCGAGGTCAGCGACGAAACCGGCAACGGCGACCACCTGCGCGCGACTGTCAGAGCGCCCCAGTTCGAGGGCCTCTCGCGGATCGACCAGCATCGGCTGGTCAAGGCCGCGGTCAAAGAGCGCTTCGACGACGGCACCATCCACGCCCTCTCGGTCAAGACCTCAGCTCCGTAGACAAAAAGTTACACTGTGCGCGACACGCACGCGTTTCGAATCCCTAGCCTTGGAGCATGGAGTCAATGCGATCGACCTGGACCGACTCACGTCTCGACGATTTCAAGGATCGCGTCGATTTACGTCTGGATGAGCTCAACGATCGGTTCGGTGAACTGAGCGCTCGAGTCGACGGATTGAGCAACCGAGTCGACGGGTTGCAGCACGGGATGGTTCAGGGCTTCATCGCGATGATGGTCGTCATGGTCACGGGGTTCATGGGCCTTGCGGGTCTGATCGTCACCAAGCTCTGAGAGAAGAATCGACAAGGGGTCGACCCACAGGTCCGCCTCTCTACAATGGCCCGATGGCCGACCCAGAGTTGAAGTCCAAAGTCCAGGAGCTGATCGCCGCCAACCCGGTGCTGCTCTTCATGAAAGGAACGCCGGAGATGCCGCGCTGCGGCTTCTCGATGCGGGTCGTGCAGGTGCTCGACTCGGTCGACGTCGAGTACGGCGCGATCGACGTTTTGCCGGCGCTGCAGCCGCTGCGCGAAGTCACCGCCGAGATCTCCGACTGGCAGACCTTCCCCCAGCTCTACGTCAACGGCGAGCTGCTGGGCGGAGCCGACATCGTCGAGGAGATGTTCGAGTCCGGCGAGCTGGCCGAAGCGCTCGGCGTCGAACAGCCCAAAGCCGCAGCGATTCCGGAGGCCACGCCCCCGGCGCAGTCTCCCCCGCTTCAGATCGAATAGCCCGAGGGCTAGACGGTGGCGGCCTGCTCGGCCGCGTCCTCCTCTTTCACCTGGAAAGAGGAGCCGCAGCCGCATGCCGCGACGACGTTCGGGTTGTTGACCTGGAAGCCGGCGCCCTGCAGGCCTTCCACGTAGTCGACCTCGGAGCCGAAGACGAACTGCATGCTGACCTTGTCGACGACGACGGCGACGCCGTCGACCTCGAAGACGTTGTCGTCCTCCTTGGGCTGGTCGAAGGCGAGTGCGTACTGGAAGCCGGAACAGCCGCCGCCGCGAACGGCGACGCGAAGCGCCTGCTCGGCGCCCTCGGCCTGCCCCCCGAGCAGCTCGCCGATTTTCGCGGCGGCCTTGTCGGTGAGGGTGATCGCGGCTTGTGGCGTCTCGGTCACTTCACAAAGTGTAGCTAGGGCGCGGCGGAAGCCTCGCGCCCCGCTATCATTTGAATAGGATTTCTTGACTAAATGGCTTTATCTGGCCCAGGAGAGAAGAGGCGATCATGCTCAGAAAGATCATTCTGCTCGCTGCTGCGGTGGCGGCGCTTGCAGCTCCCGCCGCGGCGCAGGCCGTCGAACTCACAGACAACGAAGGCAATGCCCTGCCGCTCAACTCTGAAATCAAGGCTACAAGCAGCAACTTCATAGTGGAATCGGGATTCGCGACTTTCCTCGTTTGCAAAGGGGTAACGCTTAAAGCCAACGTCGCCGAAAACGGCCCAGGGCAGGTGACCCTCAACAAAATCTCCACCGCAGCAACGGAATGCACGTTCAACGGGGCCATTGCATTCGTCACAAAACCCAGCCTTGAACCCGTTCTGCTCTTCGGCGGGCAAGGCGTGTCATCCTTCACATTCAAGTACGACATCCCATCCGTCAATCTCTTCGAGTGCCACCTCGAAGGACCCCTTGCGCTCACCTATGCAGCTGAAACGGATGAATTCCATATCCCCGGAGCAAAACTCACCGGCCTCACCACTGACCCGGCTCAATGCCTGAATGTAGGAACCCTTTCCGCTGACTTCACACTGGAGGAGCCAGAAGGGGCTCCGGTCACCATCGACTAGGCTCAAGCATCTGAGTGGTCCAGCGGCTGTGATACGTGGTCGCTGGACGTCTGCCAGACTTATCGGGTTGAACGTGAGCCCTCAGACCGCCGTCGTCTGTGACACCACGGCCTATCTTCCGGCCGACCTCCTAGCCAAGCGGGGTATCGAGACGATCAGCCTCTACGTCTCGGTCGGCGAGCAGCAGGAGCGAGAGTCGGAAATCTCCGACTACGCCGACTTCTATGAGCGCCTGCGCGCCTCCGAGGGCGGCGCCACCACCTCCCAGCCCTCCGTCGGCGACTTCATTTCCGTCTACGTGCCCCTGCTCGACGCCGGCCGGGAGATCGTCTCGATCCACATCTCCGCAGGGATCTCCGGCACCTTCGAGGCGGCCGGTCAGGCTCGACAGCGACTGATCGACGAGAACGGGGGCGGTGAGCGCATCCATGTGATGGACTCGCGCTCCGCGGCTGGCGGCATGGGACTCTGCGCTCTCGGAGCCTCAGCGGCCGCCTCGGCCGGAGCTGACAGCGCCGCCGTCCTCGCCCGTGCCGAGGAGACCCGCGCAGCACTGAAGATGTGGTTCGCCGTCGACACCCTCGAGTACCTGCGCCGCGGCGGTCGCATCGGCGGCGCCCGCGCCTGGATCGGCAGCGCCCTGAAGATCAAGCCCATCCTCACCCTGGAGGAGGAGATCACCCCGGTCGAGCGGGTTCGCACCCGCGCCCGCTCCCTGCAGCGCCTGCGCGATTACGCTCGCCAGCGCCACGAGCAGGGGGCAGACGGCTGGGTCGTGCAGCACATCCAGGACGAGGAGACCGCCTCAATCCTGGTTGACGACGCCCGTGAGATCTTCGGCTGCGAGCCCGTCTTCGTCTCCGAGATCGGCGCCGTCCTCGGCGCTCACGTGGGACCCGGCCTGCTTGGCATCGGCAGCGTGCCAACGGCACTGGTCGAGCGCTGACAGCGCCGATCTGCGCGCGCGAGCTCAAATAAACCTAAGAATAGCTTGACTAATCCGCGCTGCGCAAGGTAAGCATGCGGCTGGGAGTCGTGAATACCCGACCAGTCCCGAAAGGCGCTTAGGCCCCACTCGGGAGCCAAGAACCCCTAGGGAGGGGAGCGAAATGATCAAAAAAATCACCCAGCTCGCGATGGCTGTCGGTGCACTCGTCGCGCTTGCATCTCCAGCGGCAGCAAATGCGCAGAGGCTCACAGAGAACAAAGTGGCGATCCCCGAGGGCGCCATAGTTTACGAAACAGGCTTCAACGTCGAGGTATTAACGGCGGCCGGCACTATCTTTTGTAAAAAATACACGTACATAATGACGGTCGACCAAAACAAAACCAGATACGCAATGAGTGGTAGCGGCTCAGGCGAAGAATGCAAAGTTACACAGAATGGCGCCCCGGTCACCATCACAAGCGTCATAGCTGAAGAATTCGCCTCTGAAGGCGAAGGAGTGGGTGAAGCGACGTTGAGCTTCGTCGCCGACATCGCCGGAATCCTGACCTGCACCTTCAGCGGAACCGTGCCAATCACTTATGAAGCGGAATCGGAAGAAAGCCTCGTCGAAGGCACCCTGGCGGGCTCCGGAGCCGGGTGCCCTGCAGGGGGCAAAACACAGGCAGTATTCAACCGGGAGACAAAAAACGAAGTACCGATAATCGCAGACTGATTCGGTACGAGCAGTCCGCTCAGAGAGTGGAGCCCAGGAGCATTTCAGCGGAGGCTCTTGGGCTCCACGGCACGCGACCTTCAAACTCTCGCGCGCCCGTCCGCGCAGATCACCGAAACAGGAGAGTACGACCATGACCAAGAAGATGGCGCTGCTCGCCATGATGTTTGGGGCAATCGCTGGGTTTGCAGTTCCAGCCACGGCAAGCGCTCAGACAATCACAGAGAACAAAGTGCCGCTGGCCGTGGGCGCCACATTCCTCGCAACAGGCACGAACATCGAGATCACAACTTCCGCCGGACACATTAAATGTAAAAAACTCACCTGGGATCTGACTGTCCTGGAAAACACCAATGAACAGTCATTCGCGCAAGGGAAAGAGGAAGGCGAAGGGTGCACGGTCACACAGAATGGAGTGCCGGTCACGATCACAAGCGCCGAAGTAGAAATGGCCACCGAAGGGGGTGGAACGGGAGAAGTCACGCTCAGCTTCGTTGCCGACATCGCCGGAGTCCTGACCTGCACCTTCAGCGGCACCATCCCCCTCACCTATGAACCGGAATCGCAGGAATTCGCCATCGCAGGAGTCCTGTCAGGCACGGGTGCCGGCTGCCCGGGGGTGGTTGAAATGCACGGGAATATGGCCGACGAGACAAAAAATATTGTGCCGGTGCAGACAGACTGACGCTTTCGGCACCTACCAAAGGTCCAACACATTCACACGAATTCGGAGGGCGCAAAATGTCCAGCAAGAAGATGGTGCTAGCGCTGTCATTGAGCGCACTTGTCGCGACTATCTCTCCTACGGCCGCTCACGCTCAGAAGCTGACAGACGGCATCCCGCCCACACCCCTATCGATTGGTTCAACCTTCGTTGAAACAAGTACGGACTTTGAGATAATAACTGCGGGTGGCAGCATCAAGTGCAACAAAGTTATTAAAGACAGAATCGTCATCGTAAATACTACCTGGTTTTCGTGGGCGGGGTGGAACAATCTCAGCGGTGCTGAAGGTTGCACCATTACACAGAATGGTGCCCCGGTCGAAATTACACCGTTCGAAGGCGAAGACGAATACTTCGAAGAAGGCACGGGGAGTTCAACTCTTGAACTAGTCACCCATATCGCCGGCGTTCTGACCTGCACCTTCAGCGGCACCGTGCCGTCCTCCTTTACGGAAGGAAGCGCGAAAGTTACCATCAAAGGAACTCTCTCTGGTACTGGCGCCGGCTGCGCCACGGCCGCCCAAGTCCACGCCACCTTCCAGCGCGAGACAGCAGACACCACTCTGGTCATCATGGACTAGGGCCTACGAAGGGGAGATATGACTATGCCTAGAAGGGCACTATTACTCGCAATGGCACTCAGCGCCACGGCCGTGCTTGCGGTACCGGGAGCGGCCGCTGCGCAGGTTCTAACGGATAGCGAAGGCCCGGTGGAACTGGGGGGCACAATCCTCGTCAAAAGCACAAATGCCTTGATCACAACGCCCATCGGGAACATCCAGTGCGCCACGATCGCTTTCGATCTGGAAGTCATCGCCAACGGGGAAGTGGCAGAAGCGGAAGGGCCCGGAGAAGCCGGGCCCTGCACCTTCCTGGACGCGGAAAAAACCAAAGTGACCGTGACAAGCATGACTGTCGGTAACTTCACCTTGGACGGCGAAGGCGGGGGGAGCGTATCGCTGAAATACACATCGGACTACGCCATTCCTCCGTTCTTTCCGGAGTGTACGTTCTTCACCGACCCCTCTTCCGGCAAAGAAGTATTGGCCTCCTACGAATCCGGGGTTGAAAGCGACACAGTCGAAATCGCCGGCCTTCTCGCAGGCGAAGGGACGACGTGTCCTGTGCCGGAATGGGGCAGCGCTATCGAGGGGGAGTTCACACTCGAAACAGAAAACGGCGATCCGATTCGCCTCAAATAGCGGCTGCTGAACTACGTAAAAATAGAAGAAATTGCTTGTTTATTTAACTTCTCTGAGGTAGACCTTGGATGAGAGCCGGCGCTGCGGCAGCGCGGCGCCGGACAAATCCACTCGTTCGGCCTTCGGGTCGGACGAGACCTATTTGGGAGGTACGAGCATGATCAAGAGGACGATGCTGCTCCTCGCAGCGCTGGCTGCGCTTTTCGCACCGGCCGCCGCTCAGGGAGCTGAATTGAGGGACAGCGAAGGCAACCCGCTGGGTGGCAGTGCCGAAATCACAGCTACAAGCTCGAACATGACGATCACAACTGCCAGCGGGACGATTGTTTGCGCAAGCGCAACCCTTTACGGCGGCGTGGCCGAAAACTTTCCAGAAGTGTTCATCCCAATCTCTTCCACCACGATGGAAGGCTGCAAAATCAAAGGCCTGAATATCCCCGTGCCCTTTACAACCTCTGAAGTCAGTCCGATTCACCTTGCGGAAGGCCAAGGGTGGACGTCCACCACATTCAAATACGACATTCCAGCGGTCGGGCTGTCGAATTGCCATTTTGAGGGAGTTTTTGAATTGGCCTACAAATCAGAAAGCGACGTGGTGTCCCTGCCGGGATCCGCGCTCACCGCGGGAGCAAGTCCTCCTCCGGGATGCCCCACGACAGGATTGGCGCACGGCTCCTTCACACTGGAGGATGCACTGGGCCCGGTAACCATTTATTAGACCCGCGGTGCAGGCCCCCAAGGGCCCACGGATCAGGCGAAAGGCCGGCGGACAGCGCCGGCCCTTCGCCGCCTAGCGCCGGCGGCGCAGCATCGCGCGGACGCCGATCGCGAAACCGACGACCGCCGCACCCACGATTAGCTGGGTGCGGTGCTCGTTGACTTGGCGGCGCCAGTCGGTCAGCTCGGTGACGCGGCCGCGGAGCTGCTCGACCGAGGTGCCGAGCTGCTCGCGCTGGACGTCGATATCGCGGCGGATCTCAGCTGCGGTGCGTTCCGGCATCTCCGCCCTCCTCGTCGCCTTCGAACATGGCTTTGGTCAGCTTGGCCTCTTCGATCGCCTGCTCGGGCAGCGGCGGCGCCCCTGCTTTGACAGAGCGATAGGCGATGTAGCCCGCGCCGGCGGCGATCAGCAGGAAGACGGCGGCCTCGATGAAGAATCCGGGCCACGCCTTGCCGTCGAAGACCTCTTCGTTGAGCAGCCAGGCGATGCCCTCCATGACCAGGATCAGGGCGAGGAAGGCGAAGGTGCCGGCGGCGATTCCGACCACCGAGCCGCGCAGGATCTTGCCGACTTTCTCGGTGACCTCGGCCTTGGCCAGCTCGAACTCCTCGCGGACCAGCGAAGAGGTCCCCTGGGAGACGTCGAAGACGAGGTCGGCGACGGATTTCTTCTCCGGCTCGGGCGCGGGTGGCGGCACCTGAGGCGGAGTCGGCACCGACCCGGGCGGAGTCGGCGGGGGGGTCTGGCTCTGGTCGGGCATCGCGCGCTCCTACTCGGGTGGATCTTCGTCGAAGACTCGGCGCCAGACGATCGCGGCGAGGCGCGTCGCCGCGATGCTGGCGAGTGCGCTGCTCGCGGCAAGCACTCCACTCCAGAGCAATCTTCTGACCATCTCGTTGTCCATACCCGTTTGCGACCTTACCTATCGCGGCTCGAGGCCGTCGCAAATGGTCATGACCACAAGTTCCTTGGCCTGGTCGAAGTCTGTCTCGGAAGCCGGGATGACGTCGAAGATCCAGCCTGAGAGCAGCTGCTCGATGGCGCCGTAGAAGGACATCGAGGCGAACAGCGGCGCCACGTCGTCGCGGAATGCGCCCACCTTCTGGCCGTCCTCGACGATCTTGGCGATCGACTGGTAGGCACGGCGGATCTCCGGCAGGTGGGTGCGACCGAAGGAGTTGGCGGCACGGGTGACCTCGACGATGATCACCTTCATCAACTCCGGGTCGTGACGGTAGGAGTCGACGATGAAGCCGGCGACCGCGGCGAGCTTTTCCCGCGGCGTCTCCCCCGTGCGATCAGTCTCCTCGATCGCGGCCAGCAGCAGCGACCAGCGCTCGACGAAGAGCTCGTTCAGGACCTCGTCCTTCGATTTGAAGTAGTGGTAGACGAGGCCGTAGGCGACGCCGGCCTCGTCGGCGATGTCGGAGACACGGGTTGCGTGAAAGCCCTGGCGGGCGAAGACCCGGCTCGCCGCGTCGAGGATCTGGCGGCGCTTGTCGACCGGCGGGGCTTTGGAGGCCATCAGGCGTGCGCCTCCGTCAGCTGCGGCCAGACGTAGGCGCGGGGGCGACGGTTGGCCAGCGAGGGGAGCTCCTCGCGGACCCGGTCCTGGGTCGCCGGGTCGAGCTCGGCGGCGACGAAGCACTCCTCGGCGGGTGCCATCGCCAGGACCGTACCCCAGGAATCGACGATCGCCGAGTGGCCGAAGGAGTCGAAGTGCGGCGCCGCCCGGCCGACCTGGTTGGGGGCGAGGACGAAGGCCTGGTTCTCGATCGCCCGGGCCCGCAGCAGCACCTCCCAGTGATCGCGACCGGTCGCCGTGGTGAAGGCCGAGGGCACGGTCAGGAGGCGGGCACCGCGGAGGGCGAGGATGCGGAACAGCTCCGGGAAGCGCAGGTCGTAACAGACGCTGAGGCCGACGGTCAGATCGTCGACCGGCGCGGTCACCGCCTCCGACCCCGGCTGCTCGTGCTCGGACTCGCGGTAGGAGACGCCACCGGCGTCGACGTCGAACATGTGGATCTTGCGGTAGACGGCGAGATCCTCCCCGCCGGGACCGATCAACACCGAGGTGTTCGAGGCCTTCTCGCCGTCCCCACGCTCGGCGACGCTGCCGGCGAGCAGATGGATGCCAAGGTCCCGCGCCCAGGAGCGGGCGGCGCTGAGGCTGGGCCCGTCGAGCGACTCTGCTCCGGCCAGCAGCTCCTCCCCCGCGGCCAACAGGTTCCACTTCTCCGGCAGGGCGACGAGGTCGGCGCCGTCGGCGGCCGCGGCCCGCACCAACCGCTCCGCCGCAGCGAGGTTCCGGGCCTTGTCCGCGTTCGAGTTGAGCTGTACCGCTGCTGCTCGCAACAACTTCCTCCGGGTTCGGTCGCTGGCTGACTGACCAGTCAATCAGCCTCCTCAGTATAGGCGTAGACCAGGCCATTCCGAACCTGGCTGCGACTACAGATTCATTTTGCGAGCGACGATGCGATCGAAGATTCGAGTTGGGATCAGCAGCTTGGCCCGCGCCGCCAATCTCGCTTCGAGCCCGACCAGGTATCGCGCTCGCGGGTGACCTGAGGTCAAAGCATGTTCGATCGCCTTGGCCACCCGCTCTGGTGGGATTCCGCGCTCGGCGGTCTCCCTGATCGCCTTGCGGTAGCCCTCGACCGCCTTGCCGTAGAGGGTTTCGCGCTCCACCGTGCCGATCTCGTCGGCAGTGCGCTCGCCACGCTCCCAGATCGGAGTGTCGATCGAGCCGGGCTCGACGATCGCGACCGCAATGTCCCAGGGCCGCAGCTCCTGGCGGAAGACGTCGCCGACGGCCTCGATCCCGAACTTGGCGGCGTGGTAGGCACCGGTCAACGGCAGAGCGACGCGCCCGCCGATCGAGCTGACGAAGACGATGCGGCCGCGGGCGCTGCGAATCGAGGGCAGCAGTGCTTGGGTGACCGCGACGTGGCCGGTCAGGTTGATCTCGACTTGGCGGCGGAAGTCCTCGATCGCCAGCGTCTCCAGCGGCCCGGGGATGGCGACGCCGGCGTTGTTGACGAGGCCGTCGAGCCTTCCCCCCGCCTCGGCCTCGATCCTCTCCGCCGCCGCAGCGATCTGCTCGGCCTCGGTGACGTCGAGGATCAGCGGCAGGAGACGGTTCGAAGCGACCCCGGCCAGCGCCGCTGCGTCCTCCTCCCTGCGAACGCCGGCAAACACCCTCCACCCCGCGCCGTCCAGTCGCAGCGCCGCGGCACGGCCGATCCCGGTCGATGCCCCCGTGATCAGTACGGCGCGCACACCATCAGGCTACTGCGGCAGTCTTTCGTGACGCATAGGGGTACAAAGGACTGCCGCGGCGGGGGAAAGTCGCGGCGTAAGCTAGATCGGTGACTGCAGTGACCAGGGATGACGCCGAGCGCAAGCAGGTGACGGTGCTGTTCGCCGACGTCAGCGGCTCGATGGATCTGGCCGAGCAGCAGGATCCGGAGGAGTGGCGCAAGATCATGCAGCGCTTTTTCTCGACCCTGGCCGAGGCCGTGACCCAGTTCGAGGGCACGGTCGACAAGTTCACCGGCGACGGGATCATGGCCGTCTTCGGGGCGCCCGTCGCCCACGAGGACCACGCTCAGCGCGCCTGTTACGCCGCCCTGCAGATGCTGGACGACGTCTCCGACTATGCAGCCGAGCTGCGACGCGGGCCGGGGCTCAACTTCTCCACCCGGATCGGGATCAACTCCGGCGAGGTGGTGGTCGGGGCGATCGGCGAGGGCCGCGACGGCGACTACACCGCGATCGGCCACACGGTCGGGCTGGCGCAGCGGATGGAGGCACTGGCCGAGCCGGGCAAGGCCTACGTGACCGAGCACACGGCCGAGCTCGCCACCGGCTTCCTCGACCTCGACGACCTCGGCGAGTTCGAGATCAAGGGGGCGAGCCGGCCGGTCCGGG
>Ga0164241_10006060_pt1 | contig 11107 bp, 7 predicted proteins | sample OricomyardsoilBY_FD_108780 | JGI IMG/M metagenome (GOLD analysis project Ga0164241, IMG submission 108780) | Backyard soil microbial communities from Emeryville, California, USA - Original compost - Back yard soil (BY) | ecosystem: Environmental > Terrestrial > Soil > Unclassified | place: USA... | reverse complement strand
GCCGATCGAGCGCGGCCTTCAGTCCGACGCGGTTGATCTCCGCGGTGCGCTCGGCCGTCACGACCGTGACGATCGCGTCCGCAACCGCGGCGATGAGGACGCGACGGCGATCGTCGATGCTCATCTTGGCGAGGTCCGTGCGCATCGACGCGGTCCCGATCGCCCACCACTCGCGGGGCGCGAGCAGCGGTTGGCGCAGCGTGAGCGAAGCGCTGGCGGTCGGCGACGACGGCACGGTCCTTGTCACGATGCTGCCGGTGTCGAGATCGATCGTGTCGACGTCGGCGCGCACGATGTGGAACGTCACGTTGCCGTTCGCGGTCAGCGTCGGCAGCGTCCCCGCGAGGGCGACGCGCTCTTCGCCGCGCGATCGTTCGACCTCGAGGAGCGACACCGAGTAGTCGGGATCCTTCGCTGACGCGAGGGCGAGGGCTTCGCGCCAGCCGCCGAGCACGTGCTTGGGCGGAGCAAGCGGCTCGAGCATCGGATCGTCGCTCGGCGTGCTGCCGGCGTCCGCGCTGGTCGGCGGCGCGTCGGCGCGCGGCGCATCCTCGTCGGCGCGCTGGTCGCCGGCCTTCGGCGGTGCCGCGGGCTGGGCCCACGCGGGCGTGGCGATGGCGACGAGGGCGAGCGCGGCGGCGAGCTTGCGAAAGGAGGGACCCATGGGCGTGGGGTTTGGGCTCGCGCCGCGCCGAGCGCAAGGCTTGGTCGACTTGCCGGTTGGTGCGCGCGCCGCCCATGAGACGTCGCAGCGAGCGAAGCCTTGGGAGGGACACGCGGGAGGCGCGCTTCGAGGCCCAGCCACCCCCTCGGCAGCGCGAACCGACGCGCTTCAGGGGCGCGAGGCGCCGCGGCGCTTTTTGCGTCGCGCTCGGCCATCGTCGACAGCGTCGCCGCGAGGCGGCGTCTCTCGTGGCGGTATCGTCGGAGGGACCGACGGCGTCGTCGCGAGGCTGGTCAGCCACGCGAGGACCTCGGCCTGATCGCGGGTCGCGCCGCGCCGCAATGCCGGCGCGAGCACGTCGAGGCCTTCCTTCGGTCGCCCAGCGCGACCGAGCGCGTGCGCGTAGCTGGCTGCAATGTCGGCGGACCGGGGCTCGCGCTCGTGGGCTAGCCGAAGCAAGGGGAGGGCGCGCTCTGGCTTGTCGAGCGCGGCGTCGTAGAGGTGGCCCAGGTTGTGGGCGTAGCGCGGTTCGTTCGGAGCGATCGAGAGCGCGCGCTCGTAGCAATGGATCGCGTACTTCACGTTCCCGAGCAGGGACTGCGACAGCCCGAGCACCCCCCAAGCGACGTGATCCTTCGGGGTCTGCGACAGGAGCCTTCGCGCGACGACCGAGGCCTTCCACGGATCTTCGGGGCCGAGCAGCGCCGCGAGGTGCCCAAGCGCGAACTGCCAAGCCTTCGAGCCGACGGCGCTCGACTGGGCGAGCTCTACGAAGGCAGCGCGGAGATGCTCCGGACGCTCGCCCGCCCAGAGCGAGCGTTCGAGCTCGCGCATGGAGGCGTCGGGGTCGGCCGCATCACGCATGATCGATTGGATAACGGACGAAATCGATCAGGGCCAGGGGTTCGAGCGTCTCGAGCGACTCTCCGTGTTCGTTTCGCGAGCGGAGTGGATGGGGGCGCGCCGGTCCGCTACGCTGCGCGCTCGGGCCGGGGACCGCTCATTTCGAAGCGGCGCTCGCGCCTTTCACTGGCGCGCGAGCCGTCGTTCAGCCGGCGGACTCCGAGGCCTCTTCCGCGGCGCCTCGCTCGCGCGCAAGCTCCACGGTGACGTTCGCCCGCTCGGCCATCGTCGTGTCGTGAAGGCGCCCGATCGCCCGCGCCGCGTCCTCTTTGCGGACCGCGACGAACGTATGTCGATCGCGAACGCGGATGCGACGGATGTGGTCCTTGTCGAGCCCGGCATCTTCGACGAGCGCGCGGAGGAGATCTTGGGCACGGACGCCATCGCGGCGTCCCACGCCGATGAAGAGCTCTGCGTACGGGACCTCGTCGACCGCCGCCGCTGCGATGGGATCGGCATCACGCACAGAGGCGGGCGGCGCCCCACGCGACGAGGTGGCGCGCGGCTCGTCGGCTCGCGGACGCTTCGGAAGCAGCAGCGGCTCGTCGTCGCTCGCGTCGACCGGCGGCTGCCACTTTGCGAGCTCCTCGACTGGCGTACCCCTGCGCTCACGCGGCGGGCGCGCGGCTTCATCGCGACGCGGACGCGGGCGCTCTTCGCTCGAGCCGTCGGCGCGTGCGGGACGCTCGCCCTCGGCGCGTGCGGGGCGCTCGCCCTCGGCGCGTACGGGACGTTCGCCCTCGGCGCGCGGCGCCCGGTCCTGGCGCTCCCGCGAGGGACGGTCGCCTGCCTCACGTCGCGGCTCGCGCTCGCGTCGCGGCTCGCGGCTCGGAGCACGATCCTCACGTCGACTCTCGGCGCCGTCCGCGGACGGTGCCGCATCGGCGCGCGCAGGTGCCTGCACAGCGCTGCCTGACTGCGCTGCGACACGGACCGGAGTCGGAGCTGCTGCGACGCCCGAAGTCGCGGCGACGTGCGGAGCTGGAGCGACCACTGCGGCCGCGGCGACGCCCGAAGGCGCAGCGACGCCCGAAGAAGGCGCAGCGACGCCCGAAGCCGGTCGCTCGGACGTCCTCTCCGCCGGCGCTTCGCCTCGGCGTCGGAGCGACGCGCGTCGGGGCGTGACGCGGCGGGCCTGACTGGCGTCCTCTTGGGCCGTGGGACGTGGACCGAGGTACTCGCGCAAGAGCCCCGCGAGGATGCCCTCGGCTTGGTCGTGCGTCATCAGGCGCCGCGCGAGCGCGCGGTCGTCCGGGTGGGTTCCCTTCTGGAGAAAGCTCTCTGCGAGCGCCGTCAGCATGTCCGCTTCTGCGCGCGTCTTCAGCTCGACGGATGACGGGATGCTCCGCTCGATGGGTCGGATCTTGTACGTCAGGCGAAGCAGATACAGTCCGCCGATGTCCTGCGGCGTGATGAGCGCGATGGCCGTCCCCGTGCGACCGGCGCGACCGGTGCGACCCGTTCGATGCACGTACGACTCCGCGTCCTGCGGGAAGTCGTAGTTGATGACGTGCGTGACGTGCGACACGTCGATGCCGCGCGCCGCGACGTCGGTGGCGACCAGGAAGCGGAGCTTGCCGGCGCGCGTGGCGCTCATCACCTTCTCGCGTTCATTCTGCGCGAGATCGCCGTTCAACCAATCCGCGTCGTAGCCGCGCTGCTGAAGCGCCGTGGCCACGGCTTCGGTCTCGTCCTTCGTGTTGCAGAAGATGATCGCGCTCTCGGGGTTCTCGGTCTCGAGGATCCGGACCAGCGTCCCCTTCTTGTCGCCCGACACCATGTAGACGAAGTGATCGATCTCGAGCGCGCCGATGTGGTCGCCGCTCAGCGTCAGGAAATCGGGATCCTTCAGGCGACTCTTCGAGATCCGCTCGATATCCGGCGGCACGGTCGCGCTGAAGAGCAGCGTCTGACGCGCCTTCGGCAACGACTCGAGGATCGCCGTGAGCTCGCGCTCGAAGCCCATCGAGAGCATCTCGTCGGCCTCGTCGAGGACGAGCAAGCGAATCGACGCGGTCGGCAGAGTTCCGCGGCGAATGTGATCGAGGACGCGGCCCGGCGTCCCGGAGATGACCTGCGCCCCGTCGCGGATGGCGTCGATTTGCTTCTCCATCGAGGCGCCGCCGTAGATCGCGGTGACGCGGATCTCGCGGTACTTACCCAGCCGCTCGACCTCTCCGCCGACCTGCAGCGCAAGCTCGCGCGTCGGCGTGAGCACCAAGACCTGCGCAGCCTTCTCGGAGCGGCGGACGACGTGATCGACGATCGGCAGCGCGAAGCTCGCCGTCTTGCCCGTGCCGGTTCGGGCTTGCACGACCGCATCCTTGCCGCGCGTCGCGGGCTCCCAAACCGCGAGCTGGACCGGTGTGGGGTTCGTGTACCCCACCTCTTTCAGGGCGCGCCGCGTCTCTTCGGACAGCGGCAGCAGGTCGAACGTCGGTGCGGGCTTCTCCTCGCGGGGGGCTTGGGTCGCGTCGGCGGGAGTGGGTTCGCTTGCGTTCACGTTCTATTTCGCTTCCAGTGGGCGGGCCGCGCCCAAGCGGTCCTCGAAATCGAGGGCCCTTTCGAATCTTTTTGGTGAGCCCGCCCGCTGCCGAGGGGCTGGGCGTCCGAGGGTCATCGCGCTCGCGACAGCCCCTCGATCGCTTGATCTGCCTGCTTGCGGATCGGGGCGAGGCTCGCGGCCTCGCGCCGAACCGACTGCTCCTCCGCATAGCGGAGCCGCTCCAAGGCGTCGAGCCCACGGCGCTCATCCGGGCGCCCGCAGCTCTCTCGGACCCCCTCTGCGTATTGCCAATCGGGGGCGACGGCGACCCGGAAGGCTCCCACCCCCTTCTCGGGGTCGGTTTCGGCCTCGGCAGCGGTCATCCCCCGGTCGAGGGCCCCGGACAGGGCCGCGAGGCCGTCCGCGCAGGTCGTCCAGGGGCCCCGTTTCACCTCGGGGGCGAACGCCTGCATCACGATTTGGCTGGTGGAGATGCCGACGAACGCGACGACGACGGCCAAGAAGACGATCGCCGCGATGCGGCGCGCTCGACGGACAGCAGGGGCGCTGGGCTCGTCCGCGGCCGCGGAAGCCGGCGGCACGCTCGCTCGCCCTTCGCGGGAGCCGGACGTCTGGATCATGACTGTGGCGTTCTACCACGGAGACGCCGTCGGGAGCATCGAGCGATCGCCCGTGGTTTCGCGAGGACCTTGCTGATCTCGCAGTTTGAAGGGCGAGCACGACGCCGCGCCGAAGGGCAGGCGACGCGCTAAGGTCACCGCCATGGTCCGGCGCCACTCGAAGAGCCTCGGGGCCCTCGGCCTCGGCTTCGCGTGCTTCGCGGTAGTCTCGATGGTCCCGCGCGCGGTCCGCGCCGATCCGCTCCCGTCGAGCCACTTCGACATCGACGTGTTCCAGGGCGCGCTGCTCACCCCGATCCGCGTGACGTCGCTGGGCGGCGCCTACGCGGGCTTCGGCGAGGGGATCCCCGGCCTCGTCTCGAACGCAGCGGCTGCTTCGGTGCGCGAGCCCTTCGCTGCACAGCACGTCGAGCTCTCGCTTTCGGGCTCGCTCAGCTTCCCTCTCGGTCTCGGCGAGAACAACGACTTCGACAACAACGGAACAAAGGACGCCGACTACTCGAGCTTCATCTATGCGAACGCCGGAGCGATCGTGCAGGTCGGCGCGTTCGGCACCGGCATCGAGGCAGAGCTTCAGACGTACACCCTGACGAACGACAAGGACGAGTCGTCGACCGTGGTCCTCGGTCGGTACCACTTTCTCGCCGGCGTCTTGATCGCGCATGGCGATCTCGCGATCGGGGGTGGTGCTCGCGCCGTGACGCTCGGGTTCGCGACGCCAGACGGAGGGCTCGCGTACGCTGGCGTCGGCCCCGAGCTCGGCATCCTCGTGAAGCCGCGTTCGGTGCCGTTTCGATTCGGCGCGACATATCGATTTCCGGTGAGCGCCGCTCCGCTGTTTGCCCGTCCGCCGACCGACAGCGACGGCAGGTTTCGACTCGGAGACTTCGTGCTTCCGGAGAGCGCGTTCCTGCCGTGGGAGCTCGAGATCGGGACGGCCGTGCAGTTCGGCCCGCGCCCCCTGAACCTTCCTTTCGAGGATCCAGAAGACGCCGACGACTTCGTCGAGGACGCCGTCTCACGGGCCCGCAAGGACCGAGAGCAGCTTCGCGAGCGGGCGCTGGCGTCGGTCCCCGAAGAGGAGCGCGACGCGCTACGAGCCAAGCTCGACGACGAAGAGGCTGCCTATCGCACCGCCGAGGACGACGCCGCCGAGGCCGTCGAGCGCCGGACCGAGCGCGAAGCGGACGCGCGAGCCAAGTCGCTCGCTCGACCCCGTCTCTTGCTCTTGTTCTCCGTGCTCGCGACAGGAGAGGTCTCGCGCGGCGTGAGCTTCGAGGAGTTTCTCGCCCAGCCGACGGACGAGCCCTCGACCCACGTCATCGGATCGTCCGGCGCGTCGATCAACTTCTCGCCGCGCTTCGGCGTCGAGGTCGAGGCCGTGCCGCGTCTGCTCGTCCTGCGCGGCGGCGGATACTACGAGCCGAGCCGCTTCGACCGCGTGGGGCGCCAACATGGAACGAGCGGCCTCGCGCTCAAGCTGTTCCACACCGACTTCTTCGGCCTGCTCCCGGATTACGACTGGGGCGTGGAGCTCGGCGTGGATCTCGCGCCCCGCTACCAGAGCCTGAGCGCGTCGCTCGCCGTCTTTCGCTGACCGCGCGCCGTCTCTCTCACGCGCGAGCGCGCCTCAGTTCATTTCCTTCGCGCCGCGCTCGTTCTGCTCGGGCTCGAGGAACGTCGCGGTGATCTCTCGCTCGAGGGCGCTCAGCACCTCTTGCTCGAGCGCGCCGGCCTGGCCGGCCTGTCGCGCGACGTTGATCGCATAGACGAAGATGCGCGTCGCCCGCGTCGCGACGCGCGCGCGCGGCGTGGTCGGTGTACGCGCGCTCCCGAGCTCTGCCGCGGCCGCCTCGTCCAAGGCGTCGTCGAATGCAGAGCCGAAGCCGTCGAGCAGAAGCAGCGCGCGCGGGTCGACGCCTTCGGCGACGAGCTCGACGCCGGGGACGTCGCTGATGAAGACGTCGGCCCCCTCTACGTAGCCGAGGAAGAGCGCGTTGAGCTCTTGGAAGGCGCGGCCGGCGGCCTCTTCCCACTCTTCGCGCGGCGGAGCCCACGGGGGCATGCCCTGCGCGAGGTCGAGCTCGCGCGCACGCAGGAACGCGAGCGTCGCGCCGCGCGCGTCGCCGAGCTCGTCCTTGATCAAGCCGAGGTAGTAGTGCGCCTCTGGATGGCGCGGATCCTTGTCGGCCGCCTGTTCGACCAGGTAGCGCGACTTCTCGACGTCGCCGAGCTCGTAGTGCGCGCGACCGACGAGGAAGAGGTGTCCTGGGTTCTCGTAGGGACCGGGCGGGACACGCCCGAGCACCTGCTCGGCGCCCGTGCGATCACCCTTACCCATGAGGGCGTCGAACTTGAGGAGCAGCGCATCGATGAGCTCTTCGTCGACCTCTGCGAGATCGAGCGCCTGATCGCACATGCGAATGGCCGAGTCGAAGTCGCCGAGCGGTGCGATGTACACCTCGGCCGCGTTGAGCATCGCCTCGAGGTAGGTCTCGTCGAGCGCGATCGCCTGCTGGTAAGCCTCGATCGCCTCTTCGCCTTCGCCTTCCATGGCCGCGACGAAGCCGAGGAGGTTGTGCGCCTCGGGCGAGGAAGGGTCGAGCTCCAGCGCGCGCCGCGCCGACGCTGCTGCGCCCCGCGTATCGCCCCGCTGGACGAGCTCCCACCCGCGATCGAGGTGAGCCGAGAACTGATCCATCGAGTCTCTCTCATCGAGCGCGTTCATCGCGTCAAGTGAGACTCGCGCGCGTCAGTCGTGGATGACGACCATGCTGCCGGGATGATCCTGCGTCGAGTAGACCGCATGCCATCCGCGAGGCAGGTGCGGCTCGATGAAGTTGAAGACGTACTTCGCGTCCGTCGGCGCGAGGTTCACGCAACCGTGGCTCATCTCGTGGCCGAAGTTCGAGTGCCAGAACGCGCCGTGGAGCGCGTACGAGCCTTTGAAGTAGGCGACGTAGGGAACGTCTTCGATCGAGTAGGGCAGGTCGCCCGAGGGACCGTCGCCGTCCATCGTCACCGCGATGTGCTTCTCGCGAACGCGCCACGCGCCCGTCGGCGTCGAATGATCCTTCTTCTTGTTGCGCGACTTCTTCCCTGGAGAGATCAACGACGCATAGATCGGGGTGTCGCCTTCGAAGAGCACGAGCGTCTTCTCGGAGAGGTTCACGTCGACCCAGCGCTCGCTCGCGCCGACGTCGGCAGGGCGCGCGCCGGGGACCGTGATCGCGGCCTGCGACGACTTGATCCAAGTTCCGTCGAGCGCGTGGCGATACTTCGTGCCGGAGAGCTCGACCGTGGTCCCGTCGAGCGCGACGCTCGTGAACTTCGGTAGCTTCGACTTCGACGTGGCCTTCTTTGCAGCTTGGTCGATCTCGTAGCTCGTCGCCTTCTCGCTCAAGATGAAGCCGACCTGCTTCGCGCCCTCTGGCCACGTCGTCCCGTGCACCTCGGGCGGCTTGTTGATCCACATGCGATCGGTCGGCGCGAGGAGCCCACCCGTCGTGCGGTACCAGGTGCGACCGTTCCACCCGAACGTCTTGTCGACGGCGATGAAGAAGCCCTTCACCATGCGCTTCGACAAGTTCCCGTCCGAGTCCTTCTCGAGATCCGCGAGCGAGACGGCCGGCTTGGCGTCGCCCGATTGCCACCACGCCGGGGGATCTTCCGGAACCGCCGCGGACGCGTCGCCGTCGAGCTTGCTCACCGCCGCGACGGCCGCCTCGGCGTTGCTGTCGTCACCCGACGGGACGGCGCCGCCCTCCGAATCCGGGTTCTCTCCGGGGACATGCTTCGCCGTCTTGCGGTCTTCCTTCGCGACGCCCCCGTCGGCGGGCGCGCTCGGGGCCCCGCCGCCCTCTCCGCGTGCCGGCTCCTTCGCTGCCTCTTTCGCGGCCTTCGCCGCGGCGGCCTTCTCTTCCTTCTTCTTTTTCTCCTCGAGCAAGTACGGCTCGTACTTGTTCATCTCGTCCTTGCTCGGGAGCGTCTTGTAAAGCGGCGTGCCGTGGAAGCGGTTGTACGCGTACTGATACGGCACGACAGCGTTCAGATCGGGCTGTCGAACGCCCAGCTTCACGCGCGGATTTTCGAGATCGGTCGTCGCGTATTTGCCGCAGACGTACCCGCCCTCCAAGAGGTGGTACCAGCCCTGCTTGCAGTTCGGCTTCTTGATGGGCTTCGGGTCGACGGGAACCTTGCCGCCCTGGCGGATATAACCGAGGCGCTCGTCTCCGAAGCGAGGCTCCGGATAGACCGGCGTTTGGAATGCCATCGCCCCGAGCAGCGGCCCGTCGTAGGGCGCGTCCGGCGCCAGGACGGTCCCGCTCGGATCGCTCGTCGCGACGGGTCGAGCGGAGCCGGGGAGGGGTGGCGCGGCGGTCGCGTCCGCGTCTCCACTGACCGATGCTGCGGCTTCTCCCCCGCCCGGGTCGGCGGGGCTCGCCATCGCGCCGTCGACGCGTGTCTGCGGGGGCGCCGTCGAGTCGGAGTCGTGACACCCCACGGCCCAGAGACCCAGGCCGCCTGCGCCGAGCGCGAGCACGAAGCCCACGAGCGGCCCGACGAGGCTGCTCTTGTTCTTTTTGGCGCGAATGGGAGTGGGGCTCATGACGCGGAGGGTCCCTGGTCTACTACTCGTCGATCGGAAGTCGATCCAATTCTCGGCACGGGCCGTCCAACCCGGCATCCATCATGCCAGTCCGCACCGTCGTGCTACGGTCCTCTGCGTTGGCGATCCGCGTTTTGCGTGTGTCGCTTTTGACTCGTAGGTGTGGGTTTGGCGACACAGCCCTCTAGCGCCGCGGCACGTCCTGGGTCACCGGCGCTCCTCGGCGCTCCCGGCGACATGCCCGTCATTCACCGGTTCGTGGGCAAGCTGCGGCTGTCGACGAACCGAGTGCTCCTTTGCGTCGCGATCGCGCTCCTCGCGCACATCCCGTTCCTCCCGTTCTCGAACGTGTTCTCGTCGCTTTTTCACTGGGGCGACGATTCGGAGACCGAGCCCGAGGGTGAGGCGTTCATGCCGCTCGAGCTCGATCTCGAGAAGGGCGAGACGGGCAAGCCCGTCGACATCGACACGCCCCCACCGTCGACGACCGCGCCTGAAGACGCGACCGAGCCAGAGGACGCGGGCCCGATGCCCGACGCGGCCATCGTGGACGCCGGGCCTCCGGACGCGGCGCCGGATGCGGACGCGGCGCCCGACGCAGAGGTGCCGGACGCGTCCGTGCCGCCCAAAGATCCCGTCGCCGATCTCCCGGTGCTCAAGCAGCTCACGAAGAACCCGAACAACGTGCAGATCGTGCTCGTCGGCAAGCGCCTCCGAGAACACCCAATCGGCATGAAGCTCGGCACGCTCTTACCGACGATCCCGCAGTGGAGCGCGTTCTTCGATGGCTCCGGGATCGATCCCGTGACGGACATGGACGTCATGGTGATCACCGGACCGCAGGTCCGAGTCAGCGGCGAGGTGATCGCCTTCGTCCAGTTCAACATCGATCCCCAGCGGATCCACGACGCCGTCGACAAGATCCGCGCACGCAGCAACCCGGAGGGCGCCTGGCTCGAGGACATGCCGCTCGAAGCGGTGCACGCGACCGCGGACCGTGCAGAGCGCGTCTTCGCGTTGATCCCGGAGAAGAAGCTGCTCTGCGTGTTTCCGTGGCCTGGTCCGAGCGCGAAAGAACGCGACAAGCTCACGGACGAGGAGCGCGAAAAATCCGACAAGGCCGCGCTGAAGCAGACGGCGCAGATGCTCCGCTCGCTGAAATCGCTCGCGAAGACCTTCCCGGACTACACGTTGAAGGACTACGCGATCGATATCTCGATGATCGAGCCTTACAAGCTCACTGGCACGAAGGACGGCGTCATCAAGGTCGACATGAGCCCGCTACCGGCGCTCTCGTTCGAGCCGATCCCGAAGACCTTGAAGAAGATGCACGTCGTCGTGACGCCCGTGGGTGGCGACGCCCGGGTGAAGCTCTCGTTCGAGGCGATGGATGTCCAGCAGGGTGAGCGCGACATGCAGAGCCTCCAGTCGGTGTGGCCGCTCGCGCAGACGGGCGCCGACATGAAGCTCGGGCTGAAGCTCCCGGACCTCACGTGGCACCAATCCGGTACGAACATCGAGGGCGAAGCGACCGTCGACGAGGCCACGGTCGAGAAGATCTACGAGCTCGGCGAGCAGCTCGTCGAGGCCGCGAAGAAGCGACGCGAGAAAAGAGGGAAGTAGCTGCGGCGCGCCGGCGTTCGGTGCGTTCGGGCCTTTCGGTCGGGGCGGCTTCCGACTACGACTGCCGGGGTTCGCGCAGATGACCCAAGATCGAGGCCGCTCCCCATCCGTCATCGTTCGAGAGCTGGGCGCCCAGGCGTACGGCGACGATCTCGCGCGCCTCGTGCACTCGCTCGCTTGGT
>Ga0164241_10006059_pt1 | contig 11107 bp, 10 predicted proteins | sample OricomyardsoilBY_FD_108780 | JGI IMG/M metagenome (GOLD analysis project Ga0164241, IMG submission 108780) | Backyard soil microbial communities from Emeryville, California, USA - Original compost - Back yard soil (BY) | ecosystem: Environmental > Terrestrial > Soil > Unclassified | place: USA... | reverse complement strand
GAAGGCGGGACGGCGTGGGCACATATGATCGGCAATCTGATCGTGGTCGTCCTGTCCCTGATCAACTTCTGGATGCGTCTGGGCAGCCCGACAGGCCCTTACCGGCTCGCGATGTGGCTATCGTTGCTCGTGGTCGCGATATTGCTGTTCAACGGCTGGATGGGGTGGGAACTCGTTTACAACACGGCCCGCTGAGCAAAAAAGACCCCGCGCCGATCAAGGTCGCGGGGTCTTTTTTCGGCGCAAAGTCACGCCAGCTCTCGATAGGAGCCGTTGTCCAAACGCGCATTGCCCCCATCGGTTGCATCCGACTGGGCAGACCATTTAAGTCGATTTGCGACGTTCTCGCCCCGGACGCATTTTGGCCTTGGGGCCCTCCCCTCGCGGGTCATCATGCACTAGGGTCGCGCCGGATTTGCGGGAGTCGCCCTTGCCACCTGAGACTGAATGGGTCGCCGTCGATTGGGGCACCTCCAACGTGCGCGCGTGGGGCATGGCCGCCGATGGCAGCCACACCTTTGCGACGCAATCCGACAAGGGCATGGGCAAGCTTGCCCGGGCGGACTATCCGGCGGTCCTTGCCGAGCTCGTTGCCGATCGCTCGCCCTCTGCGACCCCGGTCGTCGTCTGCGGCATGGCGGGCGCCCGCCAGGGCTGGCTCGAGGCGCCGTATCTTGAAACACCCGCCGATCTCACCGCTCTGGCCCGAGGCGCGGTTCGGCCGGAAGGGACCATTTTTGCCGCCCAGATACTGCCTGGGGTATGCCAGCGCGTCACGGGCAACGAAGACGTCATGCGTGGCGAGGAAACCCAGCTCCTCGGCCTCCTCGGTCTGAAGCCGGGCTTTGAGGGCACTGTCATCCTGCCGGGCACGCATTCGAAATGGGTCGAGCTTGAGGGCGGCCGCGTCGAGCGATTCCAGACTGCGATGACCGGCGAGCTCTATGAGGTTCTCTCGCAGCATTCGGTTCTGCGCCACTCCTTCGCTACGGGCTCGATCGATGGACCCGAGATCGAGGACGGAATCGCAGCCGGCATGCACGCTGGCCTCGAGTCCCCCGCGCTGGCAACCTCGCTGTTCTTCCGGACCCGCGCTGCGGCGCTCCTTTCGGGCAAAGGTGCGGACTGGTGCTCGGGCTATCTCTCAGGCCTCCTCGTTGGCACCGAGATCGGCAGCCATCGCGACTGGCTCGGCACCCAGCCGGTTCCTCTAATCGGCTCCGCCCGCTTCGGCCGCCTTTATGGGGCGGCGCTTAAACTCGTCGGCGTGACCGGTGAACCGATTGACGCCACGGACGTCACCATCGCCGGACTCAAACAGGCACGCGCACAGCTATGACCGGACATCGCCAGATCATCGCGATCCTCAGGGGCGTCACCCCCCCCGAAGCCATCAATGTCTGCCGCGCGCTTTGCGAGGCCGGCATCACGATGATCGAAGTGCCCTTCAATTCGCCGGAACCGCTCAAATCCATCGCGGCGGCGGCCACGGCCCTCAAAGGCCGGGCCCTGATTGGTTGTGGCACCGCGCTCAGCGTCGAGGAGGTGGAGGCCACTCACCGCGCTGGCGGCACATTTGTCGTTTCCCCGGACACCAACGAGGCCGTTATCGGCCGCACGCGCGAGTTGGGGATGGCCTCCTATCCCGGCGTCTTCACCCCCACCGACGCCTTCCGTGCCATCCGAGCGGGAGCAACCGGGCTCAAGTTCTTCCCGGCCGAGGTTCTTGGCCCCAAGGGCATCCGCGCCATGAAGGCGGTATTGCCTCGAGATCTCCCGCTTTTCGCCGTCGGCGGTGCCAGCCCGGACAATTTCCGGGAATATTTCGAAGCAGGATGTGCAGGGTTTGGGCTAGGCAGCTATATCTTCAAGCCCGGAATGAATCTCGACGAGATCGGACGCCGCGCGCGGGCCGCCGTCGCCGCCTATGACGAAGGACAGGATCGATGACTGATACGGCTGAACTCTTTATCGACAGCCGCTGCGAGCTGGGCGAAGGGCCGTTCTGGCATCCGTTCCAGGAACGCCTGTTCTGGTTCGATATTCTCAACAAGACTCTGTTTTCGGCGACGGACGGCGGCATCATGATCGACCGCTTTACGTTCGACGCGCCGGTGAGCGCGGCGGGTGTGATCGACGCCGACAATCTGGGCATCGCGTCCGCTGCAGGCATCTTCCGCCTGCACCTGCCCACCGACACACGCGAGATCATTGCGCCGCTCGACGCCGACAGTACCGTCGTCCGCACCAACGATGGCCGCGTCAATCCCGCGGGCGGCTTCTGGATTGGCACGATGGGCCTCAAGGATCCAGGCAAGACCCCGGCGGGCACCCTCTATCAGGTGCGTTCGGGCGCAGTGAAAACCTTGCTTACCGGCCAGCACATTCCCAACGCCACGTGCTTTTCGCCCGATGGCCGCATGGCCTATTACAGCGACAATGTCACCAAGGTCATCCGCAAGGTCTCGATCGATCCCGAGACCGGGCTGCCGAATGGCGAGTGGAGCGAATACGCCCGCGTCGATGGGCCTGGCGGCCCCGATGGCGCCGTCATCGACGTGGAAGGCTTCATGTGGAACGCGGAGTTCGGCAACGGACGCGTCGTCCGGCGCGACCTCAACGGACGTGTCGTGCGCACCGTCAAGGTGCCCGTGAGCCAGCCTACCTGCCCCTCTTTCGGCGACCTCAACCTCAAGACGCTCTACGTGACGTCGGCCCGCGAGAATCTGAACGCGGAGCGGCTTGCGGCTGAACCCCTTGCGGGCGGCGTCTTCGCCATCGATCTCGACGTCCCCGGCTTGCCCGAGAACCTGTTCACGGCCTGATCCGCCAGTTTCGCTCGAGGCTGGCGATTGCAGGACGCACCTCGAACCGGCGCTCGTCGGCTTTCCATTTGAGCCATTGGACGCCGTAGTCGTAGAGGTCGTCGGCATCGATGATCGTGCCCGTTCCGCACCAACTCGGCACCCGGATGCGGGCAATGACGAGATCCCGGCCGCACTCCTCGGCAAAGCCTGCGGGGTCGCGAACGATCCCATAGGTGAAACCGACCGTGCTCTCCCCGATGCAGGCTACGCTATCGCACATAACGGGAGCGGCGCTGTCGATCTGCTCCGCGTAGGTTTCGCGCCAGACGTCGAGCGCAAAGCTCGCGGGCTTTCCGTCGGCCAGCTCAAGCCCGGTTGCGCCGCGCACGACCACTGCGCGTGTCGTGTCGGCGATGAGGACGTCTGGCGCAGTATCGACCGCAAGAAGCACCACCGCTGGCAGTGCTATGGCCGGTCCCAATAGCCGCCAGCGATCCTTGAGGAATGCGAACCACGCCAGCGCCATGAGCCCGATGATGAGCGCCAGCGGCGTCAGCAGCGGACTTGCGCGAAGGTGCGTCGACCACGCCGAAACGATGGCGGCCATCTCGACCATGCGATCGATGGACCAGCCCATCGCGTGGAGGAACGGCGCCTCAATGCCAAACGGCATCCCGAGCACCGCCAGCACCGCGGCAGGCATCATGATGAAGCCGACAAGCGGCAGGCTCATCAGATTGCCGACAACGCCGAGCGGCGACGTCTGCTGGAAATGGTAGACCGAGAACAGCACTGTCGCGGCGCCGGCGACGAGGCTGGTGGCGGCGATCCCCCAGACGTAGCCCCAGACATGCGAGAGGATTCCGGCATCCCGCGTCCGCTCGTTGCGAAAATTCTCATAGGCGCCAACCAGCGCGGCCACCGCGGCAAAGGACAATTGGAAGCTTGGCCGAAATACACTGGCCGGGTCGCTGACCACGACGATCAGCGCGGCGATCGCGACGTTGCGCATGGTGAGGGCACGTCGTCCGAAGAGAACCGCGCCAAACACGAGCAAAATCATCAAGGTCGAGCGGAAGGCCGCGACATTGCCGCCCGAGATGGCGAAATAGAGCAGCGCCGCTGCGATCCCCGCAACGGCCGCTACGCGCTTGACCGGTACGCGCGCTGCGATGGGCTCGACGCCCGACAGCATCAGCCGCAGCAGCCAGAATACCCCGCCCGCAACGATCGTCAGATGCAGTCCCGAGACGGAGAGGACATGCACGATCCCGGCCGTCGACATCGTCTCGCGGACCTCGTCGGTCACCGCACTCTGGTCGCCATTGACGATCGCCCGCGCGATCCCCGCCGCCGGTTGGGGTAGCACCGCGTCGATCCTCGCCGAGATGCCGCGCCGTACCGCATCGATGACGTGATCGAACGCCCACTCGCTGCCGCTCGAGACGATCTGCGGCGGCTGCGTTGAGTTGCCGTAGGCGCCGATACCGTCGAAATAGGCGTGAAACTGCGTGTCGAACCCACCGGGGTAAACCGGTCCCGGCACCGGGGCAAAGCGGAACGGGCCAGACACACGGTCCCCGGGCGAGAGGCTCGGTCCTGTCCTGATCAATACTCGCGCCCGCCTTACGGGGACCGCTCGGCTTTGCCCCAGCGGGACGATATCGGAGACGATCACCCGACGCTCGCCGGCCGTCTCGGACAGGATCTCATCGACCCGCATCTCGTAGCTGCCATAAGCCGGACGATCGAGCATCGCCGTGCCCCACAGGGCGCCATGGATGGGCAAGAGGCAGAATCCAGACCAAACCGCCGCAAGCGCTGCAATTGCACGAAACGTGACAAGCGACCGACGGGCCTGAACACCCGCGGAGACGATCAACGCCGCACCAATGGCGAGCAGCAGCGGCTGGGGCTCTGTCGGCAAGGTGGCCGACGCCACCAGACCCGCGATCATTGCGAAGGGCAGCAACACGAAGCCGCGGCGTTCCTCGAACGCAGCGACAAACGATGCCACGAGCCCCCTCTTCGGCTTCGCGGCCGAAATAGATCGCGGCAGCGGTGGCGCGGGCGTCGCCTGCTCGAACTCGATCTGCTCGTCCGGCCGAACTCGTTCCAGAGCCTCCGCCACGTCGCGCCCCCGCGCCCTTGCGATCCCGACCTAAGATGCTACACGGTGGCGCCACAAATCACCAAGGCCGCCATGACTGCCCCGAGTGTCGTTACCCGCTTTGCTCCCTCGCCGACCGGCTATCTGCATATTGGCAGTGCCCGCACGGCGCTGTTCTCGTGGGCGTATGCGCGCAAGCAACAGGGCAAGTTCCTGCTCCGTATCGAGGATACCGACCGCGAGCGCTCGACCGAGGACGCCGTCCAAGCCATCTATGATGGCCTGACCTGGCTTGGCCTCAAATGGGACGGCGAGCCCACACTGCAGTTCGGTCGCGCGGCGCGCCACGCCGAGATCGCTCAGGAGCTCCTTGCCCGCGGGCAGGCGTACTACTGCTATTGCTCGCCGGAAGAGTTGGCGACGATGCGCGAGGAGGCCCGCGCCAACGGCAGGCCCCCCCGCTACAACGGCATGTGGCGCGACCGCGACCCTTCCGAGGCCCCGGCCGGCGTTGCGCCCGTGATCCGGATCAAGGCACCCCTGGCCGGCGAGATTGTCGTCGATGACCACGTCCAGGGCCAGGTCGTGTTCAAGACCGAGAACCTCGATGATTTCATCATCCTGCGGTCAGACGGTACCCCCACCTACATGCTCGCGGTCGTCGTCGACGACCACGATATGGGCGTCACCCACATCATCCGCGGCGACGATCACCTGACCAACGCCGCGCGCCAGATCATCATCTATCAGGGCATGGGGTGGGACGTGCCGGAGATGGCGCACATCCCCCTGATCCACGGGCCGGATGGCGCCAAGCTTTCGAAACGTCATGGCGCGCTCGGTGTCGGCGCCTACCGGCAGATGGGGTACCTGCCCGAGGCCATGATCAACTATCTGGCCCGCCTCGGCTGGAGCCATGGCGACGACGAACTCTTCAGCGTCGATCAGATGGTCGACTGGTTCTCGCTTGAGGGCCTGAACAAGGGCGCGGCGCGCTTCGACTTCGTCAAGCTCGAGAGCATCAACGGCCACTACATCCGCGCATCCAAACCCGACTATCTTTTCGGCGTGATGATCGAGACAGCACGGGAGGTCGGACGCGAGACCGACCATGAGGGGCTGCTTGCCAACAAGGACACCGTCCTCGCGGCCCTGCCCGAGTTGCAGCCACGCGCCAAGACCGTGCTCGAGCTGATCGATCTTGCACAGTTCATCTACGCGGTGCGTCCCATCGCGGTCGATCCGGCGGCGAAGGAGCATGTCAGCGGCGACGCCCGCTCGCTTCTTGCGGATGCGCACGTGGTTCTGTCCGGGATCAACGACTGGTCGGTTGCGGCCATCGATGCCGCGATCCGCACCTTCGCCGAAGCCCGCGGACTAAAGCTCGGCAAGGTCGCCCAGCCCTTGCGCGTGGCGCTCACCGGACGGACCGTGTCACCTGGCGTTTTTGAAGTGATGGTGCTGATCGGCCGGGAAGAAACGCTGGCGCGGCTCAAGGACCAATCGGCAGGCTGACTGCCGCCGAATAGGTCAGCCCTGTTCACCCATCTGTTGCAGGCAATCGGTAAACCGGATAGACGTTAGAACTGCATCCGATCATTTCTGGCCGAACCGTGCGCTCCGCTCGCACCACCGGCCCAAGGGAGAGCAAATCTCATGTCAGATACCGTCGCGAAGCTCACAATCGGCGACCAGACCTTCGAATTCCCGGTCTTGTCGGGATCGGTTGGACCGGACGTGATCGACATCCGAACGCTCTATTCGAAGACCGGGCTTTTCACCTACGACCCCGGCTTCACCTCGACTGCGGCCACCGACAGCACCATCACCTACATCGATGGTGACAAGGGCGAGTTGATGTACCGCGGCTACCCCATTGACCAGTTGGCCGAGAAGTCGAACTTCCTCGAGGTCTGCTACCTGCTGCTCTACGGCGAACTGCCCAATAAGGAGCAGATGGCCGATTTCGACCGCCGCGTGACGACGCACACCATGCTCCACGAGCAGATGCATTTCCTCTATCGCGGCTTCCGTCGCGACGCGCATCCGATGGCCGTCGTCTGCGGCGTCGTCGGTGCGATGGCCGCCTTCTACCATGACTCGACCGACATCAACGATCCACGCCAGCGCGAGATCGCTTCGATCCGCCTGATCGCCAAGATGCCGACGATCGTCGCGATGGCCTACAAATATTCGGTCGGTCAGCCCTTCGTTTATCCCCGCAACGATCTCGACTACGCCTCCAACTTCCTGCGCATGTGTTTCTCGGTTCCAGCCGAGGAATACGTCGTGAACCCTGTCATCGCGCGCGCGATGGACCTGATTTTCACGCTGCATGCAGACCATGAGCAGAACGCGTCGACCTCGACCGTGCGTCTCGCGGGCTCGTCGGATGCCAATCCCTTCGCCTGCATCGCGGCCGGCGTCGCCTGCCTCTGGGGTCCGGCGCATGGCGGCGCCAATGAAGCCGCACTCAACATGCTCAAGGAGATCGGGACGCCCGACCGCATCCCCGATTTCATCGCGAAGGTGAAGGACAAGTCCTCCGGCATCCGCCTTATGGGCTTCGGCCACCGCGTCTACAAAAACTACGATCCGCGCGCCAAGGTCATGCAGGAGACGGCAAAGCAGGTGCTCGATACGCTCGGCGTCGAGAACAATCCGCTGCTGCAGGTGGCCAGGGAGCTCGAAAGGATCGCGCTCACCGACGACTATTTCATCTCGCGCAAGCTCTACCCCAATGTGGACTTCTACTCGGGCATCATCCTTGAGGCGATCGGGTTCCCCACGTCGATGTTCACGGCGATCTTCGCGCTGAGCCGCACCGTGGGCTGGATCGCCCAGTGGAAGGAAATGATCGCCGATCCGCAGAAAAAGATCGGCCGTCCGCGTCAGCTCTATCACGGCGCAGCCGGCCGCGATTACGTGCCGATCGGCAAGCGCTGAGGCAAATGGGCGGCGATCCGCGTCAGCGGATCGACACGGCCCTGCTCCATTCCCGTTCGTACGCGCCGGAACCCGGCACGCTGCTGCTCGACGGCCTGCGAATCTTCGAGCAGTTCTTCGAGCGCGTCGATGACCGGCCCGGGCTGCGGCGTTGAGCCGATGAATTCCGGCACGAGGTCGTTGCCGAAGAGGATATTGGGCAGCCCGACGAAACGCGGCTTGTACTTTGTCCAGCGCTTCATCTGCCCGCGATCGCCGACATAGGTGATCGCCATCGGCACGCCGCTCAGCGCGAGCTCCAGCGTGACCGTGCCGCTGACTGCCGCAGCGACAATCGACTCCGCGAACCCCTTGCGCTTGCCCTCGCCCGTCGTTGTGACGAAGACCGGCGTCTTCCACTGCGTCACGGTCTCGAACACTGTCTGCTCCATTGCCCTGGGCGTGGGCAGCACGAACCCGGTTACGCGCGGATGCTTGCTGAGCGACAGCGCCACTTGCTCCATCAGGGGCAGATGCCGGCGGAGCTCGCCCGCACGGCTCCCCGGGAGCAGGAGAACCGGCCCGCGCTCGGGTTCGCTTGTCCGAAAATGCGTCTGCTCGAGCGCGGGATGGCCGACATAGACCGTCTCCGGACCGCCAAGCTTTCGCATGACTGCTGGTTCGAACGGCAGCACCGCTAGAACCTCGTCGTAGAGCGGCTTCAGCACCGGCGCACGTTCGGGCTTCCAGGCCCAGACGCTCGGCGCAACGTAGAGCACGATCTGCCCATTGTAGCCGGCCTTGCGCAGCTTTTGCGCCACGGTCTGGCTGAAGACCTGCGAGTCGATCAGCACCACCAGATCCGGCTTCTGCGCGAGGATCGCCTGGGCTGTCTGCCGTACGCGCCACAGCAGGAGCGGCAGCCGCTTCAGGACGTCGGTGAGGCCCATGACGGACAGATCGCTCATCGGAAAGAGCGACTTCAGTCCCTCGCCCTCGAGCTCGGCACCACCGACGCCGGTGAGCGTAACGCGATGATCGATGCGCAGGCGCTTGATGAGGTCGGCGCCGATGCGGTCGCCCGACGGCTCGCCCGCCACCATGAACAGTCGGACGGGGTCAGCCATGACGCAATCCGACGACGGAAATGCCCCGTGCGTTCGCTTCGCGCTCGATCGTCGGCCGGTCGAGCAGCAGGCTGCCCCTGGCTTCGACTGCGATCGCAGCGATACCTGCTTGCGCTGCGGCCACGACAGTGTCCCCGCCGATCGCTGGCAGGTCGACGAAGCTGGGCTGCTTCGGCTTGCGCGCCTTGGCGAGGACGAGCCGGCCCCGTTCTCCGCCTACCAGGCCCGCGGCGCGCAAGGTCGCGACACGCTCCAGCAAGGCATCCGTACCGCCCGCATCCTCTGCCGCCACGGGACGATTGGCGGAAACGACAACCGACTGTCCAAGGTCGATCGCTCCTATTGCGCGGGCAGTTTTCAGGGCATAGGCGGCAACGCCGTGCAATTCGGCATCGAGCGCGGGACCAGCAATCAATCCTTCAGGCGCCAGCAGTTCCGGCGCCACTTCGTGGACGCCCACGAGCTTGTAGCCCTGCGCCTTGCTGTAAAGGAGGATCATACCGGCGAGGCCCACATCGCCGAGCCCGCCGGCGAGCTTGCCTGCAATGCCGAATGCCTGCGCCAAACCCCGCCTGTCGCTATCCGAGATGTGGACGCCACCCGCCAGCACCATGTGCGACGGCCCGAACGCCTTGATCGCCTTGAGCAGCGGTCCTGCCTCGCTCAGCGATGCACGCGTTATCTCGTCGGCATCGATTTCCCGCTCGCCGATAAGGTCGACGATCTGGAGGCTGTCACCGCGGCGCCGGATAGCCTCAGCGACGTGCGAAACGAGCGCGCCACGGCCTGCGACGAGCGTGACCCGTCGCGCCATTACTCTTCGCCGTGGCCGTTCCGCGGCAACGTCAGCGGCGCGTCCTTGGCGTCGGTGATGAACTTCACGACGTCCTGCACCAGTTCGTCCTTGGGGAAGATCGCCGCAGCGTCCTCGACCCGCTCGCGCAGCGTTCCTTCGCTCGCAAAGATCATGCGATAGGCGGTGCGGAGATTGTGGATCGCCTCGCGGTCAAAGCCGCGCCGCTTGAGGCCCACGAGGTTGAGACCCGACAGCTCGGCCGGATTCCCTACGGCAGCGCCGTATGGGATCATGTGTTTTTCGACCTTGCTCAGCCCGCCCACGAAGGCATGCGCGCCGATATGGACGAACTGGGTCGCGCCCGAATAGCCGCTCATCACCACGTAATCGTCGACGCGGCAGTGCCCGGCGAAGGTGACGTTGTTGGAAAACACGACGTTGTTGCCGATGATGCAATCGTGCCCGATATGGACGCCGATCATGATCCAGCAGCCATCCCCGATCCTCGTGAGCATGCCGCCGCCGGCCGTGCCGGGGTTGATCGTCACATGCTCGCGAATGGTCGTGTTCTGCCCGATCTCGAGCGTCGACGGCTCGCCGGCATACTTCAGATCCTGCGGGCGATGACCGAGGGAGGCGAAGGGATAGACACGGCAACCCGAACCGATGCTGGTCCGCCCTGCAACCACCACATGGGAAAGGAGCTCGACCTCATCGCCGAGCTTCGCATCGCTGCCGACAACGCAATACGGGCCGATCTTGACGCCCTCACCGAGCGTCGCGCCATCTTCGATGATGGCGGTGGGGTGGATGGCATTGGACATTACTGGCCCTCGACCATCACCATGGCGCCGACTTCGGCCTCCGCGATCAGGGTCGAGCCGACCATCGCGCGAGCTTCGTACCAGCCCATCGCGCTTCGCCGGCGGATTTTTCGGATGTGATACTCGATGATGTCGCCGGGCCGTGCCGGCTTGCGGAACTTACATTTGTCGACAGTCACCATGTAGACGATGTGGCGGCCATGAGTCTGATCCGCCGCAATGGCGATGGCGCCGGCGGTCTGCGCCATGCCCTCGATGATGAGCACACCGGGAAACACCGGATTGCCGGGAAAGTGGCCCTGAAAGATGGGCTCGTTGACCGAGACGTTCTTGATGCCGACGGCGGCGTTGTCGCCGTCCACGTTGATGATCCTGTCGATCATCAGGAATGGATAACGGTGCGGCAGCAATTGCAGGATCCGGTCGATATCCATCGACGTCAGCTCCACGCCTTCGCTCGGGATGGGATCAGTTTTCGCGTCCACCATTCTTCCCTTTGCTCATCCGTCTCAATGTCG
>Ga0164241_10006058_pt1 | contig 11108 bp, 9 predicted proteins | sample OricomyardsoilBY_FD_108780 | JGI IMG/M metagenome (GOLD analysis project Ga0164241, IMG submission 108780) | Backyard soil microbial communities from Emeryville, California, USA - Original compost - Back yard soil (BY) | ecosystem: Environmental > Terrestrial > Soil > Unclassified | place: USA... | reverse complement strand
TCGCGCAGGCGTACGCCAAGCCGGTGTCACTGGCCGACCTGATCGTGATCGCCGGGGCGGCCGCGGTGGAGAAGGCCGCTCGGGACGGCGGTGTGGACGTCACCGTGCCGGTCACGGTGGGTCGGGTCGACGCGAGCACCGAGCAGACGGACGTGGCCTCGTTCGGCTACCTCGAGCCGGTCGCGGACGGTTTCCGCAACTACTACGGCAAGGGCAACCGGCTGCCGGCCGAATACCTGCTGGTCGACAAGGCCAACCTGCTGAACCTGTCGGCGCCCGAGATGACGGTCCTGGTCGGCGGCCTGCGGGTGCTGGGGGCCAACTACGACGGCTCGGCGCTGGGTGTGCTCACGGACCGGCCCGGTGTGCTGACGAACGACTTCTTCGTCAATCTGCTCGACTACGACACCGCATGGAAGCCGACCGACGAGACGTCCGCGCAGTTCGTCTCCGGCGACGGCAAGTGGACCGGCACCCGGGCCGACCTGGTGTTCGGTTCGAACTCCGAGCTGCGGGCTGTCGCCGAGGTGTACGCCAGCGACGACGCCGAGGCCAAGTTCGTCACCGACTTCGCCGCCGCCTGGAGCAAGGTCATGGACCTGGACCGGTTCGACCTGCGCTGATTCGACCCGGGCATGAGCCGTCCCGAGTAAGGCTTGTCCCCGCCGCAATAGATGGTGCGGTCCGTGGCCCTGGCCACGGGCCGCACCCGTCGTGTCGGGACGGTCCCGGTCGCCGCGCCCGAGCGGATCTCCCCCAGGGCCGAACGGATGAAACTCGAACGGCTTGCCGCCTAGTTGGCGGAAGATCCGTCACATTACGAATCCGTGACATCAGATTCACTCGAAAGGTTCCGGTAAACGGGTTACGCAAGGAAGATTGGACCGGCTAGAGTAACCGTGAGTGATGGAACCCGGCGAGCCGGGGGGCACCGGGTTTCCTCACCGAAGGGCCGCCACGAGGGCGGTGCATGCGGGCCGCCGGAGGTGGCGACGGACCGTTCCTACGCCGGGAACGGGTCGCACCTCCGGCCCGCCCGATCAACCGATCATCAACCCCGATCCTGACGCCGGAAATACCCGCGCACCGGCCGGGCCCCTCGGCGTACCGTCGAGACGGCGTTGTCGTATCGCACGATTCGGGACGGGTGACTGCGAATGTCCGATTCCACTTCCTCGCCCCCCGGGCAATCCGCGGGTGGTCAGCAGCTCGAGCGTTACGAGGTCGTCCTCGAACCGGCCGCGGAAGAAGCGGCGGAACGCCGGACGGCCCGGGTCAGCGCCCTGGACCTGGACCGCCTTCCCGATCGCGACAACGTCCGACTGCTCGTCGACGCCGAGCAGCTCGCCCGGCTGGAGGCCGCGGGGCTGACCGCCCGGGTGGTGCGCTCGGTGCCGGTGCAGCCGCTCGACCCGGAGTTGGTCGCCGACGACGCCCAGGTGGCCGACTGGCTGTCCACCCGCCTCGGATCGGCCGGCTCGACCACGGGGGAGGAGAGCTGATGTACCGGACCGTCGCCCAGCTCACCGAGGTGGTCACGCAGGTCGCCGCGGCCGCACCCGATCTGTGCACCGTCGTGCCGCTGCCGAACCCGTCCGTGCAGGGGACGGCGGTGTCCGCGCTGCGGATCGCCGCTGCCGGCGACGTCGCGGTCGATGAGCGGCCAGGCGTGTTGTTCATCGCCGGCACCCATGCCCGGGAGCTGATGAACCCCGACCTGCTGGTCGAGCTGGCGGTCGACCTGGTCGCGGCCGATCGGAACGGCACCGACATCGTGCTGGGCGGTCGTACCTGGGCCGCCGCGCAGGTCCGGTCGATGCTCCGGGCGACGGTGCTCTACCTGCTGCCGTGCGTCAACCCGGACGGCCGGACCTACGTGCTCACCGTCGACGACATGTGGCGCAAGAACCGCCGCGACAACCCCGGCACCAGCTGTGACGGCGTCGATCTCAATCGCAACACGAACATCCTCTGGGGCGTCACCGAGGGCCAGACCTCCTGCCGGCCGTGCACCGACATCTACTGCGGCTCGGCCGCTTTCAGCGAACCGGAGAACCGCAACGTCAAGCATCTGCTGGACGAGTACCGGATCGACCACTTCGCGGACGTGCACTCGTTCTCGGAACTGGTCATCTACCCGTGGGGCCATGCGAAGAACCAGTCCACCGACCCGGCGCAGAACTTCCGGTCGCTGCCGACGGGGACCTGCCAACCGTTGAACCGCCCGGGGTACTCCGAGTTCATCGCGGCGGAGGATCTGGCCCGGTTCCGGACGGTGGCGGATCGGATCGTCGCCGAGATCGCCGCGGTGCGCGGGCGGAACTATGCCCCGGAACCGGGCATGACGCTGTATCCGACCACCGGCACGCACAGCGACTACGCCTGGAGCCGGCACATCGCCGACCCGACGCTGCACCGCACCTACGGGTACACCATCGAGACCGGCCCGCAGGTCGGCGACGTCCGCGAGTCGTTCCACCCCCGGGACCCGGAGCCGATCAAGCGTGAGGTCGAGTCGGGCCTGCTCGCCCTGATCCAGGTGGCGTCCGAGGGCTGATCTCCCCCCAACTGGAGGTGGGGGTGGACGCGGTAGCGTGACCTGGGTGACCCGAATCGTGTTCGGTGCCGCCGGTGGGACCTCGCCGGCCGATTTCCTGGGCTCGGTCGAGCCGGGGACCCGGGTGGTTGCCCGGCACCGGGTGCCCGGCGGCTTCACCGACGCGCTGGGATACGTGCGATCCTGTGACGGGACCGTCTGCGAGATCGACACCAGGGCAGGCCCGGTCACCGTTCCGCTGGCCAATGTGGTCGCCGCCAAACGGGTTCCGGAGCCACCCCTGAGGGTTCGGTCAACCCGCCCGCCCGACCCCGGATCAGCCGGTCCACCAGGGCCGTAGCGGCACCGTCGAATCGCCCTTGTCGCCGGGTTTGACCCCGAGCACCTGGAACAGCTGGATGTTGTTGCGCTCGAAGCCCAATCGGCAGGCGGCCATGTATAAGCCCCACACCCGGGCGGTGCCCTCGCCGACATCGGCCACGCACGTGTCCCAGTCCCGTTGCAGGTTGGCGCACCAGTCGCGCAGCGTCATCGCATAGTGTTCGCGAATGTTCTCGGCGTGCCGCACGTCGAAGCCCGCGTCCTGCATCGCGGCGATGACCCGACCGGAGCCGGTGAGCTCGCCGTCCGGAAAGACGTATCGGTCGATGAACGGTTCGGGCCGGACCGGTGTGTTGTTCTGCGGTCGGGTGATGCAGTGGTTGAGCAGCCGGCCGCCCGGCCGGAGCTTGCCGGACAACCGCCCGAAGTAGTCCGGGTAGTGCCGCACCCCGATGTGCTCGGTGAGCCCGATCGAGGAAACGGCGTCGAACCCCGTCTCCGGCACGTCCCGGTAGTCCAGGTGCCGGATCTCGGCCAGGTCGCCGAGCCCCTCCTCGCGAATCGCCCGTCGGCCCCATTCCGCCTGCTGCCGGGACAACGTCACCCCGATCACCCGGACCCCGCGACGGGCGGCGTGCCGCACCATCGCCCCCCAGCCGCAGCCGACGTCCAGCAGCCGGTCACCGGGTTGCAGGCCCAGTTTGTCGAACACCAGTGCGTGCTTGGCCTCCTGGGCCTGTTCCAGCGTGGCGTCCACGGTGGGATACAGCGCGCAGGTGTAGGTCATCGACGGTCCGAGAACCGATTCGTAGAACTTGTTGGAGACGTCGTAGTGCTTGCCGATCGCCGACGCGTCGCGGCGGCGGGTGTGCCGCAGACCCTGCGCGACCCGCAGCCAGTGCGGGGTCGCCTCCTGGGGCGGTGGGGCGACCGGACGGAGCGTCCTGAGCCCGACGCCCCGCACGAGGTCGACGACCTCGGCGGGCGAGGGCCGCCGCAACTGCAATTCGTCGTCCATCAGCCGGAGCAGGGGATAGGGGTCCGCCGAATGCACCCCGGTCATGTCCATGTCGCCGGCGACGTACGCGCGGGCCAGGCCCAGGTCGCCGGGTGCGGTCAGCAGGTAGGTCAGCGCGCGCCGGTTGCGCAGGTGCAGGCCGGGGGCATCCGGCGGGCCGGCCTCGCTGCCGTCGAACGCGGTGAGCCGGATCGGCAACGGTCCCTCGGTGACGGTCGACGCGATCTGCGCGACCGTCAGCGGTCCGTGCCGGGCCGGCCGCGGGGCCTGCAGGTCGGGGGAGGTGATGGAGGACCGGAAAGTGGTGGACCGGAAGGTCGTCATTGTCGTCGCACCGCCTTGTCGTAGAGATCGATCAATCGATTTGTCGGGTCGTACTTGCTCTTGAGTGCGGCGTAGGTCGGGCCGCCGTACTTGGCCGCGAATTCCGCGCGACTGTAGAAGGCGTCGGAGTAGAGGGACTTGTGTCCGCCGAGATCGCCGACCAGGGTCTCGATTCGGCGGTTGGCGGCACCCTCGGGCGCGCCGGGCTGCTGCGGGACCACGGACCAGAACCCGATATTGACATAGGTGCGTTCGGGTGCGAACGGGTGCAGCGGCCAGGTCGGATCGGTGCTGTCGGGGGCCGCGTCGGGACGCCGCGGAATCCGCAGCGGGCACAACCAGATCGGTTCGATCGGCACGTTGTCCAGGAACCAGGTCAGGAAGTCGGCGGTGCGGTCCACCGGCACCTCGACGTCCTGGACCACCCGCTCCAGCGGGGGCCGGCCGTGCAGCCGCTCCAGCCGGTCCGCGATGCCGAATCGGCGGTCCAGTGCTACCAGCTTCCAGTAGACCGAACTGCGTTTGAGCGACCGCGGCCACAGCCGGCGGATCAGTGGCTGCTGGGCACCGAACGCCCGGGAACACCAGAACCAGTCGGTGTCCCACCGCCACAGGTAGTCGTGGATCGTCAGGCGGTCGGTCTCGCGCTCCTGGATCGACCGGTAGTAGATCTGCCGGCCCGTGTAGTCGCTGGTCGGACCGGGGTCGTCGGTCAGCCGGCCCAGGGTGAGGTACTGCTCGGTCGCGGTGAAGACGACGCCGTCCAGGTAGTCGACCGGTTCGCCACCATGTTCACGGCGCTCGACGATCTGTGCGATGGCCGCCTGCAGGTCGGTGACGTCGTGGAAGCGCAGGTGCCGCAGCGCCACGTACGGCTGGACAGGTTCGAGTCGGACCCGCAGTCGCGTCGCGTATCCCAGGCTGCCGTAGGAGTTGGCGAACCCGTAGAACAGGTCGGCGTGCGGGCCGTCCGGGGTGGCGGTGACCACGTCGCCGGACCCCGTGAGGATGTCCATCACGACGACGTCGTCGTAGACCACACCGTTGCGGAAGGCGGTGGATTCGATCCCGCCGCCGGTCGCGGCACCGCCGACGGTGATCGTCTTGAGCTGCGGGACGACCATGGGGGCCAGCCCGTGCGGCAGGGTGGCCGCGACCAGATCCTCGTACGTGCACATGCCGCCGACGTCCGTGGTCCGCGCGGCCGGGTCCACCGCGAACACCCCGGTCAGGCCGGAGACGTCCAGGCCGGCAGCGTCGGTGCGGCGGCGGGCCCGGAACAGGTTGGAGGTCCGCTTTGCCAGCCGGACCCGCCGGTCGACCGGGATGGCGCGGTAGCTGGTCAACAGGCGGGTCAGGCCGTCGACGTACCGCGGCTCGGACCCGCCCCGTGACCAGGATCCGGCCCGAGAATCCGACGACCGATCCAGCCTCCCGACCGCCCCGGCAGGAGCGGTCCCAGCGGACACTTCCCACATGCTGCTCAAAATAGACCCGAGATGTTATGCACGATTCACCTGGGGATGGTGATTCGCGCGACAATCCGGCGAAGACGCGGCGGGCGTTCCGCCGGCTATGCCTTCTCCTCGGCCCGCAGACGGATGACCACGTGATCCGGCGCCGCGGCGTGGCGCAGGTACTGGCGGCTGTAGGAGCCGGTGCCGTGGGCCAACGACCGCAACTCGATCGCGTACCGGATGAACTCCAGCTCGGGCACCTCGGCCTGCACCGACGAGCGGCCGTCGCCGGCGGACTCGGTGCCGCGCACCCGCCCCCGTTTGGCGGCCAGGTCGGCCAGGATCGCGCCGACGTACTCGTCGTCCACGGTGATCGTCACCGCGTCCATCGGCTCCAGGACCTGCACGCCCGCGGCGTTGGACGCCTCCCGCAGGGCCAGGGACCCGGCCATCTGGAAGGCCGCGTCGGAGGAGTCGACGCTGTGTGCCTTCCCGCCGACCAGCGTGACGCGAAGGTCAACCATCGGATGCCCGTTGACGCCCTTCTCCAGCTGCGCGCGGACACCCTTCTCCACGCTTGGGATGAACTGCCGGGGCACCGCCCCGCCGACCACCTTGTCGACGAACTCGAACCCGCCGCCCTCCGGTAGCGGTTCCACCTCGATCTGGGCCACCGCGTACTGGCCGTGCCCGCCGGACTGCTTGACGTGCCGGCCCAGCCCGGCGCCGGGGCCCTTGATCGTCTCCCGGATGGCGACCCGGACGGCGGACACGGCGACCTCGATCCCGGCCCGGGTCCGCAGCCGGTCCAGCAGTACCTCGAGTTGCTGCTCGCCCATGGTCCACATGACCAGCTGGCCGGTGGCCGGATTCACCTCGACCCGCACGGTCGGGTCCTCGGCCTGCAGCCGGGCCAGACCCTGCACCAGCTTGTCCTCGTCGCTCGAGGTGCGCGCCGAGATCGCCACCGGCAGCAGCGGTTCCGGCATGATCCAGGGCGACAGGACGGCCGGGTCGGCCGGGTCGGACAGAGTGTCGCCGGTTTCCGCGTGCGCCAGGCGGGCGACCGAGACGATGTCGCCGGCCACCGCCTTGGCCACACCGGCCAGCGTGCCGCCGAGCGGGCGGGAGATCGCCCCGGCGCGCTCGTCCAGATCATGCTCGGCGTGCCAGGACTCGTCCTCCGGGTGACCGGAGAAGCGGGCGAAATGGCCGGACACGTGCACCGGCACGTCCGGCAGCAGGGTGCCGGAGAACACCCGGACGATGGAGATGCGGCCCACGTACGGATCGGTCGTGGTCTTGACCACCTCGGCCACCAGCGGCCCGTCCGCGCTCCCGGCGAGCGGCGGCCGGTCGCCGCCGGCCGGGGTGTAGACCGGCGGCAGCACATGCTCGTCCGGGTGCGGGAACCCGCGGCAGATCACCTCGATCAGCTCGGGAATGCCCAGCCCGGTGGTCGGGATGCAGGGGATCACCGGGTGGAAGTTCGCATGCGCGACCGCGGTCTCCAGGTCGTCCACGACGGTGTCGAAGCCGACCTGCTCGCCGGCCAGGTAGCGGTCGAGCAGGCCGTCATCCTCGGACTCGGTGATCACCGCCTCGATCAGCGCGTCCCGGGTTGCCGAGATCGCCTTCTGCTCCTCCTCGTCGGCCGGTCGGCCGGTCCGGGTGCCGGACGAGACGTCGTACACCGTCTGCGACAGCAACCCGATCAGCGCGGTCGGCGGCTCGCCGATCGTGGAGCCGACCGGTAGGTAGAGCGGGTGGACGCCGTCGCCGAAGGCGAGCTGGCAGTTCTCCACCGCCGCGGCGAAGTCGCCTCGCGGTTGGTCGACGTGCGTGACGACCACGGCCCGGGGCATGCCGACGTCCGCGCACTCCTGCCAGAGCATCCGGGTGGCGCCGTCGATGACCCCACCGGCGGCTGCGGTGTCGGTGGCGGAGACGACGAACAGGGCGGCATCGGCGGCCCGCAGCCCGGCCCGCAGCTCGCCGACGAAGTCGGCATGGCCGGGGGTGTCGATGAAGTTGATCCGCACCGGTCCGGGCATCTCGGGGACGTCGGTGGCCACGATGCCGGCCACCGAGAGTGACACCGAGCGGCCCAGCCGGCGTTCGACGTCCTCGAAATCACAGACGGTGCTTCCGCTCTCGATCGATCCGAGCCGGCTGATCGCCCCGGTCGACAGCGCCGCCGCGTCCACCAGCAGGGTCTTGCCGGCACCCCCCGGGCCGACGAGCACCACGTTGCGTACCTGTTCGGGGTCGCCCTTGTCGCCGCCTCGGGCGCCCTGGGTCATCGGGCACCACCCCGGATCGCGCCGCCCGGAACGGCGGGACGGTCGTCACCGACCCTCGGTTGATGGATCCTGTCATCGTTCACGAGCAGTCACCTCTGGTCGTGCAGGTGCCACGACCCTGCGCCGCGGCAATGTCGGCGCCGAACGGCCCCCGTCGAGATGCGGCACCCGTCGGTCCGTCGGCCTTGCTGGCAGTCTGCCAGCGGCGGGCCGGGCCGCAACAGCGCGGTCCCACCGCCGGCCGAGGGGCCAGGGTTCCCGCCCGGGCCGACCCGCCGGACCGTGCGGCGTGATCGCTGGGCTGCGGTGTCCCGCGATCCGGGCGGTGTAGTGGTTACCTGGTAGGAGCCGGGTGGCCGAGGCTGCTCGGCTCGTCGAGCGATTGGAGCGAGATGAAGCACCCAGACGACAATGCGGGACAGGGCGATGCCGGCAATCGGCCCACCCCGACACCCGGAACCCGACCCGACTTCGCCCGGGGCGGCCTCGAGCGGGCCGAACGGATGGCCGAGGTGGGCGAGGATCCCGAGCCAAACTTCGCGACCAAGGACATCGATCCGGACGAGGCCGACCCGATTCCTCCCGGCACCCCCTACTACGCGACCAAGGACATCGATCCGGCCGCGGCCGACCCGATTCCTCCGGGTGGGCACGACTTCTCGACCAAGGATCAGGACGTCGGGTAGGGGGATCGACGGCGGATCAGCGGTCGGGAGGCCGGCACCAGCGCGCGGGTGAGATCGATCGCCACCGTCCTGGGCAGGTCGGGGATGTCGTAGTGCTGTGATCCGGCGGCGGTGGTCGCGATCACCGTCATCAGTCCGGCCCGCCGCTGGAACGGCGATTGGCGGATCGTCACGCCGATGACTCCGTCGATGGCCAGGACGGTACGACGCCGGTGCAGCGAGCCGAGCCGAACCACAAGGTGACGATCGACGAGCGCGTGGCCGAGGTTGCGGTACCGGTCGGCGGCCAGCAGCAGCGCGCCGATCAGCGCGATCGCCACCCAGATCGGGTACAGCGGTGCCGGCAGGCCGGTCCACCAGGTCAGGGCGGCCAGCACGGCGGCGAATCCTGCGGCGCCGGCCAGCGCCCGGGTGTATCGGCGGCGCCGCGCGGCCGGGCCGTGCTCGGCGAGCGGGGCGTTCGTCGGCCGTTCGTCGCCCAGCACGGTCGACTCGACCCCGAGCACGTCGGCCACCGGGGCGGGCGGCATCAGCAGCGAACTGCCGCCGCCCTCGCCGCCTTCACCGCCCGTTCGCCGCAACCCGGTGGCCACCGCGTGCAGCCGGGCGCCCCGCGCCCATCGCAGCACCAGGGGCTCGCGTCGTTGGACGCCGCGGAGCCGGCGTTCGGCGACGCTGGTGGACCGGGTGGTCAGCAGCCCGCGGCTGACCTGCAGGGTGCCGCCGGTGTGCCGGACCAGCCGGAAGCCCCAATAGGAAATGACATACCCGGCGACCGACAACAGGGCCACCAGGATCAGGATCGTGGCGGCGGCGAGCCCGACATCCAGCCAGACCGAATGGCCCTGCAGGAATCCCAGCGCCTCCCGGACCGGCCCGAGCTCGGCCGGATCCAGGCGCGCCCTGTACAGCAGCCGAAAGCCGAAGCCGATCAGGACCGCGCCGGTCACCACCCCGGACAGGGTCGCCGGCGCCAGCGCGATCCAACCCGGCCGCAGCCGGGTCAGTTCGACCTCGGCGGCACCGTCGGGCGCGGCGACCGCGGGACGCGCAGGGCGGGATGCTCCGGTCGTCCGATGCAGCAGTTCGGCCCGCAGGCCGGGGACCGAGACGGCGGGCAGGCCGTCCAGCCGGACGGACGCGGCGTGCGGCTGCGAGCTGCCGGTGCCGATGTCCACCCGGACCAGCCGCAGCAACCGCTGCAGCGGGTGGGCACTGACGTCGATCGTGCGGATCCGGTCGCGCGGCACCGTCAGGTGGCGGCGTTGGAGCAGGCCGCGACGAATCTCGACCACGGCCGGGGTGATCCGGTACCGGGTGGTCAGGTACCGGATGATGCCCAGCGCGACGACGAGCCCGGTGCCGAGCAGCCCCCACGGCGGCCCGCCGTCGCCGGTGGCACCGGCGACCAGCAGCACCAGCAGCATCGGGATGAAGCGGATGACCTCGCGCACCGGTTCGACCAGCAGCATCCCGGCGGACAGGCGCCGCCACGGTGACTCGAGGTCGACGTCGTTTGCCGGGCGATCGGTCACGTCGCGTCGTCCCCGGTCGCCCCCGCCGCGGCGGTGATGTCGGCGGCCAAGCGCGCGGCGACGGAATCGTCCAGGCCCTCGATCTTGATGGGCCCGGCGGCGGAGGCGGTGGTCACGGTCAGCTCGGTGAGCCGGAACAATCGGGCGATGGGGCCGCGGGAACTGTCCACCGTCTGCACGCGGTTCAGCGGCGCGATCCGCCACTCCTGGGTCCACCAGCCGGATCTGGTGTAGACCGCTGTGTCGGTGAGCTCCCAGCGATGCACCCGCAAACGCCATCGAGGCATCACCGACACGTGCACCGAAGCGATCAAGGCGGTCGAGGCGAGCAGCGGGCCCTTCCACGGGGGGACGGGCCAGTCGAGTACCAGCGCCGCGACCAGGACGGCGGCGACGACCAGCCAGCCGGCCAGCGCGGTCGCGAACCAGTACCAGCCGGCGCGCGGGGACACCCGGTGGGCCGGGGGACGCAGGGCGAGCCGCTCGGCAGACCGGTCGCCGGCCGCGTTCGTCGTCATGTGCCCATCGTGCGCCGGCGACTCGACCTGGAGTTGATCAGGACGCGCTGCCGGCCTCAGGTCGGCGTGTCGCGAATTCCGTCGGTGTGTCGACGGCACGCCGCCATGATCAACGCAAAACTGCGCCGACGCGCGGCGCGCCTCCGAGGCGTGTTGTGGCCCCGCACCTACCTTCAACCCCAGCGCCACCACCTGACATAACTATAACCGTGTGGTTGAGGTTGAGGGTTCGACACGCCGAACGGGCAGTTGAGTCAGGCACCGGGGTGCATCCGAAGTCGAGTGGTCCGACAGTGGTTCGACAGTTGTCGGGCCGAACAGAAAGGCGAAGGGCGAATGACGCCACCGCACAACTACCTGGCCGTCATCAAGGTCGTCGGCATCGGCGG
>Ga0164241_10006057_pt1 | contig 11108 bp, 8 predicted proteins | sample OricomyardsoilBY_FD_108780 | JGI IMG/M metagenome (GOLD analysis project Ga0164241, IMG submission 108780) | Backyard soil microbial communities from Emeryville, California, USA - Original compost - Back yard soil (BY) | ecosystem: Environmental > Terrestrial > Soil > Unclassified | place: USA... | reverse complement strand
GCGAGGAGCAGGAGGTTGGCTCCTAACCAGTTCCAGGCCAGCCGACGTTCAATGTTGCGAAACTGGGGAAGGTGATCGAGACGAAACGAAATTTTCCACCATCTCAGCAATCTTACATTGGGAGTAAAGGCATAGAGGGGATCGTTGCGAAGGATGGGTAAATCGATCGCACGCGGGAGAAACAGCCACGTCGATGGGGGAAGGGTCGATCCCCCCAAAAGCGTTGCTAAGGGCCCCCAGAGCGATTGATGAAGACTACGGAAGCTCCCTCCCACGGGCGGTTGGTGATTTTCCACTTCGAAGCGGGCATCGGGCACCCATTCGTGTACAGCGGGCTTGACGTACCGATTCACAAAGGCACCGATGTCGACGGCGACCAAAAGGACGGGCGAACCGGCGCTCGGTGCCGTTCGAAGGACAACGATCTGAGTGTTCTTGAGAACTTCTTGAGCGCTCTGATGGGGTTGCCACGGTGCGGAGTCGAGTGAGCCTTCATCCAATTGGCCGTTCTCGTCAATCCTGAGATATTCGGAACGCTGAGGAATTGTGTAGCCAATCCAAGCGATCAGGTCGGGGATTCGACCCTGCGGGCCGTAGGTTTCCCAGAGCCATTTCAGGTCTTTGGGAGTTAACTTTTGCGCAGTGACCTGTTTTCTCACGGGATCAAGTTCAGCCATGAGGGGCTCAAAGCGCTGAGCCTCGCGGTTGACCGTTTGGCGAATTGAGATTTCCAAACCATGAAGGGAAACGTCCATCTCGCCTTCCGAGGATTGGCGGAACCATTCGTTTTGGAGAACTCCGACAATGAGCAAAACGACAAGGGCCGCGCCAAACGTGAGTTGAGAAACAACCGACTTTTTTTGAGGCCGGGAGGCACTGCGCATGAAGGCATTATGCCACACTTTACCGGCTTGCTTGCGGCCAACGAGAAGACTCGCCAGGACGGGCACATTACAGATTCTTTAGCAGAAGCCGGCCCCTTTCCTCTTGTTTATGAAACGGGTGCCCCGATACAATCGGACTTGTTAGTTCAATAAGGAAACTTTGTGGCCCCCTTCCATCATAAGTCGTTGCGTCAGGTGGCCGGACCCCTTTGGATTGAAAACGCTCTTCGGACGACGTTGACAACCGTCGACGTCTTTATGTTGAGTTTTTACAGTGAAAAAGCCGTCGCGGCCGTCGGTCTGATCAATCAGTACGTCTTTTTTATCCAGTTGATGTACCTCATGGTTGCCCTAGGGGCGAGCATTTTGCTGGCCCAGTATCTGGGTTCGGGCGACAAAGAGACAGCTCACAAGACGGCCGTGGCCAGTTTTGCATTGGGAACGATCTTTGCGGTCGTGCTGAGCTTAACCCTGGCCCTGGGCGCGCCGGGCCTCATGTCGCTCTATGGTTTGGAGCCGGCGGTTCACGACTACGCCCTTCAGTTTTTGGTCATCTATTCGTCGTGTTCTGTTTTTACGGCGTATTCGATGCTACAGTCGACACTGCTTCGGGTTCATGGCGAAACCAGGGCACCCATGTACATCAACATGGCTGCCAACGTGATTAATATTTTGGGAAACGCGATCTCTCTCTTTGGCTGGTTTGGGCTCCCGGTGTTGGGAGTCGTCGGCGTAGCCTCCGCAACCGTTTTTGCCCAGGCCGCGGCGGCTCTTGCCCTTCAAGTTGTCATCCGCCGCCGAGGGATCGAACTCAATTTTCGTCTCCTGAGGGTTCTTCGATGGCCGGAGTATAAAAAGCTCCTTTGCGTCGGCGTTCCGACGGCCGGCGAGAATATCTCGTATAATCTGGCGCAGATCATCAACATGCGGTTTATCGCGATGTTGGGGACCAATTCGATGGCCGCCTACGTTTTCCTGACCAGCTTTCTCCGCTATGTTTTTGTCTCTTCAATTTCGATAGGACAGGCGACTCAAATCAAGGTGGGATGGTGGATCGGCAACGGCAACGAAGAGATTGCCGCCAAGAAAGCCATGCGTTACTTCGTCTTGGGGTCTTCCATATCCTTGGTCCTAGTCGTCGCCCTGAACCTTTCCCAGGGGCTCTTATTCCGCATTTTCACGCAGAATCCAGACATTCTCAAACTTTGCGGAACGGTTCTTCTGGTTTCCCTTTTGCTTGAGCCGGCAAGAAACTTCAACGTCATCATTATTCCCGCGCTCAAAGGCGCTGGGGACGTCCGCTATCCGGTCGCCGTGGGCGTGGTCTTTATGTGGCTCATTGGCGTGTTGGGAAGTTGGTTTTTGGGAATCGTGTTGGGATGGGGGCTCGTAGGGATCTACATGGCGCTTTGTGCCGACGAATGGACAAGGGGACTGTTCATGCTGACGCGCTGGAAATCGGGCCGCTGGCGGGGACGGGGCTTTGTGAAACGCGTTCCATCATGAGCCCTGCCTTTTAGGGGCGCGGAGCGCATTGCCAATCGTGGAAAAGACGCTCGTGAAACGCTTGCCGATCCTCGCGGTCTGAGATGAAAAGGTGTCCCTTGCCGGGAAGCAGAACATATTTAAGGCGGGGGACGAGCCGGAGGTACTCCTGCCGATTCCAGCCTTGATCCACCACGGTATCTCGGTTTCCCGAGTAAATCGTTAGGGGAAGATCCAGCGGCGGCTGATGCTTCAGACGTTCCAGCCACCGCGTCAGTGCTGTGACCCAATGCAACGGCACCTGCTCGCCGTCCAGGTAATGGTCCCAACTAAAACGGCTGGGAACGTAGGGCAGGCACCACCCAACGAGCGCGGTTCCCAGCGTGACCGCAGGATACCAGACAGTCCGCAGTAACGGGGCACAAAAGGCAATTTTGTCTGGTTGAGGTGTTTGAGGACGACGAAGGGCCTCAAGGCACGCCGCCGTTCCCAGAGAATGCGCGAGAATGTTTTTGGGCCCCGGCCAGGGTTGGCTCCACACCCATTTCATCCACAATTCCACGGCGTCGCCGTAAACAGAAAAGTCGGAAATATCTCCGCGCGGACCGTCCGATACGCCGTGACCGGGGAGATCGAGCGTGGTGACGATCCAGCCTCGTTCGACAAACCACGAAAACGTATACGAAAAATTGGCGGCGTGACTCATATAGCCGTGGACAAAAAGGAGAGTCCCCTGCGGCGGCTGTCGGGGAAAAAAGACGTTGACGGCGAGCTTTTGCGGAGAGTGCTCACTGGTCTGGAGGGTGAGGTACCCCATCCGATGAACGTAGGGCCCGTTTTTCCAGTCCCCAATCTTTTTGAGGTCGTCACGGTAGATTTGAACGGAAGGTCCGCAGGCAGGCACGAAGACCCGTGTTCCCTCGGGTATGGGAGGAACTGGCAGTTGAAGAGCCGTGAAATCTTCCAACTCGTGTTGAAGAGCAACTCTGACCGTTTGATGCGGGTCATTATTATCAGCAAACAGGGGCAACGACGACAAGAAAAAGACGACCGCGAGGGCCAGCAACTGACGCATAAACGTCATTGTGGAGGAATCCCCACGCCTTGCCAAGTGATATTTTTGAATAAATATAACAAAGTATTGCATAAAACTACAATGAGTGCTAAGGTTGCTGCCACGGAGGCTTTCTATGTCTTTTTCTTCGTTGCAGGGAAGGTCCTGCCTTATGATGGCAGACTTATCAACAACTGAAATCCGCGAACTTCTCGATCTTGCCCATGAAGTCAAGCGCCAAAAAAAGCAGGGCCTCGTCACCCAGCGGTTTCAAGGAAAAACACTGGCAATGATTTTCGAGAAGCCCTCCACGAGGACCCGCGCTGCCTTTGAAACGGCCTTTGCCGAAGAAGGCGGTCATCCGGTCTTCCTTTCCAAAGATGATATTCAGTTGGGCCATAAGGAGTCCATCGAAGACACGGCCCGGGTTCTCGGCAGAATGTTTGACGCGATTATGTTTCGCGGTTTTGCCCAGACAACGGTCGATGCCTTGTCAAAGTGGAGCGGCGTTCCGGTGTATAACGGCCTCACCGACATGGCTCACCCTACCCAGGTACTGGCCGACCTCATGACACTTGAAGAAGAGTGGGGAACTCTCAAGGGCAAAACTCTCGTGTACTGCGGCGATGGCCGAAACAACATGAGCCACACCTTGATGGTAGGAGCGGCGCGTATGGGCATGAAATTTGTCATCGCCGCGCCGGAGCCGCTTTTCCCAGCGGATGACGACGTTGAATTCTGCCGGGAAATTGCGGCTCAAGAAGGAACGGAACTCGTGATTACGTCGGATCTTGCTGCGGCGGTTCAAGGTGCTGATGCCCTCTATACCGATGTTTGGGCGTCCATGGGCGAAGAAACGCTACTTCATCTGCGAAAGCAGATTTTGAAGCCGTATCAAATCAACGAAGGTGTGTTGCAAGCCACGGGTAAGCCGCAGACAATTTTTCTACACTGTCTGCCTGCCGTGAAAGGCGATGAGGTAACGGTGGGGGTGATTGAAGGACCTCAGAGCCGGGTATGGGACCAGGCCGAGAACCGAAAGCATACGATCAAGGCTCTGATGTTGGCAACACTCCTCTAAAGGTTGCTTGCGGATTCGGCAAGGGTTGATTATACTGGGCCCGGAGGGAAGAACATCTATGAAAAAGCTCCTGGTGTTGCTCGTGCTCTTTGTCTTGGGTTCGGTTGGCGTGGTTTCGGCCGAGTCGTCTGTCTATGCCAAGGCGGTGTCCATCGCAAAGATTACCTCCCATGAAAAGGGATACAAGGTCACGTACTATACCGACTTCGGTGACCTTAAGACGGTGTACATTCCGATCGAATGGTTCTACAAAACCTCGGGTTTTTTGACGACTGACGGATTTACCAAGGCAGAACTCGTGCGCGGAAAAGGTCCGGTCTATCCTTACATGGAAATATTCTGGAAAGACGGCCAGTTCCATCATGTGCGTTTGTACGTTGTCGCGGATTATTCCGATCGATCTTGGGGGATTGTCCAGGATGCCAGCGCTATGGCCGCGAAATTTGATCCCAACAAACCGCTTGACCTCCAGTTCTAATGATTCCGAAAGAACTTCTTGATTTTCTTCGGAGTAAGGATTCCTTCCTTATCATTGGTCATCAGGAGCCCGATGCCGATTGCATCGGTTCTCAGCTTGCTTTAGGTTCGTTTCTCAAGCGGTTGGGAAAGCAGGTTCGTCAGTGTAATCAGGGGCCGTTCAAGCGCCCCGAGATTAATTCCTATCAGCCCCTTTTCTCGCCGAGGGTAGACCCTTTTGATAAGGTTTCGTCGCCGGGCGTGGTTGTTGTTGACTGCTCGACAATTGACCGCATCGGTGAGCTTCAGGCCGACATCGAAGGGCTGGATGCCGCCGTGATTGATCATCACTCCGCGGGCCAAAGCTTTGGCACTGTCCGCTGGGTCGAAGGACAACGGGCCTGTTGTACGGAAATGATTCACGAACTCATGCTTGCGCTTGGAGGAACGCCGACCCCCGAGGAGGCCCATTGGCTTTTTTTGGGGCTGGCCACGGATACCGGCTTTTTCCGCCATCTGGAAGCCTCTGCGAGCGCTACCTTTCGTACGGCCGCCGCCTTGGCGGATTCGGGTGCCTCGGCCAAGGCCGTCTATCAACAACTCAACGGCGGCAAAGTTCTCGCCAACCAGCGTTTGATGGGGCTCGTTCTGAGCCGAACCCAGGCCTTTTTTAACGGAAGGATGGTCTTCAGTTGGGAAGAATTGGGTGATCGTACGCAATTGGGTGCCGAAAGCCGCGAATCCGATCAAATCTACCAAACCCTTCAGGGGGTCGTTGGTGTTGAGATCATCGTCCTCCTTCGACAAGAGACGGCCACAACAGTCACCGGCGGGCTTCGTTCAAGGGCGCTGATTGACGTGGGTGCCTTAGCTCAATCGCTAGGCGGCGGTGGGCACGTTCGGGCCAGCGGTTTTAGTTGTACGGGTACGGTGGCAGAAGTCAAAGCGCGAATTCTTGAACTTGTCGAACCTGCCTTCGCTGACAAATCCCAATGAGGAAGACTCTCGCCCTAGGCGAGGACTGAGGGTCGCTTTTGTCAACCAAGGTCAACAGCCGCTCAATTTTCGCTGCCATTCTCTGATTCTTCTGTTCTTGGCATGCCTATTGCCCTGCGCCCACTGGAGGTTGCAATGGATGAAAATCTAACGGCATTAGTCTTAAATTATCAAAAGAGACAAATTACTCTAAAGACAGCTCGGGACGCCGTCTTGTCTGCCGCTTATCAGTTTCTTCAGCGGCGGCACGGCCGCGATGAAGATGAGGTCTCCGAGTTTTTGTTGGATTTCTATGACAAGATTCCGAATCTCATGGAGCGCTTTCAGGACCAAGGTCTTCCTTTTCGTCACTTTTTGCTTCGTTCGTTAACGTGGCAATGGAAAACATTCCAGACGACAAGGATTCAACAAGCAAGGCACGAAGAGGCCCTCAGCCGGTGGGCAACAGACGAGTACAAGGGTGATCTTGTTTCCGAACCTGCGGAAGTTCCTGTCTGGACGACGGAAAAAGACATCTCGCACGAAATTGGTAAAAGTCTCGTCCTTTTGATTCTTAAAACATGGTCAGAACTGTCTCCGTCACAGGTCGAAATCTTGGCCGCGAAAGCCGGTCTTGACTTGGCCTGGGTTCAGGCCTCCGCCGCACGGTTGGAGGCGGTCGTGGCCAAAAGAAAGGCCCGCCTCCATTCGGTGCTGCAAAGGCTCTCCGAGGCCCATCTGAAACGTGTTGTCGTGGAACAAGATTGTCAAACGGAAGCCGATCCCTGCCGAAGGGCAGAGTTAGAACGCAAGGCCGATTGGTATCGTAAACGAATTCGTTCGCTTCTGGCGCAAAGGGCCTCGATCCGAGTCGCCCCGACACATCAAGAACTGGCTCATCTTTTAGGAATTCCCAAGGGAACAATAGACTCGCGTGTGTATCATTTGAAACACGCCCTCGTCTCTGAGTATAGTACGGAGCATGATGGACCTCATTCTGGCGACTAACAATGCCCACAAGGTGGGAGAGTTTAACGCCCTCTTTCATCCGTGGGTGATCCAAATTCCGGCCTCCGCAGGCCTTCCGCACTGGAACCACGACGAGACGGCTGATACGTTCCTGGGCAACGCCCTCGGAAAGGCTCGTTCCCTTTGGGAGGCGTTGGGAGGACAGCGCCCTGTCCTGGCCGACGATTCCGGACTTTGTATCGACGCTTTAGGGGGCGCTCCCGGAGTCTACTCCGCTCGTTATGGAGAAAAGGAAGCGGGAAGGCCTTTGCGGGACTCTGAGAAAAATAGTCTCGTCTTGTCCCAGCTCGAAGGTCAGGTCCGCCGAAGCGCGCGTTTTGTTTGTTCCTTGGCGCTGGTCTTGGCCCCGCATCGTGTGTACGTTATCGAGGAATCGTGGGAAGGAACGATTGCTCTCAGCCTTGGAGGCGAGCATGGCTTCGGCTACGACCCGCTTTTTATTCCCGTTGGTGAAACAAAAACCAGCGCGGAGTTGGAACCAGAGGTCAAGAACCAGCTTTCGCATCGAGGGCGGGCGTCTCGCCGTCTCTTGGCGCTTCTGCACCATCTTGAGCACGAAAAGGAAGGACTATGACGACCGTTCGCGAACGAAAAGATACTCCGCTTGCCGATCAATGGGATCTTACCCCTCTCTATCCCACGGACGACGCCTGGGAGGCCGATTTTAACGATCTGAAAGCGCTTTTGCCGCAGATTGCCCCCCTCAAAGGGGCCTTGGCGCGCTCAAAGGACGATTTGAAGCGGGTTTTGGATGCCAATACCCAATGGGAAAAACGAGCCGAGTGTTTGGGCGAATACGCGCACCTTCGAACGGCAGAAAACGTGGCCGACGGTCCGGCAAATGACCGGATGGGTCGATTTGTCAACTTGATGACCTCGGTTTCGGCCGAGTTTGCGTTCCTGACTCCCGAGATCCAAGCGATTGAAGACTCGGTTTGGGACGATTGGATGAAAGACGGCCGCTTCGACGACGACCGGCTGGCGTTGGCAAAAATTCGGCGCTACAAGCCTCATGTCTTGGGTATCGAGGCCGAACAGGTCCTCGCCTTGAGCGCTGAAGCTCGTGGAACGGCGCAAAAGGTTTTTTCACAGCTCACCAACGCCGACCTGGATTTTGGTACCGTCGATGTCGACGGCGAGGCTCGTCCCCTGACCCAATCCACCTGGTCGGTCTTTCTCCAGCACCCCAGCCCCGCCGTACGCTTGAAGGCCTATCAAAAATTTTACAACGAATTTCAGGCCCACGCGAACACGCTGGCAGCCTTGTACGCGGGAAGTATCCACAACGACGTGGCGCAGGCCAAGGCTCGAAAGTTTTCGTCGAGCCGCGCGCGCGCCCTTTTTTCCGACGATGTCCCCGAGACTGTTTACGACACGCTGATTTCGAGCGTTCACGAGGCCCTGCCGTCGCTTCACCGCTACTATGACCTGCGTCAAAAACTGCTGGGCCTCGACTCGCTCCACCACAGCGACGTGTACGCGCCGATGATTCCCGGTGCCGAAACACATTTTTCTTGGGACGAGGCCGTTGAGCTGGTCTTGAGCGCGGTCAAACCCTTGGGAACACCTTACGTCGACACCCTGCGCAACGGGCTGACCCACGAACGCTGGGCGGATCGGTATGAAAACAAAGGAAAACGCAGCGGAGCCTTCTCGGCAGGGTGCTTTGTGAGTCCTCCCTACCTGCTGATGAATTATAAAGAAGACAGCCTTCGTGATGTCTTTACCCTGGCCCACGAAGCCGGGCACTCCATGCACACCTGGCACTCGGTTCGTGCCAATCCGTTTCAGCACTACGGTTACACCATTTTCGAGGCCGAGGTGGCCTCGACGTTCAATGAACAATTGCTGGCCAAACACCTTTTGGACACGAGTCCCGACGTGAAAACCCGCGCGTCGATTGTTGGGAAACTGATCGAGGACACGGTAGCCACCCTGTACCGCCAAACCATGTTTGCCGAGTTTGAACACCGGGTTCATCAACACGCCGAAGCGGGCGGCGGTCTTACCTTAGACTACTTTCAGGAGACCTACGGAGAGCTTTTGCGAACCTACTTCGGGCCGAAGGTAAAATTGGACCCTGTCTCCTCACTCGAAGGGTTGCGGATTCCTCATTTTTACGGAGCCTTTTACGTGTACAAGTACGCTACAGGCCTCTCGGCGGCGATGGCCCTTTCTCAACGCGTCCTTCACGGAGGCCAGACCGAACGCGACCAGTATTTGTCCTTTTTAAAATCAGGCGGCAGTCGGTTTCCGCTTCAGAGCCTAGCCTTAGCGGGCGTTGATATGAGTCGCCCCGAACCTGTGCGGAGCGCATTGAACGTATTTTCTGGTCTGCTCGACGAACTGGAATCGTTGGCCGATCAGCTCATTCAAAAGTCTTGACATGGTAGGGGAGAATAAGGTAGTTATTCTCTCGCTATCGTGATTTGCGGCGGTGGTGGAATGGTAGACACGCCAGCTTGAGGTGCTGGTGGGCGCAAGCTCGTGGAGGTTCAAGTCCTCTTCGCCGCACAAAGAATTTGCAAAAAAGCTCCCGAAAGGGAGTTTTTTGTTTGTGAGCTCGATGGCGAAGAGGTAAGTCCTCAACGACTTACAGCTGCAGATCCGCGTCCGTCACCGCGCCCAGTGACGCTGACGTAACGTGGGCGGCGTATTTTGCCAGGACACCTCGGGTGTAACGGGGTTTTGGTTGTTTCCACGCGGCTTTACGCTGCTCCCATTCCGCTGTGCTTATGCTAAGAGTGATTTCGCGTGTTTCCGCGTCGATGACAATCGGATCGCCATTCTTTACCAGCGCAATCGGCCCTCCGACATAGGCTTCCGGGGTGATGTGGCCCACGACAAAACCGTGGCTGCCTCCGCTGAACCGTCCGTCGGTAATGAGCGCCACGTCATTACCAAGACCCTGGCCCATGATGGCACTGGTAGGCGAAAGCATTTCACGCATGCCTGGTCCCCCCTTTGGTCCCTCGCTGCGGACCACAACGACATGGCCTTTTTTGACCGTGCCGTTGAGGATGGCCTGGAGGGCCTTCTCTTCGCCCTCGAACACAATGGCCTTGCCTTCAAAGTGCAAGCCTTCCTTGCCGGAAATCTTTCCAACCGCGCCTTCGGGGGCAAGATTGCCTCGGAAAATGACGAGGTGGCTGTCCTTTTTGATCGGATGATCGAATCCCTGGACGATGGTCTGCGACGCGGGATAGGGCTTTACGCCCTTTAGCGTTTCCGCCATCGTTTCGCCGGTAATCGTCAGGCAATCTCCGTGAAGCAGTCCTTTATCGAGGAGCATTTTCATGAGCGGGCGAATGCCGCCGATGGCGACGAGTTCGGACATCAAATGCTTGCCGCTGGGCCGCAGATCGGCGAGCACGGGCACTCGTTTGCCGATACGCGTAAAGTCGTCAATGGTCAACTTCACCATCGCCGCGTGCGCGATGGCGAGCAGGTGCAATACGGCATTGGTCGAGCCGCCGAGCGCGATCACGACGGTAATCGCGTTCTCAAAGGCTTTCTTTGTCAGGATATCCAGCGGTTTGATACCTTGGCGCAGCATTTCCACGACGGCGGCACCGGCGCGGTGACAATCCTCCAACTTCGCGGGTGACACGGCGTTTTGCGCGGAACTGTTGGGGAGGCTCATGCCGAGCGCTTCAATCGCGCTGGCCATCGTATTTGCGGTATACATGCCGCCGCAGGAACCCGCGCCGGGAATGGCGCAGGATTCCACGGCGTGTAATTCCTCGTCACTGATTTTGCCTGCGGCGTGCTGTCCAACGGCTTCGAAGACGGACACGACGTCGAGGTCTTTGCCCTGGTCCGACGGTTTCGCCCGTGGATGAGTGAGACAGCCAGGAAGAATGGTACCGCCATAAACAAACACGGCGGGACGATTCATGCGGGCGATACAGATCATCGCGCCGGGCATATTCTTGTCGCAGCCGCCGATGGCCACGTAACCGTCCATGCCCGCCGCGCCGACGACGGTTTCAATGGAGTCGGCGATGACTTCACGCGAGACGAGCGAATACTTCATCCCTTCGCTGCCCATCGAAATACCGTCGGAAACCGTAATGGTGTTGAAAACGATGGCCTTGCCGCCGTTCTCGTTGGCTCCTTTTTCTGCTTCGAGAGCGAGTTTGTC
>Ga0164241_10006056_pt1 | contig 11110 bp, 13 predicted proteins | sample OricomyardsoilBY_FD_108780 | JGI IMG/M metagenome (GOLD analysis project Ga0164241, IMG submission 108780) | Backyard soil microbial communities from Emeryville, California, USA - Original compost - Back yard soil (BY) | ecosystem: Environmental > Terrestrial > Soil > Unclassified | place: USA... | reverse complement strand
GCGAGATGAGGATCGTGTCGATCCCGCGGAGAGCGTCGGGGTCGACGCGTCCGCGCCGGCGCCGGAGATGACCCATCCGCGTCCGCAGCACAGGGTCGGTGAGGAGGCGGACCCCGTCGAGCGCGATCTGCACGGTCGCGTGACCGACGTAGGTGACCCTGGCCGCCATGCGCGAAGACAACCACGCGCGGCGCCGCCCCGCAGAACGCTGGGGCCTCTAGATCAGCTAGTTCCGGCCGTTGCCGGGCCCGAGGCCGGACTCGATCCGCTCGAGGCGCGCGGCGAGCTCCTCCAGCCGCCGGACGACGTCGTCGTCGGGGTTCTTGTTCCGCGTGAACCGCTCTGCAACCGCGCCCGTGAGGAGCCCGACCACCAACAGGCCGAGCACCATCAGCGCCGCGGCGATGAACCGCCCCGCCGCGTTGCTCGGGACGATGTCGCCGTAGCCGACGGTCGCGGACGTGACCAGGGCGAACCAGACGCCGTCGCCGACCGTGAGGTGCTGGTCGGTCTCGACCGCGCTGAAGAGCCAGCCGAGCCCGAGCAGCCCGAGACCGCTCACGGCGACCACGAACCGCAGGCCGCGGCCCGAGAAGAGCTGTCGTCCGAGCTGGTCGGCGAACTCCTGCCGTAGCTTCACCGCGCGGGCGGTGCGGGCCCCCAGCATTGCCTCCAGGAGCGGCGGCGCCAACGGGTTCGCCAGCGCAACGAGCGCGAGCCAGAGGAGCGCCCTGACGACGCCACGGCGGGCATGCACGGCGAAGACGAGCTCGAGCACGACGATCGCGGCGACGGCGACCCAGAGCACGCCGAAGCCGATGCGCCCGACGTCGTGCGTGGCGCCGGAGCCGTATCGCTCCATCGCGGCGGCGACGGGCGCGAGCGCCGCCAGCCGCGACACGTGCGCGTCGACCCGGATGAATGTGCGCTTGCGCTCGGACATGGCTTCGGGCTGCCGCAGCGGCCCGGCGCTGACGGATACCGCGGCGCCGCGTCGAGTCCTGCCGGAGCCGTGTGGACGCCTGGGATCGCGAAGATGTCAGATACGCACTTGACAGACATCAAAATAATGTCATACTGACGCCTATGGAGATTCACGTCGAGGCGATCGGGCGAGACCTCGCGGCGACGGCGAGCGCGCTCGGCGACGAGTCGCTCGCAGAGTCGCTGCGGCGCGTCGTCGACGCATCCGAGCCTGCATTGCGTCTACGTCTGTTCGACGTGCTCTCGGAGGCGGCCGCGTCGCTCAACGGCCAGCTCCTCACCGGCCACGTCGAGGTCCGCCTCGCCGGGCGCGACCCCGAGCTCGTCTTCGTCGACGACCCGCTGGAGGCCGACGAGCCTCCTGCGCCGGGCGACGACCTCAGCGCCCGGATCACCCTGCGGCTGCCCGAGTCCCTCAAGGGGAGCCTCGAAGCCGCCGCCGCCCGCGAGGGCGTCTCTGCCAACGCCTGGATCGTGCGCGCGCTCGCGCGCGCCCTCGAGCCGCGTGCGGCCCGTCGATCCTCGAACCGCCTCCAGGGCTTCGCCCGGAGCTGACGGAAGGAGACCCGATGTTCTCGTTCGTGCTGTTCGACCCGCGTGACCCCGACGACTCCGAGCGGCGCCGCCCGCCGAGGCTCGCCGACGTTCGCGGCGACGTCCGCCCCGTCCTTCCTCCGCGCGTGCGCCGTGGCTGAGCCGGGCGTCCACACGTTCGACGCGCCAGGGCGTGTCACCGTTCGGGTCGAGATCCCGGCCGGGGGCCTCTCGGTCGAGACCTGGGCCGAGCCGCGGGTCGAGGTGGAGGTGACCGCGGCCCGCGGCGACGACCGGTCGATCGCCGCCGCGGAGGAGGCCCGCGTCTCCTCCGCGGAGCGGGGCGGTCGCCACGAGATCGCGGTGCGCGCGCCGAAACGCGAGACGGGCCGACTCGGGATCGCCTGGGGCCGCGCCCCGGAGCTCGCGGTGACCGTTCGCTGCCCCGAGGGAGCCGACGTGGACTTCGCGACCCACAGCGCCGACCTCGAGACCCGCGGCCGGCTCGGTGCGGTCTCGGCCCGCTCGGCGTCCGGCGACGCGAGCCTCGAGGACAGTGGCGCGCTCAGCTACACGACCGCGAGCGGCGACCTGACGGCCGGCTCCGTGGAGTCGGCGCTCGCCGCGAAATCGGCGTCCGGCGACGTCGACGTCAGGTCGGTCGGCGCGACGGCGTCGGTGAACACCGTCTCGGGCGACGCCCGCCTCGGCGAGACCGCGGGGCCTGTCGCCGTGAAGACGATCTCCGGCGACGTCGAGCTCGAGGCGACCGGCGCGGGCGTTGTCGTCTCGACGGTCTCCGGCGACGTGTCCGTCGCCGCGGTCCCGGGGCTCGTCCTCTGGATCGACGCGCAGTCCGTGAGCGGGACGATGAGCTCCGAGCTCGACATGGGCAACGAGCCGTCAGAGCCGGGGCAGGAAGCCGTCGAGCTCCGCATCCGCACCGTCTCGGGCGACGTACGCGTCGCGCGCAGCGCCAAGGCAGCGCGCTAGATGATTGATTCCGAATAGCCGCGAACCGGATGACGCCCCCGACGCGTCGCATGGCGCCTCGTCCGCACCCGGCCCGAACCTTCGGGTACGAGCCGGGCACGGCCGTGTCACCCTGCTCGGTCGGTGACGCCCCCGGACGTCACGCCTACTCGGAATCAATCATCTAGGAATCCCGGCTGCGCCCGCCGACCCGGGTCCTAGACTCGCAGCGTGGCGACGCCCGACCCGCAGTCGAAGCGGGTCGAGATCACCATCTCGACCCGGACGTTGCTGACCGTGCTCGGCGTGCTCGCGCTTGCGTGGGCGTTCGTCGAGGCGCGGCAGGCGGTTCTCTGGGTCTTCGTCGCGCTGTTCCTCGCGATCGTCCTCTCGACGCCCGTCACGTGGCTCCAGGAGCGCGGGATGAAGCGGAGCACGGCGGCGCTCCTCGTGATGTCCGTCGTGTTCCTCCTCATGGCGCTCCTCGCGTACCTGCTCGTCTCGCCGTTCGTCGGCGCGGTGCGCAACCTCATCGAGGATCTGCCGCAGATCGTCGAACGGATCCGCGAGTCCGACATCTTCAGGCAGATCGACGCGCGGACCGACATCGGGACAGAGCTCCAGACGCGGGCCGAGAAGCTCGCGGCAGACCTGCCCTCGAAGCTCGGCGACGCGTTCGAGTTCGGTGGCAGGGTGTTCGGGTTCGGGCTGGGGGCCCTGACGATCGGGTTCATGACGCTGTTCCTCGTGATCGACCTGCCGAATCTCTCGCGCTCGCTCCACAGCGTCCTCTACCCGAACGAGTCGGCGCGGATCGGGCTGCTCGAGGAGCGGATCACCCGGACGATCGGGCGCTACGCGCTCGGCGCGGTCGCGATCGCGACGATCGCCGGCACGGTGCAGGGCACCGCCGCTTGGCTGATCGGCGTGCCGTTCGCGCTCGCGCTCGGCATCGTCGCCGGCCTGCTCGGCCTCATCCCGCAGGTGGGGGCCACGCTCGCCGCGGTGGTGCTGTCGCTCGTCGCGCTCACGCAGGGTGTCCCGCAGGCGCTGATCATGCTGACCGTCTGCATCCTGTACCAGCAGCTCGAGAACTACGTCCTGCAGCCCACGATCCAGGGTCGCGCGGCCGAGATCTCCGGGTTCTTCGTGATCGCGAGCGTCGTCGTCGGCGCGGCGCTCCTCGGCGTCGTCGGCGCGCTGATCGCCGTGCCGCTGACCGCCTCCGCCCAGATCGTCGTTCGCGAGCTGACCGCGGAGCGGCGCGCGCGCGTCGCCGTCGCGCACGAAGGGCCGACGCCTGGCGACGGCCCCGACGGCTAGCGGCAATCAGTGCAAGTGCCGCGCAGGACGATCTCGTGCTGCTGCATGGCGTACCCGAGCCGACCTGCCGCCTTCGCGAGCGCCTGCTCGAGCGGCGCATCCGAGAACGGCTCGACGCGGCCGCAGTCGTCGCAGACGAGGTGATGATGGTGCTCGTCCTCGCCCCCGAACGGCTCGAACCGTGCGATCCCGTCCCCGACGTCGACGCGCTGGACGAGCCGCAGGTCGGCGAGCGTGTCGAGCGTCCGGTAGACGCTCGCGACGCCGACGGCACCCCCGTCCGAGACGATGCCGTCGTGGATCTCCTGCGCCGAGCGGCAGCAGTCCTGCCGTTCCAGGAAGTCGACGACCGCACGGCGGGCGCCGCCGCGACGCAGACCCGCGTCCCGCAGGGCGGTCATCGCGTGCTCCGACCAGCTCACGTGGTAGATGATATCGATTCTCATCGTTTGGTAGCCTCTGCCGTCGATGTTTTCGAGAATCGTTCTCTTGTGTGCGATCGCGTCGTCGTCGCTGCTCGTCGCCGGGTGCGGCGGCTCCGGCACGTCGGCCGACGACGGGACGATCGTCGCGGCGTTCTATCCACTCGCGTTCGCAGCGAGCCAGGTCGCCGGCCCGGGCGCCGACGTCGTCGACCTGACGCGCGCGGGCGAGGAGCCGCACGACATCGAGCTGAGCCCGCGCGACGTCGCCCGGATCCACGACGCAAAGCTCCTCGTCTACGAGGGGCGCGGATTCCAGCCCGCGGTCGAGGACGCGGCCCGCGACCGAGGCGGCCCCTCGCTCGACGTGCTCGACCACGTGCGCCTGCACGGCGGCGGTGACGACGTCGACCCGCACGTCTGGCTCGACCCGGGCCGCTACGCGCAGGTCACCCGCGCGATCGCCGTGGCGCTGGGTCGGCCCGCCACGGCGGCGCCCTTCGTGCGGCGGCTCGAAGCGCTCGACCGCGAGTACGCCCGCGGCCTGCACAGCTGCGACCGGCGGACGATCGTCACCAGCCACGCCGCCTTCGGGTACCTCGCCGCGCGCTACGGGCTCGAGCAGGTCGCGCTCGTCGGGCTCGCGCCGGAGGCGGAGCCGTCGCCGGCGACCGTCGCGCATCTCGTCGACACGGTCCGCGCGACCCGGGCGACGACGGTGTTCACCGAGCCGCTCGTCGCGCCCGCGCTCGCCGACACCGTCGCAAACGAGGCTGGCGCCGTCACCGCGACCCTCGACCCGCTCGAGGCGCTGACGCCCGCCGAGGAGAGCACGGGCGCCGACTACTTCAGCGTGATGCGCGACAACCTCGCGGCGCTGCGGAAGGCGCTCGGATGCCGGTAGAGGCGTCGGTACCGGCGCTCGAGCTCGACGGCGTCTCGTTCGCGTACCGCGGCGGCCCGCCCGCGCTCGAGGACGTCACGCTCCGCGTCGAGCAGGGCGCGTTCCTCGGCATCGCCGGACCGAACGGCGGCGGCAAGACGACGCTCCTGCGACTGGCGCTCGGGCTCGAGCGTCCCGGCAGCGGCACCGTGCGCGTCTTCGGGCTCGCCCCCGGTGCGAGGGGCGCGCCGCGCGTCGCCTACGTCGCTCAGCGCGCGCAGCTGGCGAGCGGCACCCCGGTCACGGTCCGCGAGACCGTGGAGACAGGAAGACTGGCCGTTCGCGGCCCGGTCGGCCCGCTCCGTGCCGCCGACCGGCAGGCGGTGGAGCATGCGATCGACCGTGTCGGCCTGGCGGATCGGGCGGGTGCGCCTCTCCGGACGCTCTCCGGTGGGATGCAGCAGCGCGCCTTCATCGCGCGGGCGCTCGCGGCGGAGCCGGCGCTGCTCGCGCTCGACGAGCCGACAACCGGGGTCGACGCGACGGCGCAGGAGTCGCTCGCGGAGCTGCTCGCGGAGCTGCGCGAGGAGCTCGGCGTCACGATCCTCTACGTCTCGCACGAGTTCGGCGCGGTCGAGCACGTCGTGACGCGTCTCGTGCTCGTGCGCGGCCGCATCGTCTTCGACGGTGACCCTGCGGCGCTCCCGGCGATCTGGCACGACCCCTCCCATGCGCACTGAGCGACGGACCGCCTGATGCTCCAGCTCGAGTTCATGCGCCTTGCGCTCGCGGTGGGCGTGGTCGTCGGCATCCTCGCGCCCGCCGTCGGGTTCTTCCTCGTCGAGCGGCGGCAGGCGCTGGTCGGGGACGGTCTCGGGCACGTCGCGTTCGCCGGCGTCGCAGCCGGCTACCTGATCGGGGTCGAGCCCGTGCTGACCGCGCTCGCCTTCGCGGTCGTCGGCGGCCTCGCGATCGAGTGGCTCAGGACCCGCGGCGGCGCCGCGGGCGATCAGGCGCTGGCGCTCGTCTTCTACACGGGGATCGCACTCGGCGTGGTGCTCGTCTCGAGTGCCGGCCGGCTCGACGTGAACCTCTTCCAGTTCCTGTTCGGCTCGATCCTCACGGTGACGTGGAGCGACTTCTGGCTCGTGCTCGCGCTCGGCCTCGGCTCGCTGGCCGCGATCGCGGCGCTCTACCGCGGCCTCGTGGGCGCAGTGCTCGACGAGGAGGGAAGCCGCGTCGCCGGCGTCCGTGTCGGGCTGCTCAACACGACCGTCGCGGTGCTCGCCGCCCTGACGATCGGGATCTCGATGCGCGTCGTCGGAATCCTCCTGATCGCAGCGTTGATGGCTCTCCCGGTGCTCGCCGCGCAGCGGGTCGCGTGGAGCCTGCGGTCGACCCTCGGTCTCGCGATGGCGATCGGCGTCGTCTCTGTCGTCGCCGGTCTGGTGCTCTCGTACTACGGCGATCTCGCCCCCGGTGGGACGATCGTCCTCATCGCCGCGGGCGCGTTCGTCGTCGCAGCGCTCGTCGGGGCCCGTCCGCTGTTGCGCTGAAATTGGTGTCGAGCCGGCCCCGGAGCAGGTGCCCCGGGACCGGCCCGAGAGCCGTCAGGCCAGGCCGTTGGCCTTGAGGAAGGCCGCAGCGACGTCGTCGGCGGGCTTCTTGTCGACGCCCACCGCCTTGTTCATCGCCGCAATCGCCTTCACGCTCAGCAGCTTCGTGACCTTGTTGATCGTCGAGGTGAATTTCGCGCCGTACTCGGAGACGAGCTTCTTGTCCACGACCGGCGCGACGTGCTGGAACCCGAACATGTTCTGCGGGTCGCGGAGCTGCACGTACTTGCCCGAGAGGAGCTGCGGGTCGGTGGTGAACACGTCCGCCGCGAGCACCTTCTTTTGGTCGAGCAGCTGGTACGCCGAGATTCCCGCGAGCGGGACGAAGTCGAAGCTCTTGACGCCGTAGCGGGCCCCGATCTCGCTACGCCAGCGCGTGTCCCACTCGGGGAAGGCGGCGATGCTCAGGTTGGGCACCTTGCTCAGGTCGTGGAGCGTCTTCAGGCCGTACTTCTTCGCCGTCGCGCGCGTCACGGCGATCACGTCGACGTCCTGGAACGGCGTCTGTGCGAGCAGTGTCTGGCCGCGTTTGCCGTAGAGCCGCTTCGCGAGCGCGTACGTCGCACCCGAGCTCTTCGGCAGCGTCTTCTTCTTGAACGTCACCGCGAGCATGACGCCGGTGTACTCGGGGTACATCGTGACCTTTCCGCTCTTCAACGAGGTGTCGATGAGCTCGGTCGAGCCGATGTTCTCCTTGTACTTGACCTTGAAGCCCGCGGCCTCGAGCGCCTGCTTGTAGAGCTGGCCGAGGACGTACTGCTCGGGGAAGTTCTTCGTCCCGACGATGATCGGGGTCGCCTGCTGCGACGATGCCCCGTCGACCGCGGCCGGCGCCGCGGCGACCAAGCCGAGGATGAGCGCGACCCCGAACGCAATAGAGAATGCGGCCTTGGCGGCACGCCTGTTGTGCTTCCGAATCACTGTGCTGCCCCCTTCCGGGTCGAGGCTTGAGTCCGGGCGGATCTCGAAAATGACCCTAGAGCATCGCCGCGCGCTAGCTCCGGTGCCCATCAACATTTGGCACCGTGAGCTCACGGACAGGAGCGGTCGTGAGGTCGGCCTCGTACGCCCGCGCCTCGATCCGCAGCCCCGGCGGCGTGAGCGCGCGTTGCAGGAGGCCGACCGCCCCGTCGGCGAGCAGCGCGAGCACGGAGACGCAGATCGCGGCGCCGACGACGCCCTCGAGGCCGTACCCCGCCTGGTTGACGATGATGTCCCCGAGCCCGCCGCCTCCTGCGATCGCGGCGATCGTCGCGGTCGCGACGACGAACACGGTCGCCGTCCTGATCCCGGCGAAGATCAGCGGTAGCGCGAGCGGCAGCTCGACGCGCGTCACGATCTGCCGCCCGGTCATCCCCATGCCGCGCGCGGCCTCGACAGCCTCCGCCTGGACCCCGTCGACTGCGACGTACGCGTTCGTGAGGATCGGCGGGATCGCGAGCACGACGAGCGCGAGCGCGACGCTCCAGAACCCGACGCCGAGGAAGACGAAGCCGACCGCGATCACCGCGAGGCTCGGCAGCGCCCGGCCGAGGTTCGCGACGTTCACCGCCAGGAACGAGCCACGGTGCTTGTGCCCCAGCCAGAGGCCGATCGGCAACGCGATGACGAGGGCGATCGCGATCGCGGCGCCCGAGAGCAGCAGGTGCTCCCACGTCTTGTGGAGGATCAGCCGCCGCTCGTCGACGACGAACTCGAGCGCGTCGCCGAAGACGGTCAGACTCGCTGTCACGTCGCCCTCCGGGTGCGGTTCCACGGGGTCAGAGCGCGCTCGGCGACGACGAGCAGCGCGTCCGCCACGAGCGCGAGCCCGACCGCGAGCGCCGCCGCGACGAGGATCTCCGTCTTGAACGCCTCGTGGAGCGCGAGGAAGATCGGGTAGCCCAGACCCTGAGGGATGACGAGCGCGGCAACCGTCGCGAGCGCGATCGTCGAGACGACCGCCACACGCAGTCCGGCCATGGTCGCCGGGACGGCGAGGGGGAGCTCGATTCGCAACAGGGTCTGCCGCCGTGTGAGGCCCATCCCGCGGGCGGCCTCCAGCACGTCGGGCGGCACGCTGCGGAGCCCTTCGAGGATGTTCCGGTAGAGGATCAGCAGCGTGTAGCCCACGAGCGCCACCTCGACGGTCGCGACGGTGAGGCCGGTGACGGGGACGAGGAGCTGGAAGAGCGCGAGGCTCGGGATCGTGTAGACGATCGCCGCGAACGCGACCATCGGCTTCTCGAACAGTCGAAAGCGGTGGGTGGCCAGCGCGGCCGCGAACGAGAGCGCGAAGCCCACGGCGACTGCGATCAGCGTGAGCTTCACGTGCTCGACGAGCGCCGGCTGGAGCGTCCCCGACCAGTTGTCCCGCACCCAGTCCGGGCAGAAGAGACGGTTCTCAACGACGCAGTCGCTCCCCTTGCCGAAGTCGGGGATCACCGGGCCGCCCTGCGCGGCGAGCGGCCATCCGGGCGGGATCACGCGGCGACCCCCGTCAGCGAGTCCAGCGTGACAACCCCCTGCGGCTGCCCGCTCGCGTCGACGACGACGAGCGACCTGCTGCCGGCCGTGATCATCTGGGAGAGCGCGTCGCGCAACGTCGTCGAGCCGTCCGCGGTCGGCCCCGCGGCGCCGTCGAGCGGCGCGAGGTCGAGCTCGTCGAGCCGGCGGAGCGCGAGCAGCTTGAGTCCTCGATCCGACCCGAGGAATCGCGCGACGAACTCGTCGTGAGGATGTGCGAGCAGCGCGTCGGGCGTGTCGTACTGGGCGAGGACGCCGCCCTCGCGCAGGATCGCGATCCGGTCGCCGAGCAAGATCGCCTCGTCGACGTCGTGCGTGACGAACACGATCGTCTTCCGCACCTCGTGCTGGATCCGGAGCAGCTCGTGCTGGAGCCGCGCCCGCGTGATGGGGTCGAGTGCCCCGAACGGCTCGTCCATCAGCATCACGGGCGGGTCAGCGGCGAGCGCACGGGCGAGCCCCACCCGCTGGCGCTCGCCTCCCGAGAGCTGCGCGGGGAACAGCCCCCGGTAGTCCTCGGCGGGGAGCTCGACGAGGTCGAGCAGCTCGTCGACGCGTTCGGCGATCCGCTGCTTCTGCCAGCCGAGCAGGCGCGGCACCGTCGCCACGTTGTCCGCGACCGACATGTGCGGGAAGAGGCCGACCTGCTGGATGACGTAGCCGATCCCGCGGCGGAGCGCCGTCACGTCGAGCGACCGGACGCTGGATCCGCCGATCCGGATGTCCCCCTCGCTGATGTCGATCAGCCGGTTGACCATCTTCATCGCGGTCGTCTTGCCCGCGCCGGAGGGGCCGACGAGACAGCAGATCTCGCCGGACGGGACCGTGAGCGTCAGCTCGCGCACGGCCGGGTCGGCGCGGCCGGGATAGCGCTTTGTCGCACGATCGAACGCGATCTCGGCGGCGACGCCGCTCACGCGGGACAGCCTACAAGCGGGCCTTCGGCGGCCGGGGGTGTAGACATGCGGCGTGACGGGTGCTCCGACGACGATCCGCGCGGCCGTGCTGCGCGAGCCCGGCGACGTCCGAGTCGAGGACGTCGAGCTCGACCCGCCCGGCCCCGGCGAGGTGCTCGTGCGCGTCGCGGCGGCCGGCGTGTGCCATTCCGACGTCCATCTCGCCGACGGCGCGCTCGGCGAGGGCCGCTGGCCGATGGTCCTCGGCCACGAGGGCGCAGGTGTCGTCGTCGAGGTCGGCGAGGGCGTGACGCACGTCGGGCCGGGAGACGAGGTGGTGCTCTGCTGGGTGCCGTCGTGCCGCGAGTGCGCCGCCTGCCGCGCCGGCCGGCCGACGCTCTGCACCGTCGCGGCGAAGAACAGCTTCACGGGGACGCTCCTCGACGGCACATCGCGGCTCCGACTGCCGGACGGCACAGCGCTTCAGCACGGCCTCCAGACGGCGTGCTTCGCCGAGCGGGTCGTCGTCCCGGCCGCTGGGGCGATCCCGCTCCCCGGCGGGCTGCCGCTCTGGCAAGCCGCATTGCTCGGGTGCGGCGTGATGACGGGCTTCGGCGCCGTCCGCAACGTCGCGCGGGTCGAGGCGGGGGAGAGCGTCGTCGTGATCGGCATGGGCGGGGTCGGGCTCCAGGTGCTCGCCGCCGCGAAGCTCGCCGGGGCCGCACCGCTCGTCGCTGTCGACCGCGACCCCGCAAAGCTCGCGCGCGCCGTCGAGCGCGGCGCGGATGCGGTCGTCGACACCTCGACCGACGAGAATCCGGCCCGCACGCTCCGCTCGCTGACGGAGGGAGGCGCCGACCATTCGTTCGAGGTCGTCGGGCTCCCCGAGACCATGCTCCTGGCGTGGAAGGCGCTGCGGCCGGGCGCGACCGCGGTCGTGATCGGCATCGCGGCCAAGGGCGCCGAGCTCGTGCT
>Ga0164241_10006055_pt1 | contig 11110 bp, 9 predicted proteins | sample OricomyardsoilBY_FD_108780 | JGI IMG/M metagenome (GOLD analysis project Ga0164241, IMG submission 108780) | Backyard soil microbial communities from Emeryville, California, USA - Original compost - Back yard soil (BY) | ecosystem: Environmental > Terrestrial > Soil > Unclassified | place: USA... | reverse complement strand
GCCGGCCGCATCTTCGCGCCCGTCACCGCGGTTGCCGTGCGAGAAGACCAGCTCGTGCCGCTCGGCGACATGCGCGCGATGGTCGCGCGCCTGCCGAACGCGGAGCTGCATGAAATCTCGTCGGTTTACGGACACGACGCCTTTCTCAAGGAGAACCGGCGGCTCGCGCCGATCTTCGCCCACGTATTGAACGACACTCCAGGAACTTCTCCGTGACCAATTCTTTGACTCGCGACACGCGCGCGGTGCGCGCCGGCCTCGAAACCTGCGACGAAACGGGCGCCGTGGTGCCGCCGCTGCATCTCTCTTCCACGTACGCGTTCCGCGGCTTCGGCGAAAAGCGCAAATACGACTACAGCCGTTCGGGCAATCCGACGCGCGATCTGCTCGGTGACGCGCTTGCGGATCTCGAAGGTGGCGCGGGTGCCGTCATCACGGCGTCGGGCATGGGCGCGATCACGCTCGTGGGTCACATCCTGCCCGTCGGCGCGCGCGTCATAGCGCCGCACGACTGTTACGGCGGCACGTTCCGCCTGCTGACGGCGTGGCAGAAGCGCGGCGAACTCGCCGTGGAATTCGTGAACTTCGGAGACCCGGCCGCGGTCGACGCCGCGCTGTCCAGGCCCGCCGCGCTGGTGTGGATCGAGACGCCGAGCAACCCGCTGTTGCGCATCACGGATGTCGCCGACATCGCGAAGCGCAGCCACGCGGTCGGCGCGCTCGTAGTTGCCGACAACACGTTCCTGTCACCCGGTTGGCAGCGGCCCATCGACCTGGGTGCCGACATCGTCGTGCACTCGACCACCAAGTACATCAACGGCCACAGCGACGTGGTGGGCGGCGCGGTCATTTCGGCGAAGAAGGAAGTGGCGGAACAGGTCGCGTGGTGGGGCAACTGCCTCGGCGTCACGGCCGGCGCCTTCGACAGCTATCTCACGCTTCGGGGCCTGCGCACGCTGCATGTGCGTCTGCGCGAGCACGGCAAGAACGCGCAGGCGGTGGCCGAGTTCCTCGCGAAGCAGAAGTCCGTGAAGCGCGTGTATTACCCCGGGCTTCCGAATCACCCCGGACACGATGTCGCGAAGCGCCAGCAATCCGGGTTCGGCGCCATCGTGACCATCGAGGTACAGGGCGGCGTCGACGGCGCGAAGCGCTTCTCCGAAGCGCTCGAACTCTTCTCCCTGGCGGAGTCGTTAGGCGGCGTCGAGAGCCTGATCGCGCACCCTGCCACCATGACGCATGCCGCCATGGCGCCTGAGGCCCGCGCGGCGGCCGGACTCGTCGATGGACTGCTGCGCCTGTCGATCGGCATCGAGTCCACCGAGGACCTGCTGCGCGATCTTCAGAACGGTCTCGACGCGCTGGGATGACCGGCGCGGCAGCGCCGCGCTACATGCAACAGGACACAGGTGGTACGAAGCGGCCGTTCGGCTGCACTTCGCCACCCTTGCCGTACATGTCGTGCGGGCGGACCCAGTCGAGCATGCCGCGCTCCGGCGATTCATTGCGCCCCTTGGGCGTGACTTCGAGCAGCCGGTAGATAGCCATGAAGTCCTCGCCACCGCGCGCGAAGCACGAGTAGGTGTGGAAGATGTGGCCGGCCTCGTCACGATAGAACACGTTGTCGCCGGAAACGTCCTCGATGCCAGGGTCGCATTCGCGGTAGTTATAGACCGCGCGGCCCGCCTTCATGTCTTCGGGCTTGAACGAGACTCCGAAGTCATAGTTGAAGTCCGAGCCGTAGGATGAATAGAAGGGGATGCGCCAACCCATGCGCTCCCGCAGAACGTTGAGCTCAGGCATGGTCGCGCGGGCCACCGCCACGTAGGAGACGTCGTGGTTGTCGAGATGGGGCAACAGACCCTCGACGCTGTCGATGCCGAGTGCACATCCCACGCATTGCAGGGGCTGGCCGGGTCCCTGCATGACACTCTGGACCCAGAGCTGGGAACGGCCCCGGAAAAGGTCGGCGAACTTCACGCGGCCGTCCGGCGAATCGAACTCGTAGTCCTTTTCCACCCGCACCCAGGGCAATGCACGCTTCTTTTCGGCCAGCGCATCGCGCCGCCGGGTGAATTCCTTCTCCTCGAGCAGGAGTTGCTTGCGTTCGGCAATCCAGGTTTCCCGGTCCACGATGCGATGCATGACGTCTCCTCGGCGTTGGGGGTTGTTACGTTTGGGAGTGGTCGAATGGCCGAACCGCAATTCGACATACCGGTACAGGTGATCGAGGCTGTCGTCACGTACCGAATTGGGGACTGGCTTAGGCCGGGCGCCTCCTCGAGGCGTTCAGCGCCGGCAGGTACGCGACCAGGCCTTAGATTGGAACGCCGGCTAGTCCAGTGCCGCGAGAATGGCGTCGGCCATCTGGCGCGTGCCGAGGGCCGTGCGGCCTTTTTCGGCGATGTCCGCGGTACGCGCGCCGTCGCTGATCGCCTGGCCCACGGCCGTGTCCACGGCGGCGGCTTCGGCGTCGAGCCCAAGCGAGTGCTTGAGCAGCATGGCCACGCTCAGGATGGTGCCCACGGGGTTCGCGATGCCTTTGCCGGCGATGTCCGGCGCCGACCCATGGATGGGTTCGTAGAGTCCGCGGCGGCCGTCGCCGATCGATGCCGAGGGCAGCACGCCCAGTGAGCTCGCGAGCATGGCGCCTTCGTCGGTGAGGATGTCGCCGAACATGTTCTCGGTGACGAGCACGTCGAAATCACGCGGGCGGCGGATGAGGTGCATGGCGGCGGAATCGACGAGCATGTGCTCGATGCTCACGCCGGGGAACTCGGTCTTGATCACGCGCTCGGCCACTTCGCGCCAGAGGCGCGAGGTCTCCAGCACGTTCGACTTGTCGATGGAATACACCTTCTGGCGGCGGCCGTTCGCGAGGCGGCCGGCGACGCGCGTGATGCGCTCGATCTCGGAGACCGAATAGCTGCATAGATCGGTGGCGTGCGTGGCAGTGCGGGTCTTTTCGCCGAAGTAGATGCCGCCGGTGAGTTCGCGCACGAACACGAGGTCGACGCCATCGAGCACCTCGGGCTTGATGGCTGACGAATCGCGCAGCGCCGGATGCAGCTTGATGGGCCGCAGGTTGGCGTACACGCCAAGCTCGCGACGGATACGCAGCAGGCCCTGTTCGGGACGCACGGGCGAGGAGGGGCCCCACTTCGGGCCGCCGATGGCGCCTAACAACACGGCGTCGGCCGACAGGCATTCGTCGAGCGTGGCCTTGGGCAGCGGATCGCCCGTGAGGTCGATGGCCGCGCCGCCGAACGGCGCCGCGCTCAGCTGGAAGTCGTGCCCGAACTTCTTCGCCACGCGTTCGAGCACGCGCGTGCCTTCGGCGACGACCTCGGGACCAATGCCATCACCCGCGATGACCGCGATCTTTGCTTTCATGACTCTCTATTCTTTATTAACGGTGCACGCGTTCGTACGCGGCAATGGCTTCGCTCTTCGAGAGCAGGAAGCCGAGTTCGTCGACGCCGTTCAGCAGGCAGTACTTTGCGAACCCTTCGAGCGGAAAATTCACCTTCGTGCCGTCGGGCAGCGTGAGCGTGGTGCTCGCGACATCGATGGTGACTTCGATGTTCGGATGGTCGAGCAGCCACGCGTGGGTCTTCTCGTCGAGCAGGACCGGCAGCAGCCCGTTCTTGAGGCAGTTGGTGCGGAAAATGTCCGCGAATTCCGTGCTGATGACCGCCGCGAACCCGAAATCCTGCAGCGCCCAGGGCGCGTGTTCGCGCGAGCTGCCGCAGCCGATGTTGCGACCGGCGACGAGAATGGCCGCGCCTTTGGCGTCGGGCTTGTTGAGCGCGAAGTCCGGTTTCGCGTTGCCACTGGCGTCGTAGCGCCAGTCCGCAAACAGGTGTTTGCCGAAACCGGCCTTGGACGTGGACGTGAGAAACCGCGCCGGGATGATCTGGTCGGTGTCGATGTTGGTCGCAGGCAGCGCAACGGTGCGCGAGCGGATCTGGGTGACGGCAGGCATTAGTTAGGTACGAACTCCCGGGGATCGGTGACGCGGCCACGGATGGCGGAGGCCGCCGCGGTTTCCGGGCTGGCGAGGAGGGTGCGTGCACCCTGGCCCTGCCGGCCCTCGAAATTTCGATTGCTGGTGCTGACCGAATAGTGGCCTGCGGGAACGAGATCGCCGTTCATGCCGAGGCACATCGAACATCCGCTCTCGCGCCATTCGGCGCCGGCGGATTTGAACACCTGGTCGAGCCCTTCGGCTTCGGCGGCACGTTTCACCGCCTGGGAGCCCGGCACCACCAGCATCTTCACGCCGGCGGCGAGCTTGTGACCGCGCAGAACGCCCGCGGCCCGGCGCAGGTCGGAGAGGCGGCCGTTGGTGCAGCTGCCGAGGAATACGTTGTTCACGGGCACGTCCCGAATGGGTTCGCCCGCCTTCAGGCCCATGTACGCGAGTGCCTTCTCGAACACGGCATCACCACTCGCCGGAACGTTGCCGGTCACGGGCGCGACCATGCCGGGATGGGTGCCGTACGTGACCATGGGAACGAGCGTCGCGGCATCGATCTCGATGGAACGGTCGAAGGTGGCGCCTGGATCGGTGGGCAGCTGGCTCCAGCGTGCGACCGCGGCGTCCCAATCGGCGCCCTTGGGCGCGCGTGGCGTGGCCTTCAGGTAATCGAAGGTGGTCGCATCGGGCGCAATCATGCCCGCGCGCGCACCGGCCTCGATGGACATGTTGCAGATGGTCATGCGTTCGTCCATGGACATGGCCTCGATGGCGGGTCCGCGGTATTCGAGCACGTATCCCGTGCCGCCCGAGACACCGATCTTGCCGATGATGGCGAGGATCAGGTCCTTGGCGGTGACGCCGGTGGGTAGTTTGTTCACCACGTTGATCGCGAACGTCTTCGGCTTGCGCTGGAGCAGGCACTGCGTGGCCAGCACGTGACCGACTTCCGTGGTGCCGATGCCGAACGCCAGCGCGCCGAACGCACCGTGCGTCGAGGTGTGGGAATCGCCGCAGACGATCGTCTTGCCGGGCTGCGTAATTCCCAGCTCCGGGCCGATGATGTGCACGATGCCGCGACGGCTGTCCTGGAGGTTGAAAAGCTCGACGCCGAACTCGTTGGCGTTGATCTCGAGCTGCTGGACCTGCTTCGCCGCGGAATCGACGGCGATCGGCACGCCGCCGAACACCTGCTCGGTACGCGTGGGCGTGGAGTGGTCCATTGTGGCCAGCGTGAGATCGGGGCGGCGGAGCCTGAGGCCGCGCGAGCGAAGCTCGGTGTAGGCCTGCGGCGTCGTCACCTCGTGGGTGAGATGCAGGTCGATGAAGAGGACGGCGGGTGTATCCGCGGTCTCGGGAACCACCACGTGGTTCTCCCAGACCTTTTCGAACATTGTTTGGGGTTTGGTTGTCATTCTGCTACGAAGAGGTGGTACCGGGTTGCACATTTCGTAGTTTTTGCCGGCGCATCATTGCGACGCCACGAACTACGAAATGTGCAACCCGGTACCGCTGTGGTTATCCGGCGACTGCGGCTCTGGGGGCATTCATGTCGACATGGTCGAGCCAGCCTCGCGGGTCCGCGGTCTTGCCCTGCACGAGATCGAAGTAAGCCTTCTGCAACTTCGCCGTGATGGGACCGCGCTTGCCGTTGCCGATCTGGATGCCGTCGACCGAGCGGATCGCAGCGACTTCGGTCGCGGTGCCGGTGAAGAACAGTTCGTCGGCGAAATAGAGCATCTCGCGCGGAATGGCGATCTCGCGCACTTCGATGCCCGCATCCTTCGCGAGCGTCATCACGGTGTGACGCGTGATGCCGTTCAGCAGTGAGTGGGCGACGCCCGGCGTATACAAGACGCCATCCTTGATGATGAACAGGTTCTCGCCCGCACCCTCGCTGACGGTGCCGTCGGCGGAGAGGCCGATGCCTTCGACGAAGCCAAGTCGCTTGGCCTCGAGACCGATGAGCTGGCTCGACAGGTAGTTGCCGCCGGCCTTGGCCATCGCGGGAATGGTGTTCGGCGCGACACGCTGCCAGGACGACACGCAGACATCGACACCTTCGTCTTCCGCCGCGCCGAGATACTTGCCCCATTCCCAGGCGGCGATCGCCACTTCCACCGGGGGATCGATCTTCGGCACCACACCGATTTCGCCATATCCCCGAAACACCACGGGCCGGAGGTACGCGCCGCGCGACAGGTTGTTCTGCGAGATCACCTCGCGCTGCGCGTGGTTGAGCTGGTCATCGGTGAACGGAATGTTGATGCGGTAGATCTTTGCCGAATCGAACAACCGCTTGGTGTGGTCCTTCAGTCGGAAAATGGCGGGGCCGCGTGGCGTTTCGTAGGCGCGCACGCCTTCGAACACCGACGAGCCGTAGTGCAGGGCGTGCGAAAGCACGTGCACCGTCGCCTTCTCCCAGGGGACCAGCTTGCCGTTGAACCAGATGTACTTCGTTGCGGGAATGGGCATGTGAAAACTCCGAAGCTTGTTAGAGCACGGCCTGTGCGGCGCGTTGCGTGCCCGTGCGGGCAAGCGTGGCGGACGCGAGTTCGATGCGGTTGATCACTTCGAGGAAGGCCTGTGTTGCGGACTCGACGATGTTGGTACTCACGCTCGAGCCGCGATAAGTGCGCTGATTGTACTCCACGTATACGAGCGCTTCGCCCTGGGCGTCTTCGCCCGCCGATACGCTGCGTACCTCGAACTTGCGAAGCACCACGTCCACGCCGGTGGCGCGTTCGATGGCTTTCAGCGCGGCATCCACCGGGCCGTCGCCCGTGGAACGCATTTCGATTTCGCGACCGTCGGCATGTTTGAGACTCACGGTGGCTTCCGCCGTCTTGGCGGTCTCGAACGACGTGCGCAGGTTCAGCAGCGACCAGGGGCCGGCAGCCGAATGTTCGGCGTTCAGCACCAACGCCTCGATGTCGCCGTCGTAGAGTTCCTTCTTCTTGTCGGCGAGCGCCTTGAACTCCTCGAACACGCGCGCGAACTCCACGTCGTCGAGCTCGAATCCGAGTTCCTTGATGCGATCGCGCAGCGCATGGCGGCCGCTGTGTTTGCCCAGCACGAGGGCAGAGCGGGACAGGCCTACATCCTGAGGCCGCATGATTTCGTAGGTCGAATGATGCTTGAGCATGCCGTGCTGGTGGATGCCCGATTCATGCGCGAACGCGTTCTCGCCGACGATGGCCTTGTTACGCGGAATCGGCACGCCGACGATGTTCGCCAGCATGCGTGACGTGGGGTACAGGCGCGTCGTGTCGATGCCCGTGTCGAGATTGAAGAAGGCATCGCGCGTCTTGAGTGCCATGACGACTTCTTCGAGGGAACAGTTGCCCGCACGTTCACCGATGCCGTTGATGGTGCACTCGATCTGGCGAGCACCGGCGACCACCGCGGTGAGGCTGTTGGCCACCGCCATGCCGAGATCGTCGTGGCAATGCACCGACAAACGGATCTTGTCGATGCCACGCACGTTCTTGCGCAGGTAACGGAACAGTTCCGCGAATTCGTCCGGCACCGTGTAACCCACGGTGTCGGGAATGTTGACCGTGGTGGCGCCGGCCTCGATGACCGCCTCGACGACCTGCGTGAGGAAATCGAGTTCGGTGCGCGAGGCGTCTTCGGGCGAGAACTCCACGTCCTCGCAGAGTTCACGCGCGAACTTCACGCCCTCGACGGCGGTGCGGATGATTTCTTCCTGCGCCATGTTGAGCTTGTACTGCCGGTGGATCGCGCTGGTCGCGAGAAACACGTGGATGCGCTTCTTCTCGGCGGGCCTGATCGCCTTGGCGACCAACTCGATGTCCCCGCGGTTGCAACGAGCGAGGCCGCAGATGATCGGTCCCTGCACCTCGCTCGCCACCGCGTTCACGCTTTCCCAGTCACCGCGCGAGGCGGCGGGGAAGCCGGCTTCGATCACGTCGACTCCCAGGTCCGCAAGCGCGCGCGCGACCCGAAGCTTCTCGGGCTGCGCCATGCTGCATCCCGGCGATTGCTCGCCGTCGCGCAGCGTCGTGTCGAAGATCATGACTCGATCGCGTTGTGCGGACATGGGGGTTACTCCTTACTACCGTCTCGTGATCAGCGACCCTGATCCAGCCAGGGCATGCGCGCGCGCAACGTGGCGCCGACTTTCTCGATCTGGTGATCAAGATCGGCCTGCATTAGCGCGTTGTAGTTCGGGCGGCCGCTCGCGTTCTCGGCGATCCACTGCTTGACGAACTTGCCCTTCTGGATTTCCTTGAGGATCTTGCCCATCTCTTTCTTGGTCTTGTCGTTGACCACGCGCGGGCCGCGCGTGAGGTCGCCGTACTTGGCCGTATCCGAGACATACTTGTGCATCTTGGCGAGGCCGCCTTCATGCAGCAGGTCGACGATGAGCTTCAGCTCATGCAGCACTTCGTAATACGCGATCTCGGGTTGATAGCCGGCTTCCACCAGCGTCTCGAAGCCCTTGAGGATCAGGTCCGAGGTGCCGCCGCAGAGCACGGCCTGTTCGCCGAACAGATCCGTCTCGGTCTCTTCCGCGAACGTCGTTTCGAGAACGCCGCCGCGCGTGCCACCGATGCCATGACCGTAGGCGAGGGCCTTCGAAAATGCCTTGCCGGTCGCGTCCTGGTAGACGGCGATCAGTGACGGAACGCCGCGACCCTGCTGGTACTGGCGGCGCACGAGGTCACCGGGACCCTTCGGCGCGATCAGCGAGACATCGAGATCCTTGCGCGGCTTGATGAGTTTGAAGTGGACGTTGAGGCCGTGCGCGAACAGCAGCGTGGTGCCTTTCTCGAGCGCCTTCTCGACCTGGTTGTAGAGGTCAGCCTGCGCGAGGTCGGGAACGAGCATCGCGACCAGCGACGCGCCCTTCACGGCGTCGAGCGGCTCGGCGACCTTGAGGCCGTCCTTCTTCGCCTTCTTCCAGCTGGCGCCGTTCTTGCGGACGCCGACCACGACATCGTGGCCCGAGTCGCTGAGGTTGAGCGCATGCGCGCGGCCCTGGCTGCCGTAGCCCAGGATCGCGATCCGGGCTTTCTTGAGCGCCTTCTTGTCTACGTCTTTGCCCGAATACAGCTTCGTCATTGTCAGATCTCCGTTAGCTTTTCAAAAACTCAGTCATAGAAAAAACCCCGCATCGGCTCTTCGGGCCGGTGCGGGGTTTTTTGGTGTTTGCTTGTCCGTGTATTAGCGCGTCAAGCAGGCGTCCCGCACCGAACTCCTGATAAGGAGGAGGGGGAGGGAAAGAAGTACTACGCCACTGAGCGCGACCGACGCGCTGCGGAAAATGGACGGAAACTTCTGGCTATAGGCCTGCATACAATGCGCGCGATAGCACCACAGCCGGTCGTCCCTTGTCAATGAAGAAGGTCCTCTGGGAACGCTTTGTGCATGAGCGCGTACGACCCACAATCGACTAAACTTTTTCCGTGAGCTCCCACCTTCTCAACGAGGCCGAAGCGGCCGGTGCACGACCCATCTGGCTGGTCGGCGAACAGGGATTGGCCAACTGGATCGAGATGCAGCCGCCCTCGGTGCGTTCCTGGGCCCGGACGCAGGGTTTCGGGGCCGAGAAACAGAAGCTGTTGCTCATACCGACGGCGTCCGGCGATGGCATAGCTGGAGCGGCGCTGGGGCTGGGCTCCACCCCCGACCTCGCCGAGCCGACCCTGTGGACTTCCGCAGGGCTTCCCGACCGATTGCCGCCCGGCCGTTATCGCTTCGCGGGCACGTTCAGCGTCGTGGGCGCTACACAACTGACGCTGGGCTGGGAATACGGCTCTTATCGATTCACTCGCTATCGAAAGTCCTCCGCCGAAATGCCTGCGCTGGTCGCCCCAGCCGGCACGGACCTCGAATATGTGCGTCTCGCGAGTGAAGCGCTCGCGGAAGCCAGGGACCTCATCAACACTCCGGCGAACGATCTGGGTCCCGCCGAACTCGGAGAAGCAGTGCAGCGCCTCGCGCTGCAACATGAAGCCGAGTGCCGGATCATCGTGGGCGAGGACCTGCTGAGGCAGAACTATCCACTCATCTATGAGGTGGGCAAGGGCAGCGCGCGCGAACCCCGGCTCATCGACATGCGCTGGGGCAAGAAGGGCGCACCACTCGTCACCCTGGTGGGGAAGGGTGTCTGCTTCGACACCGGCGGCCTCGACATCAAACCCTCGAGCGGCATGATCCTCATGAAGAAGGACATGGGCGGTGCGGCGCTGGTCCTCGCGCTCGCGCGCATGCTCATGGGCGCCGATGCGCCCGTTCAGATCCGCCTGCTGATTCCCGCCGTCGAGAATTCCGTCTCCGGCCGCTCTTTCCGCCCCGGTGATGTGCTGCGTTCACGCCACGGGCTCACGGTCGAGATCGGCAATACGGATGCCGAAGGCCGGCTGGTGCTCGCCGATGCGCTGGCCGAGGCGGACCGAGAGCAACCTTCGCTGCTCGTGGACCTCGCCACGCTCACCGGCGCGGCGCGCGTCGCCCTGGGGCCCGAACTACCTGCCATCTACTCCACGCCGCAGGACCTCGCGATGCAGTTGCGGCACGTCGGCGAACAGGAAGCGGATCCCATGTGGCCCATGCCGCTGTGGCCCGGCTACGAAGACGACCTCGCGAGCCGTGTGGCCGACCTTAATAATGTGTCGGCGACGCCGTTCGCCGGCTCGGTCACCGCCGCGCTGTTCCTCAAGAGGTTCGTCAACCGGACGCGCAACTGGCTGCACGGCGATGTCTATGCCTGGAACCCCAAGGAACGCCCGGGCCGACCTCTCGGCGCCGATCCGCATACCGTCAGGGCGCTCTACCGGCTGATCCGGCAGCGCTTCGGTTGAGCGTGGGGCGCTGATGGCCGAGCGCGCGCCCGAATCGCTGGCGGCGGAAGCGGCCTTTCGCCGGGAGATCGCTCCCTGGGCACTCCTGGGGCTCACGCTCGGGCTCGTCGAAGGCGCGACTGCGGCGGTCCTCATCAAGAAGACGTTTGCGCACGCCGCCGACCCCTGGATGGTCAACCTCGCCGTGGGCTTCGTCAGTGGTGCGCCGGCGCTTTCGAACGTGGTGAGTTTCGTGTGGGCCAACCTCGCGCATGGCCGCGCGCGCATCGGGCTCATGGTTTCGTTGCAGGCCGCTTTCGCG
>Ga0164241_10006054_pt1 | contig 11111 bp, 12 predicted proteins | sample OricomyardsoilBY_FD_108780 | JGI IMG/M metagenome (GOLD analysis project Ga0164241, IMG submission 108780) | Backyard soil microbial communities from Emeryville, California, USA - Original compost - Back yard soil (BY) | ecosystem: Environmental > Terrestrial > Soil > Unclassified | place: USA... | reverse complement strand
GCGGCTGCGGCGCGAGGCGGTCATCCGGCCCGCGCTGCCGCTCGGCGAGTTCCGGGACATGATCCTGCGGCACTGGGCGCAGGTGTACGGGAGCCTGCCGCCGAGCATGATCGACGAGGAGATGGCCACCGCGCCTACTGTGGCGCACCCCCGCGTCGCGCTGGTCTGCCCGGACCGCTCGGTGCTCGCCTGCCTCGGCGCGAACGGCGTGCCGCAGACGTTCGCGATGACGCTGACCATGACGCCCGAGAACCTCCCGCCCGGCGTGCCGGTCGTCGTCGTGCACGACGCGAGCGCCGATGGCTGCCGCTTCGCCGCGCGGGTCCGCGCCTACCTGCCCGGCCGCGTCGTGGTGGACGCCGGGCTGCGCCCGTCGGCGGTGCTGCGCAAGGAGGGCATGGTCCGGTTGCGGCGCAAGTCCTTCGCGCCCGGCGAGCTGGCCGGGGTGCCCCTGCAGCAGACCGAGGTGGCCTGGCTCGCGCGGGGCTGGTGGTCGCCGGTCGCCGCGATCGGCCCGGCCCCGCTGCTGGCCGCGGTCACCAAGGCCGCCCAGCGCGCGCTCGCCGTCGGAGACCCCGAACACCGCCGCGCCGAGCAGGTCGGCTTCCTCACCTGGCCCGCGCCATGAGCGGAGCTTGCGGAGCGAATCGTTCAGCGCAGGGCGGCCCGCTGCTGCGCCGCGCGTTGCGGGTGGCCGCGGTCCGCGCGGGGGAGCCGGGCGGGCTGCGTTTCACCGAACGCCAGCTGTACTACACGGTGTGCCGGGTGCTGCGCCCGTGGCACCTGCTGCCGCGCCGCCCCGCGTTCACCGTCGCGCCGCCACTGTCCTATCGCGACTTCCGGGCAGCACTGGACCGGCACGGCCCGGTGCCCGGACTGCTGGCGCCCGCCCCGCCCCGGCCTGGTATCGGCCGGCACGCGACCGAGCCCGACCTCTACGACTACGGGCTGCCCCGGCTGCTGGTCTGCGAGCCGGCCGGGATCGCGCACATGCTGCGCGCCAACGACGTGCCGATGGAGTCGGCCTGCCCGGTGTTCGACGCCGCCGAGCTGCCGCTGGACCCGCGGCTGGGCCGGATGCTGGCCAGCGGCGACGGCACGATCTACCTGCTGCACGACGCGAGCGCGCACGGAATGACGTTCCCCGCGCGGCTGCCCGGGCTGACCGACGTGCCCGGCGGCGTGCGGGTGGTGGCGCTCGGCCTGCGCCCGCGGCAGGCCGCCCCGCTGCACCTCGTGCACGGTCGCGGTCCCGCGCGGCCGTCCCCGGCGCGCGATGCGGAGGCGCGCTGGCTCGCCCGTGGCCGGTTCACCGAGGTGGCCTCCGTGCCGCCGGCCGCGCTGCTGCGTACCGTGCACCGGCTGGTCCGCGAGGTCTGGCCGGCTCGTCCACAATGGAGCATCCCGCGCGAGGTGGGTTTCCTGACCTGGCCTGAGGCCGGGTAGGCAGGAGAGACAGTGACGGCACCCCGCGAGGTCACCTACACCGACGAGCTGCTCGCCGACCACACCGTGCACCGGCGCTACTCCGACGGCCGCCAGGAGTGGCGCAGCCGGGAGCCGTCAGGCACGGTGACCTGGCGCGACGACGGCGAGCGAACCGGCACCGACGAGCCGCTCGGCAGGCGGATCATCAAGCGCACCTTCGCCGACGGCCGCGTCATGTACGGCCGCGACGTCGGCTACGGCCGCACGCTGTGGCGCGACGGCGTGCTGATGGTCAACCGCACGTCCTTCGGCGGCCGGCTGGGCGCGATCCTGGCCGCGGTCGCCGGCGGCGCGCTGCTCGGCTCGATGGTCGCGCCACCGGACTACCTCACCGATGCCGAGGAGGAGGAGCTGCGCCGCCAGGCCCAGGACCAGGGCGCCTCGTCGGGCGGTGGCGGCGCCGACGGCTCTGACGGCTACGACGACTGGGGCGACGACGACGGAGATGGCGACGCGGACGGCGACTTCGGCTGACGGCTGACGAGGAGGACGGGGCGATGCCACGCTGGGTGGCGTGCCGGACGGAGGGCCGGGGCGCGGACGACGAGGTGACCGCGATGGGCGGCCACGTCGTCGCGTCCGGGCCCGGCTACGCGCTCGGCCTGCTGGACGGTCCCGGCCCGGCCGCCGGGCCGTTCCGGACCGCCGGGCTGGTCGCGGTCGGCGAGGTCACTCTGCACAACGCCGCCGAACTGCGCGCCAGGGAGAACCTGCCCGACGGCGCGGACGGCGAGCTGCTGTTGCACCTCTATGCCCGGCACGGCCTCGCCGGGGTCGCGGCCGCCGAGGGCATGTTCGCCATGGCCGTAATAGATGGGCCGGAGCTCGTCCTGCTGCGCGACCACGTCGGCGCGCGCACGCTCTTCCACGCCCGGTCAGGCCACACCACCGCGGCCGCCTCCGCGCTGCGGGCACTGCGCCGCTGGCCCGCCCTCGACACCGGCCCGCACCTGCCCGCGGTCCGCTCGTTCCTCACCTTCGCCTACCTGCCCGGCACGGAGACGCTGCTGCGCGGGATCAACGAAGCCCTGCCCGGCCGCTGCCTGCGGCTGCGCGGCGGGACCATGGAAGAGGACACCTTCTGGGAGCCCGCCGAGGTCGCCGACGAACGACCGGCCGCCGAGCACGCCCAGATCCTGCGCGCGCTGCTCGAGGAGGCCACCGCGCGGCGGCTGCCGCCCGCCGAGCCCGTCGGCGTGCTGCTCTCCGGCGGCGTCGACTCCAGCCTCGTCACCGCGATCGCCGCGAAGCGGCACGACCAGCCGGTCCGCACGTACTCGATCAGCTTCGGCGACGACCTGCCCAACGAGCTGGCCTACTCCGGGCTGGTCGCCGCGCACTGCCACACCCGCCACCGGGTGCTGAGCGTGTCCGGCGAGCAGGTCGCGGCCCGGCTGCCCGGCACGGTGGCGCTGCTGGACTGCCCGGTCGGCGACCCGCTCACGGTGCCCAACCTGCTGCTCGCGGAGGCCGTCGCGGCCGACGGGGCGCGCGTCGTGCTCAACGGCGAGGGCGGCGACCCCGTGTTCGGCGGCCCGAAGAACCTGCCGATGCTGATCTCCGAGCTGCACCGTGACGACCCGGACCCGCACGCCAGGGCCGAGGCGTACCTGCGGTCCTACCGCAAGTGCTACGCCGACCTCCCCGTCCTGCTCACCGCCGAGGCACACGCCGAGCTGGCCTGCGCGCTGCCGCTGACCCGCCACGTGGCGCCCTACCTGCGGCCGGAGACGATGCCGAGCCTGCTCAACCAGCTGCTGCACGCCAACCTGCGGACCAAGGGCGCCCACCACATCCTCACCAAGGTCGAGCGGCTCACCGCGGCCGCCGGCATCGAGGGTCGCGCGCCGCTGTTCGATCGCGCCGTCGTCGACCACGCGTTCCGCACGCCGCCGCGGCTGAAGCTGGCCGGCACGGTCGAGAAGTGGATCCTCAAGGAAGCGGTCCGCGACCTGCTGCCGGCGACGATCGTGGACCGGCCGAAGAGCGGCATGCGGGTGCCGGTCCAGCAGTGGCTGCGCGGCCCGCTCGCCGAGCTCGGGCACGACCTGCTCCTCGGCCCATCCGCGAGCGGGCTGTTCCGCCGCGACACGATCCGGTCCTGGCTGCGCCGCGAGGGCACCTTGCTGCCTCGTCACGGAGCGAAGTTATGGCTGGTCCTGACGCTGGAGCTGTGGCTGCGCTCGTTCGTTGGAGATCGGGCTTGAACCACTCGGCTCGTCCGTTCGTGTATCTAGATGAGCCCCCAACGGCTCATCTAACCATCGCGAGGTTGAGGAGAGAGCCGTGACGCACCGTGGCCCGGTGATCACCGCCATCGTCGTAATGGGTGGCCTTGTCGGTTTCATGACGGCCAACTCGGCGGGCGCCCTGGTCACGAACACCGCCGGCGACGACAAGGGCGTGGAGGTGCCGGCGCCACCGGGTGACTCCGGCCAGCCGGGTCAGGGCCAGGGCAAGCAGCCGCCCGGATCGTCGGAGTCCGAGGCGCCGCCGCCCGAGAAGGCACCGGACAAGCCCAAGCCGCCGCCTGCCCCGACCTTCCCGGCGGAGGCGATGTACAGCGGCGACGCGACCGGCAGCGACCTGGCGATCGCCGTCGCGGTCAAGGGCAAGCAGGCCTCTGCGTACCTGTGCGACGGAGACGACGTCGAGGACTGGCTCAAGGGCACGGCCGACGCCGGCAAGGTGGAGCTGACCTCCAAGAACGGCGAGTCGGGCCTCACCGCCGAGCTCAAGGGCAAGCGCCTGGCCGGGACCGTGGAGTTCCGCGGCAACAGCCTGCCGTTCTCCATCGCCGTCGCGGCGCCGCCCGCCGGTCTCTACCGTGGCGAGAACGGCAAGACCACGATCGGCTGGATCGTCCTGCCGAACGGTCAGCAGGTCGGGATCAGCAACGAGAACGGCGAGGAATCACCCGCGCCGATGCTTGACCCCGAGAAGGGTTATGTGACCGTGGACGGGATGCGCGTCGACGCCGAGAAGGTGACCGGCGAGTCGACCTGGTGAGGCGGTCGAGCGCAGCGCACGAGTCGGGTCGGGGAGGAATGGATGCGCCGGATGAGTACCTCGGACTACGGGCAGGGGCCCGAGTACGGCCGACCTGATTACCCCCAGCAGCCCGCGTACCCCCAGACCGACTACGACCAGACCGAGCAGGTCTACGCCCAGCCCGAAGCCGGCCAGCCCGACTACGGCGGGGCCGCCGCGTACACCGAACCGAGGTACGCGGGCCAGGACGCCGACGTCACGCAGCCGGTCCGCCAGCACCTCTCCTCACCCCGGGTCGGCTGGGACGGCCCCGGCTGGGAGGAAGTCGAGCAGGAAGAGGAGCCCCAGGGCAACTTCGGCCGGGTGCTGCTCGCGCTCGGCATCGGCTCGGCCGTCGCGGTCGCCCTCGGCGTCTACGGCAACGCGCACGATCCGACCGGCGCCGCGCTCAACCTGGCCGGCTTCACCGACGGCCTGCACGCGAAGGCATGGCTCGCGACGGCGGCGTTCGCGCTGGTCATCGTGCAGCTGCTGTCGGCGCTCGCGATGTGGGGACGGCTGCCCGGCGTGCAGGGCGGCGGCGCCGTGTCGGCGAAGCTGCACCGCTGGTCCGGCCGGCTCGCCGTGCTGATCTCGCTGCCGGTGGCGGCGCACTGCCTGTACGCCCTCGGCTTCCAGACCGCCGACACCCGGGTGCTGCTGCACTCGCTGCTCGGCTGCTTCTTCTACGGGATCTTCATCTGCAAGATGATCGTCCTCGCCAAGGACGACCAGAAGCCGTGGGTGATCCCGGTGATCGGCGGCCTCGTGTTCACCGGCCTGACCGCCCTGTGGCTCACGTCGTCGCTCTGGTTCTTCTCCAACAACGGTCTGGCTCTGTAGTCGATTCTGGAGGCTTGGTTTCCATGGCGGACGACACGCGTGCCCGAGGCGTGCCGAGGCGGACAGCGGTGACAGGTGCGGTCGTCATCGCGGGCGCGGCGGCGGGCTGCGCCAGGTACGCCGAACCATCGGCGGAGACGCCGGCGGAATCGGGCGCCGGTGCGGTCGAGGAGGGCACCGTCATCGGTGCCGCGTCCGACGTGCCGGTCGGCGGCGGGAAGGTGTTCGCCGACAAGAAGATGGTCGTGACGCAACCGAAGAAGGGCGAGTTCAAGGCCTTCTCGTCCGTCTGCACCCACCAGGGGTGCGCGGTCAACAAGGTCGCCGACGGCACGATCGACTGCCCGTGCCACGGTAGCAAGTTCGCCATCAAGGACGGCTCGGTGAAGGCGGGTCCGGCGCCGAAGCCGTTGCCCGCCATGGAGGTCTCCGTCAACGCCGACGGCAAGATCACCACCGGCAGCGGCAAGGGCGTCGCCCCGGGGGAGAAGCCTCCCGCGGAGGAGAAGCCGCCCGCGGAGAAGCCTCCGGTCAAGGGCCTGGCGTCCACAAAGGACATCCCGGTCGGCGGCGGCAAGGTCTTCGAGAAGGAGCAGCTCGTCGTCACCCAGCCCAGCAAGGGCGAGTTCAAGGGTTTTTCCGCGATCTGCACGCACCAGGGCTGCTCGGTGACCCAGGTCAAGGGTGGCACGATCAACTGCCCGTGCCACGGCAGCAAGTTCGAGGTCACCGACGGCTCGGTGCGCAGCGGCCCGGCGAAGAAGCCGTTGCCCTACCGCAGCGTGAAGGTCGACGGCGACCAGATCCGGCTGGCCTGACCCGACCGTGGCGCTCGCGGAGAGCCGCCTGGCGGTCGGCGACGCCAACTACCACGTGACGCACGGCGGTTCCGGTCCGCCGGTGCTGCTGCTGCACGGGTTTCCGCAGACGCATCGTTGCTGGCAAGCGATAATGCCGCGGCTGGCGTCCAGGTTCACCGTGGTGGCGCCGGACCTGCGCGGCTACGGCGCGTCGAGCGCGCCACCCGGCGGTGAGCACGGCGAGGGCTATTCGAAGCGCGAGATGGCCGCCGACCTCGTCACGGTGATGTCGGACCTCGGCCATTTCCGCTTCGCCGTCGTCGGCCACGACCGCGGCGGGCGGGTGGCCTACCGGATGGCGCTGGACCACGATGCCGTGGTGACGCGGGTGGCGGTGATCAACGTGGTGCCGACGCTGGAGCAGTTCGAGCGAATGGGTAGCGGGCCGTCGCTCGGGTACTGGCCGTGGTTCCTGCTGGCCCAGCCGGCGCCGTTCCCGGAGCGCCTGCTCGAGGCGGACCCGTCGACGATGCTGGACCACGTGTTCGCGACGTGGCCGAGCGACCCGTCGGCGATCGGCGAACAGGCCCGCGCGGCGTACCGCTCGGCCCTGAACCCCGACACGATCGCCGCCATGTGCGCCGACTACCGGGCGAGCTTCCACATCGACCGCCGCCACGACGCGGCCGACCGCGCGACGGGCCGCCGGATCACCGCCCCACTGCTGGTAGCCGTCGGCGAGGACGAGCGCCACCTGGAGGACGCACCGACCGTATGGACCCGCTGGGCGGAAGACGTCGCCGCGGTCCGCCTCCCCGGCGGCCACTTCACCCCGGAAGAGGCCCCGGACGAACTACGCGCCGCCCTGGTCGACTTCCTGGCCCGCTGAGCCTTCGGTCCACTCGCCGGGCCGGTTTTCGAGGTAGCCCGGCGCCTTTCGCCCGTCGCGCCTCTCGGGCCGAGTCACGCCTGTGGCGCGGGCCCGCTGACTTTGTCCGCCAACTTTGCCCTTCGTAGCCCGGCCGCCGCCCTTTGCTCAACGGCTCGCTCGCGGAGCGCGCCCGCGGAGCCGGCCCGCTGATTTCGCCCGATGGCTCGCTCGCGGAGCCTCGCTCGTCGAGCCCACGCTTGTTTCGCCCGCCCGGAAAGCCTGCCCGGCGATTCGTGATCGCCCCGGTGAGCCTGCCGCCGAACTCGTCTGCCGAGCCCGCCCACCGGCCGAGTCCGTCAAGTCCGCCGGACTCAACCCCAGCGATGGGCGGCCGTGGCGTCGTCGGTCGGGAAGAAGCACTCCAGCCGGATCTCCTGCGCGGCGATGTCCTGGGGCGTGCCCACGGTCGTCACCATCGAGAAGTACCGCAGCGTGCGGCCGCCCCGGCTGAACTCCACCGGGACCACCGGCAACAGGTCGGCGGTGTAGTCCGGGTCCTGCCAGCGCCGCGGCACGCCCGGGGCGGCCAGCACCTCGTCGAGCAGCGCGGCCGTCCGCGGGTCGGGCACGCTGCCGACCGCCTCCCGGTGGACCCGCTGGATCAGCGCCCGCGCGACATCCGGCCAGTTCACCACGTGCGGGCGCAGCCCGGCCGGGTCGAACATCAGCCGCACCACGTTCGGTGGCTCGGGCAACGGGCCGAGCCACTCGAACAACGCCGCCGCGGGGTCGTTCGCCTGCAGCACGTCCCAGTGCCGACTCAGCACCACCGCCGGGTACGGCTCGTGCTGGCGCAACATCCGGTCGATCGCCGACCGCACCGGCGCCATCGCCGGGCCGTCCAGCTCGGTGTCCTGGTACTGCGGCGCGTACCCGGCCGCCAGCAGCAGCTGGTTGCGGTCGCGCAGCGGCAGGTCCAACGTGCTCGCCAGGGTCAGCACCATCTGCCGGCTCGGCGTGGCCCGGCCGGTCTCCACGAAGCTGACGTGCCGCGGCGTCACCCGCGCCTCGCTCGCCAGCGCCAGCTGGCTCATCCGCCGTACCTGCCGCCAGTACTGCAACAGCTGCCCGACGGCCGGACGTTCCTTCACCGACGTCACGAAAGGCGACGATAGCCACGGACACGGCCGCCCCGCACTTCCCTGCCAGGGAATTGAGCCGGTACCGAGGATCGAAGGCATGACGACACGACAAGCGTTTCCCGTCCACACCGCCGACTCCGCCCCCGACGCCGCGCGCCCCGCCCTGGCCGCGCTCGCCGAGCGGATCGGCTTCATCCCCAACCTCGCCGCGACGATGGCCGGCTCGCCGGTGCTGCTCACCGGGTTCGGCGGCCTGCAGGAGTCGCTGCGGGCCACCACGCTCACCGGCGCCGAACGCGAGGTCGTCGGGCTGACCGTCAGCCACGAGAACGCCTGCCGGTACTCGATGGCCGCGCACTCGGTGTTCGCCGGCGCCCAGGGCGCGCCCGGCGACGTGGTCGCGGCACTCCGCGCGGGCACCCCGGTGCCCGACGCGAAGCTCCGCGCGCTGCAGGAGTTCACGCTCGCCGTCCTGCGCGAGCGGGGGCACGTGCCGGCCGAGGCACTGCTCGACGCCGGTTACACGACCGAGCAGCTGTTCGAGGTCGTCGCGCAGATCGGCTACACCAGCATCGCCAACTGGATCGCCAACCTCTGCGACCCGCCGGTGGACCCGGCGTTCGAGGCGCAGGCCTGGAGCTGACTCACGTGGCGGACTCGTCGTAGCGCATGGCGCCGACGACGTTGCCCGACGGGTCCGCCACGAACACCAGGTCGCCGACCCCGGTGATCGTGGACCGCGCCATCACCACCCGGCCGCCCGCGGCGACCGCCGCCTTCGTCACGGCGTCCACATCGGACACCGCGACCGTGCACTCGAAGCCGATCGTCTTTTCGCCCGGCACCAGCTCGCGGCGGCGCTGCAGCGCGCCCCGCAGCGGCGTGGCGCCCGTGCCGGTGTCGATGTGGAAGAAGTCCGGCGGGCCCCACGGCTCGAAGGTCCAGCCGAACACGGTCTCGTAGAACGCCTTCGTCGCCTCGACGTCGTCGGCATTGATCGCGAAGTGTGCGAGCGTCATGCGGCCAGCGTGGCGCACGGAGGACTGGTGCGCATTCGATGATCCGGCACAGAATGTCGAGTATGCGACAGCTGCTGCGCAGCTACTCCGTCGGCCACCCGCCCGGCGCGTTCACGCTGCCGACCGCGCCCGGCTGGCACCAGTTGCTGTACGCGAGCCACGGCGTGCTGAGCGTGCACACCAGGTCGGGCACCTGGGCGGTGCCGCGCGACCGGGCGGCGTGGATCCCGGCCGACGACGTGCCGGACGTGGTGCCGGAGGTCGTCGTGCACGGCCGGGTCGGCGTGCGGGCGCTGTACCTGCCGGCGGAGGTGTTCGACGTCGACCTGCCGTGCCGGGTGATCGCGGTGCCGCCGCTGCTGCGCGAGCTGGTGCTGCACCTGGCCCGCGTGTGCCCGCTCGATCTCGCCATGCCTGCCCACCGGCGCCTCGCCGACGTGCTGGTCGACCACGTCGTCGACCTGCCGGACGCCCCGCTGCGCCTGCCGATGCCGGCCGACCCGCGGGCGCGGGACGTCGCGCACGCGCTCGTCGGCGACCCGGCCGGGCCGGGCCTGCCGCGGCCGGGCGCGAGCCGCCGCACGATCGAGCGGCTGTTCCTCGCCGAGACCGGCATGACGTTCGGCGCCTGGCGCCGCAGGCTGCGGATCGTCGAGGCGCTGCGCCTGCTGGCGGAGGGGCAGCCGGTGACCTCGGTGGCGCTGGCCGTCGGCTACGCGACGCCGAGCGCGTTCACCGCGATGTTCCGTGCCGAGGTGGGCACTACGCCGAGCGAGTGGAAAGTGCCTGACGGTCGTCCCGGTCGAGATCGCCCAGTGATCGTTTCGCGCTAGCCTTGAGGCATGCGTGCCGACGCCGTGCGCAACCGCGACCGCATCCTGAACGCCACCGTCGACCTGGTCCTCGAGCAGGGCCCGGCGGTGGGCATGGAGGCGATCGCACGCCGTGCCGGGGTGGGCGTGGCGACGGTCTACCGGCACTTCCCCGACCGGGCGAGCCTGCTCGCGCACGTGCAGCTGGAGTGCCTGCGCTCGGCCGCCGACGAGGCCGAGGCCGCGCTGGCGGAGGAGCGCGACGCGTTCGCCGCGCTGGCCCGGTACATGCACAAGGCCGTCGACCTGCGGGTCAGCGCGGTCATGCCGCTGCTGAACGACCGTGTGCACACCGACGACGAGCTGCTGGCCGCGCGCCGCCGCGGCCGCGCCGCGATCGACTCGCTGGTGGCCCGCGCCCATCGCGAGAGGGCATTGCGCCCGGAGGTGACGACGGGCGACATCGCGATGCTGATCATCCGCGTCTCGCGGCCGGTCCCGGGCGTCACGGCGACGGAGAACCTGGAGCTGAGCCACCGTCACCTGGAGATCCTGCTGAACGGCTTCCTCAACGTGCTCGGCGACCACCCGCTGCCGGGCCCGACGATCTCCGTCGACGAGCTGGCCGTGACCCCGGACGGCACACCGCAGGCGCACGACGCGTGATCGCGCCCCTCACACGGGTGACCAGCTGGTCGCGTCGGAGCACGCGTACGTCCTACACTCGCCACGTTCGGGCAGGCAGGCGAGCGGGAGATGATGCGTGTGACGGGGTCGCCAAGCGAACCGGCGTCGCGCGTGATCCGTCTGCTACTCGTGGACGACCACGCGCTGGTCGTGACGGCGATGGCCGCGGCCTTCGAGGACGTTCCCGACATCGAACTCGTCGCCACCGCCTCGTCGGTCGCGGACGCCCTCGACGCCACGGCCGGCCACCGGCCCGACGTCGTGCTGCTCGACCGGCGGCTGCCCGACGGTGACGGCGTCGGCGCGATCGGCAGGCTGCTCGAGGCGGTGCCCGATGCCCGGGTGCTCGTGTTCACCGGGGCCGCCGACCGCACGACCGCCGACCGGGTCGCCGACGCCGGCGGGGCAGGCATCCTGCT
>Ga0164241_10006053_pt1 | contig 11113 bp, 10 predicted proteins | sample OricomyardsoilBY_FD_108780 | JGI IMG/M metagenome (GOLD analysis project Ga0164241, IMG submission 108780) | Backyard soil microbial communities from Emeryville, California, USA - Original compost - Back yard soil (BY) | ecosystem: Environmental > Terrestrial > Soil > Unclassified | place: USA... | reverse complement strand
TGATCAGTGACCAGTGACCAATGACCGATGGCCAATGATCAGTGGCCAGTGATCAGGATCAGTGATCGATGGCGGAGCGGGCGGATGGATCTTTCTCTTTCCTCTTTCTCTTACTCTTTCTCGGATTGAGTGCGTCTCGGGGAATCGGTCGCGGGGGGGGCGGAGGAGGAAGACGAAAGAGAAAGAGGCGGAGGCGGAACGGTTAGACGAGCGGGGCGACGGGCTGGGCGGATTCTAGGAGTTGTTTTTCGACGTAGGCGGTGACTTCGGCGCAGGACATCGGTGTGTCGGCGGGGATGAGTTCGCCGAGAGTGACGATCATCCACGTGGGCAGTTCGGGGAGTTTCCACCACGGGCGTCCGCGCGTGGTGAGGTTGCGGCTGACCTGGATCGTGAGGAGGCGGATCGGGGCGCGGGCGCGGCTGGCGACGAGGGCGAAGCCGGGCTTGAGCGGGCCGAGACGTTGACCGGGAGCGGTGCGGGTGCCTTCGGGAAAAATGACGAGTGAGCGGCCCTCGACGACTTTCTCGGCGGCGTCGCGGATCGCGCCGAAACCATCGCCGCCCGAGGCGTATCCAGCCATCAATGCCGCGGGGCCGATGGCGGGATTGCGAAGGAGGGCGGGTTTGAAAATGCAGATCGCGTCGGGCAGCGCGGAGAGCAAAACCTGCGCGTCCACCAACGACGGATGATTGGCGACGTACACGGTGCCGCTTGAGAGCGTTTCATTTTCGAAACCGCGCCACGTGACGCGGAAGATGTGGGTGGCGTGGCACCATTGACGCCAGAAGATGAAGAGGCGGCGAATGGCCAGACGCGTACCGCGGCCGAGGCGACGGCGATTGGGGACGAGGAGCAGGACCGCGCAGACCAGGTTGAGCACGAGGCCGCCGAACCCGAACCAAAGCCACGGGAGATAATAGGCGACGGCCAGCAGACAGTAACGGACTCTGCCCATGGTCAGCGGGCGGGCTGAAGCGGGCGTCGCGGAATTGCCGCCGGTGCGATGGCGGTGCCGGCGGGAGGATTGAGCGGGATGAAGTTGAACCACAAATACGGATCGATGCGCAGGCGCGTTTCGACTTCGCGGAGAAACGCTTGGAAGTGGGCGTGGGCGCGTTCGAGATTGGCGGTGCGGGAAAGGGCTTTGTCGGCCTCCCAGCGCGGCGAACTCACGATGATGGTTTCGCCGGGGATTTTTCCGGGGAGTCCGAGCGTGAGCAGCACCGGCAGATCGAAGATCAGCGCGAGGTGATAGATCGTGAACGGGAAAAGGCGGCGCGTGCCGAGAAACTCGAAGGCGTCGGTTTTGGCGCTGAATTCGAGGCGGTCGCATTTCAGGGCGATGGAGCCGCCAGAGCCGACGGCTTCCTTGAGCGCGAAGAGGAGATTCTCGGGGTCGTTGACCCAGATGAAGCGGATCCATTTGCCGAAAAGCGCGCCGAGTTTGTCGGTATCGTGCGAGTTGCCGACGCGCTGGCGGACCATGAAAACGCGGTGGTTTTCCACCGGGCCGAGCATGAAGCCGAGGAGATCGGAATTACCGGCGTGAAAGGTGCCGAGGAACGCGTGGCGGCCGGAGTTGATGTACTCTTTGAAATGTTCGGAGCCGGGGGCGAGGACGACGCGCGGGAGGCGTCCGCTCGCGGCGCGCAGTTTCGTAATCAGCGATTCTTCGAAGGCGAAGAAGTGGCGGAAAATTTCAACCAGGCGCGGGTCGCGTCCGAAGATGACGCGGAGGTAGTCGCGCGAGTGGCGGCGCTGTATCGGCATCGTGGCGACAGAGACCCAGGTGCCGGCGGCGCGAAGCGGGCGGTAGATAAACTCGGGAAGCACGCGATCGAGCAGGCGAAGAAGCCGGTAACCCCAACCGGGGCCGGGATTGCGGGGTGCGCCGGGCGGAGGCGCGGGATTTTTTTCGGGTGCGCTCATGACCAGTCGAGCGTCAGGCGGACGCCGGGCGCGGCGATGACATCCAGGGGACGGCGCTCATGAATGGCGTCGAAGAAGTCGGGCAGCGACAAGGCGCCGCTGGCGGCGTCGGGTGCGGGCGAGAGCGCGATGCGGCCGGTGGCGTGCGCGGATTTTTCGCGGGTGAGGGCGAGACTGAAACCAAACGTGCGGACGCTGGCGGTGCCGCGTTCGAGGAGCCAGGTGCCGCGTTCCTCGCCGCCGCATACGATGGCGCGCGGAGCGTGCGCGAGCGACGCGGTTTGGAGGGCGCGGACGACGAGGTCGGCGCGGCCGGTGAGCGGGAAAAATTCGCGCACGGGTTGCTGGCGGCCGATGAGCGCTTGTTGAACGGCGCTCGGATGAATGGACGTTTGGAAAAGCGTGGGGCTGGCGGTGGGGAAGCTGTCGAGGTAGCCCTCGAGCGCACGGGTCTCGGCGTATTCGGAGGCGTAGACGAGCACGTCGTGTTCGCCGGGAGAGAGCTGCAGGAGCGTGTGGCCGAGGACGAGGCCGAGCTGGGTCATGCGGCGGCTGGCGAGTTTTGGGAAAATTTCCTTGAGGCGCTCACGGGTGACGGCTGATTCCTCGGCGCCGGCGTCGTCGGAGAATGCGGATTCGATGAAAAGCTCGAGCGTAGGGGCGAGCGCGACGGACGCGTGTGGGGAAGAAGCGGATACGCGGGAAGAAACAGGATCGCTTGAAGAGGCGGTGACCGACGGGGCGGCAGCGTTTGGGGCGGGGGCAAGGAGGAGTGCGGCGTGGGCGCCGCCGAAGGCGTTGCTGGCGCAGAGGACGGTGTCGAAACGCGTGTTGTCGAAAGGATCGAAGGCGATGCTGTCGTTGAAGCCGGGCGCGCCCGAGCCGACGGTGCCAGGCGTGCGGCCGGTGCGGAGGGATTCGACCGCGAGGGCGAGTTCGACGGCGCCGCAACTGCCGAGGGTGTGACCGAGGCTGCCCTTCCACGAGACGAGCGGAGCGCCGGGGAATTGTTTCGCGAGAGCGGAGGCTTCGAGGCGGCCGGCCTCGATCGTGCCGGTGCCGTGGCCCTTGAGCCAGAGGCGGCGATTTTGGGCGAGTGGCGCGAGGGCCGCGAGGCAGGTGGCGAAACCGGCGCCGTCGGCCTGGTTGGCGGTGAAGTGGTGCATCTCGTTGTGCACGCTTTGACCGAGAAGAGCGAAGTCGCCGCGATCGCGCGTGAGGACGGCGAAGGCCGCGCCGTCGCCGAGGCCGATGGAGCCGATCGGGCGATCCTGGTAGGGCGCGGGAAACCCGGCGTTGAGGATTTTCAGCGCATGAAAACCGCCGGCGACGAAGGGGCTGAGGAAATCGAAGCTGAAGACGAGCGCCTCGTCCGCGAGGCCCGCGTGAAGCGCGCGGGCGGCCTGGAGCAGTCCCAAGTGAGCGGATACACAGGCGTGGGAAACGGTGGTGACATGGGGGCCCCAGCCGAGTTCGCCCCCGAGCCAGGCCACGCAAGTGCTGGGCGTGCCGTAGCGAAGATGCACGGGATCGCCGGTGCGGCGAAACGCGTAGAGACTGCCGACACCGAAGTTGCTGCTCGTGACAAAAATCGGATGGCGCGGACCGCCCCAGTTGTTTCCCGGGATCGAGGCGATGAGCGGACGGAGTTGCGCGAGCCAGTTGGGCGGCGCGGCTTCGTCGAAGGAGCGTCCCGGGCAGAGGGCGAGCGGGACGAGGTCATCGCCGGCGTTGCCGAGGACGGGAGAAAGCTGGAGGGCAATGCGGCCGGCGAGGAGGGCGGCGTGCGTCTGCGCGGCGTCGCCAAACGCGGTCAGGCAGCCGGTGGCGGCGAGGCGGGCGGAAGTATTGGCAATGGTAACGGCCACGAGACGGGCGGGCGAAACGCGGAAAGCGGCGGGGCGGGCGAGGCCGGTCAGGTCGTGGAAAGGCGGGCCGGATCGGCGCGCTCGCGCACGAAGGCGGCGAGGGAGGTGATGCTGGCGAGGGCGGTGCGGGATTCTTCGCTGTTGCTGATTTTGATGCCGAACTCTTTTTCGAGACGGACCACGAGCTCGAGCGCATCGATCGAATCGAGGTTCAGGCCGGCACCGATGAGCGGCTCGTCATCGGGGATTTCGGCGGGGGTGACGCCTTCGAGTTTGAGGGCGTCAACGAGGAGACTTTTAAGACGGTCAACGAGCGGATCGGTCATGCGAAGTGGCTAGGGAATGAGGAGTGACCTGCCGCCCCGCAAGCCCGGAGGATTGGAGAAGCGGTGAGGGTGAGAACGATGATAACACGTGTCGGGAGGCGCGGCGAAAAAGGCGGGTGGAATGTGTTCGGTGAGCGGGTGTTTTGCAGGGTCGCGGGCGGCCGAATCGCGGGTTGACACGGCCAGGGCGATGTTTTGTCCTCCACCTCTTTTTCAAATGAGCACGACCGAACCAACCACCCAACGCAGCCTCACGCCAGAGGAGTTTCCGTTTACCGATCCTTCCTTGATGAATCGCTACGTGACCGATACCGGCAAGATTTTGCCGCGCAAGTACACGGGCCTCTCCGCCAAGCAGCAGCGCGTCGTTACGAAGACCATCAAGCAGTCCCGTAACATGCTGCTCGCGAAGTAAGCGATCCGTCGCTGGCAGAACGTTTTTCGGGCCGGAGTTTTTCTCCGGCCTTTTTTGTGCCCATGTCCAACGCAGCGAAGACGCCGTCCAAGGCCCGCATGTATCGCGGGACTTCGCGCAATCTAGCGTTACTGGCGAACGTGCTCCGGCGGGGCGAACTGGTCGCGGTGCCGACGGAGACGGTGTATGGGCTGGCTGGAGACGCGTTGAACCCGGCCGCGTGCCGGAAGATTTTCAAAGCGAAAGGGCGGCCGACAAACGATCCGTTGATCGTGCACATTCACTCGCTGGCGCAACTCGACGAGCTGGCGGTGAGGAACGAGGCGGTGGAGAAAATCGCGGCGGCGTTCTGGCCGGGGCCGTTGACGATCGTGTTGCCCAAGAAGCCGGCGGTGCCGGATCTGGTGACGTCGGGACGGCCGAGCGTCGCGGTGCGGATGCCGGCGCATCGTGTATTTGCGGAGCTGTTACGCCGATGCGGGCGTCCGCTGGCGGCGCCGAGTGCGAATCCGTTTGGCTACATCAGCCCGACCTCGGCGGCGCACGTGCGGGAGAGTCTCGGCGGGAAGATCGGTTATATTTTAGACGGCGGTGAGGCGGAGATCGGGCTGGAGTCGACGATCCTGGATTTGCGCGATCCGCGGAAGCCGGCGGTGCTCCGGCCGGGGGCGATTTCGGCGGAGCAGATTGGGTCGGTGCTCGGGCGGCGGGTGAGGGCGTCCGCGGGCGAACAAAAACACCGCTCGCTGGCGCTCGCGGCCACGGGCGAACTCGCGCCGGGGATGCTTTCGAAGCATTACAGCCCGCGGACGCCGATCACGCTGCACGCGCGGCTGAGCGCGCGGTTCGCGGAGAGTTTGCCGGTGGACGAAGTGGCGGTGTTTCTTTTCAAGCCGGCGAAACGAGGGAAGGCCGGAAAGGCGAAAGCGGCGGGAAATATTTTCTGGCTTTCGGAAGGCGGCGATTTGCGTCGGGCGGGGCGGAGTTTGTTTCGTGTGTTGCGAGCGCTCGATAACGGGCGCTGGAGGCGCATTCACGCGGAGAGCGCGCTGGGGCGCGACGGGCTGGCGGTGGCGATCAATGACCGGCTGACGCGTGCGGCGGCGAAACGCTGAGGGTGCGGACGAGGGGCGGGGAAAATTCCCGAGGCCAAACATTCAAACGCCAAAGCGAGTGCGCGCTTCGGGAGATGCGGAGGGTGATCGTTCGCGGGAAGGTGGAGACCCGCGGGGCGGCAGCGTTTCTGGCGGAGATTATTTCAACGGCGAGCTGGCGTCGTCCTTCTTGGACATGACGACGTAGTAGTCCTTGTAAGACTTATCGTAATACTGGCCGTAGTAATAGCCCGAGACGTTCATGTTGAGGCCGTTGAGGACAGCGCCGAAATTGGGGACGTTGGAATCGATCAGGCGGCGGGCGGCGTATTGAGCGGCGCGGCGGCGGACCTTGTTGAAGAAGACGGTGAAGATGGAACCGTCCACCAGCGGGAGGATGATGAGGGCGTCGCTGACGGCGGCGACGGGGGGCGTGTCGATGAACACGCGATCGTAGCGGGAGCGGAGTTCGCCGATCATCTGTTCGAAGCCGACGCTGTTGAGGACCTGGGTCGGGTTTTTGGCGCGGCCGCCGGCGGGGATGACGTCGAGATTGGGGTGGAGGCCGGTGACGACGACGTCTTCGACGCGGGTTTCGCCGCCGCACAGATCGATCACTCCGCGCTGATTGGGGATGCGGAAGGACTTGTGGATGTTGGGACGGCGGAGGTCGCAATCGATGATGACGACTTTTTCACCGTGAGAGGCGAAGGTGAGGGCGAGATTGGTCGTGGTGAAGGATTTGCCTTCGCCGGGGATCGTACTGGTGACGAGGATACACTTCGCGGCTTTGCTGTTGTCCTTTAGGCGGAGGCTGGAGTGGAGCGTGAGAAACGCCTCGGAGACCTGGCGGTCGGCGTGATTGGCGACGACCTGGGCTTTTTCGGGCGCGGCCATTTTCCGCACTTGCGGGATGATGCCGAGGAGGTGCAGGCCCATGATGCCCTCGATGTCGAAGGAGCTCTTCACGCGGTCGTCGATGAAGGCGACGAAGAGCGCGACGGCGAGGCCGAGGCCAAGGCCGCCGATCAAGCCGAGGCCGAGGTTCAGGATGATGACGGGTTTGACGTATTGCTCCGGCTGAGACGGAAAGGCGGTGTCGATGACGCGGGCGTTTTGATTTTCCAGCGTGCTGGTCATGGTCGTGTCCCTCATGCGGGCCATGAGTTTTTGGAGGACGGCTTCCTCGACCTGGAGCTCGCGTTCCATGCGGAGGTATTCGACGCCGGCGCGGTCGATGCCGAGCGACTGGGCTTCCTGTTCGACCAGGCCGTTGCGAGCCTGCTCGGCGTTGCGGAGGGCGGACTGATAATCGCCCTCGACGATCGAGGCGGCCTCGGCGGTCGCCTTGTCGAGCTCGGCGTTGATCTGCTCGAGCGTGCGAGTGGCGTTGATCATCTGCGGATGTTTCGCGCGGTAGCGTTCGCTGAGCTGGGCGACGATGACTTTTTGTTCGGCCTGCTGTTTCTTGAGTTCGCCGATGATGGGTTGGGAGGCGATGAAGGAGAGCTCGGTGAGGTCGCGGCCGGCGGCGCGGAGATCCTGGATTTGTTTCCAGCGCGTTTCGGCGTCCTTAAATTTGGCGTTGTTCTGGGCGACGATGATGTTTCCGGCCTTGAGAGTTTCGGTGACCATGTCGCGGCGCTGGTCGAGCGAGACCATCTTGTGCGACTCGCGGTAGTTTTGAAGTGTGGTGGCGATCTGCTCGACCTTCTTGCTCTGCTCGTTGACGCGGGCGCGCAGGTCGTCGACGGCCTTCATCGATTCGCTGATGCGGACGCGCGAGTTGTAGGCGATGAATTCGTCCACGAACATGTTGGCGATGTCGGCGGCGATGATGCGATCGGGGTGCCGGTATTGGACCTCGATGACGAGGCTGAGGCGGCGGGGAACGATGCGGCGGTTGCGGAAGAGGACCTCGGCGGGCGTGAGCGGGTCGCCTTTGCCGCCCTTGAGATAGGGGGCCATGAACTGCGCGAGTTTTTCGCCGGTGAGACGGTCGGAGACTTTTTGAATGATCGTCGCGCTTTCGAGGATCTGCACGATGGTGTTCAGATCTTCGAGCGAGCGGACGTTGTTATCCGTCACGGACTGGACCTGAAGGACGGTCGGATCGCTGCGCAGGATCTGGATGAGCGAGCGGGACTGGTAGATTTTGGTCTGCGAAAGTGTGTAAACGAGGACCGAGGAAAAGATGACGAGGAAAACGACGACGATGTACCACATGCGCTCGCGCAGGATGAGCATGTAATCGTGGAAGCCGCGCTGCTGCGGACTGTCGGGATGTTGTGAATACGCGCCGTAGCCGCCGTAGCCGTAGGGAGTGTCCGGCGACTGTTCGGGGCCGCCTTGAGGAGCGGGAGGGACGGGAGGGTTCATGGCGGATCAGAGGACGCGCTCGGGCACGTAGATGGTGTCGCCGACTTGGAGGGGCCACCGCTCGTCGGAGGTGCCTTTGTTCATGAGCTGGTCGGCGTTGATGTCGAAAGTCTCGCGTTTGCCGTCGTCGGAGGCGCGGGTGAGTTTGACGTGTTTGCGGTCGGCGAGGCGGTTGAAGCCGCCGGCGCGGGTGATGGCGTCGACCAAGTCGAGACGCTGTTCCTGAGGGAAGGGAACGGCGCCGGGACTGTTGACGTTGCCGAGGACGTTGACGGTGCGTTTGGCGTACTCGACGACGACGAGGGTGATCTGCGGGTTGACGAGAAAATCGCGGTCGTAGAGGTCGCGGATGAGCTGCTCGGCCTGGCGGAGAGTTTTGTCGCGAAGATTAACCTGCTCGATCAGCGGCAGATTGATGGTGCCTTCCTGGGAGATGCGGACTTCGCGGAGCAAGTCGGGCTCCTGGAAAACCTGGACGCGGATGAGATCCTGCGGCTGGAGGAGGTAGTCGTCGTTGACGGGAGCGGAGGAGGTTGGCGAAGGCTCTGGCGCGGCCCGCAATGAGGCGAGGCAGAGACCGGTGACGAGGAGGAGCCGGAAGAGTGGAAAGGATCGAGCCATAGAAAAGCCGCGCGAGTGTTCTTCGCGCGGCGGGGCAGGTCAAGAGGGTGACGGCCTCGGAGAACTAGAAGCGGACCGAGGCGGCGACGGTGATGACGTTGTTATCGAAATCGCCGGTGCGCGTGCGGCCCGCGCCGTCCACATAGGTCACGTTGGAGTCGTTGGAGCGGTAGTTGTAGCCGGCGCTGAGCGAGGCGTTTTCGTTGAGGCGATAGGCGAGGCCGACGCGGGCATCCAGGTACTCGTCGTCGCGGCCGCTGAAGTATTCGAGCTTCTGGTAGGTGAGGCCGAACGAGGCTTCCCATTGGGAGGAAAGCTTCGCGGTGACCGAGGGTGCGACGCTGAAGGTTTTCTGGGAAATACCTTCGGCGCTCGTGGTGTAGTCGTTGCTCAGGTCGAGGCCGATCGAGGTTTTCTCAGTGACGTCGTAGGCGAAGGAGGCGTTGGCGCCGATGGAGGATTCGTCGTCGCCGCGTTCGGGTTTGCGCTGGTTGTAACCGACGCTGAAGAAGCCGCTGAATTTCGGCGTGAATTCGCCGCGCGCGCCGACGTTGTAGTAATAGTCGGAAGAATCGCCGGCGTTCTCGCCGAGAGACGTTTTGCGATAGCGGAGACCGGCGCTCAGATCGACTTTTTCGGAGATCGCATAGAAGTAGTTAAACGGGACGGCGATTTCCTGGATGTCGATATAGTCCGAATCTTTGTAGTCGGTGTCGTTGTAGCTGACGCCGAGTCCGGTCGAGGTTTTTTCGGTGACGCTGATTTGTGAATCGGCGTGGGAGGCAATGACATCGCGACGGACCAAATTAGTGCCGCGGATATCACGGGTGCTCTGGTTCAATTCGTCGTAGGAGGCATCGAAGCTCAGCTTCAATTTCGCGTCGTCGTAGCCGACTTTAAAGGAGCTCGAGAGGAGTTCGTCGTCGAGATTGTTGTTATCGAGATAGCGGCTGAAGGTCTCGGCGGCTTTGAAGGAGCCTGACATCTGGGCACCCTGGCCGAAGGAATATTCCACGCCTGGGGCGAGCTCGACGATGGTGTCATCCACCTGATCAAGATCGTTGAGGAAGATATTGTCGTCGGTTCGCACACTCGCAGTTCCGGTGAGGAAGAGTTCGGACGAATCGCCGACTCGGGTTATGGCTGAGGCCGAGACGCCGAGGCAGGCGAGGACGGCGATTCCGCAGGCAATGTTCTTCATGTAGTAAAAATTCGATCGGGTGCGACGGTGTGATGCTTTTTTCGATACAGACTCAGCGCGACGGGCTCACGATGACAGGCGGGCGCTGGTGGGGGAAATCGGTGCCGGTCTTGACCGGGGCGGAGGATGCGCCGGCGGAGGATTTTTTCACGGCAGCGGTGATTTCGGCGGTGAGTCTGGCTTTGGCTTCGGCGGAAGTGGAGGAGGGGATCGCCTCGATGGCGGCTTTCTTGAGATCGGCGGCGACTTTGGCGGCGGCGGTGGGCGTCAAGCCGGCGGTGAGTTTCACGAGCGCTTGTTCGACGGCCACCGGGGCGAGCGATGCATCGGCGGCGATGGAGGCTGTCACGATGGCGGTCACCTGATCGGGCGCGGCGTCGAAGGCGGCTTTGAAAATCCCGGCGGCTTGCGCGGGGTGGGCGGCGGCGGCTTGCGCGACGGCGGCGGGCGCTCCGGCGGGAGAGGACTGGATCTGGGCGACGAGTGCATCGATGACCGGATCGGCGGCGCGACTGAATAGCGGAGCGAGGCACAAGGTGAGCACTAACAGGGCAACACGTGTTTTCATAAGAGTGTGTTTTTGCGGGTTGGAGCCCGCGTTGTTTGAAGAAAGGTTCGCCCGGAAACTGTCAGCAAGGTCTAATTGAATCCAGTCCCGCAGCTTAGCCATCTTCGTTTTTACCTGAATTTGCCAACCTTACATGTCGCCTTCGCCACAGAATTTTGATGCCAATGGCTTGAAACAGACGCCGCGTGATCGGCAACGAGAGGCGCGAGGGTGGGAAAAAATCTTTCCTGTTTTCCTGCATCGGACCGAGGCCGGATTGCAGGTGGTGGTGTATTGGCGGCGGTTGTTATTGAGCGTGCTCGCGATAGTGATCGCCGGGTGGCTCGGACTGGCGCTGGCGGCGTGGACTTATGTCCATTTCCACAAAGGCGTGAAGGACGTCACTTACCTCCAACTGCTGCTTCCGTGGCGGTGGGACGAGTATCGGGTGATTCGCGGGGCGCATTATGTCGCGACGGCGAAGGAAATGATCACGACGGCGCAGTGGCGCGGTGCGTATCTGAATCTGCGCGTGGGTCTGCAAAAAGATCCCGCAAATCGTGAAGGGCGGATGTTGCTCGCGCAGTTCTACAGCATGCTGCGGCGGTTCGAACTCGCGGAGGAAACCGTGCTGGACGGATTGCCGCTGCATCGCGATGACGACGCGTATTTCCAAGCGGCGCTGCAATTTCTTCTGCAGCTCCAAAGCGACGAAAAAATCGTGGCGATC
>Ga0164241_10006052_pt1 | contig 11114 bp, 5 predicted proteins | sample OricomyardsoilBY_FD_108780 | JGI IMG/M metagenome (GOLD analysis project Ga0164241, IMG submission 108780) | Backyard soil microbial communities from Emeryville, California, USA - Original compost - Back yard soil (BY) | ecosystem: Environmental > Terrestrial > Soil > Unclassified | place: USA... | reverse complement strand
TTCCACTTCGATCTCGCCGCCATGGCGATCCCCCACAATTCCCTGGCTGATGGTGAGGCCGAGACCTCTTCCTGATCCGACGCCTTTTGTTGTGAAGAATGGTTCAAAAATTCTTGAAAGGTTTTCTGGCGCGATCCCAGGGCCGTTGTCGATTATCTCGACGACGGTTTGATTGTCTTCGCGCCGCGTTCGAATGGACAGCTCGCCGCTCCCGTCCGCTGCGTCTGCGGCATTGTCGAGCAGATTCACCCAGACCTGGGCCAATTCGCTCGGATAACCACGCACGCGACCGCACTCGCTTGAAAAACTCTGTGTGACACGAACATTCCTAAGCTTGTGATCCAGCGCCGAGAGTGCGTTTCTGATCTGCTCATGAACATCGATGTCGGCAGTTTCAGCGCGCTCCTGCCGTGCGCTGGAACGCACCGCGTCGACCAGCCCCGCGATGCGTCCGGTGCATTGCTTCGCATCATCGAGCAAGCTGCGAATCGTCAACCGCAAGGCGATCCATCGTATCGCATCGGCAAAGGCGCTCGGCGGCAGATCGCGGCGCAGTGAAGCCAGTGCGCTGGTTTCCATGCCGGCCGCTACGAGCACGGGAGCCATTTTCCATGCATTTGCCACTCCGTTTTCCTGCAGCCAAGCCCCGAGCACATCCTCCGAGTCGCTCTGTTCGATGGCGTGGTTGGAGCCGACCACTGGAAATTTCTGTAGGGCGTCGCCCGCGAGCGCCATCAACCGATCCCAATGATCCGCGCCGAGCACCTGATGCAGTTGATGAGCCACGGACTGGATCGTTTCGATGACTTCTCCGAGATGAACAGCGATGCGCTGCGCGGCCGCCGAGGGGTTGTTCAATTCATGCGCCAGGCCCGCCGACATTCGGCCAAGCGAGGCGAGCTTCTCCTGCTGCCGCGTTGACCCTTCCAAGTTGCGAAGTCTCACCGCCATCGTCCGAAAGATCTCGCCTGCGATCGAGGGACAAAGTCGCAGCAGGCCCCAAAAACCTTCTTCCGGAAAGACAATGAGCCGACACTCGCATTCAACTCGGGCCGTTAGAATGTACGGTACGCCGAGCAATAATGGCACTTCTCCGAAGAACGCACCGGGTCGATACCGCGCGACGACGACACGCTGGTCCCCATACAGCTTTGAAACACTCACTTCGCCTTCCAAGAGAACGAAAAAATTCTTCGCGGTGGCACCTTCTGTCGCAAGAATCTCTCCCGCGGCCAGAGTTCGTTCCTCCGCCTGCTCGATGCAAACACGGTCCTCCTCCTTTAAGTCTTCGAACAATGGCACACGGCGGAGTTGCTCAAGGAGCAAATCAGAGTCGGTTGCGTGTTCTGTAGCGCTCAAAATCGGTTCAAGTATTGATGGATGAGTTCGATGGCGATCGAGCCTTCCCCAACAGCGGAAGCCACGCGCTTGATGGAACCGTGACGCACATCGCCTGCCACAAATATCCCCGGCACATTGGTTTCGAGCAAGTACGGATCCCTCTTCAATGTCCAATTGCGCGGGCGGCGGCCGTCCTGGGTCAGGTCGGGGCCGGACAGGATGAATCCACGCTCGTCGCACTCGATCAAATCGGCGATCGCGCTCGTATGCGGCATCGCCCCGATGAAAATGAAAAGCGCGATCGCGGGGACCGTCCTCACCTCGCCGGTCTCATCATTCGCAATGGTGAGCGCGTCAAGTCGGTCTTCGCCTTTCGCTTCGGTAACGCGCGAGTGAAACTGAACGGCAATGTTCGGTGTTTTTCCGATTTGATCGATCAAGTACTGTGACATCGTTTTTGCGAGCGATTCACCGCGCACGATCATGGTGACGCTCCGCGCAAATCGCGAGAGGTACATCGCAGCTTGGCCCGCGGAATTTCCCGCCCCAACGATATAGGCATCCTCGCTCGTGCATGAGATAGCCTCCGTTGCAGCTGCGCCATAGTAAACGCCCGCCCCGGTGAGCTGTTCAATCCCCGGAATGTCGAGGCGGCGATACGAGACGCCTGTCGCCAGGAGAAGTGCCTCGCAGCTGATTTCGCTCCCATCGCTTAGAGTGATTACACGATACGGGCCGTTCAGCCGAATCTTTGTCGCGTGCTGCGGAGTCAGGATCTCCGCACCAAAGCGCCGCGCTTGCGCCACGGCTCGGCGCGCGAGATCGCCGCCACTCAGCCCGGAAGGAAACCCGAGGTAGTTCTCAATGCGTGAGCTCGATCCGGCCTGCCCACCGGGCGCTTCCCGCTCGATCATCACGGTTGTAAGACCTTCCGACGCTCCGTAAACGGCCGCCGCAAGACCGGCCGGCCCGGCGCCGATGATCGCGAGATCGTAGGACGGCATGAGCGCACGCGTCTTGAGTCCGACCTTCTCCGCAACGGCCTCTGGTGCCGGCTCCCTGAAGTGCGAACCATCCGGAAAGAGCACAAGAGGAAGGCTCGTCCCGCCTCCTGCCTGCTCGTCCAGCTTGCGCGCCTCGGCATCGATTGCGACATCGAGCCACTGGTACGGAATTTGATTCCGCGCCAGGAAATCCTTCACCGCGTGTGCTTGGGGCGACCATTTCAGGCCGATGACGCGCACGCCCTCAAATGGGGGATGGAATGTCGCAAGCCAATCGTCGAGCAGATCGTCGAGGACGGGATAAAGTCGCTCTTCAGGCGGATCCCACGGCTTCATTAAATAGTAGTCTATCTGGACGGAATTGATCGCATTGATCGCGGCATCCGTATCCGCATAAGCAGTAAGCAAAGCGCGCTTCACTGCGGGAAAATCCTTCAGCGCCTGTTCCAAAAACTCGACGCCAGACATGCGCGGCATACGCTGGTCGACGAGAAAGAGCGCCAACGCTTCGTTGCGAAGCTTGAGCTGCTTCACCAGTTCGAGCGCCGTCGCGCCGGAGTCGGCCCGCATCACGCGAAATCGCTCGCCATACTGTCGTCGCAAGTCCCGCTCCACCGCACGAAGAACGTCCACATCGTCATCAACTGTGAGAATCACCGGTTTCTTCATGCAGTGTCAGGCCAAGCGCACATTCAATTCTGTCGTTCGTTCAAAATTCATGCATTCTTACATTAACCCAAATGACTTAAAAGCAACCGCATCGTGTTTGCTCGAGTCCACAGTCGGGCTCGCTCGACCAACATCGCCATGCGTCCGGTTGTTCCCGCAATTTTCAGTAGTCAGCCGGGTCTGCGCCTATAGGTTAATCGCCGTGCCATGGGCGGCATGAACCGCCTCAAAAACGGCTTCACTGAGGGTCGGATGCGCATGAATCGTCGCGGAGATTTCGTCGTAGGTCAGTTCGGAGGCAATGGCAAGTCCGAGCTCCGCGATCATCTCCGTTGCGTCAGATCCTATGATATGTGCGCCGAGGATCTCACCGTGAGGCTCGCCGATGATGACTTTCACGAATCCTTCATTTTCTCCGATTGCTCGGGCCTTGCCGCTCGCGATGAAGGGCATCTTGCCAATCTTGAAATTGAGGCCCTTTTCCTTCGCGGCGCGCTCCGTAAGACCGACACTGGCTACTTGGGGATGGCAATAGGTGCAACCCGGAAAGACCGTCACCTTCTTCGGCTTGTGACCTGGGAGAAAGAGGCCTTCGACGGTCTGAATTGCCTCGAAGCTCGCAACGTGTGCAAGCCATGGGGGACCAATAATGTCGCCCGCAGCATAAATGCCGGGAACGGTTGTCTCGTAACGATCGTTGACCTTGATGAAACCCTTCTCATCCAGACCAATCTTCAGCGATCCGCCAGGCAGGACCGGCGAAACACCGATCGCGACGAGCGCGATCTCCGCTTCCAGCGTTTTCTCCGAGCCCTTGGAATCGGCAACGGTAATCTTGACGCCCTGGTCGTTCGCCTCGGTCTTGGTGGTTTTGTGGTTCGTAAGCAGTTGAATGCCCTGCTTGGTGAGGGATTTCTCCAGCGTTTGCGAAACCTCGGTATCCTCGATGGGCAGGATATTCGGAAGCATCTCGACGACTGTCACCTTCGTGCCGAAGGAGTTGAAAATATAGGCGAACTCAATGCCGATGGCACCAGCGCCTATGATCACAATGGATTTAGGGAGTTGTTCTAGCACCACGGCTTCCTTCGAACCGATGACCGTCTTGCCATTGAACGCAAGCCCCGGAAGCGGTCTCGACACGCAGCCTGTCGCAATCAGTATGTTTGTCGCGGAGTGTGTTTCCTCCTTTCCATCGGCCAGCCGCACCTTGACCTGTCCAGGTTTATCCAGCGCCGCCTCACCGCGCATTGGGTCGATCTTGTTCTTTTTGAATAGATAGTCGACGCCGGCCGAGCCCTTGAGGCTGACATCCTTGGAACGTTTGATGATCTTGCTCCAGTCGAAATTCAAGCCATTAACCGCGAAACCGAATTCTGCGGCGCGGTCCTTCATGTCATGATACAACTCCGCATTTTTCAGGAGCGCCTTGGTTGGAATGCACCCCCAGTTGTTGCATGTGCCCCCGTTGCGATCCTTGTCTACGCACGCAGCCTTTTTGCCGAGCTGCGCAGCGCGAATTGCAGCTTCGTAACCGGCCGGGCCGGCACCGATAACAATCAAATCGTAATTGGCCATATGTTTTGAAGAATTAGGGGTTCACTCCTGATAGGGATACGGCTACGTCCCAAAAGGGTTTTTGAGATGGTGCGTCGCATCCGGACTGCATCCATCATCACCTACAGAATTGAGCGGGGCAACGGTCTTGTTTGCAGCATTTCACATCGAGCAGGCGCATCGTGAACGTCGCGGTGTTATCAATCGGAAGGGTTTGAGAGCAATCATTCGACGGTACTACGACCCGTTCGTAAGCGTCATGTGATCGCCTTTGACTCCCTATTGCCTCCATTCGAGCGGCGTGCCGGAGGGCAGTTGACGCACCGCCCGGGCGATGTCCCAGTTTGTCAGCCGTAAGCCGCCGATGCTCTCCAGTGCGTTCATCTGATCTGGGATGCTCGTTCCGTGCAGACCGTAGGGCAGCGGTTCCGGACTGTCCGATTTTGCCAGATCGATCCAGATGATCCCGGCAGGGTTTCGGGGACCTGCGGCAAGGAACTGCTCTGACGCCAGCCTCGGCTTGAAGGGAGTCGATGTCGGCGACGGAGTTGAGCTTCCGAACAACGGGCCAGGCTTTCTGGCTTGCTCCCTCCATTCCTCCTGGCGTGTGGCAAGTCGCGGACGTGGGATCGCGCCAAGAATCGTCCATGAACCGCGTCCGCGAAGATCAGGCCGGGCAGAAGACAAGGGAAAGACCGCAACCAGTGTGCCCGCCCGATAGATGTTTAGCTGCGAGAGGCCGACGACTGCGGCCGTCACGGGATTCTCGGGGTCGGCCTGCGGCTGCAGCGGCTCATCCAATGCCTTCTCAATCTCAAAAGGAATCACGTTCGGAACTTGAAATTCTGCGCCGATCCCCGGCACGGCTGGCAGGCTGTTGTTCAAGGCCCTCAAATAGGATTCATTGCAATGAAAGCGCTCGGCGACGAACTCCCATGGGCTGCGATACGCCAGCATTGAGCTCGCGACCAGCCGGTCAAAGCTCACGGAGGGCCTTGGAATGGCAGGAGACCGCAACGGGCGGGCTTGCGAAGGAGCGGCGCCCGGCGTGGAAGTTCGGACGTCACCAGCCATCTCCGCTTTGGGTGGCGAAATGAATCGAAAATCCTCCGCTTTCAGCTTATAGCGGGCGAAGACTTCTCCGACGGCTGCTCTAGCCTTGGCATCGAGAGACGCGTCGTCCTTCGCATCATCATGGGTGCTTTGATAAAGAAACAACACTTTTCTAAATGCAGGACCAGGCTTGCTAACGATCGGACCCGACGAGAACTGCTGGCGATCCAGGAAAACCTGAAGGCGGACATCATTTAACTCCGCCTCCATCCTGGAACCTGGAGATTTCGCGGGCTTGGCTTTGTTCGCAGACGGCGCATTCGTAGATTCCGGTGTGGCTGCCACTTCCGCGCGGGCCGCTGGCGGAATCTTCAATACCTGGCCAACACGAATAAGGTCGCCGCTTAGAGCATTCGCCCGTTTGATCTCATCAACAGTGACACCGAACCGCTTTCCAATGAGAAAAAGCGCGTCCCCACGCTTCACTTCGTAAACCGCATACTGACTCTCGGGTTGAGCAACCGCGGCTGGCGGGGCGGCGGACGCCAGCGGCCTGAGTTTCGGGAGTTCGAGGCCCCAATTCTTGGGGTCCGACGGCACGACACGCCACTTCCACTTCACTGCATTCTCCAATCCAGGCTCTACGCGAGGCGGCGGGGGCTTCGCAGGCGGCGTCTGTGCGACGACGCCTGCAGCGGAGAAGCCTATGATGACGAAGCTAAGCGCGTACGTTATTGCACCCGTGAACATGGGGTTCACGTCTATTCTCATACGTCCCCGCGGCAAAGCGCCAACATTTTCTGTCAGGGGCACGTGACCACGCATCTGAGTGACAAACCGCGCGTTTCGTCCGAAGGATGTTGCGCATGAAGCACGGTTCGGTCATGGCCGTTGTGCTGACTATCGGAGGATTCGCGGATCGCAATCTCAAGGACAAGTATGCGCGGATGAACTTCGCCGCCGACCAGTGGCTGCAGGCGAAGTCGGCGCCGCAGGCGTCAATGTGGAGGGGGCGTGGGAGGTATGGAATCCGGCTGGGGCGACATCCGCTTCGAGCAAATCGGTTCTTCCGTGAATGGGGCGATGGGAAACTACTGCGCCTGTCGTTCGAGGGTCTCGGGTCTTCTTCGCCTTGAGTTCCGCGGTACGTTTACGACACGATTGTGCTGACAAAGAGCGGCGACATGCTTAGCGGATTCTACTCGTGTTCAATCCTGCAGATCAAGCAGCAGTAACTCTGCGGCGCGTCGGACACTAAGCTTTTCAACGCAAGAGGCTATGCCTCGCTTTGATCATACGTCTCGAGATGTGCGTGGAGGATGCGTTTGATTTCGGCGACCGCGTCGGCGTGGAGGAACGTTTCGTGTCCGAAACGAACAATCGCCTCAGACTCGGCGCCGTCGAGGTGGCTGCTTGAGTAAGCGACAACGCCGTCGTTCCCCATATGCACGGGACCGCGATTCCGCTGGCCGATGATGCTATGAAAGGGAACTGCGGGAGGAATGGCTGCGAGCGCCATGAGGGCGGGGCTATTGGCGGAGAGCGTGCGGATGGAGCTGATCTTTCCCTCCTTCACAAGTTTGACGAGAAATGGGTTGATCTGATCAAGGTGGTTTTCCACGAGGGAACGGAAAGCCTCCTGCACTTCGCGGTCTGCCCTGTAGAGGGTTTGGCCGAGATCTCCGAGCCAGTTGTCCGCAATCGTACTGCCGCGGTGTGGGACGGAAATCAGAATCGCCCTACGGACGCGCTTCTCGCGCTCGAAAAGGAAGATGGCATGGACTACGCTGCTCGTCTTCGCGTCGCATGCAAAGATGTCCGGCCGCGCAGTGATGACGCTATCCCAAAGTCGGTAGCCGGAATCGCAGATCAAGGTATGAGTCATGATTCCACCCATGCTGTGGCCGAGCACGACGAGATGGTTGGTCGCAAAGTCCCTGCCTAGCGGATCCAGCGTGCTTAGCGTTTGCTTGACGACACGGCGCAGGACGGCGGCATTCTGCAGCACCGGCGTGCCGGTGGGATAATGATAGTGCCAAATCTGGTAGCGGGAATAGATCACCGGATCGGCGAAGAGGTCATTGGTGAGATTGGAGAAGGAGACCGGAGTTGATTGCAGGCCATGCACCATGAGGAGCGGAATGCGCTTCGGATCATACCGCTGCATCAGATAGAGCTTCTCGCGCCTCGCGATAGCGGAGGAATTGAGCATGCCGCGAAATCCGGTTCGACGCAGCGGTTCAGCCTGTCGCGCAATCCTGGCAGTTGGAGCGGTGAAGTTCGCGGCAAGCGGATAGGCGCGCCCTTCCATGGTGACGGTTTCGCGCCGATACGGGGACAGAAAGCGCAACCTCCATTGGCCACCCGATCCCGGCTCGAGCACGGCGGTCGCCGGCGCGAAAATTCCCTCCGGCGGACGGAGCATGTCCCTATGGTCGGAACCGTCGTTTGGCCGCCACGCGACGACGGGCACACCAATGCCAGAACGCATATGGCAGCGCATCAAGCGATACGCGGGTACTTTTTCCGCAATGGTAAAGCGATAAAGCCCCAGCTCGTCCATGGTGTCCATCTCGACGACCAACCCCGCGTCGCGACATGCATCGGCCCGCCGTTCCAGAGGCAAGGCGTCCAGCCACTGCACGAGCCGCGCCACGGAACGATAGCTATCCTGCGAAGCCTTAACATCGTCCGGACAAGCGAGCCACCTGGCGTGCGCGGCCTGCGCCAGCGCCAAAGGTGTTGCTCGGCTCTGGCGCAACCGCGTCGCACGACCGAACAGCCCGGTGAGCGCCAAGAGCGCTACGAGGCAGCAAAGAAGTTTGAGCGCATACCCGCGAGGGCAGGAAACCACGGAAGAAAAGCCGCGGGTCTTGTTCGCGTAATCGCCGACGTTCGTCATGCCTCCGATCCGAGGATCATGAGCAGGTCTTTCGTGTCGACTGTTTCGCCAACCTGAACCAGCTTCTCGACGACCTTGCCGGAAACCGGAGCGTAGACGGTCGTCTGCATTTTCATTGCTTCGATGACGAGCAACCGGTCGCCTTTCGACACGATATCCCCGGTCTCGACGATGATGCTTGTAACAGCTCCGGGTATGGGCGCACCCACCTGGCCCGCGTTCGCCGGGTCCGCCTTCGCCCGCTCAACCTTCTGCACCTTAAGGGATTTGTCCTGGACGCTGACTTCGCGCGGTTGGCCGTTCAGTTCGAAGAAAACAGTGCGTTTGCCTTCTGGATGGGGTTCCCCAACCGTAAGGAATTTGACGACCAAAGTCTTCCCGGGTTCAAGTTCGACAGCGATCTCTTCCCCGGGCTCCATACCGTAATAGAATTGAGGTGTAGGCAGAACGCTTACATCACCGTAAAGCTGCCGTGTCTGATCAAAGGTAAGGAACACCTGCGGGTACATCAGGTAGCTCAACAAGTCCGCGCGGCTTGTGTCGTGACCGGTCTTCTCTTTGAGCATCGCGCTCGTTTCCTCGAGATTTACGGGCGCGAGATGCTCACCGGGACGACCCGGCTTTGGACTTTGGCCACGCAGCACCACTTCCAACATTCCCTGTGGCCAGCCGCCGTCGGGTTCTCCGAGAGCGCCGGAGAACATCTCAACGACAGAGTTGGGAAGCGTCAGATTATGGCTTGCGCCAAGTCGTTCCAGCTCGCGGATCGTGGTGCCGTGGCTCACGAGAAAGATCGCCATGTCGCCGACGACTTTGCTCGACGGGGTCACCTTCACGATGTCGCCAAACGCCACGTTCACCTCGGCGTAAGTTCGAGCGATCTCGGGCCATTTATGTCCCAGTCCCATCGACTCGGCTTGTTCCCTCAGATTGGTATACTGGCCCCCTGGCATTTCATGGAGATAAACTTCGGCGGTGCCAGACTTGGGACTACTGTCGAATGGCAGGTAGTAGTTGCGAACGACCTCCCAATAATCGGCGCATCGATTCATGCTATCGAGGTCCAGGCCGGACTCACGGTCGGTATTGCTCAAAGCGGCGACGAGCGAATTGAGACTTGGCTGACTCGTAGTTCCGCTCATCGATGCGATGGCCGCGTCAACCACATCCACGCCCGCCTCAGCCGCCTTCAGGAGCGTCGCCGCATTGATGCCGCTTGTGTCGTGCGTATGAAAGTGAATGGGCAGTCCAATTTCCTCTCGCAATGCCCTTACCAGCTTCTCTGCGGCATAAGGTCTGCAGACCCCCGCCATATCCTTGATTGCGAGGATGTGAGCGCCCATGCTTTCCAGCTCCTTTGCCTTCTTCACGTAGTAATCAAGGGGGTATTTGTCGCGTTTCGGATCAAGGAGATTGCCGGTATAGCAAATCGCAGCTTCGCAGACTTTGCCGCTCTCGAGGGTCGCCTCGATGGGCACTCTCATGTTGGGTAGCCAGTTCAAGGAATCGAAGATGCGGAAAATATCGATTCCCTGCGCAGCCGCTTCGCGAATAAATTCCTCGACTACGTTATCCGGATAGGCCGTATATCCCACGGCATTGGAGGCGCGAAGCAGCATTTGAAAGCAGATGTTCGGGATCGCTTCGCGCAGGCGCTGCAGGCGCTCCCAGGGATCTTCGCGCAGAAAGCGCAACGCGACATCAAAGGTTGCGCCGCCCCACATTTCCAGGCTGTAAAGGTCAGGCAGCTTGTGGGATACATACCTGGCAATCGCCAGCATGTCGTGGCTGCGCATGCGCGTGGCAAATAGCGATTGGTGTGCGTCCCGTAAGGTCGTGTCCGTTAGCAGCAGCCGCGTTTGCTCCCGAGTCCACCGCCCGAAACCTGCCGGTCCCAGTTGCTCGAGGAGCTGGCGTGTCCCTGGTGGCGGCGCGGACGAGTCCGATTCGGGCACCGGCGCAGACCTCAAGTTCATCGGCTTGGATTTGCCTGCGACCTCTTTGTTTCCATTGACAATCGTTTCGCCGAGATAGCTAAGCAGTTTGGTTGCGCGGTCCTTGCGAGGAACAAACCGGAGGAGTTCCGGCTCGTCGTCGAGAAAGCGGGTCGTAGCGGCTCCGGCCTGGAAGGTGGGATTGTTAACGACGTTTTCCAGGAAGGGGATGTTCGTCATCACGCCGCGGATGCGGAACTCACGGAGCGCGCGATCCATTCGTTGACAGGCCTCCTTGAAATCCCCGCCCCACGCCGTCACCTTCACCAGCAGCGAATCGTAGTATGGGGCAATCGTCGCCCCGCCGTAGGCCGATGCCCCGTCGAGCCTGATCCCAAAGCCCGCGGGAGACCGGTAGGTATGTATCTTCCCATAGTCCGGGACAAACTCATTTGCGGGATCCTCTGTTGTTACGCGGCATTGAAGAGCAAAGCCGTAAAGCGGGACGTCTTGCTGCCTGGGCAGATGCATGGCGGAATCATGAAGAGAATGGCCCTGCGCAATCAGGATCTGCGATCTGACGATGTCGATACCCGTAACGACTTCCGTTACCGTGTGCTCAACTTGAACGCGGGGATTTACCTCGATAAAATA